>Ga0299906_10001466_pt1 | contig 20312 bp, 15 predicted proteins | sample RVTome_14_FD_200259 | JGI IMG/M metagenome (GOLD analysis project Ga0299906, IMG submission 200259) | Soil microbial communities from uranium-contaminated site in the Upper Colorado River Basin, Wyoming, United States - RVT145D125 (version 2) ...
ACGCCGATGGGGGCGCCGGGAAGCTCTCTCGTCTCGCCGCTCGCGTTGCGCTCTTCCGTCTTCTGGATCCGACGCTCGATCTCGCGGACGTTCTCGAGGTAGTCGTTCAGCCGGGCCCGGTCGGCCGTCCCCAGCTCTCTCTGGACTCGCGAAATCTCTCCGGTGATCCAGTCGAGGATGCTCTTGTCCGTTCGCCGGCGCGCCGCCCGATCCTCCGGGGTTCCGCCGTCGCCGAAGAGCTGATCGAAAATCACCCGCGGGTTGCGGATCGCCGGCAACGGATCCGTGGGCGACGCCCAGCTGATGGTGTCGGTGTAGATGCAGGAGTAGCCGTAGGTGCACCCGCCCGCCTGGTCCACGTTCTCGATCGAAAGCTGCATCGAGGGGATGGGAGTCTCCTGACCGAACCTCTGGGCGTAGATCTGATCCAGGGACGTCCCCACGAGGACGTCCGAGCCCTCGGTCTGCTTCGGATGCGACTGCGTCAGGAACACCGCGCTCGCGCGGAAGTGGTCGCCGCCGATCTCGGGAAGCGTGCAGGCTTCCGCGTTCTTCACGTCGGTTCCGCTGACGATGGTGAGGTGGTCGCGATACGGCTCGAGCGAGCTCAAGCTGGTCGCGGTCAGATCAAAGGCGTTTCCTTCCGCCGCGGGCGACCAGAGGTTCTTCTCGAGCCCGTACTTGGTGCTTCCGGCGGCGCCGTGGACCATCTCGATCGCGACCAGGCGAGTGCGTTCTGCAGTTTTCGCCCACGCGCGCCGGGCGGGCACCATTGCTTCCAGAAACGGTAGCGCCACCGAAGCCCCCATGCCGCGAAGCAGAGTGCGGCGGGAAATGTGTTTGTTCGTGATGAACATCGCCTGGACCTCCTGAGAGTTACTTTACTGGACCTCGGTCGCAACCGGCTCGTGGACCCGAGTCATTTGAAACGCGGGGCTTCCTACGATTCCCTTGATGAAAGACGAAATGCCGTAACCGTTCGCCTCGGCCTCCTGCACGATTCCGCGGACCGTGGGCATGTCATAGTACTCGACCCTCCGGCCGAGCGCGTAGGTCATGAGGCTCTCGGTGAAGCTGGTGAGGAACACGTCCTGATATTTCAAGAGCGCCTGGCGGAGACCGGCGGGACCGTCGAGCGGGGTTCCGTCGTAGAGCTCGCCCGAAGCGTCCACGGGAACGCCGTTGTCCTTGATCCGCCAGGCTCCGGTCGCGTCGAAGTTTTCGAGCGCTAGACCCAGCGGGTCGATGACCACGTGGCAGGAGGTGCAAGCCGGGTTCGAGCGGTGAAGCTCCATCGCCTCGCGGACCGAGAGAGCTTTCCCCTTCGCCTGGTCCGTGGTGGCCTCGAGAAGGGGCACGTTCGGCGGCGGCGGCGGCGGCGGCGACCCCAGGAGGACCTCGAGAACCCACTTGCCTCGAATCACGGGAGACGTCCGGTCCGCGACCGACGTCAGAGTGAGGACGCTCCCATGGCCCAGAACGCCGCGACGGGCATCCCCCAAGGGGCCGTCGAGCTTCACCCGTCGGAACTGGCCTCCGGTCACGTTCGGGATTCCGTAGTGCCGGGCGAGCCGCTCGTTCACGAAGGTGTAGTCCGCCGTCAAAATCTCGAGGACGCTCCGATCCTCGCGAACCATGTTCTCGAAGAAGAGCTCGGTCTCGCGCTTCAGGGCGGACGCGAGCGTGTCGTCGTAAAGAGGATAGAGCAGGTAGTCGGGGTGCATCCCCTCGAGGTCCTGAAGCCTGAGCCACTGCGAGGCGAACCTCGTGGCGAGGGCATCGGAGCGGGGATCGGCGAGCATGCGCTCCACCTGTCGGTCGAGGACCGCCGGATCCGAGAGCAGCCCCTGGGTCGCTACTTTGACCAGCTCTTCGTCGGGAACCGTAGCCCAGAGGAAGAACGAGAGACGGGACGCGAGCTCCAAATCGTCGAGGCGATAAATCCCCTCGCCCTCGGGCGCCGCCTCGAGTCGGAATACGAAGTGCGGGCTCGCGAGGATCGCCTGAAGCGCCGTCCGCACTCCCGACTCGAAATCTCCCTCGGCGGCGCCGGTCTCGTAGAAGGACATGAGCCCCTCGACGTCCGATTCATTCAGGGGCCCCCGGTAAGCTCTGGCGGCGAGCTGGGAGACGATCTGCTGCGCGCAGGGTCTTTCGTCCTCGGCCGAGGTCGGCCTGCAGGTGAAGATCTTCCGGCGGCTCACGGTTTCCGATATTCCGGTGACGCCGTGCGGTCCGTTGATGCGGAACTCGCGCAGATGGGGGAGAGCCTTGACCCCGTAGTCCGTGCCGATCGTCGTGTCGGCGAGAGTGTGATCGATCGGAGCCATCAGGTCGTCGACCGGGCTCTCGAACCTCTGGAGGAACGCCGCCGAAACCCGGTGGGGACCGGCCTTCACGAAGACCGACGGGCTCTCCATGTTCATCCCGTTCGGATCGGACTCGTCCATCATCGGATCGATGTCGAGGAGCGCGACCCGTTCGCCTTCGATCGAGATCTCGATCTGCTCGCCTTTTACCGCGGCTCCGTAGAGCTGCCCCGTGGGGCTCCCATGCAGCATCATCTTGAAGACGTACTGGCCGTCGGCGGGGAAGTGATGGACGACCGAGATTCCGCCGCGGGTCCCGAAGGGGGCTCCCTCGACGCGCTCCATTTGCGATCCGGTGCGCGGAAGCTTGTACGTGGCCTCGGTCGGGCCCGTGTCGGGATCCCCCACGGCGAGGCGGCTGATCTTGCCCGCGGCCCGGAGGTAGCCTTCCATGAGCGTCGGCGACATCGTCTGGACGTCCGCGACGTTGTCGAACCCGTGGCTGATGGTGTCCGGGGGCAGAAACGCGGTGACGTCCACGTCGAGCGCGAGGAGCTCCATGATCGAGCGAGCGTACTCGGCGCGGTTCAGCCTCTGGAACGTCCTTCCGCCAGGGTTCGGGCTCTTCGCCGCCATTTCATCGATGCGCTCCTCGAGAGTCCGCGCGAGGTCCGCGATCTCCGCGGGATCGGGCTTGGGAGCGAAGGAGGGAGGCATCATTCCTGCCCGGAGCTTCCGGATCATCTTCTCGGCGACGGGAGCGGCTTGCTCAGCGCGGCCGACGTCGAACGTCTCCAGGGAGAAGCCGGCGGTCATCGCTTCGTCGCTATGGCACATGACGCAGTAGTCCGCGACCACGGCGTTCTGAGATTCAAAAGAGCCGGACGTCGTCGGCTCGGAAGCTCCGGCGAGCCCCGCCGGAATGAAGACAAGAGCAGTGCGTAAAATGTTGCCAAAGCGACACTTAAACACTACGCCACCACCCGTGTTCCCGGGAGAAAACACGCCTTCCCGACGGTATTATCCGCTGTTTCCTCCTCCTCTTTCAATCCCCCGTTCGGGGGATCTCCTTCTCGGCCTTGCTCTTGGCGCTCCCGCTGGGCTAACGTACCGCTCGGAGCTCGGTCCCGACAGAAACCCACCATCGGAGGGATTGATGAGGAAAGCATTCCTCGTTCTCGCGCTCGCTCTCTACGCGTTTTCCACCGGGGCTTCCACGGAGGACCGGGGCTTCACCACCGGGACCCCCGACATCCGCTCGATCAGCGCTCTCGCCTTCGGCCCCGATGGAGTGCTCTTCATCGGGGACGGAAAGGGAGGCGCCGTCTTCGCCGTCGATTTGAACGACAAGGCGCCGAACGGCGGGAACGACGTCCTGACCGTCCCGAACCTCGAGGGGAAGATCGCGGCGTTTCTGGGAACGAGCAAAGACGACGTCATGATCCACGACATGGCGGTGAATCCGATCTCTCAGAACGTGTACCTCGCCGTCTCCCGAGGCCGGGGCCAATGGGATCAGGAGTGGCTGCTCCCGAACGACATTGCGGACGCGAGCGTTCTCGTGAAAATCGACTCGAAAGGCGCATTGAGCGAAGTGCGCTTGAAGGAAGTGCGTTTCGGAAAGGCGGCCCTTCCCAATCCCGTATCTCCGGACAAGAAGCACGAATGGAAGGAAGGAATCGCCCTTCGGACGGACACCATCACCGACATTTCCTATTCCGAAGGCACGCTCTACGTCGCCGGTCTCTCGAACGAGGAGTTCGCCGCGGCGTTGTGGCGATTCTCCTATCCCTTCACCGGCGAAGCCACGGCGACGACTCTCGAGAACTACCACGGCGCGCACGGTCAGTTCGAGACCGAGGCCCCGATCCGTACCTTCGTGCCTTACGCTCTCGGCGGAAAGGACCACATTCTTGCCGCCTACCTCTGCACCCCGCTCGTGACCTTCCCCCTCGCCGATCTGAAGGACGGAGAGCACGTGAAGGGGAGGACCATCGCCGAGTTCGGGTCGGGGAACTACCCGCTCGACATGCTGGTCTATAAGAAGGATGGGCGTGAGAAGCTCCTCATCGCGAACAGCGACCTTCCGTTTCTCATCGTCGATCCCAAGGACATCGAGGGCTACGAGGGGGCGATCGCCGAGCCGACGAAGACGTACGTCGCCGGGGTGCGCTACGAGCCCCGCTCCGGGGTCGGGATCCAGCAGATGGATTTGCTGAACCCCGAGACCATCGTGACCATAAGGCGCCACCCGGGCGGGAACCTGGACCTGGTGTCCCTCCCCGTCAAGTGGTTCTGAGGCGAAGCTTCGCGGGGATTCTCGTTCTCGGCTCCTTCGGCCACGCGGGGTGCGGGCCGGAGGAGCCTGCGCGAGCGGCAGCTCTCGCGTTCGTGAGCGATCCGGAGAACGAGCACTTCGGGACGGTCCTCCTCTCGGGCGCTCCGGCGCGCCGCGTTTGGCCGACGGTCTTCACCGTCCGCGTCGAGGGCGCCGGGGCGGACGCACCCCCCGTCCTCGGCGACTACCTCGTCGAGGGCGACTCGGTTCGCTTCCGCCCTCGGTTCCCTTTCACCGCCGGCCTCACCTACCGCGGCCGCTTCGAGGACGTGGAGATGGCCTTCACCATGCCCGAGCGCGATCCGGAGGAGCGTCCGCGCGTCGAGGCCGTCTATCCGTCTTCGCCCGAGGTTCCCGAGAACCTCCTGAGACTCTACGTCCACTTCTCTCATTCGATGCGGGCCAAGGACGTTCCCGAGCGAATCCATCTCTACGACGCCGAAGGCCGCGCGGTGCCCCTTCCGTTCGTCGAGATCGAAGCGGGTCTCTGGGACGCCCAAGGAAAACGCTTGACCCTGTTCTTTCACCCCGGCCGGGTCAAGCGCGGCGTGGGGCCGAACCTGGCTCTGGGAGTGCCGCTGAAAGCGGGCGGCATCTATCGACTGGTCGTCGATCGAGCCATGAAAGACGAGCGGGGCTACGAGCTCGAGGCGTCGTTCGAGAAGGAGCTCCGCGTCGGGCCGCCCGACAGAACGTCGCCCGACCCGTCGGCCTGGAAGCTCTCTCCCGCCGGCCGGAGCTCACCGCTCGAAGTCGAGCTCGACGAGCCCCTCGATCGCGCGCTCCTCCTTCGCCTGATTCGAGTGATCCGAGACAGCGGAGCCGAGGTTTCCGGTGTCGCGGGAGCGAGCGCGAACGAGACGCTCTTCACGTTCACCCCCACCACGCCATGGTCCCCTGGCACCCATCGCCTGCTCGTCGACCCCGAGATCGAAGATCTGGCGGGAAACAAGCCGGCTCGCCTCTTCGACGAGGAGACCGGAGCTGCTTCGGCCAGTCCGAAAACGCTCGAGCTCCCGTTTGAGATCGAGCCGGTTTACGACCCGCCCCCGGGTTCGCTATTCTAATTTCGAACCCTGGAAAACCCGACGTAGATATGACGGACGCTCCGTTTCCGCCGCTCGTCCAGCTTCTCGTGCTGCTGGCCTGTGTCGCTCTCGGCCTGGCTCACCTCCTGTGGGGCCCGACCCGAGCGCTCAAGATCGGGGTCGCGGTGCTCGTCGTTGGAGTCGCCTCCGGCATCGCGGTCCACTCCGGCGGTGTCGCCGCCCTCGGCCTCGCCGCCATGAGGATCGAGTGACCGAGGCCAGCGGCGCCCGTCAGAAGATCGAGAACCCTCCAGCGATTCACACCGAGCTCTACGACGGCTGGATCCGGCGGCTTCTCCAATCACGCCAGCTCGTGTCGAAAGGCTCCACCGCGAAGATCCCCTTGCGCCTCATCCCGCCCACGGTATTTCGAGTGATGGCGGCCTGGTTCCACTGACACCGGGTCAGCTCCTTCGAACGAGTATCACGCCGAGGATCGTGAGGCTGCCTCCCGCGAGAGCGAGGAGGGTGGGCGACTCGCCGAGAACCAGAAATCCGAATCCGAGGGCGAGCGCGGGAACCAGGTAGAGATAGCCGACGGCCCTCGATACCGACATCGTCGAAACGATATGGGCCCAGGCGACGTAGGCGATGCAAGAGGGACCGACACCGAGGAACGAGACCACGAGAGTCGAGGAAAGGGGCGCGTCCCGCAGAGTCGAGACCAGCTCGGGAAGGAATGCGGAGAGCAGAAGTGTCCCGCACCAGATCGATCTCGTCGTGAGCTCGAGCGCTCCGAAGCGGCGGAGCATGGGTTTCTGGAGCGCGAAGTAGAACGCCTGGACCGCCGCCGCGAGCAGCACCAGGAGGGCGCCTTTGTCGATCGTGAGACCGTTCGCGGCGCCGAGAGCGACCATCGAGGCTCCCGCGAACGCGACCGCGAGCCCGAGACCGCTCCGGGCGGACAATCTTTCGCCGAGGAAGACGACCGCGAGGAGAACGGTGAAGAGCGGGGTCGTATTCACCAGGAGGCTCGCGGCGCCGGCGCTCACCGTCTGCTCTCCGAAATTGAGCGCGACGTGGTATCCGAAGACGCCGGTCCCGCCGAGAGCGAAAAACGCTCCCCAGTCTTTGATCGAAGCGCGTTCGCCGGAAGAAGGCGTCTTCTTGAGAAATACGTATCCCCCGAGGAGGAACGACGCGATGAGAAAGCGGAGAAGCGCGAGGGAACCCGGAGGGTAGTGCCGGACGGCGTAGCGAATGCCGACGAAAGCCGACGACCAGAGAAGAAGGGTCACGGCGAGGACGAGCAGGAGAGTCCGGTCCCTCCTCTCGGAGAAATCCGCGGCAGGCGCGAGGGGAATCGAGCTTACGGCCACGAGGTCCTTTGTAGCCCGGTGGAGCCGGTATGCGGAAATGATCCAGTGCATTGGTCTGCTGACGCCAGGCTGTCAGGAGGACCGGTGCATGCTTCCTCCCGAAGGAGAAACCCAATGAAGCATCCGGTAGTTTGGTTCGAAGTGATGGGTGACAACGGGGAGAGCCTGCGATCGTTCTACGGACGGCTCTTCGACTGGAAGATCGACGCCAAAAACCCCATGAAGTACGGCATGGTCGAGGCCCCGAACGGCCGGGGCATTCCCGGCGGCGTCGGAGAGCTCGACGGCAAACCGTATCCGAAGGTGACGTTCTACGTGTCGACCGACTCCATCGACCGCTCGCTGGACAAGGCGAAGGATCTCGGGGGCCGCGTGCTGATGAACCGAACGGTGATGCCCGGCGGGCCGGTGCTCGGGATGTTCGCCGACCCGGAGGGAAACGCCATCGGGCTCGTGGAAGAGCAGGACAGGTGAGGCTTGGGAGATTAGGATAGCCGTGCCGTGCGCCGCGCCGACCGACTCTTCCAGATCATCCAGTGGCTCCGCGGGCGACGGCGCGCGGTGACCGCCGCCTGGCTCGCGGAGCAACTGGATGTCTCGGAGCGCACCGTCTACCGGGATATCCGGGACCTCATGGCCTCGGGGACACCGATCGAGGGAGAAGCGGGAGTCGGCTATCGGTTGAGTCGAGACTACGACCTTCCGCCTCTCATGTTCGACCCCGAAGAGCTGGAGGCTCTGGTCTTCGGCGTGCGGCTCGCGGCAGCCATCGGGGACGAGTCTTTGGTCCGTCCGGCGCGCTCGGCGCTCTCCAAGGTAGAGGCGGCTCTACCGCCGCAGCTTCGATCGAAGCTGAGCCGGCCTCCGCTTTTCGCTCCCAGAACCGGCGCCGCCCGCGCCGGGTCCGAAGCGCTTCTCGCCGTCCGATCGGCGATGGGCGAGCGGAGGAAGCTTCGACTTCGCTACCAGAACGAGAAGGGCGAGGAATCCGAGCGCGTCGTCCGGCCGCTGGGCGCGTTTTTCTGGGGAAAGAGCTGGACCGTCGCGTCCTGGTGCGAGCTCAGAAGCGACTTCCGCAATTTCCGCCTCGACCGCATCGTCAGCCTCACCACGACGGAGGAGACGTTCGAGGACGAGCCCGGCCGCCGGCTGCGCGACTACTTGCGCCAGATCGGGGACTTCGCCGAACGCCTCCTCGATGAGTGACCGCTCACCGGCGTTTCCGGGCCGCCGCTACTCGGGGAGGATCGAATCGGTACGCGCTGACCGTCAGCGCCGAGCCCTGGCAAGGCGCCGCACCCTACGGCTTCAAAGCCCGTCGTATACGGTCGAGGTGGTGATAGCTATGCCGGACGGCGTGATCCTCGAGCACGAACTGGCACGTGAGCGGTGCACACCGGCGCGGCCTGATTGAGCTCCTCGTCGCTGAGCGCCCGGATTGCGGCCGCGGCCGCTGCGCTGTTGCGCCCGAGCAGATCCAGCGCGGCCTCTTTCGTGACGGTGTCGTACTCCCTGGCGTGCTTCGCATTCATCTCGTCGACCACGTCCCCGGTCACGCCCGTCACCGGCGTTCCGCCGCGCGTTCAAGAAGCTGGTGGGCCAGGCTCCGACGAGCTGGCGGAGAAGTACAGTCCCTTTGACTCTCGATCTTCGCCCCTGACCCTCCGCTTGCTCGCGCGAGGGGCCTCCGGTCGTCCGTGGCTCGTCGACTCAGCTGTCCTTGGCGCAAGCTTCGAAGCGAAGCTTATCGGGCTCGATCACGATGCGACGTCCGAGCATCGCGACCGCTCCGCGGCGGCGGAACTTGGAAAGGGTCAAGCTTACGATTTCGCGGCTCGCACCGATGAGGTTCCCGAGATCCTGCTGATTGACGGGGATGTCGAGCACGAACCGTCGCGCCTCGCCGGTCGAAGACGTAGGATACGAGACGGCCTTGCCGAAGCGCTCCGCCAGATCGAGGAGCAGGAGCGCGAGTCGGGTGGGCGCTCGAAGGAACACCTGCGTCCCGAGGCGCCGTTCCAGTCGGTTCCGTCTTGCTCCCATGAGCCGCGCCACGGCAATCGCGAGCGCGGGACGGCCCTTCAATGCCCGCTCGAAGATGAAACGAGGGATGGTCTCGATCTCGACCGCTTGCAGCGCTTCGGCGAACGTGGCCTCGGACCCGAGCTCGTCGACGAGGGACATCTCGCCGAACACGTCGCCGGCGTCCAGAAGATCCAGGATCATGACTCGCCCCTTTTCCGAGAACCGCATCGTCTTCATTCGTCCGCGGATAAGAATGTGCAACCCGGCATGAGGACCTTCGTGGAGCGAGACCATGCTCCCCTTGCTGAGCGCGATTCGCCTTCCCCGGAGCCCCAGCTGACCGAGAACCTCTCGAATCTCATCCGATGACGACGGCGTCTCGCCCGCACTCGGAACCACCGCCCTTCCCAGCATCCTGTCCTCCTTGTCCTCCGCGCTCGAAGCCTCCCTCCATGTCCGGAACGCGCGGGATGAGCGGCGTCGTGACTCAGGTGATGGCTCGTCATGACCGCCGCTCCCGCGTGTCAGCGAACGATGACGGTTCCCACCATCCCCGGGTGAATCGTGCAGCGGTACGGAAACGTTCCCGCGGCCTGGAACGAGAATGAAAACTGTCCGCCGGGCGCGATGATTCCGGAATTCCATCCCGTCGCATTCGACGTCGAGGTGTGTGAAGTGGAATCGGTGTTCCTCCATGTCACCGTCGTGCCCACCCCGACATTCAACTCGTCAGGAGAGAAGGCTCTATTCCCCAGCGACTCTGCGCCCACCGGAATTGTTACGGACGAAGACGGCCCGCCCGGCGTGGGCACCGGTGATGGCGTCGGTGACGGCGACGGTGACGTGGGAGGCGACGAGTAGCTTCCACAGGCGATTGCGGACACCAGAATTGCGGACACGACGACGAGACGCAATGACAACATCAGATCCTCGTTGGTTTGAAGTTAAGTGACTCGACACTTCACCTAATCTCCGGGGACCCTCGAATATTCCCGAAAGGAGTGTTGCCGTCGGGAAGCGGAAAACGGCGATGGCGGGAAACGTGCGGGCTGAAGAACGGTGTCCCTTGGAGAGGAGCCGTTTCCCCCTAGCTCTCGAGCCGAGGCATTGGGAGGGCCGGCACGGAAACATCCGGTGAGGTGGCGGTCGGTGAACCGCGGACGAAATTGTGATTGGGCCATCGGGGCCGTGCGATGACCCAATCACCGATCGCTTCGGTTCGAAGGTTACTGAATCTCCACGAGCTCGCCGTAGATGAAGTCGTCCATCATGACGATATCCCGCCGCCGCTCGTCATTCCCGCCGGGCTGGTCGTCGCCGGTTCGGATCCGTACATGGGCGATCACCGGCTCATCGAACACAACGCCAAGGAAGCTCACGCTCGCGTCGCCGGGCGATGCCGGGGCGAAGCCCCGGTAGAGGAGCTTTCCCTGGACGTCGAAGTACTCGACGATGGTGCTGCCGAACAGGCGCCTGCTGCTGCCTTCCGGCTGGTCGACGTCCGTCAGGACCAGGCCGAAGCCCGCAGTCAGGGCCGGAATGGAGCCGTTGCTGCCGGGGAGGAAGAAATCCACGACGGTCACCCTGCTCTCGATCGCACTGAACAGTCGCAGCAGGCTGAATGGCTGGAAGATGTCGGCATAGGTCGGATTGCCGAACGTCGCGACCAGGCCATCGAGCGGCGCCTGCACGAAGCCGGTCCCCGGCGTCGTCATCTGGGCACCGCGGCTGTTCAGAAACACCGTGAACGGCGTCGGCCCCAAGGAAGTGTCGGCGGAACCGCCTCCGTCCCAGTTGATCTCGCGGCGGCCGCCGGCGAGCGGCCCCGGCTGGTTGCCGTTGTTGGGCTCGCCCAATTCCGCCCGATACTGGTCGACGGTGGACTGGATCGACGCGATTTTCGGACCGGCCGCCTGGAATACGGCGGGGGGAACGAAGCGCTTCTGCCTGCTGGCGGGCACGGGTGGCGGGGTGACATCGTCGGCGTGAGCGGCTTGCGGCAGCGCGACCGTGAAATTCATGCCGAGAGCCATGACGCAGGCGACGAGCCGGATGCCCCGTGGGGTCTTCGGCTCTTTTGTGTTGCAGTTCTTCATAACAATCTCCTTTTGGCACTGAGGACGAGTTTTCTGAAATGGTCCATCTCGGTTCGTTGGCGGAAGACGGTCCGACACCGGTTCGACACTAATGCCGCCTTCGAATCTCGCCAAAAAGTCAGGTCCATGCGCACTGACGTGACCAGCATCCCGAGGCTCAATAGAATCACCGTTGCCTTCTTCACACCCTTTTCACTGTTGGACCCCGTCGGCAGCGCTGCGGGAATCGCAGACGCTTCCACACATTCACCTGAATCTCTCGGCACCTTCGAATATTCCCCGATGACCGGATGGGCGCTGGAATAATCCGAAGGCTCAGCTCGTTTGCACCTTCGTGGACAACGAAGGACCTGTCCGCGTGCTTGCGATTTTGGGAAGCCTTGGGCGGGCATCCTCGAACAGGGACGCTCGTAGGAGTCGCGGCGCGACTCGCTCCAGACACCGTCGAGAGGTCGATTCGGCATCGTCGGGGATGCCGAGCTTTCAACGGCGATTGAGGTCTGCTATCGGAGCGCTCTTTTTGGCCGCTCGCGAGAAGCGCCTCCACGACCCTGAAGGTTCGGGTGTTCCGGAGGCGATTACGAGATCCGGGCGAGCCTCATCCTTTTCCCACGACTCTATCGATGTCCTTCAGCAGCGAATCGATAGAGATCCTGCGCCCCGCCGCATACGCCCGGGCCCATCGGTCCGGGCCGAGGCGTGCGCGCACCTCCTGTTCCGCCTTTTCTCTGAGGTCGTGCACCGACTTGTCGACGACCGCGGCGCCTGTCGATTCGGTGACGGCGTCCCGAGCGCCCAGAATCCGCGCCGCCCAGGCGTCGTCGCCTTTCAGTACCGCCGCAACGGCGAGAGGGACCATCGCGTACACGAACTCGAACTTGTCATGGAGCTCCCGGATCCGTGTGAGGCTTTCACGCACCAACCCGATTGCGTCATCGGGGTTTCCGCGCCGCACCGCGAGGATGGCGCGTACATACAGCGTCAGCAACAGGAACCACGGACCGGCGTGTCGGAGCACCGATGTGGCCTCGTCGAGCAGGCGTTCCGCCAGGCCGGCGTCGCCGGTCGCGAGGGCCACCCCCGCGAGCCCGCTCAGCGCATTCCCCGTGCCCCACGGGATCGTCAGAGCCTGGAACCCTTCGACACTGCGGGTAAACCGGTCGCGGGCCGCGTCGAAATTGCCAAGGGCGTGTTCGATATAGCCGAACAGATTCTCGGCCTGCACGACCAGATCCATCTCGCCGGCGCCGTGGGCGAGCGCCAGGGCGCGCGCGAGCCCGGTGCGTGCGCGCTCGAGCTCTCCTTGCGTGTACCACATGAAAGCTGTTCCGAGGAGCGCTCTCGACTCGGCGGCGGGCGGAAGAGACGGCAGGGTCAGAATCTGTTCATACCACCGGAGGCCTTCGGCCGCATGCCCCCGGATCACCCAGAACAACATCAGACTCCAGGCGATTTGGGACGCTTCGGCGGGACGGCCGCGCTCGATGAGCCATGCAAGTCCGCTTCGGTAGCTCTCGAGATCGTCACGCACTCGATCCAACCATTCGCCCTGCGCCGGTCCGACCAGCCCCTCCGCGGCAAGGGAGGCTTCGCCGGAGCAATAGCGCGCCAACCCCTCCAGGGCGTCGTCGCGCTCACCCGCGCCCGCGAGCTCGAGAGCCGCGTACGCGCGCACGGTTTCGAGCATCTGGAACAGCGGACGCGTCGGCACGGAAGTCTCGGCTCGCAGAAGGAGGCTCTTGTCGATCAACCCTGCCACCGGGCCGAGCGCTTCGTCGCGCCTGGCCGCGGAATCCTCGCGACCGGCAAGGACCGCCGCGGCTGCTTCGATCGAAAAACGACTCGGCAGCGAGCCGAAACGGCGAAACGCGCGCTGCTCGTTCGGGCTCAGTAGTTGATAACTCCAGGCGACCGTCGCATTCATCGTCTGTTGGCGTTCGGGGAGATCGCGCGGGCCGACGGGCGAGAGCAGGACATCGTGCGTGAGTTGGCGGAGCAGCTCCTCGGCGGTCAGCACCTTGATCCAGGGGGCCGCAAGCTCGAGGGCGAGCGGCACGGCATCAAGCCGTCGACAGATCGCCGCTACCGTCGGGCCGTTCGCGGGTGTGAGGCGAAAGTCAGATTGCACGTCCCGCACCCGTTCCACGAATAGCCGCACCGCGGGAATGCTTGCCAGATCGGCAGGCGACATCGACATCACATCCGAGTCCACCGCCAGCGCGAGCGGCCCGACGACGTACTCCCGCTCTCCCCGCACCCGGAGGGGGGCGCGGCTGGTGGCCAGCAGTCGGAGCGGTGCGACCGACGTCAAAAGCTCCGCCACCATAGGCGCCGCGTCCAATACCTGCTCGAAATTGTCGAGCACCAGGAGCGTGGGGCGATCCTCGCACGCGACGCGTGCGCGCTTCGGCAAGTCGAGCGCGGTGACATCCGAGAGTCCGAGACCCTCGGCGATCGCCGAGGCGACGAACGCAGGTTTTCGAATGGCGGCGAGCGGTACGAACACCACGCGGGTTCGGCCCTCTGCGGCGATCGCACGTGCGATCTCGAGCGCCAAGCGGGTCTTGCCGACTCCCCCTGGCCCGGTGAGCGTGATGAGGCGTGCGGCAGGATCGGCGAGGCAGTGACCAAGCGCCTGAAGGTCAGCCTCGCGGCCGAGAAGGGCCGTAGGCGCCAGGGGAAGCGGCGCGCTCGTCAGTTCATCGACCGCCGCGTCATGAGCCGGCGCCCGTGCGCTCCCCAAGAACGCGTCGCGGGTTGCGCCAGTCAGGTCGAGCGCTGCGGACAGCGCGCGCACGGTCTCGACATGGGGCCGCCGTCGTTCCCCGCGCTCCAGCGCGCTCACGGCATGGACCGAAAGGCCCGCAATCGTCGCGAGCTCCTCCTGCGTGTAGCCCGCAGCCTCGCGGAGCGCTTTGAGTTGCGCGCCGAAGGACCCCGGAGCGCCAGGTTTCATGGCTCTCTCATCTTACTGCGGCGCTTGTACGGGCGTCGTACGAGTCCCGTGCGGGTGCTGTCGGTGGTCGCTTGTCCGCCCGCACGCCACATTGGCCGCATGACAGGCGACCTTCAGTGCCCCGCCACCGGCTCCAGAAAGACCTCGGATCGCTCCGTGAGGGGTGAGCTTTGTCGGCCGGCGACGGCACCCCCAATCGGTGAGAGCTTTGACGAGGTCGTCCTGCCCCATCTCGACGCCGCCTATCGGCTGGCGTGCTGGCTCATGCGGAATGTGCACGATGCGGAAGATGCCATGCAGGAGGCGTCACTCCGGGCGTTACGATACTTCCGTACCTATACCGGCGGAAACGGGCGTGCCTGGTTTCTCAGAATCGTTCGCAACACCTGTTTCGGCTGGCGCAGCCAGAGCTCGAGAGCACCATCCGACCCGTTCGATGAAGAGCGGCACAGCGATGCTCGACCAGCCTGCGATCCCGAAACGTTGGCGCTTCAGGCCGAAGATGTCAGGTTGATCGAACAGGCGATGAGTAGCTTGCCCGTTCGTTCTCGTGAACTGCTCGTGCTTCGCGAGCTGGAGGGCCTTTCCTATCGAGAACTGGCCGTGGTGCTGGGCATTCCCATGGGAACCGTCATGTCCAGTCTGTCGCGCGCCCGTGAGGCCTTCCGCCGCGCCATGGACAGTCAGTTGGAACAGCACGGGATTCCAGAGAGCCGTCACCTTCACGAACACGAAGCCGACGAGGTTGGTGAAGGTGTGGAAACGAAAGTTGAAACCCGAGGACTCGCGCGCGGGTTGCCCGGCCGGTAGACGGAGGGACCCCCATCCCGGGGACAGCGGAAATCCCCTTTCGAGGCGCCTGAATGGACAGTCAGAGAAAGAACCTCTTCGACGGACGCGCCTGGCCCGTCGGAAGCATTTTTCGCGCTACTGACGAAGCGCCCGGCCGCTTGAGTGCGACCGGGCGCGATCGCCAGGCGAAGCGCGGGTGGTCAGGGCACGATACGAGTAGAGATTCCAATGAAATTCTGAATGGGGACGCACTCCCCCCCGGCGCATTGAACGCTACTGGTGCACTCCGTGATCCCATCGTTCTCGCATACGCTCTTCGGGCTCCCGGTCCGGATCGCGAAAATGGTGGGATCCTGGAAGGTCACGAATCCTCCCAACGTGAGCCCCTCCATGCAAGCGGGAGGAGAGAACGCCTCCGCATTCATGCCGATGGCGTCGATGCTGGCGTTCTCCGTCGTCGACTGGTTGACCACGGCGACGTCGTCTCCGGCGGGAAGGCCTCCGCAGACCTGTCCGAAGATCCGGCTGAGGGGTTGAACTTCATGGACCCGAGCCTTGAAACCGGGAATCGCGACCCCTCCATCGGCGGGACATTCGTCGGCCGCCAGCTCGAAGCTGGCGAGGAAGTTGAGATCGAGACAGAGGGCGGCGAGAGTGCAGTCCCCGCTCGGAACCGAGCCCGTCCCGAAGCATCGAGGTGTGGCCGTGAGCGGGCTGCTGAGCTGCTCGTCGCCATCCCGATCCACCGCCAGGGCGAGCGACAAGTCGTTCAGTCGCAGACCCACCTCGACCGGATCCGTGTCGGGGATGTCTCGAACGAGAAAGCGCGGCGGGAGATCCTGGCGGGCGCAGAACAAAAGCGCCTGATTCGCGTTCACGTTCAAGGAGGGCGTCAGGTTGCAGGCCCCATGCTCAGCAGCGCTGAGCAGACCGTTCACGATGTTCATCTGGATCTTGGAGATCGTGCATTGCGTGGCCTGTAGCGCGCCGAGAGAGCCGCACGTCGTTCCCCGCACCGCGTGGCAAGTCCCGATCTCGGCGGCCGCGCCCCCGTTCGTCGGGATCGCGCCGCAAGTCGCCCCTTGCTCACCGTGACAGGCGCCCTGCTTGACGGCGGTGTCGGTCGCCGTGCCCCCCAGGGCGACGAGGGTCTCGCAGGCGGCTCCCTTGCGGCCCCAGCAGCGTCCCTGTGAGATGGCGGTCGCGCGGCTGGGATTGTCGCTGTCCGCCGAGCCGATGACGATGCTGTCGCAATTGTCGGGCAGAACGATTCCGTCAAAGCCGCTGGGAATCATCGCGCAGTCGTCACCCTGGAGGCCGTGACAGGTGCCCTGCTCGACGGCCGTGGAAAGGAAGCTCGGTCCCTGGAGCGCTTCACAGCTCGATTCCCTCAAGCCGTGACAGAACCCCCGCGCCAGGGCGATCGCCGTGTCGTTCGGCCCACCGAGCGTATTGCAGTCCGCGGGAAGGAGGCTCCCCAGGGTCCGCGGGTCACCCGTCATCGGGTCGACCGAAACGCTGCACTCCGATTTCAGCCGGCCCGAGAGCGTGAGACTGGCGAACATCATGTTGACGGAGTCGGCGTTTACCAATACGGCTCCGTCTTGCGGGATGCCGGCGGACAGGGGAAGCGGAAGCTCCGGGGTTGGAGGCATCTCCAGGAACGCGCCGGGATTGGCCACCACCTCGGGATCGACATGGTTGGTGGCGAACCTTCCGGTGAGAGAGGCGCGGATGCCCTGGGGAGAGATGTTTACGTCGACGACCTCGCCCCGCAGGGTCTGGTTGAAGTTCTCGATCTCCTCCTCATCCAGCTTGATTTGGTGGAGATAGATGGGATCGGGCTCCGCCTGACCGATTTCCCGCGCGAAGTCCAAGGCGCGGTCGATCTCGATGTTGGGAGTGACGTCGATGAGGCCGAACGTGAAAACCGTAACCAAGGCCTCGCAAATGTCGCCGCCGATGCACCCTACCGAGGTGTGGACATCGAGCGATCCATCCACGTTCGCGGAGACGCCCGCGTTGAACTGAGCGGCCCCCGGCGGCGTGGTGCCTTCGAGCTGGCCTTCGGTAATATCGAACTTCAGCCGCACGTCCTCCACCCGGGCTCTCAAGCTGATCGAAGCGCTCGCCTTGGCGACGCAGATTCCCAGGACCTCGTCGCGGCAGCTATCGCTTCCGGAGAGGCTGGCTTCGATGTCGGGCAGCTGGATCACCACCCGAATCGTGTCGTCGGGGACGGTGGCTCCGTCGGGGTCGACCTGCCCGGGGAACAAAACGGGGCAGGAGACGTTGCTCAGGAAGTCCACCTGGGTGACGGTGAGCGTGACCTGAGGATCACAGGAGCAGGGAAAAGGGGCGCTGAAGGGTCCGAACTGTTTGCCCCTGACGTTCGTGTCGGCGAGCTCCTGGAAACGCTGCTGCAGCGTTCTTCCGTCCGGTCCCGGACCCGAGCACTTTTCGGCGAAGAAGTTGGTGATCGCCTCACCGTCGAGGGCGGCGACGAAGGCGTTGGGGACGTCGATGGTGCTGGAGGTGGTCAGCGCGATGTCCGCGAAAGCGCTGTGGAGCTGGGCCGCTACCTCGCCCTCGAACGCTTCCCTGGTCAGGGGATCCATGACGTCGGCGAGCGCGAAGCTCGCGGTCGAGAGGGCGCCGACGCCGGGCTGGGACGTTTCTCCGGTGGCGAAGACGACGGAGTTGTTGAACACGCGGTTGCCGTGAAAGTCGGCGGCAGCCGCCTGAACGAAGTTCGATCCGGGATCGAAGGTGCCGATCGGGTGGTCGCCGAAAACCACGTCGCGGGCGACGTTCGTCTCCTCGACCTCCACATCGATGGGAAACTCGAACACCGCCCCCACCTCGTCGCTCGCGGGAGGCGTCACCGTCATATCGGCCGGGTCGAAGATTTCCCGACCGTTGATTGCGACGCTCTCGATGGGAAGCCCGTGGCAGACCCGCCCTGCGACCGGCGTCGGGACGGGGTTGGCCGCGGAGAGATTCGCGGGAGAGGTGATCTCGATCTCGAAACTGAACGAGGTTCCCTTGTCCGAGAGGTCGTCGACCAGGCACGCGCTCGCCACCTTGTCCGGGAACGAGCCGGGAATCTTCGTCCCGGATACCGAGACCACGTGCCCTCCGCATCCCAGGTTCGTGAGGCTCATGGTGAGAGAGTTCGAAGCGCTGTCCCCGAGGCTCTGAGCCACGTCGAGGATCAGGTCGCTGACGTGAACCGTGCTCGTTCCGATCGAGATATCCCCGCTGCAGGGGGTATCGGGCGCGCAGTCCATCGGCGACTTCCCGAGCTCGGTGAAGATATTGACGCCGTCCAGCTTCACCACCAGGCTCGCAGGGCTCACGAGTGGGAGCGCGATCAGGACGGGCGTGAGATCGGGCTCGTCTCCGGTCGCGCTCTTGTTGTTGGCCACGACCTCTCCCGAGGGCTTCATGACGTCGAGATACGGGATCGTCGAGCAGAAGGCGGTGGCGGTGCGAAATCCGTCGGTCGCGGTCACCCGGAGGATGGGCATCGGGGCGAAGACCGTGTGCCGAACTTCGTGGCTCACGACGTTGGTGTCCAGACGAAAATCGTCCGGGCTCAGGCGGCTCGCAAGGTGAGTCGTCTGGCCGTTTTCTACCGGGATGGCTCCCATGACCACTCCGGTGGGAGACAGGGCGAGAAGCTCGGCATTCACCTGGATTCCGTCGGGCTCGTCAAAAACGATCCGGTGGAAGGAGTTGCAGTCCCGCCCGGGACTGCCGCGGCCGGAGCGGGGCGGCTCCAGGAATGGCAGAGCACAGGTTACGCGGAGATCCGTCAGCCCGCAGCTGGCATCCGCGTCGTCGATGGAGCCGTCGCAGTCGTTATCGACGGTATCGCCGCAGCTCAGCGGGTCCGAGGGACCCTCGACGCGGGCGAGTGGAGGAATGGCGTTGCACACCGTCCCTTTGCCGCCGACCGAGCAGACCTTGGTTCCGGTGGCTTCGCAGGCACCGACGCCCACCGAGCAGGTATCGCCCACGTCGAAACCTTCATCGATGCTTCCCTCCCCGGTGTTGTCCAGGCCGTCACAAATCTCTGCCTCGAGGGTACAGCTCGAATCCCCTGGGAAATCGGCGAGGCCGTCGCAGTCGTTGTCGACCGCGTCGCTGCAATTCGGGCTTCCGAAGGGACCTTCGACCGAAGGCGCGCTTGGCACCGCATTGCACACCGTACCCGACCCGTCCGCCGTACAGACTCTAATTCCGTTCGTCGCACAGTCTCCAACGCCGTCCGAGCAGGACGCCCCTACGTTGAAGCCATTGTCGACGCCATTGATTCCATCGTTGTCTCGGCCGTCACAGAACTCGGCGGTCTGACAATCGGGATCGAGGAGATCGGAGAGACCGTCGCAATCGTTGTCCTCGGTATCGGAGCAAGAAGCGGCCGCTCGTCTCTCGGCCTCGGAAAGGGTGGAGCCCCCCTCGGGCTGGAACAAAACGAGGTCGCCCGGATTCTCGCAGAAAGCGCCCGAGCCGTCGGCATTACAGGTCAAACCGAATGGGGTGGGCGATTGGCTCATACAAAACCCGTTGGTCTCGTCACGATTGCCAGCCACGGGCGCCGGGCAACTCTTGTTGGTGGAGTCGGGAACGCAAAACGTGAACCCCAGGGGACATCCCGGCCCGCTGCAGAAGGCACAGGACGCTCCCGAGAAGATCCCGCCGTCCGTCTCATCGCAGTCCCCGCACTGCTTGCCCGCCGGGAGCGTGCACGCCGCCGTACACTGGACAAAACCGTCGCCGTCGCCATCGGGGCATGGAGGCGGCGGGTCGCTAGCCCGAGCGGGAGCTGCGGCCGCCAAGACGGCCAGGAAAATCCCCATGAAAAAGATGCCGCTCCATCCATCGCGGATGCTCGGGAAGTGCCCTCGTCTCGGATCCTCGCACGCTGTCTTGCCGTTCATAGTTCCCTCCTGGGAGCAAAGAAAATAGATTCGAGCTCGTTTCAGGCACCAAACTCCGGTTCATAGGGGTCGCGACCACGGTTGGCAGGCGAGCCCGCATCGACACGGGCGCGGCAAGCCGACCTGGCTTCGGACGGCAGCCCGAACTTCATTCGTTCCCGCAGCAGGAACCAAAGAGAATCGCGTGGACCACTATTCTTTCGACTGTTGGGGGCCTATTAGATACACAAGCCATCCCCAGCCTGTCAATGATTTCCTTCCGAGCCAGAAGGCCCCGTTCCTTTGCCGGTAGTGCCTTCGGTGTGCGATCATGAACAAAACTCAACATGCCCGTCCGAAAACGACCCACCGAACTGGTGGACATGGCGAAGCTCATGTCCTTTCGAGGCGCCGAGCCCCTTGTGCTGAACCAGGTTTCCGGTCCCGGGCGCCCGCGCAAGATT
>Ga0299906_10001467_pt1 | contig 20306 bp, 13 predicted proteins | sample RVTome_14_FD_200259 | JGI IMG/M metagenome (GOLD analysis project Ga0299906, IMG submission 200259) | Soil microbial communities from uranium-contaminated site in the Upper Colorado River Basin, Wyoming, United States - RVT145D125 (version 2) ...
TGAGAACAGCACCAGCTTGGCCTCGTCGAGCGGCCGCATCCGGCCGGTGAACGAGCGCGCCCCGGCGACCGCAGTGGCGAGCTGCCCGCCGGCCATGCTGGTGGAGGCGTCGACCAAGAGCACGGCGGTGAACGGCACGTCGCCACGCTCGAAGGTCACCAGGCGCTGCGGCTTCTTGTCGTCGAGGATGCGGAAGTCGGGGCGGTCGAGGTCGAGCACCGCGCCGCCGGACCGGCTGACCGTGACGTAGAGCTGCCGCAGGCGCACGTCGATCGTCGAGTCGATGCGGATGGCGCGCGTCGTCACCCGGTCGCTGACCGGGTCGCCGTATCGCGGATGGGCGACCACCTCGACGTGGTGCTCGACGTTGGTCTCGCCGACGTCGGCCTCGACCCGCCAAGGCGGGCTGCTGCGCTCCTCGACCAGCCGGAAGTCGACGTAGAACTCGACGCGGTCGAGCTCGGCGTCCGGGGGGTAGATCTCCGCCTCGATGGTGATCCGGCCGAACGCCACCTCGCCGACATCGGGGCTGACGATCGCCACCTCGGGGCCGCGGGCGCGGGCGGCGGCCACCGCCGCGCCGGCGAGCAGCGCCAGCGCGAGCAACACGCCGGTCCGCGCGGTCGGCGACCGCCTCATCGCCGGCGCCCTCCGCCGCCGCGCAGCGCCTGGAGCAGCTCCGGCCGGCGTTCCTCGGCCGCCGCCGCCAACCGGCTGCGGGCGTCGCCGAGCGCGGCCGGCGGCCAGGCGGCGTAGCGGTGCCGGGCCGAGGGCGTCCGCCGGGACGGCTCCTCGCCGAGCGCCGCGAGCGCCTGGTCGCTGACGCTGCCGTCGCCGTTCAGCTCGTCGACCGCGGCGCGGAAGAGCAGGAGCTTCTCGTCGCGCGGATGGCGCGCCAGCGCCGTGCCCAGGACCTCGGTCGCCTCGCCCGGCCGCCCGGAGTCGAGGTGCAGCCGCGCCAGCTCCTGGGCGGCGACCACCGCGACCCAGTCGGGCTGTTCCTCGAGCAGGCCGCCAAGGCGCCGTTGGGCGTCGTTCTGCTGGCCGATGCGGGCGAGCTGCACCGCCAGCCGCAGGCGCGGCTCGGCGCTGTCGGGCGAGATCTGGAGCAGCCGACGGTAGCTCTGCGCCGCCTGGTCGTACTGCCCGGCGCGCTCGTAGATCGCACCGAGCACCACGAGCGACTCGACCTGCTTCGAGTCGATCTCGAGCGCCCGCTTGTAGAGCGCCGAGGCGCGTCCGAGCAGGCCCGACTCGAGGAGGTCGCCGGCGAAGCTCGCCCAGCCGACCGCCGCCACCGGGGCGCGCCCGGCCTGGCCGTCGGAGCCGCCGCGGCTGTAGACGTCGAGGAAGATCACGGTCAGGCGCCGGGCCGCGGTCGAAAGCCCCCACTGCTCGCGGGCGAGGAAGCGGCGGTAGAGCTGGGCGCTCGCCGCCACCAGCGGCACCAGCGCCTCGGGGTGCTCGCCGACCAGCTCCCAGGCCAGCCGGTTGCCGGCCTCGACCAGCGCCGTGGCTCCGGCGGGGCCGGCGCGCTTCCACTCCTCGAGGAACAGCTCCTCGAGCGGCTCGACGTCGGCGGCGCCGGCGGCGGCGAAGCTCCCGACCGCCCGCTCGAGGTGGCGCTCGGCGGCCGCCGGCCGCGCCCGCTCGGTGCCGCCCTCGATCGGCTCGGGCCGGTCGCCGCCGGGCCGGACCAGCTCGGCCCAGGTGATCGTCGCGGCCTCGCCGCGCACCACGACCACCTCCTGGCCGCGCCCGCGGGCCGGCGGCTGGAAGCGCAGCCGGTAGCGCCCGTCGCCGAGGGCGGGCAGGTCGAGCCGGGCGCGGAAGTGGTTCCACCCGCCGACGCCGCCGCCCAGCCGTTCGAGGTCGCGCAGCTCGAGCGGCACCGCCGGCTGCGCCGGCGCGTCCGCCGCCTGCGGCCCGCCCGAGACCAGCTCGATCACCGGCGGCCGGACCGGGCGGCCGCGCGCCAGCAGGTCGATCTGGAGCCGGTCGGCCGAGGCGACCACCGGCAGCGCCGGCGCCGGCGGCGCGCCCGGTTCGGTCTGCGGGGGCAGGAGCCAGCGGCCGCCGCTCTGGACCAGCACGCCTTTCTCGAGGTACTCGTTGATGAGCTGCAGGGCCGCCTCGTCCTCGACCCGGCGGCGGAGCTGGTCCATCAGGTCGTCGCCCCCGGAGGCCAGCTCGATCGCCAGCCAGTCCGGCCCGCCCCCGGCCGCCGGCATCTCGACGGGCAGCGCACGCAGCCCGAACTCCGCGCCGTCGGCGCCGGCCTTGAGCAGCACGCGGAGGGTCAGCTCGCCGGCCGGCAGCTCCAGCGCCGCCGACAGCCTCAGGCCCGAGGCGCCGGCAGCGACCAGGCCCGCCGGCGCCACCCGGAAGCGCTCGGCGGCGCTGCCGACCAGGCCGCCCTCGGCGTCGACCGCGTAGATCGCGAGCAGCAGCGGCAGCGGCTCCGAGCCCGCCAGCTCGAGCAGCGACCAGGCCGCCACCTCGACGCCGACGATCGCCAGCGGGTCACCCTCCGGGACCGGCTCGAAGCGCACCGAGGACTCGATCGGCAGCGTGCCGCCCTCCTGGCCGGTCATCAGGAGCACGGCGTCGCGTGCCGCCAGCGCGGCCTCGGCCGCGAACGCCGGCGCCGGCGCCGCGGCGAGGACCGCCGCCAGCGCCGCCAGCGCCGCCAGCACCGTGAGCGCCGCGTTAGGCCGCACCGGGCGCCACCACGTCATGATCGAGGCGGATGGTCGAGATCACGTCGCCGACTTCGTCGCGCACGCCGATCGCCAGCCGGTGCGGGCCCGGGCGGACCAGCAGCCCGACGCGGTAGCCGCCGACGCCGCCGAGCGCCTCGGCCAGGCGGTCGGTGGGGATGCGGATCGGCACCTCGACGGTCTGCACCGGCGACACCCGGCCCTTGTCGTCCTCGGCGACCACGAAGATCGTGATCTGGCCGCTGTGGAAGCGCCGCTCGGGCAGCAGCACCAGGTTGACGAACGGCACCTTGACCAGCACCGGGAGCACGAACAGGTCCTTGTCCTGCTCGCTCTTCTGCGCCGGGAAGACGTCGGCGGCGATCCCCATGCCGTTGTCGGCACGGCCCCAGAGCAGGGCGGCGAGGGTGCGCTCGGACGCCCGCTGGGCAGAGGTCGCGGTGACGAACTCCCGCCGGTAGCGCAGCCGAGCCTCGCGGCCCGGCACCTCGACGTCGATCTTGTGGCTGGTGCCGGGCTCCCCCTTCGGGGCGCGGAAGCCGAGCGAGTAGCGGTAGCCGGCGTCCTGCCGGATGCGCTCGGCGATCAGGTCGTAGTTGCCCGAGCCGGTGAGCGCATCGCCGCCGGTCACCGCCGCCATCAGCTCGAGGCCGGAGCCGAGGTTGGCGCGGAACACCGTATCGACCGTGACGTCGTAGGTCCGGCCGCCGCCGGGCGCGCTCAGGGCGCCGAAGTCGAAGCCGCTCTCCTCGGCCGAGACCGCCGCGGTGGGGCCGGCGCCCGCGGTGCCGATCGCGTAGAGCGCGACCCGGCCGGCGTTGGCCCGGCGCGTCACCTCGCGCAGCTTGAGGCCGAGATCGACATGGCCGCGCGAGACCTCGAGGTCGGACACCGCCGACCGGCCGCTGACGCTGCCGAACTTGTTCTGCCAGGCCCTGAGCAGGTCCTGTCCCGGCCGCAGCTCGAGCCCGGAGGTGACGAACAGCAGCGCCTTGCGGCCCGGCAGCCCGGCGAGCGCGTCGACCTGCGCTCCGAGCGCCTCGAGCGTCAGCCGGACCTCCGCGCCCTGGCGCTCGGCGAAGTTCTCGATCGTGCCCAGCACGCTCCGCGAGTCCCCCTCGTCGCCCGCTCTCGAGAGCTCGCCCAGGATACTGCGCCGCTCGAAGTCGGCGGTGAAGCCGATCTGCGCGGCGGCCTGCTCGCGGATTGCCGCCGCCAGCGCCGCGCCGTCGGCGGTGAACGGCTGGCTGACCTTGATGCCGCCGTCGTAGTAGGCGACCGCGGCGCGCGCGCCGGCGCCCAGGCCACCCTCGAACGAAACCGCCAGGTCGTCGGCCGCCCGCTTCCTCTCCCCTTGCGTGGCGTGGACGTTGTCGAACAGGACCAGCACGTGCAGGTCCTGCTCGGGGGGGCGCTCGAGCCCGAGCATCGCCTCCCCCTCCGCCTCCGCGAGAGCCCCTTCCGCCGGCGACGGCTCCTCCCGGCCCACCGCGTAGAAGTTGTCGATCGCCGTCGGCTCGCCGTCGACCCGCAGCTCGAAATCGGCGGCGGCCAGGCCCTCGACCGGCTCGCCCTTGCGGTCGGTGACCACCACGTCGAGGTTGACGATCTCCACCTCGACGGTATCGAGGAACACCGGCGAGCCCGACGACGGCTCCGGCTCCTCCCGTTGCGGCTGCGCGATCGCGGAGAGGGCGAGCAGCAGCGCGGCGAGCGCAGCGCCCGCCCCCCTCCAGACGCTGCGCTGCTGAGTGCATCCCTTCATCGACGACTCCACTCCAGTCGGCCGGCGACCGACCTGTCCGGTATGCCGCTGTCCATGCCGCTGTCCATGCCGCTAGTCCCTATGCCGCCCTACTATACCGCCGGCACCGCGGCGCGGCTACATCCCGATTCCCGCCCGCGCGGATTCCCGCTCCGGGGCGCAGCGACCCGTGGGCTTCCTAGCCCTCCTCCGGCGGCGCCGTGACGTCGTGGTCGACGACGAGGGCCGAGACCACGTCGCCGATCTCGTCGCGGACGCCGATCGCCAGCCGGTGCGCTCCCGGGCGGACGACCAGCGCGATGCGATAGCCGGCGACGCCGCGGAGCACCTCGTCGAGGCGGTCGGCCGGCACCTGGATCGGCGCCTCGATCGTCTGCACCGGCGACAGGCGCCCGGCCTCGTCCTGGGCGACGACGAAGATCGTGATCCGGCCGCGATGGAACTGCTGCTCGGGCACCAGCACCAGGTTGGCGAACGGCACCTTGACCATGACCGGCTGCATCAGGAGGCCCTTGCCCCGCTCGCTCGGCTGCGCCGGACCCACGACGGCGACGATCCCGAGGCCGTTGTCAGCGCGGTCCCACAGCAGGGCGGCGCGGGTGCGCTCGGAGGCCCGCTGGACCGGCGTGGCGGTGACGAAGGCGTTGCGGTAGCGGAGCTTGACGTCCCAGCGCGGGACCTCGACCTCGACCCGGTAGCGGGTTCCGGGCTCCCCCTCCGGGGCCCGGAAACCGAGCGAGTAGCGGTGGCCGGCGTCGGTTTCGATCTGGTCGGCGATCCGGTCGTAGTCGGCGCCACCGGTGAGGGCTTCCCCGCCGGTGTCCGCCGCCATCCGCTCGAGACCGGAGCCCAGGTTGGCGCGGAGCTGGACGTCCAGCCCTTGATCGAGTGTGAAGTTCGCGGTCGAGGTGGAGATGGTCTCGAGCTCGAAGCCGCCGTACTCGGCCGAGATCGAATGGCTGGTCCCGGTGCCCGCGGTGCCGATGGCGTAGAGAGCGACTCCTCCGGCGTTGGCCCCGTGGATCAGATCGCGCAGCGCCGCGTCGAGATCGGGACCGCCGGCGGCGACCTCGAGGTTGGACGCCTGCGCCACCGGACTCACCTGGCCGGGGACCCGGCCGAGGGCGCCGAACTTGTTCTGCCAGGCGCTGAACAGGGCCTGTCCGGGCCGCAGGTCGAGACCGCTCGAGACGTAGAGCAGCGCCTTGCGCCCGGGAAGACCGGCAAGCGTCTCCACCTTCCAGGTCAGCGCGGAGATCCTGTTCCGGACCTGGACGGCCTGCTGCTCGGCGTACATCTGGATCGACATCAGGAGGCCGGCCGCGTCCTGCGCCGCGCGGCCGTCTTCGGCGCGGCTCGGTGACCTGTCCCCGAAGCTTCGGCGGTTGCCCTCGCTGTCCATCATCGGCGCGCCGAAGCGCACCTGCTCGATCTCGCGCAGCAGGTTGCGCCGCTCGAGGTCGTCGCCGTAGCGCACCTGCCTCTCCGCGGTCTCGCGGATCGCCGCCGCCACCGCCGCGCCGTCGGAGGTGAACGGCTGGCGGACCCTGATCCCGCCGTCGTAGTAGCCGACCGCCGCGCGCCCGCGCACCCCGAGGCCGTCCTCGAAGTGGGCCGCCAGCTCGTCGACCACGCGCTTGCGCTCGCCGGGGGTGGCGTAGAAGTTGTCGAACAGGATGAGCACGTGCAGCTCCTGCTCGGGCGGCGGCAGGGTCGCGGCACCCTCCGGTTCGGGCGCCGGCGCTCCGGGCGCGGGCACGCTCTCGGCCGTTGCGGCCGCCGCGGACGCCGTCCCGGGACCGATGACATAGAAGTTGTCGATCGGCGTCGGCCGGCCGTCGACCTTCAGCCGGAAGTCCTCCCGGGTGAGACCGTCGATCGGGTTGCCGCGGGAGTCGCTCACCATCACGTCGAGGTTGACGATCTCGACGTCGAGGCTCTCGAGGAAGATCCCCGCCGGCTCTCCCGGCTGCCCGAGTTCGGATAGCAGTCGTTGCGGCTGCTGCTGGCGCGGCTGCGTCTCTTCGGGTCCGGTCTGGGCGGCCGCCGGGAGCGCCGGCAGAGAGGCGGCGAGCGCCGCGGCGAGGGACAGTGCTTTCGGGAAGGTCTTGGTCATCGGATCACTCCGGCTGTCATCGCGGCGGCGCCGCGACGTCGTGTTCGAAGATCAGGGTGGCGACCACGTTGCCGATCTCGTCGCGCACCCCGATCGCCAGGCGGTGCGGTCCCGGACGGAGCAGCAGGCCGACGCGGTAGCCGGCGACGCCGCGGAGCGCCTCGTCGAGCCGGGCGGCGGGGATCGCGATCGGCGCCTCCACCGTCTGGACCTCGGACAGCCGCCCTTCGGCGTCCTCGGCGACGACCAGGATCGTGATTTGGCCGCGATGGACCTCGCCGTCGGGCAGCAGGGTGAGATGGGCGAACGGCGCCTTGACCAGCACCGGCAGCACGACCAGGTCGCGGTCCCGCTCGCTGCGCTCCGGCGCCAGCGGCTCGGCGGCGATGCCGAGCGGGTTGTCGGCCCGCCCCCAGAGCAGCGCCGCCAGGGTGCGCTCGGAGGCGCGCTCGACCGGCGTCGCCACTACGAAGGACTCGCGGTGGCGCACCGTCAGGCGGTCGCGGCCCGCCACCTCGACCTTCACCCGGTGGCCGCGGCCGGGCTCGCCCTCGGGCGCCCGGAAGCCGAGCGAGTAGACGTGGCCGGCGTCCTGCTCGATCCGCTCGCCCATCAGGTCGTAGTTGTCCGAGCGGGTGAGGGCGTCGCCGCCGGTGACCTCGGCCATCATCTCCAGGCCCGAGCCCAGCCCGGCCTGCAGCATCGTCTCGGTGGCGGGGGTCCAGAAGTTGCCGCCGATGTCGCCACCGTGCTCGGGCCCGAGCACGGGGCTGAAGGAGGCCGCTCCGGTGGCGATCGCGTAGAACACCACCCGGCCGGAGTTGGCCCGGTCCGTCAGCTCGCGCACCGCGGCGGTGAGGTTGGGCGGGCCGTTGGTCCGCTCGACACCCTCCTGAACTCCCTGAGGTCCGATGCGGCGGGGGCCGGGCTCGGAGAACCGCATGCGCGCCGCGTTGAGCAGCGCCTCGCCGGGCTTGAGATCGAGGCCGCCGGAGACGTAGAGCAGCATCTTGCGCCCCGGCAGGCCGGCGAGGGCGTCGACCTGTCCAGCCAGCGCCTCGAGCACGCGCATCGTTTCCGCGGCTTGGTGCTCGGCGTAGAACTCAATCCTGGCCAGCACGTCCGCGCGGTCGGAGTTCCCTTCCAGGTCCCGGAGCAGGTTGCGCAGCTCGAAGGCCTCCGAGTAGCCGCCGACCTTCAGCTCGGCCATGTCGCGGATCGCAGCCGCCAGCGCCGCTCCGTCGGAAGTGAACGGCTGGTGAACCTTGATCCCGCCGTCGTAGTGGGCGACCGAGGCGCGGCCGCCGAAGCCCTCTTCGAGCGTCGCCGCGAGTTGCCGGGTCACCCGCTTGCGCTCGCCCGGCGTCCCCCGGCGGTTGTCGAACAGGATCACCAGGTGGAGGCCGTGGGCGGGCGGCGACTCGGCCGCGGGGAGCGGCGCGGGCTCGGCCGGAGGCGCGGGCTCGGGGGCCGCCTCCTCCGGCGGGGCCGCCGCGATCGGCGGGCCCTCCGGGCCGGTCTCCGTTGGCGGGCCCTCCGGGCCGGTCTCTGTTGGCGGGCCCTCCGGGCCGGTCTCTGTTGGCGGGCCCTCCGGGCCGACCGCGTAGAAGTTCTCGATCGGGGTCGGCTCGCCGTCGACCCGCAGCTCGAAGTCCTCGCGGGTCAGCCCGGCGACCGGCCGGCCGCGGCGGTCGGTGACCACCACGTCGAGGTTGACGATCTCGACGTCGAGGCGCTCGAGAAAGAGCGGCGTGTCCGGCGGGTCCTGCTCGGGCGGCTGCGCCCGCACCGCACCGGGCAGCGCTAGCAACAGTGCGGCGAGTACAGCGGCAGTCGCGTCGTCGCCCTTCATCGAGTGACCTCGTCGGCTGGCGGTGGGCCGGTCGCGGAGAAGCCGCGGGTACTATACTCCTCGCCGGCCATGCTGCGTCACACGAGCCCTCCCGCCATCGCTTCGTTGCTCCTCGTCGCCACCCTCGCGGCGGCGCAGGTCTCGTTGCCGCAGGCGCAGGCCTGGTTGCCGCAGGCGCAGGCTTCGTTGCCGCAGGCGCAGGAGCCGGCGCCGCAGGAGCCGCCGGCCGCGGAGCCGGAGCAGGAGTTCTTCGAGGCGATCCGGGTCAACGTCGTCAACATCGACGTGTTCGTCGAAGACCGCCAGGGCAACCCGATCACCGGGTTGACCGCCGACGACTTCGAGCTGCAGGTCGACGGCCGTGCCGTGCCGATCGGCAACTTCTATGCCGCCACCGAGGAGCGCCTGCTCGCCAGCCCGGAGCGCCGGCCGGCCCCCGGGCCGCCGCCGGCGCCCGAGCCGCAGCCCGAGGCCGGGCCGCCGCCCGACCAGCGGCTCCAGCTCGTCTTCTACGTCGACAACTTCAACCTGCGGGCGCCCGACCGCAACCGGGTGCTGCGCTCGCTCGAGCGGTTCGTCTCCGCAGAGGTGCCCGCGGGCACCCCGATGATGCTGATCTCCTACGACCACTCCTTGAACGTCCGCCAGCCGTTCACCACCGATCCGCTGCTGATCCTCGACGCCGCCGCGGAGGTCGAAAAGCTCTCCGGTCTCGCCGCCGGCCGCGACGCCGACCGCCGGATCGCCCTCGGCGAGATCGACGAAGCCGACGACGAGTTCGAGGCGCTGGCCACCGCGGCGTCCTACGCCGAGGCCCGGCAGACCGAGCTGGCGCTGCCGATGGAGGCGCTGACCCGGCTCATGGAGCCGCTCGGCGGCCTGCCCGGGCGCAAGGCGCTGGTCTACGTTTCGAGCGGCCTGCCGAAGCGGGTGGGCGAGGACCTGTTCGTCTACATCGAGTCCCGCTTTCAGCGCTCGCGCGCCCGGATGCGGTCCTTCGCCTACGACCTGACGACCAAATACGAGGAGCTGACCCGCGCCGCCAACACCTCGGGGGTGACGCTCTACACCCTCGACGCCGGCGGGCTGATGGGCTTCGACTCGCTGTCGGCGGAGGAGGGCGGATCGGTCCAGGGCGGCAGCTTCGTCGAGGTCGACTCGGTCAACCGCGCCAACCTCCAGGCGCCGCTGCACCAGCTCGCGCACGCCACCGGCGGCCGGGCGCTGACCAACTCGAACAACCTCGAGCTGATGTTCGGGCAGCTCCTCCGAGACATCACGACCTACTACTCGCTCGGCTACGAGGCGACCCCGGCCGACGAGCAACGCTTCCGCAGGGTCGAGGTCGAGGTCAAGGTGCCGGGCGCGCGAGTGCGCCATCGCAACGGCTTCCGCCTGCTGTCGCAGGAGCGCCGGCTCGAGCAAGGCCTGCTGGCGGCGCTCGCCCTCGGGCAGGAGGGCAACCGGTTCGGCCTGCGCCCGGTGGTCGGCCGCCCGGCGCCGGCCGACAACGGCGCCTTCCGGGTGGCGGTCGACATCCAGATCCCGCTCGCGGAGATCACCCTGGTCCCCAGCGGCGAGCACTGGCTGGGCCGCCTGCTGGTCGCGGTGCAGGCGATGGACGAGCAGGGGCGCAGCTCGCCGCTGGCGCGCAGCGAGCCGCTCGAGCTGCGCATCCCCGACGCCGACCACGAGGCCGCGCTCGAACAGCACGTTACCTGGTCGGCCGAGCTGGTCATGCGCCCGGGCCGCCAGCGCCTCGTGGTCGGGCTCGCCGACCTGCTCTCCGGCGAGCTGGGCTACACCCTCGGCGCACTCGATGTCCCGGGCGGCTGAGCCCCGGCGCGCTGATTCCGCCGCCGCCTACCAGCCGCACCGCCGGCCGGCGTTCTGCTCGTCGAGCCAGGCCTTCAAGGGGGCGAAGTAGTCGAGGATCGCGGTGGCGTCCATCTCGCCCGAGCCGGAGATCAACGCCAGCGCCTCCGGCCAGGGGCGCGACTGGCCCATCTCGAGCGTCCGCGCAAGGCGCTCGCCGGCCTCGGCGCTGCCGTAGATCGTGCACCGGTTGAGCGGACCCTGGTAGCCGGCGATCGCGCACAGGTCGCGGTGGAACTGGAACTGCAGCACGTGGGCGAGGAAGTAGCGGGTGTAGGGCGTGTTGCCCGGGATGTGGTACTTGGCGCCGGGGTCGAAGTGCTGCTCGGTGCGCTCGACCGGCGGCGCGATCCCCTGGTACTTCAGGCGCAGGTCCCACCAGCCCTGGTTGTAGCCCTCGGCCGGGATCTCGCCGGAGAAGACCTTCCACCGCCACTGGTCGATCAGCAGGCCGAAGGGGAGGAAGGCGACCTTGTCGAGCGCGTCGCGCATCAGCAGGCCGAGGTCCTTGGCCGGGTCGGGCTCGCTCTCGAGCAGGCCGATGTCGACCAGGTAGGCCGGGGTGACGGACAGCGCGACGGTGTCGCCGATCGCCTCGTGGAAGCCGTCGTTGGCGCTGTTGCGGTAGAGGAACGGCAGCTCGTTGTAGGCGCGCTGGTAGTAGTTGTGCCCCAGCTCGTGGTGGATGGTGCGGAAGTCCTCGGCGGTGATCGTGATGCACATCTTGATCCGCAGATCTTCGACCTGGTCGACGTCCCAGGCGCTGGCGTGGCAGACGACGTCGCGGTCTTGCGGCTTGGTGAACAGCGAGCGCTCCCAGAAGGTGTCGGGCAGCGGCGCGAAGCCGAGCGAGCTGAAGAAGCTCTCGCCCGAGCGCACCATCCGGAGCGGGTCGTAGCCGGCGGCCTCCAGCCGCTCGTCGAGGTCGTAGCCGGGGTCGGCGTCGGGAGGGGCGACCAGCTCGTAGACGTTGCCCCAGCTCTGCGCCCACATGTTGCCGAGCAGGTGCGCCGGTATCGGGCCGTCGGCCGGCACGGCGTCGCCGTAGTGCTCGCGCAGGCGGGCGCGGACGTGGCAGTGGAGCGCCTCGTAGAGCGGCCGCACCTGGCCCCACAGCCGGTCCAGCTCGGCCGCGAACGCCTCGGGCGGCATGTCGTAGCCGGAGCGCCACATCGCGCCGGTGTCGGCGAAGCCCAGCTCCCGCGCGCCCATGTTGGCCAGCTCGACGAAGCGGCGGTAGTCGTCGCGCATCGGCGGCGACACCGTCCGCCAGCCGGTCCAGACCTCGAGGAGCTGGTCGGCGTCGCGGCTCTCGGCGAGGATGACGGTCATCTCCTCGAGGTCGAGACAGCCGTCGCCGTTGCCGTCGCCGGCCAGCTCGTCGCGCCCCTCGGGGCACCACTTCCCGCTGCCGTAGGCGGCCTCGAGTCCGGCGGCGATCTGGGTCAGCTCGCGGGTCAGATCGGGGTCGGAGGGGGCCGCCAGCGAGCCGCCGAGCTTGAGGATCTTCAGACGCCGGGCGACGTCGAAGGGCAGCTCCAGCCCGTCGAAGCGCGCCGCCTCCTTGGCGTTGCGCGAGGCGGCGGCGAGGAACTCCTCGTTGGCCGCGGCGGCGATCGCCTGGGTGTCGACGGTGATGTAGGTCGCCTGCACCCAGGCCGCGCGCTCGGCAGCCGCGAGCCGCGCCGACAGCTCCGCCTCGGCGGCCTCGACGAACGCGGCGGCGCCCTCGGCGGTGCGCGGGTAGGTGGTGCCGGCGGCCATCTCTTCGGGCGCCGGGGGCGCCGGCGCGGCGGCGGCCGGCGGCGCGGCGGCCGCCGCGAGCAGGGCGGACAGGACGAGGGCGAGGGCGACGGCGAAGGCGGGCAGGCGGTGGCGGATCGGGCGGCTCATCACGTCTCCTTGACGGGGGTCGAGTCGGCTGGGGTTGCGGCCGGCTGAGCCGGCCCGGTCGCGCCGAGGAAGGCCGCGACGCGGTCGAGGCCCTCGGCGATCTGCTCGCGCGCGCAGGCGAACGAGATGCGGACGTGGCGGTCGTCGCCGAAGGCGATGCCGGGCACCACCGCCACCGCGGCGTCCTCGAGCAGGCGCTCGGCGAGCGCCAGCGAGCCGTCGATGCCGTCGCCGTAGACCCCGGAGACGTCGGGGAAGGCGTAGAACGCCCCCGACGGCGGCCGGCAGGTCACCCCGGGCAGCGCCTCGAGGCGCGGGATCAGCAGGTCGCGGCGCGCCTGGTACTCGGCGATCATCGCCGCCACGTCGGCCTCGGCACCGACGAGCGCGGCCTCCGCGCCCTTCATCGCGAACGACGTCGGGTTCGAGGTGGCGTGGCTCTGGATGTTCGACACCGCCTTGATCACCGCCTTGGGCCCGAAGGTGTAGCCGAGCCGCCAGCCGGTCATCGCGTAGGTCTTCGAGAACGAGCCGACCAGGACGACGGTCTCGGGCAGCTCGGCGGCGAGCGCCGCGGCGCTGGCGTGGACGGCGCCGTCGTAGAGGAAGCGTTCGTAGGTCTCGTCCGAGATCAGCAGCACCCCGCGCTCGGCGCAGGCGGCGGCGAGCGCGGCGAGGTCCTCGGCGGAGATCACGCCGCCGGTCGGGTTGCACGGCGAGTTGATCAGCACCGCGCGGGTGCGTGGGCTCATCGCCGCGATCAGCGGCTCGGCGCGGATCGCGAAGCCGTCGGCGGGATCGGTGGGCACGGTCACTGGCTCGGCGCCGGCGAAGCGGATCTGCTCGGGGAAGCTGACCCAGGCCGGCGCGGGCAGGATCACCTCGTTGCCGTCCTCGAACAGCGCCAGGGCGAGCTCGAAGAGCGCCGTCTTGGCACCCACGGTGATCACGCCGTCGCCGCCCGACCAGGGCGCGCCGTAGCGCGCGGCGAGGCCGGCGGCGAGGGCGGCGCGCAGCTCGGGCGTCCCGTCGGTCGGGGTGTAGCGGGTGAAGCCGGCGGCGAGCGCGGCGCGGGCGGCCTCGACCGCGACCGCAGGGGAGTCGAAATCCGGCTCGCCGACGCCGAAGTCGACCACCGAGACGCCGCGGCGGCGCAGCTCGGAGGCGCGGCGGGAGACCGCCGTGGTCGCCGACTCGGCGATCCCGGAGACGCGGCGCGACAGCTTCACGGCCGCGGATGGTATCACCGGGCACGCCGCCGCCGCGGGCCGGTATCGCGCTTGCAGACCATCCCCGCGCGCGGGCCGGACGGTGTCAGATCGGCCGGTCCGGCCACCCCCCGGACAGCAGCCACCGACCACCTGCGATACGCTTTTCGGTTCGACCGATGCCGCGAACGATCACCTTCGCCGCCGTCCTGCCGTTCGCCGCGGCGCTGCTCGCCGGCGGAGCGTCCGCCGCCGCCGGCGAGGGCGACGGCCATGGTGCGATCCAGTGGCATCGCACCGCCGGCGCGGCGATCGCCGACGCCGAGACGACCGGTCGGCCGATCCTGGTCGACCTCTACGCCGACTGGTGCGGCTGGTGCAAGCGGCTCGACCGCCAGACATTCTCCGACCCGGGCTTCCAGGCCTGGGCCGCCGGGCGCTTCGCGCTCCTGCGCCTCGACGTCGAGGACGGCGGCGAGGGCAGCCGCCTGCGCCAGCGCTTCGGCGCGCGCGGGCTGCCGACGACCCTGATCGTCGACTCGCGGCTGGCGCGGATCGGCGCGGTGCACGGCTTCAAGAACGCGCCCGAGATGATCGCCGGCCTCGAGGCCGAGCTGGACCGCCACCGGCGGCTGATCGAAGAGTACCGCCGGACGATGGCCGACGGCGACCGCCCGGCGCTCACGGCGCTCGCCGACACCCTGCACCAGAGGGGCGACGGCCAGCGCGCCGCGGCGATCTACCAAAAGCTCCTCGCCGGCGAGCCGCCGGGCGACCGCGCCCGGCTCGAGCTGGCGCTCGCCGACGCGCGCCGCCTGGCGCTCGACTACGACGGCGCCGAGCAAGCGCTCACCGCCGCCCGCGCCTCCGCCCGCGCGGCGGGCGGCGAGCCGCGGCTCGCCGAGGCGATGGCGCTGCTCGACGTGCTGATCGCGCGTGATCGCGGCGACTGCGAGCGCGTCACCGAGGCGGTCGAGTCGCTCCTCGCCCGCCACCCCAAGAGCCGCGCCTCGATCGACGCCGTCTCGGCGCTGCGCAGCCTCGAGAACGACCCCGACGGAGGCTGCACTTGACCGCCGCGCCTGACCGCCGCGCCCGACCGCCGCGCCCGACCGCCGGCGACCCCGCCGCCGCGCACCGGACCGTCCACCTTTCCGCCGCGATGAGCCCGCCGCCGTGATCGCCCAGCGCCCGCCCGCCGCCGCGCTCCTGCTCGCCGCCGCCGCGGCGCTGTTCGCCGCCGACGCCGGCGCCGGTCCCCCGCGCGACGAGGAGCACAAGGCCGAGCTGCGGGTGGCGCTCGACCGCACCGCCTACCCGCCGGGCTCGACCGCGCGGCTGGCGGCGGTGCTGGCGATCGAGCGCGGCTGGCACGTCAACGCCCACGAACCGACCTTCGAGTGGCTGATCCCGACCGAGCTGGAGCTGGAGACGCCGGCCGGCTTGCCGGCGACCGAGGTGCGCTACCCCGAAGCCGAGCACAAGACCTTCACCTTCGCCGAGGACCAGCCGCTCGCGGTCTACGAGGGGACGGTGACCATCGTCGCCGCCCTGCCGGTGCCCGCAGGCACCGCCGCCGGCAGCCACCCGCTGAGCGCCGCGGTCCGCTACCAGGCGTGCGACGACCGCTCCTGCCTGCCGCCGGTGACCGCGACCGCGACGCTCGATCTGACCGTCGGCGAGGGCGGCGCGGCGCAGCACGAGGACCTCTTCGACGGCCGTGCCGGGAGCGGCGGAGCGGCCGCGGCCGGCGACACTGCCGGGGGCCCCGGCCTCGCCCTCTTCCTCGTCCTCGGCGTGACCGGCGGGTTGATCCTCAACGCCATGCCGTGCGTGCTGCCGATCCTCTCGCTCAAGGTGCTCGGGCTGGTCCAGAGCGCCGGCCACGGCCGCGCCGGCGTGGTGGTCGGCGCGCTCGCCACCGCCGGCGGCATCTTCGCCTCGTTCTGGGCCCTCGCCCTGACCGCGATCGGCGCGCGCGCCGCGGGCGCCGCGGTCGGCTGGGGGGTGCAGTTCCAGCAGCCCGGCTTCGTCGCCTTCCTCGCCGTGGTGGTAGTGCTCTTCTGCCTCAACCTCTGGGGGCTGTTCGAGATCCCCTTGCCGGGCCGGCTGGCCAACGCGCTCGGCTCCGGCGGCCCGCGCGAGGGGGTGGCCGGGCACTTCGCGGCCGGCCTGTTCGCGACCCTGATGGCGACCCCGTGCTCGGCGCCCTTCCTCGGCACCGCGGTCGGCTTCGCGCTCGCCCAGCCGGCGGCGATCGTGCTCGCGGTGTTCACCGCGGTCGCCCTCGGCATGGCGCTCCCCTACCTCGTCCTCGCCGCCGCCCCCGGCGCCGCGCGCCTGCTGCCCCGGCCCGGCCCCTGGATGGACGGCCTCAAGAAGCTGATGGGCTTCCTGCTCGCCGCCGCAGCGATCTGGCTCTTCTACGTCCTCGCTGCCCAGGTCGGCCCCGCCCGCCTCGCCGCGATCCAGCTCGCCCTCCTGGCCCTGGCGCTCTTCGTCTGGGCGCGCGGCCGCGCCGCCCGCACCCCCGGCGGCCGCCGGCTGGCCGCGGCCGGAGTCGCCGCCGCCGCGGTCGCCACCCTCGGCCTGGCCGCCGCTCCCGGCGGCGCCGCCCCGGCGGCCGGCACCGCCATTGTCGAGCGCATCCCCTGGATCGAGTTCGACCGCGCCCAGGCGGAGTCCCTGGGCGCCGAGCGCCCGGTCTTCGTCGACGTCACCGCCGAATGGTGCTTCACCTGCAAGACCAACGAGCGCCTGGTGCTGGAGACCGCCGAGATCGCCGACCTGTTCGAGCGCCACGACGTCGTCGCCATGAAGGCCGACTGGACCAGCCGCAACGACGAGATCGCCGCCTACCTCGCCGCCCACGGCCGCTACAGCATTCCCTTCTACCTGCTCTACCGCCCGGGCGCCGAGCCGCACCTGTTCAGCGAGCTGCTGACCAAGGGCGCGATCCAGGAAGCGGTCGCCGCCACCCCGCGCTGATCCTCACTCCTCGCGCCTCCCCTTCACGGCCTCCCGCAGCTCCCGGAACCGCTCCAGCCGCTCCCCCAGCTCGGCCTCGAAACCGCGGTCGGTGGGCCGGTAGAACCTCGTCCCCGCCAGCGCCTCCGGCAAGCAGTCGATCCCTCCGACCCCCTCCTCGACGTCGTGCGCGTACACGTACCCCGCGCCGTACCCGAGGCCCTTCATGAGGCGCGTCGGCGCGTTCAAGATCGCCTTCGGCGGCGCCTCGGCGGGGTTCTCCTCGACCGCCTGCCGCGCCGCACCGTAGGCCTTGTACGCGGCGTTGCTCTTGGGCGCCAGCGCCAGGTAGAGGGCGGCCTGGGCGAGCGCCAGCTCGCCCTCCGGCGTGCCCAGCCGGCGGTAGGAGTCCCAGGCCGCGAGCGCCTGCGGCAACGCCGCCGGGTCGGCCAGGCCGACGTCCTCGCTGGCGAAGCGCACCATCCGGCGGGCGAGGTAGTGCGGCTCCTCGCCGGCGGCGAGCATCCGCGCCAACCAGTAGAGCGCGGCGTCGGGGTCGCTCTCGCGCAGCGACTTGTGGAGCGCCGAGATCAGGTTGAAGTGCTCCTCGCCCGCCTTGTCGTAGCGCAGCGCGCGCCGCTGCGCCACCCGGTGGACGGTGGCGGCGTCGATCGCCCCGCCGCGCCCGGCCTCGGCCGCCGCCAGCTCGAGGAGGTTGAGGGCAGCGCGCGCGTCGCCGTCGGCGAGCCGGGCGAGCGCCGCGAGCGCCTCCGGCTCGGCCGTGAGTCCGAGGCCGCCGAGCCCGCGCTCGGCGTCGGCGAGCGCGCGCTCGAGCAGCCGCACCGTGTCGGCCTCCGGGAGCGGCTCGAGCACCACCACCCGGCAGCGCGAGAGCAGCGCCGAGATGACTTCGAACGACGGGTTCTCGGTGGTGGCGCCGACCAGCACGATGTCGCCGCGCTCGACCCAGGGCAAAAAGGCGTCCTGCTGCGCCTTGTTGAAGCGGTGGATCTCGTCGACGAAGACCAGCGTGCGGCGGCCGGTCGCACGGCGAAGGCGGGCGGCGTCCGCCATCACCTCCTTGACCTCCTTGATGCCGGCGGTCACCGCGCTGAAGGGGACGAAGCGGGCGTCGGTCTCGCGCGCGATGATCAGCGCCAGCGTCGTCTTGCCGCTCCCGGGAGGGCCCCAGAAGACCAGTGACGGCACCCGGTCCTCGGCGATCGCCCGGCGCAGGAAGCCCGACGGGCCGACCACCGCCGCCTGCCCGACCACCTCGTCGAGGTTGCGCGGGCGGATGCGCTCGGCGAGCGGCGTGCCGGGCGCGGCCTCCCCGGCCGTGCCGGCGGCGCGGCGGGCGGCGGGCCCGGCGGCCGGCTCGGTGTCGTCGAACAGGCTCACCGGCGCCTCACGCCCCGGGGAAGCGCAGCAGGCGGCCCGGTGCTGCGGCGGTCTCGCCGCCCGGCCGGTCTCGGTCCGCGCGCGGCGTCAGAACCGCGAGCGGCGCCAGCGGGCCGGCGATCCGCCGCAGCTCGTCGCGGGAAACCGGCCGCACCACCGGCACCGGCAGCGGCACCCGGATCCGCCACGGATCGCCGCCGCTCTCGAGGAAGGCGGCGAGCAGCCAGCGGCCGAGGGTGCGGCGCGCCTCGCGCACCTCAGGCGCCTCCGCCGCCGGCGCGTCCCAGCTCCTCGATGACCGCGTCGGCGAAGCCGCTGGTGGTCGCCGTGCCGCCGAGGTCGCGGGTCATGATCCGGCGCTCGACGATCACCGTGCGCAGCGCCCCGCGGAGGCGCGCGACCACCTCGTCCTCGCCGAGGTGGCGGAGCATCAGGATCGCCGAGCGGATCAGCGCCAGCGGGTTGGCGACGTTCTTGCCGGCGATGTCGGGCGCGCTGCCGTGGACCGCCTCGAACACCGCCACGCCGTCGCCGAGGTTGGCGCCCGGGACCAGCCCGAGCCCCCCGACCAGCCCGGCGCAGAGATCGGAGACGATGTCCCCGTACAGGTTCTCGAGCACCAGCACGTCGAACCGCTCGGGCTGGAGCACGAGCTGCATGCACAGGTTGTCGATGATCCGGTCGTCGGCCTCGAGCTCCGGGTACTCCTTCGCGACCTCGCGGAAGCACGACAGGAACAGCCCGTCCGAGAGCTTCATGATGTTGGCCTTGTGCACCGCGGTCACGCGCTTGCGGCCGTTGGCGCGCGCGTACTCGAAGGCGAAGCGGGCGATCCGGGTCGAGGCGGCGGCGGTGATGATCTTGAGGCTCTCGACCACGCCGGGCACCACCTCGTGCTCGAGCCCTTTGTAGAGCCCCTCGGTGTTCTCGCGCACCACCACCAGGTCGACCCCTTCGAAGCGCGCGGCGATCGACGGCAGCGAGCGCACCGGCCGCAGGTTGGCGTAGAGGTCGAGCTTCTGGCGGAGCTGGACGTTGACCGACTGGAAGCCGCGGCCGACCGGCGTCGTCACCGGCCCCTTTAGCGCCACGCCGTTGCGCCGGATCGACTCGAGCACCGCCGCCGGCAGCGGCTCGCCGAAGCGCTCGACCGCCTCGGCGCCGACGGCGTGGCGCTCCCACTCGATGCCGGCGCCCGCCGCCTCCAGCACCCGCACGGTCGCTTCGGTCACCTCGGGGCCGATGCCGTCGCCGGGGATCAACGTGACGGTCCTGCGGCTCATCGCTCCCCGCCGCCCCCGAGCCGCGCCCACTGGACCTCGCCGCCGCCCCCGAACACCCGCGACAGCGGTCGCACCACCGAGCCGCGGGCGTAGTCGAAGCAGAGGTCGTCGCGGTCGAGCACCCCCGCGCTCCCCTCGTCCCGGTAGAGCACGACGAAGCGCTCGCCGACCCGCAGCAGATCGCCGGCCGCCACCTCGTCTGGACCCCAGGGCGGGCCGGCGTCGAGGTCGATCAGCGACCACTCCAGGTCGCCGGGCGCCCCGCCTCCGAAGGTCCGGCCGGCGGCATCGAGGATCACCCGCAGCAAGGCCAGCCGCCCGAACGCCAGCCGCTCGCGGGTCATCCGCTGCAGCTCGGCCTGGACCTCCGCACCGGCGCCCGGCTGCGGCTCGATGCCGGTCAGCCCGAAGGCCGCCGACGCCGGCCCGGCGGCCCCGGGCAGCGTCACCACCGCGGTCGGAAACGCCCCCGGATCCGCCATCACCTCGCCTGGCCCGGCCGACTCGAACCGCTCGCGCGGCACTTGGTCGTCGGCCAACGGGTACATCTCGATCCGCGCCTGGTACCGCTGCGTCCCGAACGGCAACCGCCCCTGCCGGTCCTCGCGCACCAGCCGCGCATCGTTCGCCGGCTCCAACTCCCCCGCCACCGACCAGTCCGTCCCCCACTCCGGCCGGAAGAACCCCTCGAACCGGAACCGCGAAAGGTCCTGCCCCTCCGCCAGCTCGATGTACGGCACCACCCCCTCGACCGTGAACCAGAGCACCCGCACCGTCGCCCGCCGCTCCCACCGCCGGATCCGCTCCGCCGGCACCTCCTCGCCGCCGATCGCCAGCCTCGCCGCCTCGGTGTAGTACACGGTCTCCCCACCCCGCCCCCGAGCCTCGAGCACCGCATGGACCCGAAACTCCGTCCCCACCTCCATCTCCACCACTCCCACCTTCGCCACCCCCGACCCCTCCTCCTCCACCGCCGCAAACGCCCGCACCGGCTCCGGCGCCAGCCCCTCCTCCACCCCCGGCCACACCAACACCACCGCCACCACCACAAGGGCGGCGGCGACGACTCCCCAGAAGAGCTTGCGGTTGGTCCCCTCGTCGGCCATTGGGCGATTCTAGCCCTGCACACGGTCGTGCCGCGCCGCTTGTTGACGCTCGTCTCTACTCGCTGTACACTCTTATCCCAAAAGATTAACGAAGCACATGGACTCAGGGAGGGCTCGTGG
>Ga0299906_10001468_pt1 | contig 20305 bp, 23 predicted proteins | sample RVTome_14_FD_200259 | JGI IMG/M metagenome (GOLD analysis project Ga0299906, IMG submission 200259) | Soil microbial communities from uranium-contaminated site in the Upper Colorado River Basin, Wyoming, United States - RVT145D125 (version 2) ...
CCTCGGAGTCGGCTCGGCTCTCGACGAGAAGTACCTGATCCGGGTCCGGGGCCCCGGGGAGGGCCCCGACGACGACGTCGTCCTCGAAGCGCGCGAGGTCAGGAACCCGGGAGACGTCGACTGCGTCGACCCGGGCTCCAAGGCGGATCCGTTCCGCATGCTGCTCGGTCGCCCCGGCATCGCCTACCGGCCCTGGCTCGGCTTCTTCCAGCTCCGCCGCAGGCCGTTCTGGGTCCACGCCTGGCTCGCGAACTACGTGGAGCTGGACCTGGAGACGTCGATCCGCAATCCCGCCGAGCTGGCGGAGATCGCCTTCGACTCGGGCGCCCAGCTCGCCAGCGCCCACTTCGAGGGCCCGGAGGGCGAGACCCGGGAGGCTCGCGCTCGGCAGCGGGCGCTCCTGGACCGGGACCAGGCTCGTGTCGAGGGCGTCATCCGCGACCTCGCGGAGATCACGACGGAGGCCTGGCGCCGCTTCCGGGCCGCCGCGGCCCGGGAAGGGGTGGTGGCCCGATCGCCCTCGTGAGCCCGAGTACCCATTGCCCGGAGGCGCCGTCAGCCCTCAGAATAGGAGTGTGAAGATGAGAACCGTCGTGCCCCGACCCATCGGAGCCGTATCCCTCCTGGCCCCGGCGATTCTGGGGCTGGCGATCGGCGCCGTCCTGCGGCTCGACGCCCAGGAGGCCGCAGCCCGGCCGGACGCGAGCGCGGCCGCCGTGGGCGCCGACCTGTTCCGCAACTACTGTGCGAGCTGCCACGGCACGGAAGGTCGCGGCGACGGGCCTCTCGCCGAGCATCTCCGGACGCAACCCACCGACCTGACCGGGATCTCCACCCGCCACGACGGCGAGTTCCCCTTCGACGACGTGGTGGAGAGCATCGACGGCGGCCGCGCGATCGGCTCCCACGGCTCGGCCGACATGCCCGCCTGGGGCGACGCCCTGAGCAAGAGCCGGAATCAGCCCGACCAGGCCGAGGTGCAGCGACGGATCGACGCCCTCGCCCACTTCGTGTGGTCGATCCAGAAGCGGGAAGGCTGAGCCGCGCTCAGCGGGTCGCGGGGCTCTCCGACTCGGCCAGCACCCGGTCGGCGTAGTCGATGACGCTGCGCACGTAGCTGCGCTTCTCGAGGTACGTCCCGGGAAAGAAGCTGCGCTTGAAACCGTAGATGAGGATGTCCCGGACCTCCCGGGCCGACAGCCCGAAGGCGTCCACGGCCCGCCGGATCTCGGCGCTGACGCTGGTCCGGGAGACGAGCCGGTTGTCGGTGCAGAACGTCGTCGACAGCCGCCGCTTCCGCATCTCCCCGAAGGGGTGCCGCGAGAGGTCGTCGGCCAGCTCCGGGATCGTCTGCTGGTTCGAGGTGAGGCAGATCTCCACCGTGATCCGCTTGTCCGCCACGAACTGGACGAGGTCCTCCACGTACTGGCCCGGGTTCTCGATCCCGGGATCCCGGATCTTCGACTCGTCGAAGAGGAATGTGCCGTGGCCGATGCGGTCGGCGTGCAGGTCCCCGATCGCCTGGAAGATCGACTCGGGCCCGTAGTCCTCTCCCGCGTGGACGGTCTTCCCCAGGAACGCCTCGTGGGCCACCTGGTAGGCGACCTGGTGGTCCTCGGCCGGGAAGCCCCGCTCCTGGCCGGCCAGGTCGATCCCTACGACCAGCTGTCCCGAGCGCCGCAGGCTGGCGGCGGCCCGGGCCACGCTCTCGCTCGCCAGCGCGTGGAGCGCCTTGCGAGGGGCGTCGGGTAGCGCCTCGAACAGGCGCTTGTAGCCCTCGGAGAAGTCGGCGGTGAAGTGGCGCAGCGCGCACAGGATGATCCCGGCGGCGAAGCGGGGCTCGCTCCCGTCCGCGACCTCGGGCCGCGCGTTGAACCGACCGGCCGCGCGGCGCAGACCGCGGTCCACCGCCGCGACCACTTCTTCCATCTCGAAACCCGAACGCACGTGGAGCTGTGGGGCGAAGCGCACCTCCAGGTACCGGACGCCCTCGGCCTGGCAGTCTTCCGCCAGCTCGAACGCCGCGCGCTCAAGGGACTCGGCGTCCTGGAGCACGGCTACCGTGTAGCGGAACCCTTCGAGGTACTCCTGGAGGCTCCCGTAGCGCTCGCGGAAGACCAGCTCCAGGAGCCCGCCCTCGGTCTCCGAGGGCAGGGCTACGCCGCGCTCCCGGGCCAGCTCCATCAGCGTGGAGAGCCGCAGGCTCCCGTCGAGATGAACGTGGAGGTCCGTCTTCGGGAGTCTGCGGATGACCTCTTCGCCGAGGGGCATCCGGCTCAGGCCCGGTGGGGCAGCGCTGTCCCCAGGCGCGTCAGCGCGCTCGCGGCCTCGTAGCGCACCCGGGGATCGTCGTCCTGCAGCGCCTCCATCAGCGACGGCACGGCGGCGGGGCCGATCGCCACGAGGGCCTCGGCGATCTCGTCCCGGACCGAGACGTCCTCCTCGCACAGAGCGCCGATCAGGCCGGGCACCGCCTCCCGGGCGCCCGGTCCCATGCGTCCCAGCGCCCGGGCCACGTGGGCTCGGAAGACCTGATCCTCGTCGTCGGTCAGGGCGGCGGTCAGGGCGCGGGCAGCCGCCTGGGCGGCGGGGCCGATCTTCCCCAGCGCCACGGCGGCAGCGGAGCGCACGTTGGCGTCCTCGTCGTCGAGGGAGTCGACCAGGGCGGAGGTCGCCTCGGAGGCGCCGGGGCCGATCTCCCCGAGGGCGACCGCGGCCCGCCAGCGGGCGAAGGTGTCCTTGTCGCGTAGCGCCGCCAGCAGACTGTCGACCGAGAGCCCCGCGGCGGCGGCCGCCTTCACCACCAACTGCTCCGGCGGCGGTCCGCCGGCGATCGCGCGGTAAGCCTGAGCCGCCGCGTCGGCTACGGCGGGGGCGGCGTCGTGTATCGCCTCGCCCAGGGCTCCGAGCGCCTCGCCCGCCTCGGGCCCGATCTGGCACAGACCCACCGCCGCGCGCCAGCGCGTGTTGACCTCCGGGTCGCGGAGGGCCCGGGTCAGAGCCTGCACCCGCGAGGTGCGGGAGGTCTCGGACGCCACGCCGCGCGCCACCCAGCCCCCGCTGGGAAGCGGACGCCGCGGCAGGGCCACCACCGGCTTCAGCTTCGTCGTATCGCCATCGGGGCTCGCGCTCGCGTGGCGGGGGTCCAGAGCACGCAGGTCCGCGATCAGGCCCCGGGCGCTCGCATAGCGGTCCTCCACCTCCTTGGCCATCGCCTTGGCGAGGATCGGTCGGAACTTGTCCGGCACCCGCTCCAGGGGCGTGGGCTCCTGGATCTGCATGATGAGCGTGTCCAGGGAAGTGGCGCCGACGAAGGGGAGGTTCCCGGTCAGGATCTCGAACAGGCAGATGCCCAGGGAGTAGATGTCGCTCTGGAACTCCAGCTTCTGCCCCCGGGCCTGCTCCGGGCTCATGTACTCGGGGGTTCCGACGGCGTCCCCGACTCCGGTCAACCCGGCTTCCCGCTCCTCGCCGTCGTCCCGCTCCTGCCAGCGCTTCGCGATCCCGAAGTCCATCAGGCGGACCTCGCCGTCGGTGCCGCGCATGATGTTCGCGTTCTTGAGGTCGCGATGGATGATGCCGCGGTCGTGGATCGCCTGCAGGCCCTTCGCGATCTGTGTCGCGATGTCCGCGACATCCTCGACGGGGAGCGGCTGCCCGGACTGGATCAGCTCCTTGAGGTTGCGCCCGTCCACGTACTCCATCGAGAGGAAGCGGTAGCCGTCCACCTCGCTGTACTCGTGGATGCGGCACACGTTGCGGTGGGTGACCTTGCGGGCGAGCTTGATCTCCGAGCGGAAGCGCATCGCCGCCTCGGTGGTGCTCGCGAAGCTGGCGCGGAGCAGCTTGAGCGCCACCGGCTCGTCCAGGAAGCGGTCGTGGGCCTTGTAGACGCTGCCCATCCCCCCCTGCCCGATCAGCTCCCGAATCTCGTAGCGGTTCGCCACGACGAGCCCGGGCTGGAGCAGCCCGACGTCGTCCTCGGGGATGTCGAAGATCTCTTCTTCTTCCGGGTTCTCGTTCGTCACGCTCTCACCGCGGGCCGGTGTCAAGGATACGCTGGAACCGAGGGACCCGGAAGTCGCGGCCTGCTGCTACGCTCGGCTCGGGATGACCCTGGACGAGCTGACGAGCCTGGAGGGCAAGGTGGCCCTGGTGACGGGCGCCGCCTCGGGCATCGGGGCCGCCACGGCGGCCCTGTTCGCGCAGGCCGGGGCGCGGGTCGCCCTCGTGGACGTCGACGGCCACGCCGCGACGCGAGGCGCGGAGGCTCTCGCTCGGGAGGGACACGAAGCCGTTCCCCTCCAGGCCGACGTGTCGCAGCCGGAGAGCGTGGCGGCTGCCGTGGCGGCAACCGTAGCGGCGTGGGGACGCCTCGACGTCCTCGTCAACAACGCCGGCATCGTGCGCGACGCCCGCCTCCCCGACGTGAGCGACGCCGACTGGGAAACGACCCTCTCCGTGAACCTCCGCGGCGCCTTCCTGTGCGCCCGGGAAGCCGTCCCCCACATGCAGCGGGCGGGCAGCGGGCGCATCCTCTCCGCGACGTCGATCGTGGCGCGGACGGGCAACTTCGGCCAGACCGCCTACGCCGCGAGCAAGGCGGGCATCATCGGCCTCACCCGTACCTGGGCGAGGGAGCTGGGCCCCCTCGGGATCACCGCGAACGCCGTCGCTCCGGGCTTCATCGACACGCCAATGATCCGCTCGGTCCCGGAGAGGATCCTCGCCCAGTTCCTGGCCGGCACCCCGGCCGGCCGCATGGGCCGACCCGAGGAGGTCGCGTCGGTCTACCTCTTCCTCGCCTCCGACGCGGCCGCCCACATCAACGGCGCCGTGATCGGCGTCGACGGCGGCCTGCAGCTCTGAAGCCGTTGCGCGGGGAAGCCGGCTTGTTGTATAAACGAAGTCCGGTCGGCCCGTTAGCTCAATTGGTAGAGCAAGAGACTCTTAATCTCTGGGTTCTAGGTTCGAGTCCTAGACGGGTCACCAACTTAGAGGGATTGGCGGTCGGGCTGGTGAGCGATTGGTGAGCAAGGGTTGAGGCCCGCACCGTGACGCCGGCGGAGTTCCGGGACGCCCTCGACGCACTCTCAGACGCGGAGTACCAGGCGTTCTGCAACAGCTTCGGGAGCGAGGCGCGATCGCGTGAGGCTCAGGTCACCCTGTTCGTGCATCGTCCTGAGCATGAGCGGCTGATCAGCCACCTCCTGGGCATGGAGACCGAGAGCGAGAAGATGGTCGCTGCGACTCAGGCGTCGGCCAAAGCCGCCAAGTCCGCAACGGCCGCAGCGAGGATCTCAGCGGCCGCGGCCGCGGCCGCGGCGCTCGCGGCGCTCACGGCGCTCCTCTTCTAGTCTTCTAGTTGAAGAGAGCGCGCACGGCCCCGACCACCCCGACCACCGCCAGCACGCCCGCGGCGAACGTCAGCAGCCAGCGAGCTACCGGATCGTCGTCGGGCTCGAGCAGCACTACAACAGCGCCACGGCGGCGCCCCCGAGCAGCGCCCCGAGCAGGAGCGCAGCGAGCGGGGGCCAGTTTCGGGACGCCGCCGTCCCGAAACTCGGGGGTACCTCAGCCCTGACCGGGGGCGCGATCGTGCGCTGTGGGGCAGCCTGGGGAGCCGGTGCTCGCGTCGGCGCCGAGCTGAGCATCATCTCCACGCCGACGCCGGTCACGAGCCCGCAGACCTGGCACACCTCGCACGTTTCGTCCTGCGGGTGGGAGCAGCTCGGGCAGCCGCCGGCGATCAGCGCCACGTCAAAAACCCGGGGAGCCCCGGCGCCGAGCGTCTGCCGGGGCTCCCTGGAGGAGACGCGACGTGGGGCGACTTGCTGAGGAGCCGCCGGGCTGGTACTTCCAGCCCCTGTGCATCGCGTCGTAGGTGCCCCCGAGCACCGCGCGGTGGGCCATCAGACACCGCGCGGCACCCGGGGGCGTGAGCGAGGCGGTCCCGGATAGACCGCCGGGGCGTGTGCCCCCTGTCTCGCCCACCACGGTACTACGACGGGCGCACGTACACGACGGACGCCGCGGCCGCCGCACGATGCAGATTCTCCGCCGCGTACTTGGCGCTGTGGAGGATGAGCAGCGCGTGCACCTCGTCCGTGCCCGTGTCGCCGCCCTCGGCGACGTACAGCCGCACGTAGCGGAACCCGTTGGCCTGATCCAGGTCCTCGGCGCGGGCCTCCAAAATCGCTTCGTCACCGACCGCGTCGATGGGAGCGTCGGTGTCGTAGTCGCCCCCAGATGCGTCGGTCGTGAGGTCCTTCGCCGAGCCGCCGGTCGACGTCTTGGCTTGCTCCAGCCTGCACTCGTCGAGGTCGTCCGCGGCGTTCCAGGTGGGGCCCAGCTTGACGACCGCCGTGATGCGGTCGAAGTCGCGCATATCAAACCACACGTCCCAGTGCGTCGCGTCGACTGCGGCGGCGTTGCTTCCGCCGATATCGGCCGACGGGAAGGTGATCAGCTTGGCGGTCTGGCTCAGCTCGGTCATCAGCGGTCCTCCAACACGACGATGGGTGAGAGCGTGTCGGTGCCCTCCACTGGCACGAGCGGCGTCGCCCAGAGCGGCCGCGCGTCGCCGCGGAACCGCGCCCGGATAGCGAGACGGTCCGACGAGAAGTAGGCGTGCTGGCTGCGCTCGATCGCGAGCCCGCGCCGGATGCCGACGACGATCTGCGTCGGGTCCACGAGGATGACGTCACCGGACGCGCCCAGCGCCTTGACGCGGCTCGTGACGAGCACGGGCCGGCCGAGCAGGCGATACCCTGTCGGGCCCCCCGCCTCGAAACTGCCCGGCGGAATCGCGCCGGCGGTGCCGATGACCAAGCTCATGGAGACGGCCTGGGGCAGCACCGACGGATGGACGAGCCACCACGCTCTTTCGTGACTGCCGGGAGCGAGCCGCGCCCACATTGCCGCGGCGTTCGCCCAGAGGAACGTGCTCGCGGCCTGTCCGGACACCTTGTCGACCGTGACCGTCGCCGGGCTGTTGAGCAACCCGAGCGGCATCCCCGCACCGGTGCCGGTCAGGATGCTCCGGTCGAAGCGCTTGCCGATCGCGTCGCCCAGCGCATCCTCGAGCGCCATCACCACGGCGCGGCCACCGTCCTCGACCAGCTCGTTGCTCGCGGCCGCCAAGACCGTGAGCTTCGCCGCGGTCAACCGGACCTGCCGGAACTTCACGGTCTGCGCCGACTGGTCCTCGCCTTCGGCGGTCCAGCCGGCGGTGACGTTCGCCTCGGCGTCGCCGGTCTCGTCGTCGTCGTCCAGCGCGTTCACGAGCAGCTCGGAGGACGACATCGGCTCGACGCGGGCGCCGATGCGCATGAAGATGCTCGACTCGGCCGCCCGCGAGAAGATGAACGACGCGACGCTCGGCGTCACGAGAAAGCCGCCGTCAGCCGGCGTGGACTCGGTCTGCGACGCGCGGAGGATCGCGGGGTGCAGAGGCTGTCCACCGATCGCCGCCGCGAGCACTCCCTGCCACTGCTCACGGCGCTCCTCGGGTGCGGCGGATGCGTTGCCATAGAGACGGGAAATTGCGGCGCGGGTCCGAGCCGGGAGCGGCGGGAGTCCGGACACGGGGGCGCGGTCGTCGCGCCCGCTCGACCCGCCCAGAAGCCCCGCGGTCGACAGGCCGCGAGACGCGAGGCTGTCGGCCTCGGCCTCGGCCTCCATCCGCACCAGCTCGGATTGCGCGTCGCCCTGCGCGCGCTCCGCCGCGGCGAGCAGATCCCGAGCCGCCGCGAGCCGCGGCTCGAAGCCGGCGTGCAGGGCCTTCGCCCGGGCGGCCTGCTGCGCGTCCGCCGCCGACAGCGGACCGGCCTGCGCGCGCTCCAGAAATCCGATGTGCACCTTCTTCGCCGACGCGGCGTCGGCCTCGATCGCGTGCAGCGCGGTCCGCTGGGTCTGGAGGTTCGTAGTCGCCTGGATGAGCGCGTACCGAGCTTCGTTGACGGGGTCCATCGTCTGTCTCCTAGTGCAGCGTCGCCGCTGCGTCTCCGAGACCGCCCAGCTCGACAGCGCGGGACAGGTCCTCTCCAGCCCGGGCGACCAATACCCGGATGTCTCCGGACAGAAGGTCCATGCTCACCAGCAGCCCGCCGGGTCTCACCGCCGCCGCAGCCGCCAGCGCCGCGATTGCGTCGCCCTCAGGCATCCCGGCCAGGACGCCGCCCACCACGTCGTCGACGGCCTCCGCGAGCCCGGGCGCGCAGTCGCCCGGCAGACGCTCCAGCTCGACCGGATGCGGCAGGCCGTGCAGGACGACGCGCAGCATCAGCGGGTGCGCCTGGCAGAGCAGGCCGACCCGACAGCGGTACTCCTGCCGGTTGGCCTCGACCACGAGGCGCCCCTCGGCCAGGGCCTGCGCAGGCGCGTCGAGCCGCTGTAGGACCTGCTCGACGATCGGCGCGCACGCGGCACGGAGGCGCTCTCGCACCTCGGACGCGATCAGCAAGGGTCCCCCGTCACGCACGGTCTGCCTCGGCCTGACGCGCCACCTCGCGAGCCACGAGGTCGGAGATGACGCCGGACGCGCTCGGGCGTCCGCCTCGCTCAGCGCAGCGCAGCTCCGCGAGGCGCCGCAGGGCCTGCCACACACGCGGGCTGACCCGGATCGTCGTGGTGATGCTCTGCTCGGGGTCTCGCATCTTCACCTCTCAGTATACAAACTAGTATACCAATATGTCAAGGGCCCACAGGTGCGGGAATTCCGCACCTCAACCCGCACCGGCCAGCCCCCTACTCCGACCGGAGCCAGCCTCGGGCGCGCAGCTCGGCGATGCGCCGGCGAGCCCAGGCACGGGGCGTAAGCAGGTGCTCGAGGTCGTGGTAGCTCTGCGGGATCCGGTGGGCGAGCGCCAAGGCCGCGACGGCGAGCCAGCCCGCGAGCCGATCCTCCTCGCTGTCACCGGCACGCAGGTGTCCGCCCGGCCCGTGCTCGAGCGCGCGGATCACGGAGTCGGGGTAGCCCGACGGTCGCGGCGCGCGCGGCTCAGCCTTAGGTCGACCCATACCTCACCTCCTGGTCACCGGCGCCAAGGTTCAGGGTCCTGAGCGCCTGCAAGACCTGGTGTCGCGCCTGCCGCTCCGCAGGGAGCAGCGGGTGCGGCCGACGCGTGCCGAGCCGGTCCACGATGACCGCTCCCTCGCGGGCGATCGCCTGCCGGCACGACTCGGCGCGGTCGGCCGCCTGGGCAGCGATCCGCAGCAGCTCCTGCCCGCCCGCGTCGTCGAGTCGGTACTCCGCCATGAGCCTGCGCCACAGCTCCTTGCCGGCGCGGCCGAGGTCCTTCGGCGGCGCCGGTCCTGCCGTGGTCTTCTTCTTCGTCACCTTCTTCATCACCTTTCCTCCATTTCCACCAAAAAGCTGAGTCAGCCGCGGAACCCCGCGCACGAGCGTGGCTTGCTCGCCGGTCCCTCTGCGCCGAAGCTTCTAGAGAATCGGCGACCGCCCTACCTCGTTCATTCATTCGCCCCGGTCGAGCAGCGCCCGGGCGCCCAGCTCCGCCAGCGCGCCCCGCAGCTCCTCGGCGGCGTCGTGCTGGCTGATCCGCTCCAACAGCCGCCACGTCCCCGAGTCGTCGACGGGCAGCCCGCCGGCCAGGCGGCGCAGCTCGGCGAGGGCCTGCTCCCGGGTCACGAGGGCCGCCTCTCGTGGGCCTCGGCCGCGAGCGCGTGCGCCAAGCACAGCAGGGCGTCCCCGTACCGCACCCAGGTCCTCGAGCGCGACAGGGCGGGCCGGGGTGCGGGAGGGTCAGGCGGGCAGTCCCGGCAGCGGCCCAGCGGGCCCAGGGTCCGAGGGTGGCCACCGATGCGGTCCGGCCAGGGGCTCAGCCGCTGGCGCTGGCGGAGCAGGCGGAGCACCTCCGGCTTGGCTCGGCGGAGGGCCTCCAGCTCGGCGGGCGAGAGCGCGTCCATCGGCTCCACGGCCAGCATGTCCGGGCCCTCGGGCTCGACCAGCACGCCGCGGCGCTCCAACTCCTCGAGCAGCTCCTGGGGGGTCATACGACACCTCGCCGGTCGGGCCGGGTCGAGGGCTCCGGGTCGTCGTCGTCCTCCCCGGGCACCCGGGACGGGGGGGCCGGCTCGGGGGCGGGGGTCCCGTTGCACGGGGCGCGCACAGACCCGCTCTCCCCCCCTGTGAGCGGCTCCGAAGCGCTCACCCGCTCACTGCCTACGGGTGAGTCACTTGCGGGGGCGGCTGAGTGGGTGTGAGCGGGTGAGCGCTTTTCCTGGACCGCTCGCGGGGGTGTGTCCTCCGGAGCGTGCCGCTCGGCGGCGTCGAGGATGGCGGCGGGGTCGTACCTCCGGACCCGGCGCCCTCGGGGTCCATGCTGCCCCGAGCGGGTCCAGGGTCGGAGCAGGCGACCGAGCCCGTGCTCGGTCAGCCCCTGGGAGTCGCGCCCCCAGGTCCGCCACGGGCGACCATCCAGCGCCCGGAGCTGGCGCACCATGTCCGCCGCGGCGAGCCCGTACTCGTCCGCCTGGAGGTCGCCAGACTGGAGCAGGTCGCGCAGGTCGCCGAGCAGCTCGACCCCGGGGTTGTCTCGCTCGTCCGCGGTCCGCTCGGCTGAGTAGCTGACCGCCAGCTCCCGGGCGCGCTCCGGCCAGGGTCCACCGACCAGCTCCGCGACCGCGAGGAGCGGCTCCCAGGCGTCGGCGGCTCGGTCGTCGAGCGCCTCGGGCACGTGGGGCCGGGCAGCCGCCAGCGCCTCTCCGTGGTCTGTCGCCCAGCGCATAAGCCGGCGTCGGAGCGGCTCCGCGATGGCTGCGAGTGCCCGCGACCGGAGACGCTCGCAGTGCTCGCCCCGGGCGCGGCGACGCATGGTCACCCGCACGGAGCGGTCCTCCACGGTGTCCGGGACGTCGCTCCGTGAGCCGCGCACGTAGGCGAGCACCTTGGCGCTCCAGGTGGCGAACGCCCGAGGTTCCTGCGACTCGCCGGCGCAGCGCAGCACGGCTCCGCCTCGCGTGTGCCCGCTGTTGACCAGCGCCCAGAGGTCCGACTCCCGGGGCACGCGGTCCAGCTCGTCGACGAGGAGCGTAGGCGACGCGTGCTCGACGACGCGATAGAGTGCAGCCGGGCTCACGTCGTCGGCTCGCAGCGCTCGATAGGCGAGTCTCTCGACGATGAGCAGTAGCGTCGTCTTGCCGCAGCGGGGGGTCGCCGAGACGAGCGCGAGATAGCCGGTGTGCTCCCAGGCGTCCATCGCGTACGTGTGCGCGACCCAGAGCGCGACCAGCTCCGCCGCGCCGTCCGGAGCGATGACGTAGCGCGACACGAGCCCGGCGATGTCGGCGAGCAGCTCGGTGCCGTCTACGTGGTCCTCCCACGGCTCCGGGTCGACCAGCGCGAGCGCCCTACCCTGTGCGTCGTCGCGAGCGGCGCTCACCCGCTCACCCGCTCGCAGCGCCTCCCGCACCAGGTCGTGAGCCCCACGGATACCGGCCTCGCGCAGCAGCTCAGCCGCAGCCTCCCGGACGGCTCGGCGCTCCACCGGGGTGACGCCGGCCTCATCCACTCGCTGCCGCAGCCCCTCCAGCTCGGGGGCGACGGACAGCGGCGTGTGGTCGCCACGACGCAGCGCCTCCCGCAGCGGCTCCACCAGTGCCTCGAGGTCGCGGGGTCCGACGTAGGCGACCCGGGGTCCACGCGCGGGCTCCGCCTCGCTCGGGTCGGCGTCCGCGGGCTCGGGGGCCTCGGCCTCGTGCTGGGCTCGAGCTAGCCGCAGCCGCTCCAGCGCCTCGGGGTCGTCAGGGCGCAGCAAGTACTCCGCGAGCCGGGCGACGACGCGGTCAGGGATGCCGGGCCACGCCAGGGACGCCGCAGCGTAGGCGAGACGCTGGGACTCCGGCCAGGTCGCGCAGCCGTCGGGCGGGGTCCAGGTGCCGGCGGTCACGACGCGCCTCCGGCGGGGGGCACGTCAGGCGGCCTCGGGGCTCGGGGTCGACGTGCTGGAGCGCCGCACGCGGCCCAGGTACTCGCGTAGGTCCTCGGTGCTGTAGGCGACCCGCTTCCCCAGCTTGCGATACGTTGGGCCCTGCCCGGTGACTCGCCACCGCTGGAGCGTCCGGGGTGAGAGCCCCAGGTACTCGGCCGCCGCGGCCTCGGTCATCAGCGTGTCAGTCATCGTCTCTACCTCCTCGACCGAAGGTAGAGCCTGCGAGCGCGCCTAAAAAGACCCCGGCGCTCCCGACTTTAGGTGCAGAGGCTACAGGTAGGAGACGGCGGCCGGGGCGACGTGCTCGAAGACGTAGCGCGCCTCGCGGGACTTGGCGCCGAGCGCCTGGAGCGCGGCGAGCGTCTCAGCTCGGTTGCGCAGCGGCGGCCGCTTGCGCTCGCGCCGCCGGGCCCGGACCTTGGCTCGCTCGCGGACCGACACACGCACGCGCTCCAGGTCATCGCGTAGCCCCGCGTCACGCTCGCGGTAGAGCGCCCCGAGCGCCTCGCCAATCGCTGCGTCGAGCGCGTCGAGCGCTGTGAAGCGTCTCCGGTCCGCGTCAGCGGGGTCGCTGTCCCGCAACCCCCGAGCTGCCCGTGCGTCGAGCACGAGCGCCAGCACTGCGGCGGGGTCCGCGGCGCCGAGACCGTCGGGGCGCTCCAGGATCTCGCGCAGCCGCTCCGCCACCCCGGGGGACACTCCCTGGCAGGCGACCGCGCGCAGAGCGCCGCGAGACGCGAGGGTCACCGCTTCCGCCGCATCGGCTCGACGGTGCCGCGCTTCTTCTTCGGCTTCGGCTCCATCGCCGCGGCGATGGTCGCGGCCGTCCGCTCCGCCGCAGCGCGTAGAGGGTCATCGCTCAGGTGCGCGTACCTCGCCGTGGTCGCCGGCTGCGTGTGCCCGAGCAGCGCGCCTATCACGGGCAGCGAGTCGCCCCCGGCGACCGCCACTGACGCGAAGGAATGCCTCAGGTCGTGAAGGTGTACGTCCTGGAGCTTGGCGCGTGTCCGGACGACCTGCCAGACCTGCTCCAGCCCCGAGAGCGTGAGCGCCTGTCCCTCCCGGGCGCCCGCGACCACGCAGGGGTTGCCCTCGAGCCGCGGTAGCGTCGCCAGCACTTCGAGCGCGGGGGGCGGGAGGTAGAGCGTCATGGTGCGGCCCTTGCGTCGGAGCCGCAGCACTCCGGCCGCTTCGTCCACGGCGTCCCAGGTCAGACCGAGCACCTCGCTTGCGCGGGCGCCCGTGAACACGAGCAGGCGAATTGCGGCGAGCGCGTGCGGCGAGAGCGCCTCCGTCACCTTGCGGTCGGCGAGCGCCTCTCCGAGCCGCGCCAGCTCCTTCGCCGAAAGGAACCGCTCGCGCTTCGTCTCCGCGTACCGGGCGACGTGCCGGCACGGGTTCGAGCCGTCCGGTCTGAGCCCCCACTTCTCCGCCATGTTGAACATGTGGCTCAGGAGCGCCAGCGCCCGGTTCGCGCGGGTCGGCGTGCTCTTCCAGGACACGTGCAGGCGGGCTACGTCGGCTCGGGTGACGCGGTCCACCCGGAGCGTGCCGAGCGTCCCGAGGATGGTCCGCGGCTTCTTGCGCGGCTTCCGCTCGCGCTTGGCAGCTCGCGGGTCGCGGAGCCCGAGCAGCCCGCGGTCCGCCTCGACGCTCCCGGCCGCCTTGTGCAGCTCGGCGTGCTCCTCGAGGTAGCGCTTGGCGAAGTCGGCGAGCGTGACGCTCTCGCGGGCCTGCTCGCGCGCTTCGACCGGGTGCAAGGTCGTCGTCGTCGCGGAGCCGGTCGAACGCAGCGCTGCCACGGTGGCACCCTGCCCGCGGACGCGCTCCGCTTCCGTGCGTGCGGTCTCTGCGGTCCACGGGTCGCCGTGCGCGCCGATCCGATACCAGCGCTGGCGCCCGTCCACGCGGAAGCGAAGCATGTAGTATCGGCCGCCGCTCGGCCTCACCCGGACACACAGGCCGCGGACCTGCGTGTCCCAGACGGCGTACTCCTTCGGCGCCGGCTTCAGCGCGTCGACGCTTGCCTTGCTGAGTCGCTCCCGTCTCGTCCTTCGCTTCGCCATGCGCGCCCTCCGCGCTCACCAATGCTCACCAGCTCCGGGCGCGCCAGAGATTCTCCCCTCTGGGTTCCGGCTGGTGAGCGATTGGTGAGCATTGGTGAGCGTACCACGGCAATAGCCAGAGTATCAATGACGCTCAAACCACTGATTCTTCGAGGTAGAGCGTAGTGAGTGGTGAGCGTGTCGGGTGCTATCCCGAGACTCTTAATCTCTGGGTTCTAGGTTCGAGTCCTAGACGGGTCACCAACTTTCGGCTGGGCGGGACATCCTGGGGAGCATTTGGGGAGCTGGCCACTCCTAGCCTTCTCGCGCACATCAGCGCACCAGACTTCGGTCGCGGCAGCGCCTCCCCGTAGACTCGCCGCCAACCAAGAGACGATAGGGACCCCTCATGGCTGTAGACGCGGCGACCTATGATCGCTCGGCAACGACGCGAGCCTCTGGCGAGGCACCGCGGACGATCTTCTGGCTTGCGCACACGAGTCGCGAGCCAGCGGTCCGATGGATGCTGCGTGCATTCGCGATCGAGAACCTCCTTAAGGCACTCGCCGCAGCAACAGCGCCAGTAGCCAGTGGCGGCACGCTCCACGCCCGCTATCGCATCCACAAGCTGACGACCCTCGCGCGTCTCGCCCAGTACACCTATTCCACTGCGCCCGACGAACGGGACCAGGAGATGGACCTCCTTGACCTGCTCACGTGGTACGGGAGGTTCGGCAGATACCACGTACCCCTCTCGCACGCAGAGTCTCTGAACAACACCGTCTTTCCGCACGACGAGGGTGCTTTTGGTCGCCTCCTCGACCGCCTCAACACTCAACTGGATGGGGCCAAGGTTCTGCGTCGTCGGCAACGAGCGGTCGACCGGGAGGAAGTAGAGAGGCTGGCAATCGATACCGTCGAACGCTTTCGACCCAAGACACCACCCCAGCAGGAGTGACCGAGCCAGTCTGTCGTGGCCTCTGCCGCCGCGGTCCCGGACCGCACCGAACCCGGGCCGTGGGCTTCCCTCGCCCACCACGAACAGATGGGGCCGCCGCGCCCGTGGAGGAAGTGCGCCTCGCAGGTTGCCGCTCCCCCACCCGCGGCGTAGGGTGAGCCCCGGGTCGGGAAGGAGGTCTTCTGCGGACAGGAGCACCCCTCACGCTGTGCGTCTCACTTTCGATCGTCGCCGCTGCGAGCTGCGGCGGGCAGCAGGCCGGCCAGCAGCAGGCGAGCGCCGCGACACCGGCTCCGGTGACTGCGCCGCCCACGACCACGCCACCGACCACGACGCAGCCCCCGAGCCCGTGCCAGCAGCACATCGAGCTGCACTCCGCGAAGCGATACGCCGAGGAGCTGGGTCAGAGCGAGATGCAGGTCCTCGCCAGCTTCAAGGTGAACCTCTGGGAGAAGCCGTCCGCGCAGGGGAAGGGCCGCAAGGTCGGCGAGATGCTCCCGGGCTCGCGAGCCGTCGTCCTCCAGCAGTCCGGCGACGGCGACGACTACCGGGTGCGGAGCCCGCTCGATCAGAGCACGGGATGGGTCAGCTCCCAGCAGGTCACCCGCACCCTCTTCCAGAGCGTCGACACGCGCGAGTCGTGCACGCCCTGACCGAGACCTCGTCCGCGTGCTGGTAGCGTTCGACCTTCTGCTTCGCCAGGAGCTTGCGAAGGATTCGAATGGCCTCCCAGGGAAGCGTGCCCGGAAGACGGAGCTCGAGCGGCGCGGCGCGGGGCCCCTGATCTCGCCCAGCACGGCCTGAGCGCTGCCCCCCCGGAAGGGCAGGCGCCCCGTGAGCAGCTCGAAGAGCATCACGCCCGCCGACCAGAGGTCCGTCCTCGCGTCGACGGTCTCGCCCGCGGCCTGTTCCGGGGACATGGAGGCGACTGTGCCCATCACCTCGCCCGGCGTGGTCAACGTGATCTCGTGGCTCGTGCTCGAGTCGTGCTTCGCCAGACCGAAGTCGATGATCTTCGGTCCCTCGGGCGACGACAGCACGTTGGCGGGCTTCCGGTCGCGATGCACGACGCCCCGGGCATGCGCGGCCGCGAGCCCGTCGCAGACCTGCGCGACGAACGCCGCCGCTTCCCTCCCGGGGAGGCATCGCCTCAGGGGCGCCCCTCCACGAGCTGCATCACCAGATAGTCGGGCCCGACGTCGTGGAGCGTCGCGATGTTGGGGTGCTCTACCTTAGCCAGCGTGCGAGCCTCACGGGCGAAACGCTCCGCGAAGGCCTCCCGCGAGAACTTGACGGCCACTGATCGATCCAGGCGCGTGTCGCGCGCACGCCACACCTCGCCCATGCCCCAGCGCCCAGGGGCTTGACCAGTGTGTAGGGTCCCAGCCGTTCACCGGCGTGCCGCAACACGGGTCCATTATTGCGTGACCCGCTGATCCTGATTGCCGGGCACCGAGATCGTGTCACACCGTCGGGACATAGCGACAACAGTCGGCCGGACGCCGGGGTTCCGGTCAATCGGTTCGTCTTCCGGGTGGCATGGGCAGTCCCGACGGCCTGCGCGTGTCGCTCCTGCCGCCAGCCGGCAACTCGGGCGTATCCTACACACCCGTGACCGCACCCGACCCTGCAGAGTCCGGGGACACAATCCGATATGGATTGAGCCCCAACGGCTGACGCCCGCACCCGTACCCACCCGTCGACTCCGACACCCGGTCCGGCGAGCGTCGGAAGCGGCTCATCACCTCGCGCCCGTACGCCTGCTCCGCCAGAAGGGCATTGTGAACTTTGCAGCAGAGCCGAAGGTTGTCCACCGAGTGGTCCCCGCCGCGGCCGTAGGGCCGCCCGTGATGGTGGTACTCGAGGTTCCTCCGCGCCGTGCACCGTCGCCCGGCGGCGTCGACGTAGGTGCAGCGGCCACCGTCGCGCTCGTGCACCGCGCGCCGGATGGGAGCGGGGATGTAGCGCGAAGACGGCCTCGTCTCCGCTTCCTCGACCTGCTTCCGGGGCCTCTTCACGCGGGCGAAGCGCTTCGCCTCGAGTCGTTCGAGCCTCTCCGTGACGGCCTGCTCGATGATCTGCGCCAGATCGGCTCCGGGCGTGAGCGCCTGAAGGCGCTCCAGCTTCCGCTGGAGCGCCGAGCTGGCCGTGAACTGCACCTTGTAGCGGGAGGGCGCGAGGGGTTCGACGACGGCTGGGCGTGTTGGTTTCGAGCTGGCTGATCCCGCAGCTCGGTCCGGACCGAGTTGCGGCGACGGCCCCCGATCCTCGGCCGGCTGCACCGCGAGTGCCGGGGCCTCGACGGGGGCGCCCTCCCGTGATGTTGCCACAGCGTCTCGCGACACGGGCAGCTTCCGGACCCGCGCGGGCACATCCGGCTTCGGCGCGAGGCTCGCGATCAGCTCCTCGATCTGCCGCTTCGTCAGGTGCACTGCACGCTCCAGGATCGCGTCCCGATTCTCCCGCGTCAGGTGGGGAACCAGCTTCGCGATCCCGCTGAGGTGAAGGCGGCCAACCGCCAGCAGCTCCAGGAGCATCGGGTGCTCCCGGGAGGCGCGGGCCACGGTGATTCGCAGGTAAGCCTCGTGCTCCGAGAGGTGGAGCACCTCGGTCGCGTACGCGAACATCGACGGACAGGCTTCGCGAGCATAGAGGCGTCGGGCATCCACCTCGGCGATGTGGGCGATCAGGTCCCACTCGAGGCGCCGCGACTGACCGACGAGTTCGGCCAGACGGCGTAGCAGCTCGTCGTCTGCGAGTCCACAAAGGATGGCTGAGGTCTTCATTGCGCTTGAATATAGGAGAGCGTTTCGGGACGCCTCGTCGTCGCGCTTCCTGAACGAACGCAGCTCGACTGTTCGGTTTCGGCGCGTAGATGGGCGGTCGCACGATTGCGGGCGTCTGGGTGCGCGAGAGACGTGTTTGGCGTCTCGTCGATTTGCGTCGCGGATGTGCGACTCGAGATCTGTCAAGCAGAATCGGAGCCCGGCTTGAAGTTTCTCCCTGCCCCCAGTGAACAGCCGTGCCCCGCTGTAGACCGGATCAGCAGCGCCGAGCCGATCACGAGCGTCAGGGCGAGCGCCACCTCCATCACGACCATCGCGGCCCGCGTCCGGCCCTGTCCCGTCCCGGAGCCCCCGCGCCCGCCGCGGTCGTTGAGGGCGGAGGGGACGTCCGTCCGCGAGATCTGGAGCGCCGGGAGCAGGCCGAACAGCAGCCCCGGGCCCACCGACAGGGCGAGGCTGAAGACGAGGACCCGCCAGTCGAGGACGGCGAAAGAGCCGTCCGGACCGACCCGCGGCAAGCCGGCCGTGTTCACCGCGAGCAGCGCCCGGATCCCGAGGGTTCCGAGCAGGAGACCGAACGCCCCTCCCGCGAGGGAGAGGGTCACGCTCTCGACGAGGACCTGGCCGGCGATGCGGGCGCGGGCGCCGCCGAGAGCGTGTCCCACGAGCTCTTCGCCTGGTACAACAACGATCACCAGCATTCGGCGCTGGCGTTCCTGACTCCGGCCGACGTGCACTACGGCCGCGCGGCGGGCATCCTCGCCGAGCGCCAACTCGTCCTCGACGCTGCCTACGCGAAGACGCCCGAGCGCTTCGTGAAGGCGAGCCGCGCGTCGCCACGCTGCCCTAAGCGATCTACATCAACCCGCCATCCAAGGAGGCGACGATCGAAGTCGTAGCTCAGCAATTGCCGACAGTCCGTGTCCCACAATGCTTGACATCTTCCGCCCTCATGATTGCTGGCGTGCGCGATTTCATGGCGCGAATCCCTTGAAGTCTGGGTGGGCGCCCGCCGTGGCATTCCTCGCTCTCCATCTTGGCGGCTGCACACCAACCTGTCCTCGAAGACGGCCCCGTGCGCCGGCAGCAGTCTTGGTCGCCACGCTACACCGGAGACCGCTCACTTCTGGAAGGCCGAACAGCGCGGAGGTCGCCTCGTGTGCTGGTACGTGCAGAAGCCTCGCATTGGTAGCAGCCATCCGTTCCGCGTGGCCAGATAGCAGCCGAGCCACCACTCTGTGTTCCGCCTTTGTGGCAAGCCCGAGCGGCACGTCCTCAGCCCGCTTCACCTCTTTCCTTAGGGTAGGCTTCGGCCATGGAGTTGGAGGAGTGCTATCGGGTACTCGAAGTGGCACCCTACTCTTCGGAAGAACAGGTGCGAGCGTCATACAAGCTCCTGGCAACCGCTTGGCACCCTGATCGTTTCCACCACAGCCCAAACCTTCGCCTCCAGGCAGAGGAGCGGTTCAAGGGAATCAACGTTGCGCTCGGTATCATTCGACGTGCAGGCTTCCCCTCCGCAAGGACGTGGTCCGTGGGCGTCGAGTCTCCCCAAGAGTCCTCATCGATTCTAGCGATCTGCCCGTGGTGTGGCACCCAGAACCGAATTCAATGGCTTCGGCGAGCCGAGGCACTAAGCTGCGGTGCCTGCCAGCGTGGTTTCCGCCTGGTCAGCGAGGCAAGAGCGGACCGTCAACCGAGCCCTTCGCCTGAAGCTCAGCAAAGAGCCGAGGCCACTCCGGCTGCCCCTGAACAGCCAACCCCCGCAGGAGGCGGCGGGGTGCAAAGCAGGAAGCCCTCGTCCGCCGCCACGGCTGGCTGCCTCGCGGCGAGTCTCGCCATCGGCGCTTCTGTGGTCGTAGCCTTCCTCGCAGCGAACGCTCAGCGCCGTCCCGACAGGGCAGCCCCACCCGGTGCCGCAGGTCAGAACAGCGCAGGTCGCTGGAATGCCCTGGGCAACGAGGCCGCCGAACGACAGGACTGGGAGCAGGCCATCAAGCACTACGAGCGCGCGTCCCAGCTCGCACCCGACGATTCCGTAGTGCTGGGAAACCTAGGTATCGCCTACTATCAGAATGGCCGGTTTGACCTTGCAGTACGCACTCTCGACAAGGCAACAGGCAGCGGCCCCAAGCCTGCCGACCCTGTGGTGCTGTCCTGGCTCGCGGCGAGCCACGTTCTGAATCGACAGTACCGTGAAGGTCTCGAGCGTGCGAATGAGGCTGCCGCTCACGTTCCCAACGACCCCGCTCCGCAGTTTTGGAGGGCGCGCGCTCTGAGGGGCCTCGGGAGAACGAACGATGCCAGGGCAGCAGCGAAGAAGGCGCTTGATCTTGGAGGCGGCGATCTGGGCGCCCTCGCGCTCCTAGAGGCCATCGAGAGCGACTCTCGGGAAGCCGACCGTACTCGCCGGCAGGCAGCGGACAGAGCCGAAGCTCGCCAACGGATCGCGAGGAGCCGTGCTCGGACCCGACTTTGACAGATTCTCGTGTGCCCAGAGGGGTGCGGTGCTGAGAACAAAGGAGTTGGAGGCAGCCGAGCCCCGAAATCCATAGGCACACGATG
>Ga0299906_10001469_pt1 | contig 20284 bp, 16 predicted proteins | sample RVTome_14_FD_200259 | JGI IMG/M metagenome (GOLD analysis project Ga0299906, IMG submission 200259) | Soil microbial communities from uranium-contaminated site in the Upper Colorado River Basin, Wyoming, United States - RVT145D125 (version 2) ...
GCTCGGCCTCCGCCGGCCGGTCGAGGGACACGAACGCGTGCCGAGGGAACAGCCTGCGCAGCGTCGACGTCTTGCCGGTCTGCCTCGCCCCGGTCAGGACCAGTGCTGGCCGGGTCCTCGCCGAGCGCACAAGCTGCACCTCGATATCGCGGGGGATCCACATGCACAGAATATTCGATGGAATCGAATATTCCGCAAGCCCTTGTTTCTGAGGGGGTGCGACTGCACCCCGCCGAGTGTTTGGCGGATTGGCGATGGCGTCTCACGGGGCGGGGTTCCCGCCGAGGAACGTGCCGCGGATCACGCGGCCGGCGTTGACGGCTTGCGACCAAATCGTCGCCCAACCTGCGGCGCAGCCGTCACGCTCGACGGGAGCGCTCGGTCAGCAACGAGGCCGTCGCCGGCAAGCTCTGGAACGCAGGCTCCACGGAGATCAGGGTGACAGGATCAGGCGGCACGCGCCAGGCCACGGCGACGGCCGATCGGCGCGTCGCGAGCATGAGCGGCCGCCGCGCACCTCCGCAGCGTCCCCTCGATTCGTCTGTCGCTGCGACAGATGGTCCCCGTCGCGGGACGCGGCGCGCTATAGCGCCGCCGGAATGACCCGATTGCCGCAGTGGGCCGTCGACAATCGCACCGCGGTCGCCCGCGAGGCCGAGCCGTATCGCGGGCTAACGGTCGAGGCGCGCTGGCGCGCGACGGCCGCCGCGTGCCGGAGTGCGGCGCGCCAGCTGGCGCAACACCCCGATCGCCAGCGATTGCTCGACTTTCGCGATCCGCTGCCCGAAAGCTCGATCCTCGCCTTGCGCCGCTTGCGCGCCGCCGGCATGCACCGCGCATGACGACTCCCGGCGACGCCTTCGAGGCCGGCATCCAGATCACCCAGGCGCTCGAGCGGCACGGCGTCCCCTACGCGCTCGGCGGAGCGCTCGCGTACGGCCAGTACGGAATCCCCCGCGCGACCAACGACGTCGACGTCAACGTCTTCGTGGGTCCGAACGAGCTCGGAAGGGTGTTCCATGCCCTCCGTGACCTCGGGGTCGTCGTCGACGGAGCGAGCGCGCAGAAGCCGTCGGACTCGATGCCAAGGGGGACGTTGATCATGTTCAGGTAGTTCTCGACGGCCGCGAGCCAGGTGAGCTCGACGATCTCGCGCTCGTCGAAGTGCCGGCGCAGCGTCGCGAACGTGGCGTCGGCGACGCGGCGGTCGCGCGTCGCCTCCTCGACGTAGGCGAGCGCGGCGCGCTCGCGGGCGTCGAAGCGCGGGTCGCGGCGATAGTCGCCAAGCACCGCCACCTTCTCGAGGGAGAGCCGGCGCCGAGCCGCGACCGCGCGGCCGATGTCGTCGCAGAACGTGCAGCCGTTCACAGACGCGAGGTGGCTCGACACCAGGAGGCGGAGGCCGGGATCGAGTCCGAGCTTGCCGTCGTACGCGCGCCGGAGCTGGAGGTGCCCGAAGAGCGCGCCCGGCAGGCGCGAGAACACCACGCGGTACGGGGTCGGGACGCGGCCGAGCCAGCGCCGCATGCCCCAGAAGACCAGCCTGCATGTCTCACCAGGTTTCGTCGCGAGAGCGTGGAGGCGCCTGTGCCGCAAGGCCGCACGGACCGAGGCGCCCGCAGGCATACTCGCGCAGTATGTCGAGGACCGCCGAGGGAGTACGGCCTTGCGGCGCAGGCGCATCCGCGCTCGCAGCAGAAAGCTGGTGAGACATGCAGGCTAGGCACGCGAGCACGGTGGGCGGGCGATCAATGGACGTGAGACGCATCGGACACCTCCGGATCGTGCGGCCCGTGGCCGCTCATGAAGTGCAGGAACGGCAGGCTCGCGAGCACCAGACCGGCGAGCAGCGCGAGCAGGGTCCAGGCGGCCGCCCTCACGCCCGCGCCGCCTGACGGCCGAGCATGCCGAGCGCCAGGAGCAGCAGCGCGGTCGGCAGGTAGATCAGCGGCGCGTCGATGCTCCACTGGCCCGCCGGGAAGAGCCCGCGCGCGGTGTCGAGCACGTGCACCAGGGCGTGGGCGGCGTGGAAGCAGGTCACGAGCGCCAGCATCGGGAGCCGGAGATCGGGGCGGCGCAAGCCCCACACGAGCGCGAGGCCGAGCGTCGTGAAGGTGGCGCCGACGTCGCGCACGAAGTGCTCGTTCAGCGGGCCCGAGCCCGGCACGCCCGGGGTGGCGTGGTACCAGCCGGCGGGGTCCGCCAGCATCCAGAGGCCGATCCCGAGGTTGCCGAGCGCGGCCAGGCCGAACACGAGGGCCCAGCGGTCGGGGGCGGTCGTGGCATGTGTCATCGTACCCTCCCTGTGGAGCGGGCGCGCCGCGCGGCGCGCCCGATGGCGCCGAGGCGATCGACGCCCTCGGCGATGCGGTCCGGCGCCGCGCTGGCGAACGACAGCATCAGCGACGGCCGCCGGGGCGGCGTGAGGAAGAAGACGTCGCCGCGGTCGTAGGCGACCCCGGCGGCGCGTGCGGCGGCGTGGACGGCGTCCCCGTCGACGTCGGGTGGCAGGGGCGGCGATCGCCGCGAGCTGCGATCCCTACGGCTGGCCGGCGCTGCGCGCAGCCGTCGCCCGGCGCCTGATCGCCCGCGGCGTCGGCTCCGCGGGTCGGGGCGAAAGGCGATCTCGAGCACGAGCGGATCCTAGCCAGGCCAATCCGGCCTGGAAAGATCCAATGCGGCCCTACCCCGGGCGGGCCAATCAGCCGCGCCGGCGGGTGGCGGGGGGGCGTCGGCGCAGGCCGGCGCCCCCCACTACCCCCTACTCGCTGTCGAACCCCTCCGGATACTGGTCGCGGATCGCGTCGACCTCGTCCAGCATCGGTGACGCGAAGATGTTGTCGACGGCGATGCTGCCGACGTTCGGGAGCGCGTCGGCGACGACGCCGCTACCCTGGTCCACGACCACCTTCGCGGCGAAGTCGAAGTTGTCGGTGCCGAACACCTGCTGGTGCTCGGCGCCGTCGATCTCGAGCTCGACGAAGAACTGCAGCCGCCGGAGGCTGCCGGCGAAGTCGAACTGCAGGCTGCTGGCGAGGTCGTCCGGGAACGGCACCGGCGGCGGCCCGCCGCCGGCGCCGCGCGGGCTCGACCCCGCCGCGGCGCTGCCGGGGAAGTCGACGTCGCACATGGTGGAGCTCGGCGGCGAGAACGCCAGCTCGCAGGTGAAGCGGACGTCCACCCCGAGCCCGGATTCGCCGAAGGGCGTGACGACCTCGCTGGAGCCGCCGGTCCCCGGGTCGCGGTCGACGTCGACCTCGGCAACGACGGTGATGAGCGAGCTCGGCTCGGGCGGGAAGTCCGAGCGGAAGTCGAGATCGGCGGCGAAGCCGGGGTACTGCTCGCCGCCCGTGGTGTTGAAGAGCGCGGACGTCATCTGCGCACGCGTGAGGTCTCCCGGGCCGCTCTCGCCGGTCGAGGTGCAGATCTCGAGGTCGCCGAAGCCGGTGACGCCGCCCGGCACGGCCGGGCGCGAGGCGACGGCGAAGTTGCCCATGCCGTCGACGGCGCCGATGTTGATGATGAACGGGTTGGTGGTACAGTTCGGGCCGCTCGGGCCGGCAGGCACGTTCACGAAGCCGACCACGCCGTCCTGCGGGTCGCCGGGGAGGTCCACCGACGAGCACGGCGGCTGCCCGGGGATCGCGACGTCGACGCCGCCGACGGGCATGCCGTTGCACACCACGCGCGCGGTGACGATCGTCAACGGACACGGCGGGCCGGGCGGCAGGGTCGCGTACCACGCGAACTCGTAGGGCGTGTCGATCGGCCCGCAGACGATGGTGTCGTCGGGATCGTTGGCCTCGGTGTCCGTGTCGGTGTCCTCGACCACGCACGACGCGATCGCGACGAACGCGCCCATCGAGATGCCGTAGAGGCTCGGCGCGTCGCCGACCGGGAGCTGGTCGACGTTGCTGAACGAGGTCGTGAACGCCGCGCCGGAATCGCACGACACCTGGGTGCCGCCCGGCTGGTAGGTCACGAAGAGGCTCGACGTCAGGCCGGGCGGCGTGGCGATCGGGAGGCGACCCGGATCGAGCCGGGCGATCGAGATCTGCGGCGCCTCGCCGGCCGGGAACGTGATCGTGCAGCCGGACGGGAGGGCGAGCGTGACGCCGGCGGCGGTGTTGTCGACGACGATGTCCTGCGTCAGCGTCCGCGCGTTGGCGGTCGGGCCGGGGACGCTGTTGCCGTCGTCGAGGAGCACCGCCCCGGTCAGGTCGCGCTCGGGGAGGTGGATAGGCCGGAAGACGTTCGCCACGCCGCCGTTCAGGAAGATCGGCTTGTGGGGAATCGTCGGGTACTCGCCGCTGCCGCCGGGCGTGGGGTCGATCGCGCCCGCCCCGAAGAACGAGAGCTCGCCGACGCCAACGTCGCCCGGGCCGATGGCGAGCAGGTACTCGCCGTTCTCGTCGCTGGTACCGACCGCCGTCATGTGCCCAGCCTCGAGGCCGACGTTCTCGAGCGGATTGCCGAGGCCGTCGTAGACGAAGCCCTCGAGCGTCGTCGGCGCCGTCGGCACGCCGGTCGCGCCGCACTGGAGGCGGACCGCGTCGACGTCGAAGTCGTCGATGACGCCGTCGGGCGCGCTCGGGCCGAGGGCGGGGTAGGTGGTGGTGTCGGCCGCGACATCGAGCCCGTCGAGGTAGCCGATCTCGCCGTTCTGCTTGCCGAAGCGCGCGGGATCCTGGAGGACCGCCACGTCGAGGCCGTCGACGACGCCGTCGTCGTTCAGGTCGGCGGTGGCGGCGTCGATGACGGGATCCCCGCTCAGCGGGTCGCAGAGCGGCACCATGGTGGGCGTGGGGGTCGGGGTGGGCGCGTCGGCGGTGAGCGTCGCCGTCACGGTCGGGGTCGCGGTGGGCGTCGCCGTCGCCGTGGCCGTCGGCGTGACGGTCGCGGTGGCCGTCGGCGTCGCGGTTACGGTCGCCGTCACGGTGGGGGTGACGGTCGCCGTCGGCGTGGCGGTGGTCGTCGCGGTGGCCGTCGCCGTGACCGTCGCGGTCGCGGTCGCGGTGGCCGTGGCGGTCGCAGTCGGCGTCGCGGTCGCCGTCACGCTGGGGGTCGCGCTCAGCGTCGCCGTCGGGGTCGCGCTGAGCGTCGCCGTCGGCGTGGGGCCGCCCGGCAGGATCACGCTCGCCGGCACGCAGAGCTCGGTCGCGCGCCGCGGCTCGACCTCGAGATCGGCGACGAGCTGGTCGCTGATGCGAACCGCCCCCTCGAGATCGGGACGGCGCGGCCGGGTGCGCACGTCGTAGCACATCAGGTGGGCGGAGAGGTCGAGCATGGGCTCGGCGTTCTTGCGCGTCGCCAGACAGAGGTGCGCGGGCCGCTTCACGGCGACGGTGAAGCTCCCGAACTGATCCTCGACCGTGAGGTCCTCCTCGAGCCGGGTGCGCGCGCCCCGGACCCGGTAGCACGTGAAGTGATCGGTCCCGGGCGGCAGCACCCCGCCACGGATCTCATGCTCCTTGGTGCTCGGGACCATGAACCGGATCGGCCGGATCAGGTCGACCTCGATCGAGGCGAACTCGGGGCCGAAGTGCTCGTTCTGGACGAGGACGGTGACGTCGTTCACGCGGTCGAAGTCCGGCCGCGGGCGGCCGATGTCGTAGACCGTCAGGTGATCGGGCCGGTCGACGGCACCGGGGTCGCCGCCGTTCTTGTTGGCCGGATTGCACAGGCGCCGCACGCGATCGAGGGAGATGGTCGAGGTGCCGAACGCGTTCTCGGTCTCGATGCCCGTGGCGCCGGCGAAATCCGGTCGGCGGACGTCGTAGCACTGGAAGTGCGGCGGACCGCTCGAGAGCCCGGCGCGGGCGGCCGCCGGCACCAGGATGCCGGCGGCGAGGGCGAGGGCAAGGAGGATCGAGCGGAAGCGGGGGCCGGCGGTGGCGGCACGATGGGGCATCGGTGGTCTCCTGTCGAGCGGCTGGATTGAGAGCGGAATCCGTGACGCCCGTAGCGGGGCGTGAGACAGCGCGCGCGGCGGTATGTGCATGGCTGGTTGTCCGAGCGCCGGTGGAAGGTCGGCAGTGACTTCGTGCCCGATTCCGGGCGACTGTCGGTCGGCTACCATGGGGTGGCGCGCCGCATCAATCGGCTACGAGGAATCCGGGCGTGAGTTTTGCGTAAGGAGAATGCACCGCGCCGCGTCCTGTTGGCCGCGAGCACCGGAACGGCGCACACCCCCTGGATCGACGTTCAGCCGAGCTCGGCGAGCAGCGTCCGGGCGTCGCGCACGTCGCGCTCGGCGGGCGCCGCGGCGATCGCGTCGGCGAAGGGCACCAGCTCGCGCCGGGCCCGGGCCCGGTCCCCGCGGGCGCAGAGGAGACGCGCCAGGCCGGTCGCCGCCCTGAGCTCGAGCGCGGACGCGCCCTGCCGGCGCGCGATCGCGACGGCGCGCCGGAAGCAGGCCGCGGCCCGCCGCGCGCGGGTGCCGTCGCGGCCGGCGCCGGCGTGCAGGAGCGCGCCCTCGACCCGCAGCCGCTCGGCGGTGAAGACGTGCTGCCCGGTGCGGTCGATCAGCTTCCCGGCCTCGGCGACCAGCTCGAGACCCTCGGCGACGCGGCCGGCGCGGCCGCAGGCCTCCGCGACCATGCAGAGGAAGTACGGCCGGCCGAGGTCGGCGCCGGTGCGCTGCCAGGCGGCGAGGCCGTCGCGCATCTCGGCGACGCCACGCGCGACGTCGTCCCGCTCGGTGGCGATCCAGCCGCGCACGATCGTCGCCAGCGCGAGCCAGAGCGCGAACCCCTCCGCGGTCGCGAGGCGCGCGACCGCCTCGACTCGCTCCACGGCACGGGCGGGATCGCGGCGGAGCTGGTGCAGGACCGCCGCGTAGCTCAAGGCGAAGGCGAGGCTCGGCGGATGCGCCAGCCGCTCGCCGACGGCGATCGCCTCCTCTACCATCGCCACCGCCTCATCGGAGCGCCCGAGGAACCAGAGCGACCACGCGGCGTACGAGTGGCAAAGGACGACCGGATCGTCGCCGGCGGTGTAGTCGACCCGCTGGTGCGCCGCGACGTCGTAGCCCGCCAGCCCGTCCGTCAGGTGCCGGTGCGCGGCGCGCAGGTCGCCGCGATAGAAGAGGCTGTGGCCGAGGACGCGGTGCGCCTGCAGCAGGGCGAGCGACCCGCCGTCGGCATCGGCGATCCGCAGCAGGCGCGCGCCGAGCGCGCACGCAGCGGTCAGGTCGGCGCGCACGATCTGCAGCGACCAGAGGCCGAGAAGCACGGGAAAGGCCTCGGGCGACTCCCGGCCGGCGGCGGCGAGCATCTCGATCCGCCGGAGGTTGGTCTCGAGCGCGGCCGCGGCGTAGCCCTCGATCGCGGCGAGCGGCACGCAGAGCGCCAGGCGGAGCATGAGCTCGTACCCGTCCCGTTCGGGACCCGGGGGGAGCGCGGGGAGCAGCGCGAGGGCGCGGCGCAGGTGCTCGGTCGCCTCGCGGTGCGCGTAGCGCCGCGCCGCCTGCTCGCCGGCCAATGCCAGGTAGCGGATCGCGCGCTCGGGATCGCGCCCCTCGTCGAAGTGGAGCGCGAGCTCGGCGGCGTGCTCCGCGGCCTCGCCGGCGTAGCCGCGCTCCTTGCGACGCCCGACCTCCGCATGCAGCCGCGCGCGCCGCGCCGCCGTGAGGTCGGCGGCCAACACCTCGCGGTGCAGGGCGTGGATGAACGCGTAGCGCGACGCGACGGTGCCGTCGGGCCAGGCCGCGCTTCCCGCCGCAACCAGGAACCGTCCAGCGCGAGCCAGCGTCTCGCAGCGCTCCTCGACCTCCTCGACGGGCAGCTCGGCTCCGGCCGCGACGGCGGCCGCCGAGAACTCCATGCCGGCCAGGCTGGCGACCCTCAGGATCTCGCGGGCGCCCTGCTCGATGCGCTCGAGGTCACGCGCCAGGAGCTGCAGCACGGTGGGCGGCGCCTCGAGGGCCGCGGGCTCGCGGGTGAGCCGCCAGCGGCCGCCGACCTGCGTGAGCACGCCGCGCAGGACGAGGTCCTCGGCGACGCTCACCATGAACAGCGGATTGCCCTCGGTGCGCCGGTGGAGAAAGCGGCCGAGGTCGCGCGGCGCGGCGCCGGCGAAGCGCTGCCGCACGTAGTCGCCGACCGCGCCGGCGGCGAGGAAGCCGAGCGGCACGTGCACGCAGCATTCATGGATCCGCAGGTCGCGCTCGATCGCGCGCAGGGCACCGTGGGCGGCGCTCGGCTCCGCCGGCCGGTACGTGCCGACGACGAGCAGGCGTGCGGGCTCGGTCCGGCGCGCCAGCACGTCGACGAGCGCAAGCGTCGAGGCGTCGCTCCAGTGCAGGTCGTCGAGCCAGAGCAGGATGGTGCGATCGCGCGTCAGCTCCTCGAGCGCGCGCGCGAGCTCGCGCAGCATGCGGCCCTGGGTGGCGCCGGCGAGCTGGGCGTGCAGCGCGGCGCGCGCGGCGGGATCGGTGAGCGAGGGGAGCTGGGCGAGCCACATCGGAGCGTGCCGGCGCAGCACCGCCGCCGGCGCCGCGCCGCCGATGGCCTCGCACAGGCGCTCGAGCGCCTCGAGGATCGGCCGGTAGGCCTCGCCCTCGCCGTAGTGCTCGACGCATTGGCCGCGCGCGCAGACGAGCTCGCGGTCGCCCGCGACCCGGGCGAGCAGCTCCTCGAGCAGGCGCGTCTTGCCGATGCCGGCCTCGCCGGCGACCAGGACCGTCTGGCGCGTGCCGGCGTGCGCGCGCGCCACGGACTCGAGGAGCAGCGACGACTCCGCCGCGCGGCCGACGAAGGGCGCGGCCGGGGCACGCGGGGCGGCGCGCCGCGCCGCGGCACCGGCCGGCTCCAGCAGCCACGCGTCGGGACCGGTGCGCGCGGCGTGGCCAATGAACCGCCAGCCGCGTCGCGGGGTGCTCTCGATGAAGGCGGGCCGGGTGGCCGAGTCGTCGAGCGCCTTCCGGACCTGGCGGACGGCATAGCGAATCGCCGCGGCGCTGACGTGCACGCCGGACCAGACCTCGGCCAGCAGCTCGGCGCGCGAGACCGGCCGGCCGGCGTGCTCGATCAGATGACGCAGCAGGGAGCGCGACTTCGGCGACAGCGACACCTCGTCGGTCTCCCTCCACAGGCGCTCAGCGACCGCGTCGAAGCGGAACACCCGCCCTCGGGCTTGCTCGGGCATTGGGAGACGATGCCGGAATCCATGCCGCCAGTCATCCGGTCGCGGCGCGCGTACGACCCGCCGGCTCCTCGGGGCCTCGGCTCCGGATGGCGAGGCCGGGCACGGCCCGAGGCGGCGGCGGGCCCCGGACGCCCGAGCTACCACCCGCGGGAATCGCTGCCGCCGATTTCTCGAAACGGCGAACGCCTCCTTCCGGCGGCGGCGGGAAGCGGCCCGGCCCGCCGAGGACTGCGGCCGGCACGCTCCCTGCTACATGGCATGTATGACCGGCCGCTCCGACCTCTTGGGGTGCGTCCCCAACGGGCAGGGCCGGCGGAGCCCGCGATGAGACTACCTGCGAAGACGAAGCTGGTCTCCCTACGCAGTCGGCGCCGGCATCGGCGTGCTGACGCTGTTCTCCCGACCCTCGCCGGGAGACGTAGCGCATGCCGGTCGACGAAAGGAGGATCACGCCGATGCTGAAGGTCGAGAACGTCATGACGCGGGACGTCCGGGGCTGCACGCCGGGCGACACGCTCGATCACGCCGCCCAGGTGATGTGGGAGCACGACTGCGGCTGCGTCCCGGTGACGATGGGCGGCGACGGCACGGCCCCCGTGCTGGCCGGCATGCTGACCGACCGCGACGTCTGCATGGCGGCGTACACCCAGGGCAAGCCGCTGCACGCGATCGAGATCGGCAGCGTCATGGCGCGCGCGGTCGCCACCTGCAAGCCGAGCGACACGGTCGCGAGCGCGCTGAAGATCATGCGTACGCGCCAGCTCCGGCGCCTGCCGGTGGTGGACGCCGAGGACCACCTCGTCGGGATGCTCTCGCTCGCCGACATGGCCCGCGAGGGGCAGCACGAGCGCGGCTGGAAGCGCAAGGGCGTGAGCGACCGCTCGATCGGCGAGACCATCGCCGCGATCGTACGGCCGCGCGGCGGCGGGCGCGAGCTCGCGACCGCGGTGGGACGGCGCGGCTGACCGCGCCGGAGCGTTCGAGTACGACGACGGGCGCGCGCCGAACGCCGCCCGTCCGGTACGGGAGGATGCGATGACCGAGACACGCGAGCAGCTTCAGCGCCTCGCCGACGATCTGCGCCGGCAGCGCGACGAGCTCAAGCTCAAGCTCCACCTGCTCAAATCCGACGCGCGGGACGAGTGGGGCGCGCTCGAGAAGAAGTGGGAGCACCTGCAGGGCAAGGTGAAGGTGGTCGGACAGGAGGCCGGCGACGTGGCGCACGGCGTCGGCGAGGCCCTGAAGGTGGCCGGGGACGAGCTCAAGAGCGGCTACGCCCGGATCCGGAAGCTGCTCTAGCCTGCATGTCTCACTAGGTCTCGTCGCGAGAGCGTGGAGGTGCCTGTGCCGCAAGGCCGCACGGACCGAGGCGCCCGGAGACATACTCGTGCAGTATGTCGAGGACGCCGGAGGGAGTACGGCCTTGCGGCGCAGGCACATCCGCGCTCGTAGCAGAGACCTGGTGAGACATGCAGGCTAGGCGGTCGCCCCCCGTACGCGATGCCGTCCGTCGCTAGCGCCCGCGCGCGGCGGCCCGCTACGGGCGCGACGGCAGGGCCACGAACCGCTTGAGCTTGCCGGCGCCGGTGCGGGCGATCGCCGGCACCTCGCGAACGACGACGCGCGGCAGCGCGAGCCCCGCGCGGGCGAGCGCCTCCTCGACATCGGCCCGGAGGCGCTCGAGGTCGACGCGCGCCGTGCAGCGCACGTCGATCGCGGCCCCGTCGGACGTCTGGCGCACCTGGAACTCGAGGACCTCCGGGCGGGCGCGGAGCGGCCGCGCGAAGGTGATGGGGTGGACCGTCGCCTCGGGGCCGTACGAGAAGACGTCGTCGAGCCGGCCCGCGGGATCGGCGACCCGCCGGAAGGCGGCGCCGCACGCGCAGGGCTCGGCGATGGGGGCGAGCTGGTCGGTCAGCTCGTAGCGGAGCAGGGGCAGCGTCGGCTGGCAGAGCGGCGTGACGTAGGTCGTCGACGAGGTCTCGCCGGCCGCGATCGGCCGGCCCGCGCCATCGACCGGCTCGACGATGGCGAGATCGTCGTTCAGATGGATGCCCCGTCCCTGCCCGCACGAGGCCCCGAGCGCTCCCGCGTCGCAGGTGGCGTAGACGTTGAACGGCACGACCCCGAACGTGCGCTCGAGCGCGCGGGCGATCTCGGGCAGCAGCGGATCCGACGTGGCGATCACGGCGAGCGGCGCGATGCGCAGCCGGTGCCGCTCGCACCCCTCGACGATGAGGAGGTGCAAGGCCGAAGCGTAGCCGACCAGCACCTCCGGCTGGTGGGCGTTCAGGCGCTCGACGATCTCGCCCATCGGCCGATCGACGGCGAGCGCGAGCGCGCCCTTGCCGGGCGGCGCGAAGAGACGCGGGCCGACGGCCGCCGCGTGCGTCGCCGAGCCCGAGCCCAGGCTGGCGACCCGCAGCCCGCCCGCCGCGTCGTGCCCCGCCGCCAGCACCGCCCGCACCGGCCGGCGCTGCGCCCCCGTGCAGACGACCGCCATCTCGTCCCAGTCGAGGGCGAAGACGCCGCGGGTGCCGCTCGAGCCCCCCGAGGCGAGCACGAAGTAGCGCTCGTCGAGATCGCGGGGCTCGTCGGGGTGATCCGCCAGGAAGCCCTCGCAGCGCGCGAGGCTCAGGCGCGGGTCGGTCACGATCTCGTCCCAGTGCTCCATCAGGTCGCGCTTGGTCATCGGCGGAATGCGCCCGAGATCGTCCTCGGTCATCGACGCGAGGTCGATCCCGCGCAGGCGCCGTGCGTGCCAGGGCGAGCGCTCGCGCGCCCGGCGGAGGAGCGCCTGGAGCGCCTCGGTGCGCTGGCGGCGCAGCCGGGCGGCGTCCCAGCCCAGGCGGTCGAGGGACGCCTTCAGGGCGGCGGGGTAGGCCGCCGCGTGGATCAGACGACGCGACGCGAAATCCAGCTCGGCCACGGCTGCTCCCTCCTTTACTCCCAAAGGGAGCTTGAGATTACTCCCTTAGGGAGTATAGTCAAGGGCCTGGACCGGCTGACGACGACCTCCCATGCGATCCTCGGGCTGCTCGCGGCACGGCCGTGGTCCGCCTACGAGCTCGCGCGGTACATGCAGACCAGCGCCGTGCGCGGCGTGTGGCCGCGGGCCGAGAGCAAGCTCTATGAGGAGCCGCGGAAGCTCGTCGCCCGCGGCCTCGCGACCGCACGCGTCGAGCGGCGGGGGGGCCGGACGCGCACCGTGTACCGGATCACGGCCGAGGGCCGCCGCGCGCTCGATCGCTGGCTCCGGCAGCCGGGCGCCGGAGCATTCCTCGAGTTCGAGGCCGCGCTCAAGGTGATCCACGCGGACTACGGGCGCCGCGAGGAGCTGCGCGCGCAGCTCGACCGGATCCGCGCCGACGCGTACGAGTCCCGGCAGGCGATCGTGCGCACGCTCCGCGACATCGCCGCGCACGGCCCCGCGCTCCCGGAGCGCGCGGCGACGCACGTCCTGATCGCGAAGCTCGGCCTCGAGGTCCAGGCCGCGGTCGAGGGCTGGGCCGCGTGGGCCGAGCGGCTGGTCGCGGCCTGGCCCGCGGATCCGTCCACCGAGGGGCCGGCGGTCGTCCGGGCGATCCTCGCCGCGGAGCGCGACGGACGGGACGCACCGCGGGAAGAGGCCACGGCGCGCGCGGCGCCGGACCGCCGGCGCACCGGCGCGCGCGCCTCGGCCCGGAAGGCACGGAACCCTCACAGGCGATGACGCTTCAGCTTGTACCAGAGCGTGCGCTCGCTCACGCCGAGCAGACGCGCCGCCTCCGCCTTGTTGTCGCCGCTCGCCTGCAGGGCCCGCAGAACGAGCTTGCGCTCCAGGGCGGCGAGCGCCGGATCGAGCCGGAGGTCGGCCTCCCCGTCGCCGCCGGCGCCGGGGAGGATCGCCTGCACCAGGCGCGCGTCGACCTCGGCGCCCGTCGCCAGCACGGCGGCCCGCTCCATCGCGTTCCGCAGCTCGCGAACGTTCCCCGGCCAGGGGTAGGAGGCGAGCGGCGCCACGGCGCCGGCCGTGAGCGCGAGCGCCCCGCGCTGCAGCTCGCGCGCGTAGCGGTCGAGGAAGGCGGCTGCGAGCGGCGCGACGTCCTCGCGCCGCTCGCGCAGGGGCGGCACGTGGATCTCGAAGACGTTCAGCCGGTAGAGCAGATCCTCGCGAAAGGCACCCTCCGCGATACGCGCGGCGAGATCGCGGTTCGTCGATGAGATCACGCGCACGTCCACGGACAGCCGGCGGTTGCTCCCGACCGGCTCGACGACCGACTCCTGCAGCACGCGCAGCAGCTTCGCCTGGAGTGGAAACGACATGTCGCCGATCTCGTCGAGGAAGAGCGAGCCGCCGTTCGCCACCTCGAACTTGCCCGTCCGGGCGGCGGCGGCGCCGGTGAAGGCGCCGCGGGCGTGCCCGAAGAGCTCGCTCTCGAGGAGCTCGGAGGGGATCGCGGCGCAGTTGAGCGGCACGAACAGCCGCTCGCGCCGCGGCCCGAGATTGTGGATGGCGCGCGCGATCAGCTCCTTCCCGGTGCCGGTCTCGCCCGTGATCAGGACCGCGCTCTTCGTGGGCGCGACCCGCCGCACGAGGTCGAAGATCCCGCGCATCGCCGGCGACACGCCGATCAGGTCGTCGAGCGCCGCCGGCCGGTCGTAGCGCTCGCGCAGGTAGCGGTTCTCGGTGCGGTACTGCTGCAGCTCGAGGGCGTGCCGCACGACGACCTCGAGCGCGGCGACGTCGAAGGGCTTCAGCACGAAGTCGAAGGCCCCGTGCTTCATCGCCTCGACGGCGGTCTCGACCGTACCGTACGCCGTCATGATGATCACGGGCACGTCGGCGTCGAGCGCCCGCAGGCGCTTGAACCACGCCATGCCGCCCATCCCCGGCATCCGGAGGTCGGTGATCACCGCGTCGACCTGCTCGGCCTGGAAGATCGCGAGCGCCTCCTCGCCGCTCTCGGCGGGCAGCGAGTCGACGCCCATCTGCTCGAGCATCATCTGGAGGAGGCGCCGCATCTTGCGCTCGTCGTCGACGACCAGGACGCGCTTCATGCGCCGTCCCCCCGGGGGAGCTCGACGTGGAAGGTCGCGCCGGCGCCCGGCGCGCTCGCCACCGTCACCGTGCCGCCGTGCGCGCGCACGATGCGCTCGACCAGCGCGAGCCCGAGCCCGGTGCCGCCCTCGCGGCGGGTGTAGAACGGCGCGAAGATCAGGGCGCGTGCCTCCGGCGCGACGCCGGGACCGTCGTCGCTGACCTCGAAGCCGACCCGCCCGTCGCGGCCCGCGAGCGCGCGCAGCCGGACCTCGCCGCCGGCCGGCTGCGCCTGGAGCGCGTTGACGACCAGGTTGAGCACGACCTGATAGATCTGCTCCGGGTCGCAGCGGGCCGTGCACGGGCCCGCCGCCGGCGCGACGCGCACCGCGATGCCGGCGCCGCGCGCCTGCCCGGCGACGAAGTCCGCCACGCGCGTCAGCAGGGGCACGAGCGGCGTCGGCTCGATCGCGGGCGCATGCGGCTTGGCGAGCTCGGTGAGGCCGCTCACGACGCGCTCGATCCGGTCGACCTCGCCGACGATCATGTCGATCAGCTCGCGTTCCCGCGCGCCGTCGCCCTGGAGGGCGCGCCCGAGCATCTGGGCCGAGCCGCGCAGGATGCCGAGCGGCGTCCGCACCTCGTGCGCGATCCCGGCCGCGATCTCTCCGACCGACGCCAGGCGCGCGGTCGCCACCAGGTCGTCGTGCGCGCGCCGGAGGTCGGCGGCCATGCGGTTGAACGCGGCGGTGAGCTGGCCGATCTCGTCCTGCGAGCGCACCGGGAGCGCCTGCAGCTCGGCGCCGACGCGGCTCAGCTCCGCGGTGGCGCGCGTCAGCACGCGGAGCGGCTGCGCCATGCGGTGCGCCAGGAACGCCGCGATCGCGAGCCCGAGCAGCACGACCAGCATCAGGATCGCGACCAGCCGGCGGCGCATCGCATGGAGCGGCGCCAGCGCGTCGGCGCGGGGCTCCACGGCCAGTACCGACCACCGGAGATCGGGGAGGCCGAGCCGCGCCCGTCCGACGAGCGCGTCCTCGCGCCCCGCGACGCCGTATGCCGGGCCGCCGGCCGTGCTCGGAGCCCACGCGACCGCGCGCGGCACGCCGCCCTCGCCGGGCGGCTCCGTCCCCCCGATGGCGCGGCCGGCGTCGTCGACGACCAGCAGCGCGACGTCGCTGCCGAGCGCCGCGATGCCCGCGCGCACGGCCGCGAGCGGCGCGGTCGCCACCCGCCAGTCGTAGGTGGCACGCAGCGTGCCGACGGTCGCGCCCGGGTCGTCCGGATCGGGAATCGCCACGGCGAAGTCGAGGACCGGGCCGTCGTGGCGCGGCGTCGTGCGCGGGCCCGTCATCGTCGGCCGGGCGGCGCCCGCTCCCCGCGCCGCCGGAAGCGAGGTGCCGAGGACGGCCGGATCGGTGGCGGCGACCGCCACCCGCGCGGCGTCGACCACCACTGCGTCGAGCAGCATGGGGATGCGGTCGCGCTGGCCGAGCAGGAACCGGCTGATGCGCTTGTCGACGTCCCCGACCACCACCTCGCGCATGATCTCCTGCCCGGCCCACCCGGCGAGGCGCGCGCGCTCCGCCTCGATGACGCTCGCGAGCGCCTGCGCGCCGTCGCTCGCGACCGTCGCGAGCTGCCGGCCGACCGCGCGCTCGAGCGCCGCCGTCGCGCTGCTCGAGGCGAGGAAGGCGACCACGGCCCCGGGCACGACGACGAGTCCGAGCGACAGCGCCATCAGCTTGGCCCGGACCGAGCGCAGGAAGGCAGGCCTCATCCTTGATTCCCTCCGCTCCTCCCTTGTAGTCGTGCACGCCGGGTCATGGGTTCGCACCTCTCATTGCAAAGGTCGGGCCGTCCCGTCGAGCGCCGATCGGGAGCCGCGGCGCGCGGCCTGGCCGTCGTGCTGCTGGCGGCGAGCCTGCTCGCGTCGGGCGTCCCGGCGGCCGCAGAGGAGGCGTTGTCGCCGGTGGAGCTCGGCGAGACCCCCCTCTTCGAGCGCCCGTCGCCGCTCGGCTCGATCAGCTACACCGCCGGCCGCGGGCTCCGCGTCGGCGACACCGGCCTCACGCTCGGCGGCTATGCCAACCTGACCGTCGGCCGGCCCGAGGGCGGGCCGGGCGAGCTCGAGCTGCAGGACGTCAGCCTGTTCGCCATCTGGGATCCCCTGCCCCGCCTGCATTTCTTCTCCGAGATCGAGTGGGCCGACGTCTTCGAGGCCAACGACAAGGGCGACGCCGGGAGCCCGGACGAGCGCCTGACGGTCGAGCGGCTCTACGCCGACGTGACCGTGAACGACCTCGTGAACGTCCGCACCGGCATCTTCCTCACCCCCGTCGGCCGCTGGAACGTGATCCATGCCCCGCCGCTGCACTGGACCACCGAGCAGCCGCTCGTCACCGAGCTGCCGTTCGATCCCAACACCACCGGCGTCATGCTCTTCGGGTCGGTCTTTCCCGAGCGCGGCGTGCTCCGCTACTCGGTCTGGGACCAGCTCGCCGATCCCGTCGAGGGCGACCCCGAGTTCGATCCCGCGGACCACAGCGTCGGGGCGCGGCTCGAGTACACCGACGACCTCGGCTGGTCGATCGGCGCCACCTACCTGGCCGCGCGCCGCGAGGGCGACTGGCGCCACCTCGGCGGCGCCGACCTGCTCTGGCATCTCGGGCGACTCGAGCTCATGGGCGAGCTCGCCGTCGAGGACGGCGCGGGCGACGAGCAGTGGGGCGCGTACCTCCAGAGCGTCTTCCAGCTCACCTCCCGCACCTACCTCGTCGGCCGCTTCGAGCACTACGACTTTGCCGACCCGGAGGACGGGCGGGTCAACCTGATCACCCTCGGGGTCGCCTTCCGGCCGCTGCCCGCGGTCGTCTTGAAGGCCGAGTACCTGATCGCCGACCGCAGCGCGCCGGAGGCGGAGGCGGGCATCCACGCCTCCTTCGCCACCTTGTTCTGAGGCATGACCCGGCTCGGCACCCACCTCCTCGCGCTCGCCCTGCTGCTCGGGGCCCTCGTCGGCTCGGGCGCCGCGGATGAGCGCACCCTCGTGGTCATCACGCACCCGTCGCGCCCGGTCGTCATCACGACCAGCGACCTCCGGCGCTTCTTCTTGAAGCAGCGCCGCTTCTGGCCGGACGGCACGCCGGTGATCCCGATCAACCGGACCGCGGCCACCGCGGTGCGCGCGGCATTCGACCGCAGCGTCTTCGGCACCGAGGCGGCCGGCCTCGCCGCCTACTGGAACCAACGCTACTTCGAGGGCCTCTTTCCGCCGATCACGCTCGACTCCGACGAGGCGGTGCAGCGCTACGTCGCGGCGCGCCCGAACGCCATCGGCTACGTCGACGCGGCCTCCGTCGACGGCTCCGTGCACGTCGCCCTGCGGCTCGCCGAGCGGCCGTAGGCGCGAAGCCGGAACCCCGCCGACCCCGCAAGGAATCGCAGGGGGCCTGCAACGCCTTGCAGGCCTTGCCGGCGCATCGGGGCGAATAGGTCCCGCCAGGCGGCGCCGTCACGGTGGCACGGGCGCTGCAGTCCCACAGGTCGAAGCGTCACGTGTCCGCGCAACCATTCGAGAAGGAGGCAACGATGACGACCCCGAGACCAACAGGCGAGCACACCGGTCTGCCAACGCTCCTGAGCCTCGGCGCCGCAGCCGCCCTGCTGCTGGCGGCCGCCGGCACCGGCGAGGCCGCGCCCCGGCGCTTCTGCTCGGCCACGGCGCGCGTGCAGTACGCCGCCTGCCAACACGAGGTGAAGGACGACCTTCTCGTCGAGAAGGCGATCTGCGTCAACGTGACCCACGACGACGCGCGCGACGAATGCCTGGAGGAGCTCGAGGCGACGCGCACCGAGAGCAACGAGGAGTGCCGCGCGCAACGCGAGGCCCGGCGCGAGCTCTGCGACCTGCTCGGCGAGGACCGCTACGACCCCGGCTTCGATCCCGCCGACTTCGACCCCGACTTCGTCACGGCGGCCCACCTGAATCCCTACCTCCCGATCGCGGTCGGCAGCTTCTGGGCCTACGAGGCCGAGGACGAGAGCAACACCGTCGAGGTGCTCCCCAAGACCAAGCTCATCGAGGGTGTCACCTGCGCCGTGGTGCGCGACCTGGTGCTGGTCGACGGCGTCGCAAAGGAGGACACCGCCGACTGGATCGCCCAGGCGCTGAACGGCGACGTGGTCTACTGCGGCGAGGAGGTCAAGGACTTCGAGATCTTCCCGGGCGACGATCCCAACGAGCCCGAGCTGGTCGAGACCGACGGCTCCTTCAAGGTCGGCCGCGACGGCGCCAAGCCAGGCGTCCTCTTCCTCGGCACCGCCGTGGTCGGCGCGACCTACCGGCAGGAGTGGGCGCCCGGAGATGCGGAGGACGCGGCGACGGTGCTCTCGACCACCTACGGCTTCGGGCACGGCGATCCCGCGCTCGACCAACACGTCCCGCAGGATCTCGCCGACCACCTGTGCAACGACGACTGCGCCGTCACCGCCGACTTCACCCCGCTCGAGCCCGACACCCTCGAGCGCAAGTACTACGCGCCGGGCGTCGGCCTCTTCCTCGAGGTCGACGTCGAGAGCGGCGACGTCAACCGGCTGGTCGACTGCAACGTCGACCCGCGGTGCGCGACGCTCCCGCAGCCGTAGGGAGCGCGCGGCACGACGCGCGGGAGGAGAGTGACGCGCCGCCGGCCTCTCGGGCATGGCGCTGATCGGGAGGCCCGGCAGCGCGTCACTCCTCCGGTGGATCGATGGGGAGAACCGAGGCCATCGCGAGAGCCTCGCCGCCATCACGTGGATATCGGCACGCAGAGGCGCGAAGCTGGATGAGCCGGCCCACTCACCCCGATGAGCCGTAGTGCTCCCGCGCCGGGAGCATCTGGTGGATCGCTCCGGCACGCGTCCGGACCAGCACGGCGAGCTCGACCTGCGAGTGCACGCCGAGCTTCCGAAAGCACGCCTGCAGGTGGTTGCGCACCGTGCGCTCGCTGATGCCGAGCCGTCCGGCGAGCGCCTCGACCCGCACCCCGTTGGCGATCCCCCCCGCCACCTCGCGCTCACGCTCGGAGAGGACGTGCACGAGGTCGATGGAGGCTTCCGCCGCGCGGTCCTCGTCGGCTTCGGCGCCGCCCAGCAGGACCTGCGCGTAGGAGCTGAGCTGGCCGCCGATCTCCCGCAGGCGCCGGCGCGCCTGCCCGCTCCGGACGGCGCGCGCGACCGATCGCAGCAGGTCGCTCGGCTCGACCGGCTTGATGACGTAGTCGCTCGCCGCGAGCTGCAACGCACGGATCGCCGTCGAGAGTGACGGATAGCCCGTCACGACGATGACCGGCAGCTCGGGCCACGACTGCGCCGTGCGCACCAGGAATTCGAGCGCGGCGTTGCCCGACATCCGGAGGTCGGTGACGACGGCGTCGTACGTGCCGCGCTCGAGCACCGCCGTCGCCTGCTCGGCGTCGGCCGCGCAGTCGCAGGCGTAGCCCGCATCGCGCAGGATCGATGCGGTCGCGTCGCGGAAGGAGCGCTCGTCGTCGACGAGCAGGATGCGTTCGGGTTCGTCCACACCGCCCCTCACAGGCTTTTCGTCTACCTCAACCGTGCACACGCTTTCAAGCAGATTTTCACACCCGGGGGCACGCGCGCGCGGCGCGCGCCGTTGCATCGCACTCGAACGCGCGCGACGCGGATGCCGCGTGCAGGATCACCGAAGCGGAGAACGAGCGGCGCACGTGCTTCCATGCTCGAGCACTGCCTCGAAGTGATACACTTCCGTGGATCGGGAAGACCAGCGCGCGCGCTACCGCGATGCGTGTGACGGCTTCATCGTTGCACTAGAGCAAAACGTACCAGGCCCGGCCACGATCGCGGCTCTCTCCGATGGACCCGCGTCGCCCGAGGGTGCTACTGATGAAGCCTCCCCGATAGCGTCGAGGGTCGAACGTACGTGGGCGTGGGGTCATGACCGGGGAACACGTGCCGTGGGATGTACGACTGGGCCGCTATGCGGTGGAGGTGACGACCACCGCCGCGGCCGTCTTCATCGCGGCGCGCGCCGTCCCGCTCGCGGACATGCCGGTGCCGGGGATCGGCGCCGGCTTGGCACTCGGCGTCGTGCTG
>Ga0299906_10001470_pt1 | contig 20280 bp, 14 predicted proteins | sample RVTome_14_FD_200259 | JGI IMG/M metagenome (GOLD analysis project Ga0299906, IMG submission 200259) | Soil microbial communities from uranium-contaminated site in the Upper Colorado River Basin, Wyoming, United States - RVT145D125 (version 2) ...
TCGACTCCGTGTTCCTGCGCGTACCCTTCGCGCTCGCTCGCCGCCACATCCTGCATACGGTCGTACAGATCCGGGACGCCCCGCCGTCGCGCGCCACGGAGCAGCGTATCGTGCTCACCGACGCGGCGCGACCGGGCGTTGGTCAGATGTACCTGAGCCCCTTCGTCACTCCCGACTACAGCGGTTCGGAGCTCATGCTGTCGGACCTCGCCTTCGCGATGCCGAACGGGCGATCCGGCTGGACACGCCGGGGCTTCACGCTCGCGTTGCTTCCGACCAGCCAGTTTCCGGAGAGCGCGTTCGACGTCTACTACGAGGTCTACAACCTACCGAGGGGCCGTCCGTACGAAACGGAGATCGCGATCGAGCCGATCGGCGGCGACGCCGACGACGAGCAGGTGGTGCGCGCGCGGTTCTCCGAGGAATCGGGCGCCGATCCGCACGGCACCTTCGGGGTGCTTCGAAGCGTCGAGTCGGCGCTGTCGGAGGGCCGCTATCGGATCACGGTGACGGTCCACGATCAGGTCGGGGGCCGAACGGCGAGCCGCTCGCGGATCGTGGAGGTCGTGGGATGGCGACCGGGCACCACCATCGTGCGGGCGCGTCCGAAGCGCGGTGGGCCTCAGTAGCCTCGCTGCGCCCGCGCGTCCGGCGGCTCCAGCCGCCACCACCACTGCGTCGGCAGCGCCCGCTCGCGCGGCCAGACCTCGTCGAGCGTCGCGGCCTCGTAGAGACGCCCGTTCTTCATGACGAGCTCGATGTCGACCGTGTTCCGGAGATCGTCGAGCGGATTCGAGGTCAGGATCTGCAGGTCGGCGAGCTTGCCCGGCTCGATGGATCCGATGTCGCCGGCGAGGCCGATGGCGTCGGCGCTCATGAGCGTGGCCATGTGCAGCGCCGTGTGATTGCCCATGCCGCCCGAGGCCATCATCCAGAGCTCCCAGTGCGTTCCCAGCCCCTGGACCTCGCCGTGCGATCCCAGCCCGGCCTGGCCGCCGGCGTCCATCCACTTCACGAGCTGCTCGGCGTGCAGGAAGTGGGGGTACTGATCGTCGCGGTGCCACTGCGTGGTCTTCCACTTGTCGAGCTCGTCGTGGGGGGTGAAGCGCTGGAGTCGCTCGACCTGATCCATCTCCGTGTGGGTCAGGTAGTACTGCCGGCCGGACGGGCCCCCGTAGGCGACGATGAAGGTGGGCGTATACACCATGCCGCTGAACGCGCCGAGCTGCACGACATCGTCGTAGAAGGGGCTGATCGGAAGTGAATGCTCCAGCCCGGCGTAACCGTCCTGCGCGAGGGTGAGGTTCATCGTGAAGTTCGAGCCGCCCTCGGTGGTGGGCGTGAGCCGGAGCTCGCGCGCGGCCATGATCACCCACTGCCGGATCTTCCGGTCACCGGCCAGATATTGCTTTATGGTCTGCGTACCATAGTGGTCTGCGTAACGACGCAGCACGTTACGCGCGTCGTCGAGGCTCGAGATGAGATCGGCACCGAAGATGCCGGGGCCGGTCGAAAGAATGCGTGGCCCGATGAGCGCGCCCGTCTCCATGAGATCGCCGTAGGAGATCACGTCCTCGCTCGACGTCTGGGGATCGCGCTGTGTGGTCACGCCGTAGGCGAGCTGCGCGAGGAACTGGGAGACCTGGCCGCGGTGCACGCCCCATGCGACCCAGGTGTGCGCGTGCACGTCGACGAGACCGGGATAGATCGTGCGACCGCTCACGTCCCGGATGTCCGCGTCGTCGGGGATCGCCACCGAGCCGGACGGACCGACGTCGACGATCCGGTTGTCGCGGATCACGACATCACCCCGCTCGATGACCTCGTCACCTCTCATGGTGATCAGCCGGGCACCGGTGAGCGCGATCGTGCCCCGGGGCTTGTCCTTGTCGACGACGATCTCGATGTCGTAGCGCGCGGCCTCGTAGACTGGTGGGCCGTCGTCGTCGGCTTCTTCGTCGGTGTCGGCTCCCGGCGCGTCGGGGTCATCGGGATCGGCATCCGCCTCGGGCGCCTCCTCGGAGCCCTCCGCACGCGCGGTCGCGATCGAGTCCGCCACGAGCGAGTCGCCCAGCGCCAGGTCGTGCTGGAAGAAGCTCCGCCCGATCGAGTAGTAGGCCACGGCTCCGTCGTTTCGCCAGCCGACGAAGTCACCGCCGACGGTGGTCAGGCGCCGGGTCGGCATCGAAGACGACGACTCGACCGAAACCGTCGGCGCGACCCCGCCGACCGGGGGCACGGTGATCAGGTACACGTTACGGCTGGCGCGAACCATGGCGCGGCGACCGTTGGGGGAGAGCACGACCTCGTCGGGTATGGGCGCACTGCCCGGGCCCGGGCGGGCGGGTGCGGTCACCTTGACGACGGTTCGGACGTCGGTGCCGTCATAGCGCAGCGACAACAACCCTTCTTGCCCCGCCCAGACGTAGACGCGGTCGGGATCCGGGCCCGAGTGCGGGGCGTTGCGACCCTGTTGGGTCGTGCCGCTGCCGACCCACGTGATACGCTGGGGCTCGCCGCCGTCGGCCGGGAGCCACACGTACTCCAACTCGGCGGTGGCGCTGTGAGAGCCGAAATCCTCGAGGGTGCGCAGTCGGTGGAGCATCGAGCCGCGCACCGCGATGAGGCGCGCGCCGTCGGAGGAGTAGGCCACCTTGTCGAAGAACGCCGACGTCGGGGTGAGCCGTTCAGGACCGCCACTTCCGTCGGATGGCACGCGCCAGACGTCGCCGCCCGTCGAGTCGTTCCATGTCACGTACGCGATCCATCGGCCGTCGGGTGACCACACCGGAGCGTGCTCCACGTCCGTCGCCTCGGTCAGGCGCTCCGCGTCGCGGATGACCGGATAGCCGTCGTCCTGCGTGCCCGCAGCGTCCGGTAGGTCGGCGGCCCACAGTCGATCGAGCGCGGTGAAGACGAGCCGCCCGCCATCGGGTGAGGGCCGCGCCCCGCGGATCTGGGAGACGGTCAGGCGCTCGTCGTCGATGGGATAGTCGAACTTCGTGAGCGGACCCAACTCCTGCTCGACCTGGGCCGAGAAGGCGATCTCGGTCGTCTCGCCGGACGGGACCTCGACGCGCATGATCTTGCCGCCCCAACTCGTGACGATCGCGCGGGAATCGGGCGTCCAGGCGCCGCCCGGGTACACGTCCCGGTCGCGCGTGCCGCCGCCCTGCGCGTCGTCGCGCTGCACGTCCATGACGAGCCAGGATTCCTCACCGGTCTCGAGGTCGCGCAGCTTGAGCGCCTCACGCGCGTCATAGCGCGTGGCGTAGACGAGCCAGCGACCGTCGGGACTCGGCATCGGCCGCAGGGCGCCCTCGAGCTCGTGCGTGCGCACGAAAATCCGACCTGTCTCGCGGTCGAGCAAGCCGATCTGGTACGGCCCGATCTGGCGGGCGGAGCTGCGCGGCGCGTGGTCAGGGCCGAAGTCCTCTTCCCACGGCTCGGGGGAGACCAGCCCGTTCCCGCCGCCGGACACCGGGCCACCCGTGACCGCCGCGAAACCTCCGCCGAGATTGCCGCGCAGGTTGAGCCAGACGTATCGCTCGTCGCCCCCGAACGCGGCGCCGAAGTGGGCGGCGGGCGTCGGCGCGCCCTCCGCCTCGTGCCCGGTGACCTGGACTCCCGAGCCGCCGCCCTGGTGGTAGAGCCACTGCTGCGTGCCCTTCGTCGCCATCACGTAGTCGCCGTCGGGCGTCCACACGGGCGACATGTAGCTCTCCCTCTCGCCGTCGGTGAGCTGCCGCGGGTCGGTTCCGTCCACGTTCGCGATCCAGAGATTCTCCGATCCGTCCCGGTCGCTCACGAAGACCAGCTTCGTGCCGTCCGGCGAGTAGCGGGGCTGCATGTCGTAGCCCTGCCCGCTCGTGATGCGCGTCGCGTCGCCACCCGTGATCGGGACCGTGTAGAGGTCGCCGAGGAGCTCGAAGACTATCGTGCCGCCGTCCGGCGAGAGATCCGGAGAGATCCAGGTGCCCTCGTCGGTCGTGAAGTCGAGGGTTCGCGTGGTGATGAGCGGCAGTGTATTCGCCCTACGTGCCGCTTCGGCCGAGCTGTCGTTCTGCTCGGCGGTCTGGGCGAAGGCGGGCCGGACGGCCGCCGCACACGCCAGCAGCACGAGGAGCACGCCGGTGGAGATGGGGCCGCGGAAGAGGTCGAAGCGGAGGTCGAGCGAAAACATGCGGTCCCTCGGATGGTAGTGGTCTGGGGGCCAGCATATGGCCTCACCTCGACGCCCGCATCCCGTTCGGCTGCTAACGCCCGGTGATCGGCCCCGGTGTATTACGGGAGTCCAACGTGCCGTCGCCCAGCTGGCCACCGTCGTTGGCACCCCAGCAGACGATGCTGGCCTCGGTGGTCAGCCCGCACGCGAACTCGATCCCGAGGGCGAGGGCGTCGAAGGCGTATCCTCCAGCGACCGGTGTCGGCTCCGTCCTGCACGGGACGTCCGATGGACCGCAACCTGGAGATCCGCCCGAGCCCAACTGACCCGACCGATTCGCGCCCCAGCACAGGGCCGCGCCGTCTTCCTCCAGGCCGCACGAGAACGTTCGGATGTGTGGCTCGTGCGACGTGTACACGGCCTTGTAGGGCCCACCGGTAGCCACTGGAACGGGGACTTGCGTGCCGTCGAGCGTGCCGTCTCCCACTTGGCCGAAGTTGAGCTGCAGGCCACCCCAACACCATACGCCTCCCGTTGCGTCGAGGCCGCAGCCGTGTGTCGAACCGGGCTGCGCGCGGAGCATTGGACCGCCCGCCGGTGGGGCCGGGGCTTTTCCGCACGCCTTGCTCGTCGCGTGTAGCGGATCGTTTCCGGAGCAGAGCTGCGTGGTCTCGCGGCCCAACTGGCCCAGGTCGTTCGTGCCCCAACATTCCGCGCCCATACCATCGCGCCCGGCACACGTCTGGTAGAGCCCGGCCTCGACCCAATCGTAGACACCGATCGAAAGCAACTCCAGCGGCTCTCTCTCGCACCGCCAGGTCGGCTCCTGGACGGGCGCGCCGCATTCACTGCTCCCTGGATATCCGAGAACGACATCCCATCGGTCCCCCCCCCAACAGATGAGCCGCCCCGTCGAGTCGAGGCCGCAGACGTGGTACGCTCCCACGCTGACGGCCGACCACGTGATGCCGCCCGACACGAGGACGGGAGCGTACGAGTTGAGGCCGGACCCGTTGCCGAGCTGCCCGAGCGCGTTGTTGCCCCAACAGTAGAGGCTACCCTCTTCGGACAAGCCACACGTGGTATCGCCACCTGCGGCGATCTGGGTGAACGTGATCGGCGTATCGACGCGCCCGGGCGCCGTGACCGGCCCCAGCGGGCTGCCCGCCTGGCCGGAAGTCGTGGCGCCCCAACAGTACGCTACGCCCTCGCTCGTGAGACCGCACGCGTGAGTGCTGCCCGCGACCACGTCGACCCAGGAGCCGGCCTGCACGCCCGGACCGGTGGCGCTGTCACCACACGCGGCGAGTGACACGATGAGGAGCCATGTTGACGCCGCAGGCGCCCCCCGGCGACGGCACGAGGGTCGCTCACGCGACGTCGGGAAGAGTAGTGTGCGTGACCGAGTGTGCGTTTCGTCGCTCATCACCGACTCCCTTGCCCGAGTCCCATGGGGATACGCGGCAAAGGGGCATGGATTTCCGACGCCTCGCCCACGGGTCTCCTATCGCACGACCACGCCGCCCTTGACCACGACGTCCACCCGGCGCAGCACGCCCATGTCGGTGAGCGGGTCTCCCCGCACGGCGATGACGTCGGCCAGGGCGCCCGGCTTCAGGTTGCCCAGGTCGTCGCGCCCGAAGAACCGTCCCGGCCATAGCGTGGCGGCCTGGATGACTTCCATCGGGGATACGCCCAGCTCGACCCACTTCACCATCTCACGCCATGTCGAGTCCGTGTGGAACGTGGCGGGGATGCCCGAGTCGGTGCCGATGAGCAGCCGTGCCCCGGTGCTTCGAATCTGCTCGAACTTCCGGGGAAGGATCGGGATGCGGCTCGGAAAGAGCGCGTAGTACGGGAGCCGGGGAATGTGCTCCAGCGAGGCGCGGATCTCGTCGGCCATGTCGACGGGCATGTGGGCTCGCCACGCCGGATCGTCGAGGCGTTCGGGAAAGGCCTCGCCCGTGTACCGCAGGAGGTAGAGGGGGCTGATGGTCGGCGTCCAGAAGATGCCCGTGTTCCGCTCGCCCAGGGCCTCGAGCACGTCGTCGGCGTAGCCCGGAGCCGTGCCGAGCCCGGTGTGCTCGAAGTTGTCGACTCCGTGGGCAATTCCCACGCGGATCTCGTCCATGCGATGGGCGTGGGCCACCACCGGCGTACCGGCGGCATGGGCCGTCTCGACGATCGCCGCGACCTCCTCGGACGTCAGCTGGTCCTGGTCGATGAGCTTGATCACGTCCACCCCGGCGTCGATGAGCCGCGTGGTCTTGGCCCGCGCGTCGTCCGCGCCGTTGACCCCCCACCGATAGTCCGCCTGCCACGGCTCGTAGGGCGCGCGTTGAAGGAAGGGCCCCGAGATGAACAGGCGCGGTCCTGGAATCGTGCCGTCGGCGATTCTCTGCTTCGTAGCCACCAGCTCGTCCAGGGGGCCGCCCAGGTCACGGGCGCAGGTCACGCCCGCCTCCAGGAGCTGACGCGCCGCGATCGCCATGATCTCCTCGTTTCGATCGCCGTACAACTCGTCCCACCGCTCGTAGTCGCCGTGGCCGAGGAGCTGGAGATGCACGTGCATGTCGCACAGGCCGGGGAGCACGGTCATGCCGTTGGTGTCGACGACGCGCACCCCGTCCGGCACGGCCACCTCCGCCGCCGGTCCAACCGCCACGATGCGCTCTCCGGCCACGAGTACCACACCGTTCTCGATGGCCGGCCCGCCGAAGCCGTCCAGTATGCGCCCACCCACCAGGGCCAGGGTGGGACGTTCCTGGACTGCGACCGCCGCGGCGGGCATCGCGATGGGTGAAAGGAGCGCGGGGGCCAGAGCCGCGACGCGTAGGGCGCGGCGGATCGCTACGGCCATGGCAGATACAACGTGATGACGCCCGTGCGCAGCGGCGGGATCTCACCCAAGATGAGGTAGCGCTCGATGTCCCGGTGCGCGCGGTCCCTTTGGGCCTGTTCCTCGGCATCCTCGCCCGGTGCGGCAGCCACGGACTCGGCGAGCATGGCCAGATGCCGCTCCGCCCCGTTCTTCACCTCGGCCGTCACCTGGTCGTCCGATACCAGGGTGAAGAGCCCGTCGAGCACGGCTCTCTCAGCCCCTCTAAGGTAGGCGCGGTCGGTCACCGACGCGGGACGCGCCGTGCCCCAGGTGGCCCCGACCAAGCTGCCGAACACCTCGTCGAGCGAGAGCTGCCCGGCGTCCCGAGCGTGGAACGCAGCCACGCGCGCCATGCGCTCCGGGTGCATCACGTTGTCCACGACCTCCTGAGCGAAGCTCCGTGCGATCGCCTGTGCGTCGAGCGCCGGGCCTGCGGGGGACGGGATCCAGGGCACGAGCTCGTCGTATCCCTCGGGAATCGGCGGAATCAGATCGACGATTCGCTCCGGAACGGTGATCGCCGCGGGCGACAGCACCTCGGCGATGCGGTCCAACGCGCGCCGCTGCTCCACCGCGGTGATCACCTCTCTCGGCGTCTGCCCGTCGCCCCGCAGGGCATGCGTGAACCACATGCCCCCGATGTACTTCACGACGGCCTCCACCTGATAACGATGATGGAGGTACGCATGCGCCAATCGGTGGTTCAGCCACGCCATCGGCTCGCCCGGCCGGATGGCACGCTCGTCGAAGTGCTCCAGGATGACCCGCCGGACGGCGAGGCTCCGATCGAGCGCCTCGAACGGCTCGTCGCCCTCCCACCACATGTGGGAGTCCGGCTGAGAGCCTCCGAGATCGCGCGCGTATCCTCCGGTGATGAAGCGGTGCCCCCGATCCAGCGCCTCCTGCGCGATCGCCGTGAGACCGTCGGCCTCCGCCTGGGCGTTCGGGTACCACGTGTAGGCATAGCGCACGGACAGCGAGTCGCCGTAGCCGATTCCGTCGCGGTACGCCTCGGAGATATCGAGGTGTCCCTGGGACGTGAGCTGGATGAGCGGGAACGGATAGTCCATCACGGATGCTCGGCCCTGCGACGCGGCGCTGTGGTTGTGCGGGAGCCCGATGGCGTGGCCCAGCTCGTGCGCCGTGTGTTGCTTCCGCCGCGCCATCGCGAAGGCCTCCGCGTCCATCTGCGGCTCGACGCCGAGCGCGTCATAGGCGGGCAACAGTCCCGCGTAGATGTTGTAGTCGACCAGTGACCGGTACGAATCCATCTGCGTGAGGGCCTGGAGCATCTCGCCGGTGCGGGGGTCGCGGAAGCTGTTGCCGGTCGACGGTCCCGGGCCCGTCCGGTGCACCGCCTGGAGCACGGAGTAGCGGGCGTCCATCTGATGCACGCCGTCCGGCAGATCGCGGACCTGGAAGGCGTCTCGGAATCCCGCCGCCTCGAACGCGGTGTTCCACCATTCGGCTCCCTCGCGGTACGCCGAGCGATAGGGCTCCGGAATGCCCGGATCGAGGTGGATCACGATCGGCGCGACCGGCTCGACGAGCTCGCCCCGCTGGTACGCCGCTGGATCGCTCGGCTCGAGCCGCCACCGGGCCACCGAGCGTAGCCGGTACTCGCCGTCGAACGGCTGCGAGTAGTCCTCGACCGCGGGGGCCGAGTTGCCCGTGCGCGGATCGTAGTGACGCTGCGCAAGGGGTGGGCTCGGGAGCGGCAGAAAGGAGTGGTGCTGCTGGATCGTCACCGAGCGGCCGTCGGGGGCGTGTCGCCGGAACGCGGGGTGCGGGTCCTCGGACGCGAACGTGAGCGTCGCCCGTACCTCGGTGTTCGTCGGAAACGCATACGTGTGCTCCTCCGCGATGAAGCTGCGGTCCCGGTCGAGGCGCAGGTTATCCACGCCAGACCTGCGTGCGGAGCCGAGCACGTCCCACACGTCGCTGAGCAGGAAGTCGGTCGCGTCCACGACGAGCCGCGCGCCTTCCGCCTCGACCACAGGCATCGAGGCCAGGATCGACGATGCGAACGACTCCTCCACCGACTGGACCTCGCCTGCCTCTCCCGAGCTCGCGACGACGCCCACGTTCCGCTGCACCAGCATGACCCGCTCACCCCGTCGCTCGAAGCGCACCACGCGCGCGTCCCCGGTCGCCCCCCGATCCAACCCGATCGGACCGAGGTCCCCCATGCCCTGGGCAAGCGCGTTCATGTAGAGGAAGTCCTCGTCCAGGCGCGTCACCTCCAGGTGGAGCCGGCCCGTCTCGGAGTCCATACGTATCGGCAGGAAATCGTCCTGGAAGCCCGAGGCCGGGGCCGGCGTGAGCGTCGCGAGGAGGACGATGACGAACCCGAGCGAGACGCCCGGACGGGGAAGCACGAACCGGAATCGCGAAACGAAATGCATGTCGGGAGTCCTGCGCTGAGGCCGAAGGGCCGGGGCGTAGTATGCGATCGCGCCAACGTAGGGGCGCGAGGATTGGGTGGCAAAGCGACCGCTGCCCTCATCTCCCTGCCCCCCCGACGTGGGCGCCGGGCCGGTCGCCTGGGGGGTGGACGGGCAGCTTCTAAGGCGCTCGGGCGCCGCCGACTTCCCCGAAGAGCCCACCGAAGAAATCACCGTCATTCCACGCCGGGGGGCCCGTTTCCTCCGCGATCAGGTAACCGGTCAGGAAATTGACGCGCGCGTGATCCGCTCCCGCCTCGTAGTCGAAACCCTGGTCGGCCTCGTCGAACGGCGTGTGATAGAGGTTCTGGCGGAACGCGGTGTTGATGGCACCGCCGTCGAGCTCCGGATCGCCTGTCTCGAAGCCACTCTTGATGAAGAGCGCCGGGATGCCCTGTCGAATGAAGCTGAAGTGATCGCTGCGGATGAAGAGCACCTGCTCGGGAATCGGGTCGGGACCGATCGCGATCCCGAGATGCTGCGCGGCCGTCGCCACCGACATCCCCATGCTCGAGTGCTCGGCCCCGTACGGCACGATGTCCCGAAGCGGATGGAAGAGGAACGGCATGTCGAGCGAGAAATTCGCGACCAGCCCCGAACGCGGCACCGTCGGGTTGTGGACGAAGTAGTCGGAGCCGAGGAGCCCCCATTCCTCGGCGGTCACGATCAGGAACAAGATGGAGCGGCGCGGCGCGGTGGGCAGGCTCGCGAACGCGCGCGCGATCTCGAGAACGATCGCCGTGCCCGACGCGTTGTCGTGGGCGCCGTTGTAGATGTCGTCACCGTCGACCTCGACACCGATCCCGAAATGGTCGACGTGGGCGACGTACGTCACGTACTCGTCGCGCAGCTCCGGATCGCTTCCCTCCAGGCGGGCGACCAGGTTCCAGCTCTCCACGTCCTCGTGCGACGTCCTCGTGCTCATGGAAACACGGGTCGCGAGGTCGAACGCCTGGGGCGTTCCGTCCGCGGCGGCCCGGACCGCGTCCTCCACCGACGTCGGCGCGCCCGCGAACAGGGCGCTCACCGCCGAATGGTTGAGCGACGCGGAACCGAGAATCTGCATCTCTCCACGATTCGGCCTTCCTTGATCGTCGAGCCAGGCGAAGCTGCCCTGCTTGGCGCGTGCCATGTTGACGTCCCATCGGAGGCGTGGATCGTCCGGCGCCCAGAAGGTCAGCGTGCCCACCGCCCCGCGTGAGATCGCTTCGGCCTCCTTGGTGGAGCCCGACGAGTAATACGCGCGCTCGTTGCTCGGAAAAGCCGCTGGCGCCCCGCTCAGCCAGGCCACGACCTTCCCTTCGACATCGATGTCCGCGTAGTCGTCGTAGCCCAGGTCGGGCGCGCTCACGCCGAAACCGACGAAGGCCACGGGCGTGTCGCGGAGCGAGACGTCCGCTCGGATGGGATCCGGCGCCAGGTAGTAGTCCGTGTCGTATGCGAGCGAGCGCGGGCCGGATGGCGACGAGACGGACATACTGCTCGCCCCCTCTTCCACGGTGCTCTTTCGTAGCGGCACGGTCTGCCGGTAGGTGCCGTCCTCTCCCGCGGCCTGGAGGCCCAGGAGTCGCAGGGCCTCCTCCGCGTAGCGGGCGGCGCCCGCGTATCCTGCGGTTCCCGGAGCGCGCCCCTCGAGCGAGTCGTGGGCGAGAACGCTGATGTGACGCTCGATGGCATGCGCGTCGATCACCTCGAGCGCCGTCTCCACCTCGGGAGCGCCGAGGGGCCCGCGGCACGCCCATGACGCCGCGAGCATGAGCATGCCGAGCGAGATGCGGGTCATCCGGGTCGTCGCGCGGGTCGTCGTCCGTGTGCTCATCGTTGGCCTATCGGTGCGTGAGTCGTGGGTGGGGCCATTGGACGAGGAGCATGAGGGCCGTTGCCCGCCGCCGCAATCGCGCCGGCCACTTGCGACCGGGTGAATCGCATGGAAGTGTCGAGGGCACCGGCCCCCGCAAGACACACCGAATCCTGGAACCGGCAGGGAGAACCCACCATGAGGCTCTTGCTCTTCAGCGACGTCCACTGCGATCACGGCGCGGCCCGAAGCCTCGTCGAGCGCTCCCGGGACGCCGATGCCCTGGTCTGCGCCGGTGACCTGGCGGTCATGCGTACGGGGCTACAGGAGGTGGTCGATATTCTCTCGGCGTCCTCGGCGCCCGTGGTGCTCGTGGCTGGAAACGGCGAGTCCGACGAAGAGCTCAACGCGGCGTGCGAGGGATGGGACGGAGTGCATGTGCTGCACGGCTTGGGCTGCGAGATCGGCGGCGTGTCGTTTTGGGGCGCCGGCGGCGCGACCCCGGTCACTCCGTTCGGCCCGTGGAGCTTCGACCTGAGTGAGGCGGAGGCCGGGCTGCTCCTGGAGGGTTGTCCCGCCAATGCGGTTCTGGTGACGCACTCGCCGCCGTACGGTCACGTGGACACGGCGGTTGGAGAGCATCTGGGCAGTCGCGCCGTGCTCGAGACCATCGAGCGTGCCGCGCCCAAGCTGGCCGTCTGCGGTCACATACACGGCTGTTGGACCGAGGAGTCGAGCGTCGGATCCACGCGCATCGTCAACGCGGGCCCCAGGGGCGTGTGGGCAGACGTGTAAGAAGCGAGTCACGAAAGGCGGACCCCTGGCGGTCGTATGATTCCCGATGACACCCGGTCGCGGTAGGGCCCGAGCGCGCGTGGTTGCCCGCCGCTGCGGCCTCGGATTCCCGTTGGCGCTCTGCTTCATGCTTCTGGGAGCGGGCATCGCGGCCGCGCGGGCATCTGCCCAGATCGTGCGCGGCTCGGTCGTAGAGACGGGCGACGGCTCCCCCATCTCCGGTGCGCGTCTGATCTTCAGGGATATCCAGGGCGCGGTGCGGGCCTCGGCCGTCTCGGGCGCCGATGGACGGTTCGCTCTCCGGACCGACGGGGCTGCCTACGGCCGGATCGAGGTGGCCCACCTCGCCTACGCCGCCTGGTGGACCGTCGATTTCGCTCTCGGAACCGAGGACGACCTGGAGATCGAGGTACGTCTCGGAATCGAGGCGATTCCCCTCGAGGCGCTCACGGTCGTCGCCTCGGCGGTCGCGACGCCGGGGCGGATGGCCGGCTTCGAGCAGCGAAGGAGCGCGCTCGGGGGGTTCGGTGGATATTATCTCACGGCGGACGAGATCGAGCGGAGGCCGGTGGCGACTTCGTCGACCCTCGTGCTCGGCACGCCGGGTATGACGCTGGGGAGGGCAACGGGTGGAGCGGGGCTCGAGCGCACGGTGATCCTGACCCGGAATTGCCTCGCGCAGACGTTCATCGACGGCGTTCGCGTGACGCAGCTCGCGGGCGGGTCGATCGATGATCTCCTGCCGCCGGACAGGATCGCCGGAATCGAGATGTATCCGCGTGGACTGTCGGCCCCGCCCCAGTATCAGGACGCGCGCAACCCCGAATGCGGAGTCGTCCTGTTCTGGACCAAGGATCGACCCGGGGGGACGGGCCGCGGTTCGAGCTTCGGCCGCATGGCGATCGGGCTCGGACTTCTGGGAGCGATCATCACTCTGGCGATCATCGGCTGATCGTCTGGGCCTTTCCGGGCATCCATCGGGGTGCAACCGATCGCGATCTCGTACCGTCTGAAACAGTGAGGGCCGCCCCCGCGTAGAAGGGGGCGTGGACGATCGAATCGAACGCGAGGTGAATCCGACATGATGAGGTTGGCTGCTGGTCTCACGGCGACCGGGATCATCGGGTTCCTGCTGCTCGAGGCGCTCAAGATCCTGATGGTGCCGATCACGGCCTGGGTCATGGGTTTGCTCATGGTCGCCCTCAAGGTCCTGTTGATCACCCTGGGTCTCGCGGCGGCGCTCGGCGTCGGCGTGTTCGTCTATCGCCGCTCCAGGAAGGCGCGCGCCGAAGGGTGATGCGCGGCTAGCCGCGCGCTCAACCCTCCCTGGGTCTCACTTGTCATCTTCCCGGTGACCACGCGCGGCCAGCTTGGTCGCGCCCATCTCGAGCAACCCGAGCCCTTGTCTTGACCGTCCCTCCTCATCGCGCACGCTCGTGACGCCCATTCGTCGCGGGTCGGGCTGCGCGCTGACGTGGCTCGCCGCCGTGCTCGTTTCGACGGGGGTGGCAGGTTGGACCGTATCGGTCGACGCGCAGGAGCCGTTCGTCGAGATCACCTTCCTCGACGTCGGCCAGGGCGACGCGGTGGTCGTGCGCGCGCCCGGGGGCCGCACCGCGATGATCGACGCCGGGCGCGGCGAGCCGCTCCGCCTTCTGCAGCGGATGGGCATCGAGGAGATCGACCTGCTCGTCGCAACGCATCCACACGCCGACCACATCGGGGGGCTCGATGCCGTCCTCACGACCCGCCCGGTCCGCTACTTCTTGGACAACGGGCGCCCGCATACGACACAGACCTACCGCCAACTCATGGCGACGTTGGAGCGCCTGTCCGACGTAGGATACCTGGAGGCGGTGCCGAGAACCGTCTCCCTCGGAAGCGTCACGCTCGAGGTCCTCCCGTTGCCCCCGGGCGATGTCGGCCACAACGACCGGTCCATCGGATTGGTCCTGAGGTTCGGTGACTTCTCGGCCTTCCTGAGTGGAGATTCCGAGCGGACCCAGCTGACCCACTGGACCCGGGCCGGATCGGTGCCGAAGGTCACGCTGCTCAAGGCTCCTCATCACGGCGCAGCGAATGGCTTCACCATGGATTTTCTCGAGGATGCTCGGCCGGAGGTCGTCGTGATCTCCGTGGGAGCCGACAACCCCTATCTGCATCCACGTCCGTCGGCGTTGAGCGCTTACCTCTCCATCGCCGATCACGTTCTCCGCACGGACCGTGACGGACACGTGACCGTGCTCGGATACGCCGATGGCCGTTACGACATCTTGCATGGGCGGGAGCTCGCCACGAGGGCCCTCGTTACGTCCGGGCGTGCATCCTCGGCGACGTCGTCGGCCTCCGCCGCGATGTCGGGCTCCTTCGCGACCGCGTCTCCGGCGGCAGCGTTCTCGCTGACGGTCTCTCCCGACGAGCCCGGCGACGACCATCGCAATCTCAACGGCGAGTACGTGACCATCGAGAATCACGGCGAGGAGGCGGTGGACATCGGCCGCTGGTTGCTGTGCGACCTCTCGAGCCGTTGCTTTCGCTTTCCCGACGGGGCACGGTTGGAGGCACGCCGCCGGGTGGTCGTGTACACCGGCTACGGCATGAGCGACGGTGTCTCGTTCTTCATGAACAACAGCCGCGCCGTCTGGAACTACGACGGCGACGAGGCATCGCTCTTCGACGCGAACGGAAACCGTGTGCTGAGGCACGTCTATGAGTGAGCGAGTGGGCAGCGATCGAGCGCGCGGGGCACGCGATCGTCCGGAGGAGGAGGTCTGGGTCGTGGATCGCGTCGAGGGACGAGTCGCGGTCCTCGTGGAGGAGCGAGGCGACGAGGCGCCCGACCAGCGTGACAGCGACAGCTCCCCCGGTCCCGTCGTGGTGGAAGTCGCCGCGGAGCTGCTGGGTGACCACGCGGTCGAAGGAGCGGTACTTCGCGTGCCGCTCGGAGCGGTGGGGGAGCCCGACTGGGAGAAGGCCTCACGGGACACGGCCGCGGAAAAGGCACGGCGGCAAGAGGGGGAAGCAGTCATCGAGCGGCTGAAACGCCGTGATCCAGGCGGAGACATCGCGCTGTGAGAGGCGTCACGCCTCGGCCCGTCAATCCCGCACCGTTGGTGGTCGCCTGTCTAGCGTCTCTGTCCATCGGAGCATACCCGCTCGCCGCGCAGCTCCGCAGCCCCGAGCCGTCGAATACCGACGCGCGCGTATATCCCGTGGATCCTCTCTCCGTGCCGAGGCCCGCCATTACCGCGTCCAGGGTGGATGGGCGCATCGTAATCGACGGCTTCCTCGACGATGAGGCGTGGGCCAGCGCGATCCCGACGACCGAAGTCTGGATCCAGACCATCCCAGATCCCGGGATGCCGGCGTCGGAGCCAACGACGCTCCGGGTCCTCTACGACGACGTCAACATCTACATCGGTGCGGTATTGTACGATTCGGACCCGTATCGCCTGAGCGTCGCCGGTCTCGAGCAGGACTACGACACGCCGAACTCCGACATGTTCGGGATCGCGCTCGACACCTACCACGACCGCCAGAGCGGCTTCGTCTTCGCCATCAACCCCGCCGGCGCCGTGTGGGACGCGCAGTCCTACAACGACCAGCGCGACCTCGTGCCTGCGTGGGAGGGCATCGTAGACGTCCGGACGTCGGTCAACGACTCGAGTTGGGTCGTCGAGGTGGCGATACCCTTCGCCACGCTCCGCTTCAACCCGGCCGACGGCGGGCAGGTGTGGGGCGTGAATTTCTCACGCAGGATTCGACGTCGGAACGAGGACGCCATATGGGCGCCCATCACCCTGCAGCATCGGGTGTACAAGTTCTCGATGGCGGGCACCATGGAAGGGCTGTCGGGACTGCCCCGCGGTCGGAACCTCTGGTTCAAGCCATACGCGCTGGGGAGTCGGTTCGACGCGGCCGGGCTCGACGGCCGCAACGACGGCAACGTCGGGCTCGATGTGAAATGGGGTCTGACCCCCCGCATGACGCTCGACCTCACCGTGAACACGGACTTCAGCCAGGTCGAGGTCGATCAGGAGCAGGTGAACCTCACCCGCTTTTCACTCTTCTTTCCCGAGCGTCGGGACTTCTTCCTGGAGAACGAAGGCACCTTCGCGTTCACCGACGTCGCCATTCGGAACTACCGCACGGGGAGCAGCCCGCGGAGCTTCCGCCTCTTCAATTCGCGCCAGATCGGCCTGTCGTCTACCCGGGAGGTATTACCGATCGGGGGCGGCGCCCGCCTCACCGGCAGAATCGGCGACGCGCTCGAGGTGGGCTTCCTCGACATGCAGACTCGCTCGGCGGGTTCGCTGTCCGACGGATCGAGCTACACGGCCGAGAACTTCGCCGTGGCCCGTGTGAAGGGTCACTTCGGGGGCGGGACGACGATCGGCGGCATGATCGTCAATCGGCAGGAGACGGGCCAGACTGTCGAGGCAGCCCACAACCGTTCGTACGGAGTGGACGCCAACGTGCACGTCGGGGGCAACGCGCTGCTCTCTGCGTATTGGGCGCGTACCGACGACAGCGACCCCAGCGGCGATGACCCCAATATCGCCATGCTGCAGGCGGCATGGCGCAGCGTGTTCTGGAATGCTTCCGGGTTGTACAAGCAGGTCGGTGACGGATTCGATCCGCGGACGGGCTTCATCGACCGACTCGCGGTCAGACGCTACTACGCGACGTTGGGCGTGCACCCGCAGGTCGGGGCGCTGGGGGTCCGAGAGATCAACCCGTATGTCGACATCGACCTGTACACCGATCTCGACGGGGACCTCGAGACCCGCACGCTCGAGACGGGTGCGGCGGTCTCGTTCCTCGGAGGCGGAATGCTCACGGCGACCGTCGCCGATCGCTACGAGCGGCTCTTCACCGACACGAACATCGCCGGAGCCACCGTGTCGGCCGGCGCGTACGAGTGGTGGGAGCCGTCGGTCCGGATCTCGACGGCGGGCAACCGCACTCTCTCGGGGGGCGGGTCCATCGAGTGGGGCGACTTCTACGACGGATCGCGCTTCTCCGTTTCGGGCAACCTGACGCTTCGCCCGAACGAGCACGTTTCGGTGAACGTGGGGGCGCAGCACAACGACCTGACGCTCGGCGGATCGTCGTTCACGGCCGACCTGTTCAGCGCCCGGGTCCGATACGCGCACGACACGCGCACGTTCTTCATGGCGTTCGTTCAGTACAACGAAGCGACCGAGGAGTTGATCGGGAACGCCCGGTTCAACGTCATCCACGCGCCGCTGTCCGACATCTTCCTGGTATACACCGAACGGAGAACCCTCGCCTCAGGCGCGCCCGAGGGCGTGCTGGAACGTGGCATCACTCTGAAGGTGACCAAGCTTCTCGCGTTCTGAGGCCTCGCCGCAGCGCAACCCCGGGGTGTCAGGCCACTCCCGCGCCCGAGCGGCTCGCCTCGAAACCGGGCCAGGAGTCGATGAGACCGTCGATGAGCGTCACGTCGTAGCCGGCCCTGGCCAGGAGTGAAACGGCCGAAGCCGCGCGGTTGCCCGACCGGCAATACGCCATCACCGGCTTGTCTCGGGGTACCTCGTCCAGCCGTGTCGCGAGCCGGGTGTGCGCGATGTTGATCGCGCCCGGTACGTGGATGGCGGCGCACTCCGCAGCCCCCCGCACGTCGAGGATCGTGTTCGCGTGCGTGTCGATGTCGGCGGCGAGGTCGTGGAAGTCGATCCGAGGCGTTACGGCCTCGGCCGCACCCGATTCCACCAGAGCGGAAGGCGGAGCGAAGCCCGCGATGCGGTCATAGCCGATGCGCACGAGGGTGCGAACCGCCTCCTGCAGCTCCCCGGCGTCCACGACCAGATAGATGTTCGTCTCGGGATCGACGTACGAGCCGACGATCATCGCGAAGTTGATGCCGAGCGGGGCATGGAGGGAGCCGGGAACGTGCCCGGCCATGAAGGCCTTCCGGTCGGCGCGCGTGTCGACGATGATGGCGTCGTCGGCCGCTCCAAGCTCGGCCAGCTCGCCGGCGCCGTACAGCTTGGGCGCGGGGAGGTCCCCGAGTAACGGGACCCCGTTCTTGTTGAGGTCCTTCATACGGGCGAAGTAGACCGGGGGTTCGGGCTGGCCGTCGAGAATGGAGGCGACGAAGGCCCGTTCGGTATCGAAGGAGAGCGCCGCATTGAAGCGCCGCTCGTAGCCGACCGTGGATTGGGGGACGGCGCCCAGCGCCTTTCCGCAGGCGCTGCCCGCTCCGTGCCCCGGCCACACCTGGACGTGGTCGTCGAGTGTGAGGAACCGCTTCGTGGATTCGTACAGCCGACGCGCCGACGGCTCGCGCGCTCCGACCACGCCGGCCGCCGTCTCGAGGAGGTCCGGGCGCCCCAGGTCACCCACGAAGACGAAGTCTCCCGACGCGATGCCGATCGGCTCGTCGGCGCCGCCGCCCAGGTCCGTTACCAGGAAGCTGATATGCTCGGGTGTATGGCCGGGCGTGTGCAGGGCTTGTACCCGGATGTTTCCGATATGGAAGACGTCCTCGTCCTTCAGGAGCGTGATGTCATGAGGGCTCCCTTCGGCCCAGGCGTACTTCCAGTCGGCGTCACCTTCGTCGGAGAGGTAGATCTTCACACCGTGCTGCTCGGCGAGCTCGCGCACACCCGACAGGAAGTCGGCGTGGATGTGAGTCTCTGCAGCGGCCACGAGCCGTAATCCCTCCTCGTTCGCGATCTCGACATAGCGGTCGATGTCGCGCTCGGGATCGATGACGAGCGCGTCGCCCGTGCGCTGACAGCCGATGAGGTAGGCGTATTGTGCGAGCTCGGGATCAAAGATCTGACGAAAGAACATGTTGCTCTCCTGACCGGAGCGGCCTCAGCTGTGGGGTAGACGGTGGCGTAACGCTCCGTAGGTCCAGACGCCCGCGAGTGCGCTGAGGAAGGCCACGCCCATGACGGTGACGCCGCTGCCGAAGAGGACGTAGATCGGTCCCGGGCAGGCGCCGAGCAGGCCCCAGCCGAGACCGAAGGCGATTCCGCCGAGCCAGTACTGGTAGCCCGGTGCCTCGAAGCGCTCCGTCGGGATCTCCATCGGGCGTCGCGTGAACGATCGAGCCTCGAATCGTCTGATGAGCCGGACACCCAACGCTCCGACCGCCACGGCCGATCCGATGATGCCGTACATGTGGAACGCCTGGAAGCGAAACATCTCCTGGATCCGAAACCAGGAGACGACCTCGGCCCGGATGAAGACAATGCCCAGCGCGATGCCCAGGAGCGCGTACGGCCAGAGGGGCTCCGGGCGCGTCGCCAGGGCCTCTCGCGTGGGCGTCGCAGGCACCGTGGCCGGGGCGGCGCCGTCGGGGCCCGGTGTGTTCATCACAGACCCCCTCCCATGATCAACGGAAGCAGGACGTGAGTGGCGATGAGCCCTCCGACGAAGAAGCCGATCACCGCGACGAGCGACGTCAGCCTGAGCGCCGAGAGCCCCGATATCGCATGGCCCGAGGTGCATCCGTTGGCGTAGCGCGTGCCGAACCCGACGAGGAAGCCGCCCCCGATGATCAGGACCAGACCCGGCAGCGTGCCGAGGGACGCCCACGAGAAGATCTCCGCGGGAACCAGGCCCGAGAAGTCGGTGATGCCCAGCACCGCGAGATCGGAGCGGGTGGCCTCGGAGATCGCCACGTCATCCGACCTCGTGACGCCGGCGAGGAGTCCGCCGACGACGAGTCCGAGCGCCATCGTGAGCCGCCAGCCGCCGACGTGGCGCCACGAATAACGGAAGTGTTCGATCCCGTGGGGGAAGGTGGCCGCGCACACGTCGCGAAAGGTCGACGAGATTCCCCATTTGCGTCCCGCGTACAGATAGACGAGCGGAACGGTGAGGCCGATGATCGGTCCGGCCACGTACCAGGGCCAGGGTCGAGTCAGGAGTTCCATGGGGCAGGTCGGGCTCGAAGGGTGGGGAGGGCCGAGGTTGAGGGCGCGGACGGGTCCGACTCGATCACGATCCGGTCGCGAGCAAGGCCGACTGCTCGAAGGCCTGTTTCTCGAGACGGCCGCACATGATCTCACACAACACGCCGACCGACGGGTCAGCGATCCGGTAGAACGCGTACAGACCCTCCTTGCGTCGGTCGACGAAGCTCGACGACCGGAGCAGGGAGAGGTGCTTCGAGACGTTGGCCTGATTCAGCCCCGTCTCTTCGACCAGGTCGGAGACG
>Ga0299906_10001471_pt1 | contig 20275 bp, 2 predicted proteins | sample RVTome_14_FD_200259 | JGI IMG/M metagenome (GOLD analysis project Ga0299906, IMG submission 200259) | Soil microbial communities from uranium-contaminated site in the Upper Colorado River Basin, Wyoming, United States - RVT145D125 (version 2) ...
TGCCCGACACGATGCCCTCCTCGCCTCCCACCGCGACCCCGGGTACGCTCGCGAGCACGAAATTCTGCCGCTGCCGGTCGTCCTCGGGCCGGAACTCACCGACCTGAAACAGTTCTTCAAGCTGCGCCTTCATCTCCTCGGCGCTGGCGTTCTGCAACTGGTACACCTTGATCTGCGCGGTCAAGGGCTTGATCTCGTCCAGCGTGCGAATCAGGCTCTCGAGCATGTCGATGCTGCCGTCGCGCGGCGCGGTCACCATCAACGTGTTCGACTTCGCGTCCGGCGTGACGGTGATGTCCTGCCGCAGGAGCGTCCGCTCCTTGAATTCGTGGGTGATCGGATCGATCACCTGCAGCGTAACCAGCACGGCTTCCTCGTCTTCACCACCACCACCGCCGCCACCGCCGCCCTCGGAGTCGGTCACCGAGGTTCCGGTGCCGGCCGCCTTGAGATGGTTGATGAGCATGTTGGCCAGATCCTCGGCCAGGCTGTTTTGCAGCCGGAACAGACGCATCTCGACCTTGCGCTCGGTGTTGATGTTGTCGAGCTTCTGCACGATCTCCTTGACGTCCGTGAAATCACTGGGCGTGGACCAGATGATGATCGCGTTGGTGCGTGGCTCGGCCTGGACGCTGATCGCCGCACCCCCGCGCCCGCCGCCGCCACCGCCGGTTCCGCCCTGGACCCGCATGCGTTCTTCCAGCAGTTCCGAAAGCGTCGTCGCCAGCGGTTCGGCTTTGGCCTTCTCCAGCGGAATGATGTTCATCTGCGTCGCCAGCGTCGACGGCTTGTCGACCTGATCGAGTAGCTTCCGAACGCGCTGATGACCCTCCGACGAAGCCGACACCACCAGGCTGTTCGAACCTCCGTCGGACTGGATGTTGATAGGCGTACGCTCGTTCGCGCCGCCGGTGCCGCCACCGGCGCCACCACGGCTCTCGAACAGGTCCTGGAGCATCGGACCGAGCTTGCCCGCCGAGGCGTGGACGAGCGGATAGACCACGAACGAAGCCGTCTCGGTGCCCTCGGCCACGTCGAGCGAGCGGATCAGTTCCTCGGCCCGAGCCACCCCGTCCCGCGAACCCCACAGCACCAGCGTGTTCGTGCGGTCGTCGGCCACGATCTGCGTCTGAATGTCGACGTTCTGTCCGCCGCCCGAGCGCGAGAACAACTCGTCAAGCATGCCCTGCAGCCGCAAGGCATCGGCATGTACGATCCTGATCATCCGCATGTTCTCGTAGATCCGCGGCACGCCGATCGCATCGAGCTCCTTGATCAGCTTGCGGGTGAGATCCAAATACTCCTTGCCCGCCGAGACGATCAACGCGTTGGCCCGCACGTCGGCGACGATGGTCACCTTCGACCGCGCCTGACCCAGCGGACCCTCGACCGCCAGCGGGTTCTGCGAGATGACCCCGCCCTGGAACAGCTCGTCCAGCGTCTCGGCCATCTGCTCGGCGTTGGCGTTGTCCAGCAGGAACGTTTCGACCCGCCCCTCGAGCATCGGCTCGGCGTCCAGCGGCTCGATGAGCTTCTCGATCAGCTCGTAATTCTCCGGCGAACAGGCCACCAAGAGCAGGTTGTTCCCCTCGTCCGTGGCGATGGCGACGCGATCGGACGGCTGCTCGGTCTGTCCCTCGGCGCGACTCTGCTCGGCCCGCTCCGTGAAAAGCTGTTGCAACATCGGGCCGACCGTGGCCGCGTCGTTGTTCTTGAGCTGGATCACACGAATCAAGGCCGCGTCGGACAGCGGCTGCAACTCGAGCTGCTCGACCAGATTCTTGATCGCTTCGAAGTCGTTCTTGTTCGACGCGATCACCAGCGAGTTGCTGCGCGTATCCGCGAACATCACCGGCTGATCCCGCATTTTTCCGGTCGCGCCGGGGTTGAGCGTCTCGGTGCGCTCGGTCCACATCTGCTGAATCTTGTCCACCAGGTCGGTCGCCTGGGTTTTCTTCAGATCGATCATGCGCACGTCGCTCATCAGGTTCGGTGGCTGATCCAGCGGTTCCTTGAGCTTGAGCAACTGATCGTAGTTCTCCTGCGAACTGGCCACGAGCAGCAGGTTGTTAACCGGGTCCGTGGCGATCGCGATGCGGTCGGACGGCTGATCGGTCTGGCCCGGCGTCAAGCGCTGCTGCATCCGCTGGTCGAAGAGCTGCTGCAGCATCGGACCGACCTGCGACGCGTCGTTGTGCTCGAGCTTGATGATCCGGATCTCGGCGATCGGCGCGAGCGGTTGGGCTTCGAGCTTCTCGATCAGCTTCTTGACCGACTCGAAGTCACCCGGACTCGACGCGATCACCAGCGAATTGCTGCGCGTGTCGGCGATGATCACCGGCAGATCCTGCTTGCCCCCCTGCCCGGTGCTGAGCATCTGGGCCCGCTGTTGCCAAAGGTCCTGAATCTTCGCGGCGATGTCGGCGGCCTGCGTCTTCTCCAAATTGATGATCCGCACCTCGCCCATCCGATCCTCGGCTCCGTCCAGTTGCCGGACGATGTCGACGATCTCGTCGTAGTTGTCCTGCTTGGCCGAGATGATGATCGAGTTGCTGCGGGCGTCGGCGGCGATGAAGACCTTCTCCAGCGCCACGGCGTTCTGACCTTGCGACGTGTTCAGCGTCTCGCGCTGATCGAGCAACGCCTGGATCGTCGTCACCAGCTCGGACGCGCTGGCGTTCTCGATCGCGATCAGCCGCAACGGTTGCTTGAGCCGCATACCCTCGCCGTCAACCTTGTCGACGATGGTGCGCACCAGTTCGAGCTGATCCGCCTTGCCCGAGATGACGATCGCATTGGTGCGGACGTCGGCGGCGATGCTGATCTGGTAGGCCAACGCCTGGCCGGTCGGGCTGTCCGACACGCCGCGGGTCAGCTCCGCCTCACGCTCGCCCGGCTTGAGCGGCAGCGATTTGCCCTCGTCGAACATCTGCTTGATCAGCGTAACCACGTTCTCCGCGTCGGCGTTGTTCAGCATGATGATATCGACATCCACCGACGGCGTCAGCGGCACCGAATCGAGCAGCGTCACGATCTCCAACATCGCCTCGAGGTTCTCGGGCACCGACGCGACCATCACCGAGTTCGTGTTCGGATCGGGCACCATCTGAATCGGCTTTTCGAGATTGAGTTCGATACCCTCGCCCTCGGCCCCGTCCACCTTGGTCGTCAGCCGGAGCCGGCGTATATGCTCCTTGACCGCCGCGCGCGTCCCGCCCCCACCGCCACCCGCGCCGGCGGCCGCGGCTTCGCCCGATTCGAGTATCTCCTCGAGCACCGCCACCAGATCTTCCGCCTCGGTGTTCTTCAGCGAGATCTTCAGAATGTCCAACGCCGAACCCCCGGCGGGAGGAACGTCGATGATCTCCTTGATCCAACGCTGGATGCGATCCAGGTCCTGTTCCGAGGCCGAGACCGCAATCTGGTTCCGGTCGGGAAACGCCTTCATGTTGAATTTGGGTTGTTGACCCTCGGCGCGATCACCGGGACGGAGCGTGGACAATTCTTCGATCGTTTTCATCGCATAATCCGGAGTCACATGTTCGAGCGTGATGAAGACCATCTCCGCCTGCTCGGGTATGACGGGGACGTTTTCAATCATTTCGATGATACGATCGACTTCCTCGATCCGGTCGGGAACGACCATGATGATCAGCGTGTTCGACCGCGGCTCGGCCACGACGCTCACCATATCCTCCTCCCGGGCTTGGGAACCGGCGAGTTGATTGAAGATGTCGGTCAGGGTCGGGGCCACGTCTTCGGCCAGCGTGTTCTGCAGCGTGCGGTAAATGGGCGTCCGTCGCGGCAGCTCGCCGCGCATGTCGTCGATGAACCGCTCCAACTGGTCGAGGTCCTTGCGAGGGCCGTGCAGATAGAGTCGACCGCCGATGATCTCGAAATCGATTTCCGCCCCTGAGAGTTCCAATTGTTGCAGCAAGCGCGCCGGCTTCGGCCGCGCCGCCGCTTGGGACGTCGCCACCGGTCGCCGCCGCGGCATGTCGACCCGACCGGCCCGTACCGGCTGCGTCGCGGCGACCCGCCGCTCGGGGACCGTCAATCCGCCGCGAATCCGCTGCACCTCGCGCTGGGCTCGCGCTTCGGTCGCCCGATTCGGCCGTCCGATACGGGGCGCTTTCGGTTGCTCGGCCTGCACGGGCTCGGCCTGAGACGGTTCCGCTGCCGCTTCCGCCGGCTGGGCCGCCGCCGGCGCTTGCACCGGCTCGGTCGCTTCCCCCGCCGCCGGCGCCGCCGCCGCCAATACCATCAACCACGAACTGATCATCACACCCGTCCTTATCATGCCGCCGACCGATCACCGGTCCTCGGTCAATGACTCGTTCAATAATCTTCGATACCCCGCCGGCTACCCGATTATTTACCGCCTGACGACTGACCGCTCGGAGACGGCGTCGCACGCGACTTCGACGATGAGGCCTTGCTCCGCGGCGAGGAAGACCTACTACGAACCGATCCGCGATTCGAACGTCCGCCGCTCGGTGAGCGTGACGAACCGGCACTCGGATCCCGCCGACTCGACGAGCGTGACGAACCCGCGCTCGGTGTTTGCCGCCGGCGCGACGAGCCGCGACTATTCGTGCTCTGCGACGAACCGCCGCTCCGCGTGTTCCGCACCCTCGGACCCGACGACCGGCTGTTGCGTGTACCACGCGAGCGCGCCGAGCCGCTCTTGCCGTCCGTCGCGCGATCCTCATGCGGATAGAGCACCTGGTTCAGCAGCCGCTCGAGATCGTCCGGGGCGATGTCATGGATGGGAATGATCACGCGATCGTAGTTGTCCACCGGCGGACCCTGCAGCGCCTCGGCGATCTGCTGAACCTCCTCGAACGCTCCAGGCGCGCCGGAGACCAGCAACACGTTGCGAATCGGATCACCGATCACCGTCACCTGCTTCGGCTTGTAACCCTCCTGCACCGACGCCTTGTGCTGCTCGCCCTCGTTGTAGCTCTGATTGATCATCTCGGCGATGTCCAGCGCCGGACTTCCTTCGGAGAGTTGAATGACCTCAACCGTCCTACGCTCGTCCTCGCTCTTCGTATCCAGCAGCAACTTCAACTGGTCGGCCATCGGCAGGAACTCCGGCGGCGCGGCCACGAGCAACGTGTTGGTGCGCGGGTCGGGCGACATGGCGATGGTCGGCAACTCGCCGCCCGATTTGCCGCGACTGCCGGTGATCAATTGTCCCATCAAATCACGAGCCACGTCGGCGACATCCGCCGCCTCGGCATACTCGAATTGGAGCAGTTTGAAGTCCATGTTCAGTTCCGGCTGGTCCAGCTTGAGGGCCAGCTCCTGGATCTGCACGAACACCTCGTCCGGCGCGTTCACCAGCAGCGTCCGTCCGGTAGGTGAGCCGAGAATCCGCACCGTGTCCTTGCCCTTGCTCTTGCCGGTCGCCCCTTCGCGCTCGAACGCCGCCTGAAGCAGCTCGGCGAGCTTCTCGGCGTTCGCCTTGGCCACCGGAATCAGCCGCGGCTTGGTTCCCTCGGCCGCGAGTGAGTCCATCTCGTCGATCTTCGCCATCACCTCGTCGCGCAGGTTCGGCGGCGCTTTGACCATGACCAGCCCCAAGGCCGGATCACCGGTGATCAGCACCCGCGGCTTGCCGTCTTTGTCGGCTTCCGGATAGATCGCCTGCACCGCCGCCGCCACCGCGCCCGGATCGGCCGCGTTCAGCTTGATCAACTGCACCTCGTCCTCGTCGGCCAGCTCCGTGTCGAGCGTCTTGATCAAGTTCTCGAGCTTGTCCAGGTCCGTGGCCAGCCCCTTCATCACCAGCGTGCTCGTCCGCACGTCCGACGTGATGGTCACGGCACCGAAGTCGTGCGGACCGCTCGCGCCCTTGCTCCCACCGCCGCCGCCTCTGCCGCCCGTCCCTCCGCCGACGAGTTCCTGAAGATAACCGGCCAGATCGCCCACCTCGGCGTACTGAATCTCGCGCGAGCGAATCTCGACCCCGTCGACGTCGGACCCGTCGAACTCTTCGACGTAGGGTTTGATGATCTGTTCCATGATCTCCGGCGGCGCGGTCACGATCAGCCGATTCGTCGCCGCATCGGAGACGATGATGATGTCCTCGGGCGAGGAGAGGTTGCCGCCGTCGGCCAGCTCCTGAATCTGCGACTGCAACGCCTGAATCTGACTCGCTTCATCCGCCCCCGGCACGGGTTGTTGTCTCGCCGCGCCGGTCCTGCGGGCGGCGGGCTTCTTGGCCTCCAGACCGAGCACCGCCTTGAGGATGCGCTCGGCTTCCACGGCCTGAATCTTCTTGAGCTGGAAAATCTGCATGACGCTCGTCGTCATCTGCGGCACGTCGATCTTGGCCAGCAGTTCGATGATGGCCGGGAAGTCGTCGGTCGCGGCGCGAATGATGAGCGTGCGCGTCCGCGGGTCGGGCAGGACGATCACCCGGCCGCCGCCCGGCATCCCGCCGCCGGCCGCCGCCGCGCCACCGGCCGCCTTCACCATTTCATCCAACAGGCCGCCTGATGAGCGATCGCGTCCCCGGCCGCGATCGCGTCCGCCACGGCCCTCGTCTTCATCTTCGCCCTCGTCGTCCTTCGACTCCGCCTTCTTGGCCGCCTCTTCGGCCTGCTTCTTCGCCGCGTCCTGCGTCTTCTTCGCCGCCGCGGCCGCCGCCGGCTTCACCTTCGTCGGACCGTTGAACATCATCTCCAGCATGCTCTTGGCCGTGAAAACGTTGATGAACTCGCAACGCAACACGCGAATGTCCGGCCCGGTCTCCTCGAGCTCGATGAGCTGATCCTGCAACGAATCGAGCAAATACTGGAAATCCTCCAACGCCTGCTTGCTGCCGCGCACGAAGAAGACACCTCGTTCAGGGTCGTACGCGACCACCGGTAACGCGCTTTGCTGTAAGAGTTCCTGGGACAACCCGAGCATGCTCTGAAGCGTGTTCGATCCGCCCTCGAGAAGCGACGCGTCGGCCGGATCGACCGTCGCGGTTGTTTCCGATTCGGTGTCCTCGGTGTCCGCAACCTCGTCGACGCTCGCCTGACCCCACGCGATCGCCGCCAGCGACGCCTCGATCCCGGCCAACGGTGACGCCATCACCGCCGGCTGCACGCCGCGGGACGACTGCTGGTTGATGTTCCGCGTGGACTCAGAACCATTGCCGTTCTTCTCCTTGTTCCGTCGCTCGAACTCCTCCCGTCGTTCGGCGCGGGACCGGGCCGGGACCTCGGGAACCAAATCGTTCAGGCGCTCGCGCGACGTCTTGGCCACGGGACGAAAGACGCGGAAGTTCTCAGCCTTGTCGCCGAAAATGAATCGCGCCTGCCGCTCGATCAACCCCGCCGCGACATCGCCGCTCACGCCCTCCGGCGGACGCACGATCAGGATGCGCGGCTTGGGACGATGCTCCTTGACGATCCGTTCCAGGTATCCCTTGGCCTGCTCGCGCAACTGCTTGGCCCCACCCGACACCCGGATGACATCCGAATAAGGCATCACCCGAACCGAAGGCGCGGCATCGAATGACGGAGCCAGTTCGTAAAGCACATTGTCCAACTTGTACGCGATCTCCTCCGCGTCACCTATCTTGGTCTTGTCGTCAATCGTGAGTTCAATCGCATCCTTCGGCTTAAAGTCGAAGTCCTGAATGATTTCCCCACCCGGGCCTCTGGCCAGTGCGTCCATCTTGTCGATCACTTCCTGAATGATCGCGTGCTGCTCGGGCGCGGCCGAGACGAGCATGGTGTTCTTGTAGTAATCGGTGGAAATGACTACACCGGCACGCTGCTTCGTGCTGCTGGAATAGCTGTCGAAACCACCGAAGTCGTCGAAGAAATCATCATCCTCGCTATCGGCCTTCGGCGCCGGTGTCGCCGCGGCCGCGCCGCCGCCGAGAAACGCCAGCGCGGTGTCGGCGATCTCGTCGACGTCGAGCCCTTCGGCCACCTTGTAGATCTGAATCACACCGGTCTTCGGCGTGGCGTCGGCGTCGAGTTGCTTGATCAGCAGCAGCGCCCGCGTGACCTCCTCGGGATGCCCGGTCAGGATGATCGAGCTGTTCCCCGGCGAGGGCACCAGCGTGACCTGCTTCTTGCCCGACCCGACGCGTCCGGCGGTGGGCGTCGGCGCGGCGCCGGCCCCCGTCGCGCCGGGCAAGCGGATCGGCGGCGTCCCGCGTCCTTCCGACGCGGCGAGCGTCTGCCGCACCACTTCGGCGATCTCGGCCGAGTCGCCCTTGGTCAGCTTGACGATCTCCATCACGTTGTCGTGCGGATCGGTCGGGTCGTCGAGCGTCTTGATCATGGACTCGGCGATCTCGAGCACCTCGCCCGGAGCCGAGATCACCAGCCGGTTGTTCCGCGGCTCGGGCGTGACCACCACGTCGTAGCCGACCTGCGCGCCCTTGGGGGCGAGCTCCTTCGCCTTGGCCTGGAGCATCGGCTGGATCAACGCCGTCAACTCGTCGGCGTCGGCGTTCTCGAGCTTGAAGTACCGCACCGTCGTGGTCGACGTGATCAGCCCGCCCTTGACCTGCTCGATCAGCTTCTCGATCTCCTCGAAGCGTTCCTTCGGCGCGGCCACGAAAAGCATGCGCGACGACGGCTCGGGCGAAATCGTGATCTGCTGCGTCGCCTGATTCCGGCCGCCCGCCTTGCCGTTCAGCAGTGTCGTCAGCGTGCCGGCGATCTGCGTCACGTCGCCCTCGGCGAACGTGAACGAGCGGATGTCGCTCTTGACGTCCTCGGAGTCGAGGTCGGTGATCAGCGACTCGATGGCCGGCATCTTGACCTTCGGGGCGTCGACCACCACCGCGGTCTGCGTGGCCACGAACCGCACGTCGAGCGCAGCCGCCCGCGGGCCGCCCGTGGGCACGAAGAACGTCTGCAACGCGGAGACCACCTCGGCGGGCGAGGCGTACTTGAGCTGGAAGATCGTGCGCGTGTGGTTGATCGACTCGTCGATCTCGTCGTCGAGTTGGGCGATGAGCGTTTCCGCCTCGGTCATGAGCTGCTGCGGCGCGGCGATGACCAGGCGATTGCCGCGGGCGTCGGGCGTGACCGTCACCGGGTTGCCGCGCGACTTCTTGCCCCGCAGCACCTCGGCCGCCCGCGCCTGGAGCATCGACGTCATCATCGGCGCCAGTTGCGCAGCCTGGGCGTTGTTCAGAATGAAGCTCCGCACCACCGTCGTGACCATGTCCGCTCCTTCCTGGAGCTTTTCGATCAACGACTCGATCTCGACGAAGCGCTCGGTCGGCGCCGAGACCAGCAGCATCTCGGTGGTCGGATCGCCGGTGACGGTGACCCGCTGCCCGGCGCGATTCGCTATGGGGTTCGCGTTGATCATCGACGTGATCGTATTCGCCATCGGCCCGACGTCGATCCCCGCCAGCTTGTAGGTCCGGATCTCATTCGTGCTGTCGGGCGAGTCAAGCTCGTTGACCAGCTTCTCGATGCCCTCCATCCGCGACCGCGGGGCCTCGACGATCACGCTCGTCGTCGTGGGTACGACCCGCACGTCCTGCACCGACCCGCGACCGACCCCCGGCTGCGCGAAGAAGGTGTTCAACACGCTGACCACTTCCTGCGGCGTGGCGTACTTGATCGTGAAGATCCGGCGGTCGTGGTTCTTCAACTCGTCGATCTCGTCGTCGAGTCCGGCGATAAGCAACGCCGCCTCTTCCATCAGCGGCGCCGGTGCGGCCACGATCAGCCGGTTGCCCCGCGGCTCGGGCGTCACCGTGACCAGGTTGCCCGCGCGCTTGCGCGTTCCACGGAGCTTCTCCTCGGCGGTGGCGGTCAGCATCTGGCTGATCAGCGGCGCCAACTGCGCGGACTGGGCGTGTTCAAGCGGGAACGTCTTGACGATCGTCTGCGCTTCGGTCGCACCGCTCTTCAACGTGTCGATCAATTGCTGAACGCGCTCGAACTGCTCGGCCGTGGCCGAAACGAACAGCAGGTTCGCCGACGCATCCGCCAACACCGTGGGTTTGACCTCGGTCTGCTTGGTGGTCCAGCTCTGCATCAGTGATTGCAGCGTCGACGCCGCCGTTTGCGCGTTCATGCCGTCCATCGGATACGACCGCACCTCGAGCGCGGCGCTCATGGGCACGTCGAGTTGGTCGATCAGGGCCTGGATCTTTTCGAGCTTGTTCTTCGCGGCCCGTACCACCAGCATGTTGCCCGACGGGCTGAAGGTCATCTCCTGCTCGGCCACCGAGGTGAACCGCATGCCCTTGGGCGTATAGAACGCGGTCAGCACCGGCACGACCTGCGCGGCCGGCACGTAGTCGAGCGTGAACGTCCGCTCGACGATCTCCTTGGTGAGGTATTCCTGGTCGATCTCCAGGGCGAGCCGACTGGCGAGCTCGAAGTCCTTGTCCGTCGCCGAGACGAGCATCCGGTTCGTCGTCGGCTCGGCCACGATGATGACCTCGACGACCTGCTCTTGGCGTTTCTCCGCGGCGCCCTTTTGGGCCTGGAAAAACTCACGCAGCTTCATCGCGACCTGATCCACCGGCGCGTTGGTGAGCTGAATTTCCCGGAACGTGTCGTCTTCACCCGTATCCACGTCGAGCATCTGAAGCACCGCCTGCACCGCCACCATTTCATCCGGCGGCGCGGAGATGAACAGCCGATTGGTCCGCGGCTCGGGCACGATCCGGGCTTCGAGCATCACGCCCCGGGCCACCTTGCCCCGCAACCCGCTCGTCGTGGGCAGCAGGTCGGTCACCAGACTCGCCAAGGTCTGGGCCTGCACGAACTGCGGCATGTACACCTGGGTCACGGGCAGGATCGGCTTGGCCAGTTCCTGGATCTCCGAGATCGTCTTCTCGATGGCCGGGAACCGCTCGTTCGGACCCGAGATGATCAACAGGCTGGCCTTGGGATCCCACGAAATCGTCATCTTCGGGAACAGACCCGAGATCTGCCCGATCATCTTGCCCATGTCCACGTCCTGGATCTTGTACTGCTTGATCGACTGCGTGTCGCGCTCGGGTTTGTCGATCGTCCCGGTGATCAGCGTCTCGATCTCGGTCACCTGGTTGGTGGGGGCCTCGACCATCACGTTCGAGCCCAACGCCAGGATGCGCACCGGATCCTCGGACCGGCCCCGCGTGCGCGCCCGGCCGGCCGGCGGCTTGTAGAGCTGCCCCACCAGCTCGATGACCTTCGCGGGGTTGGTGAATTGCAGTTCGATTTCCTTCTTGATGATCGGGTTCCTGCCGACCTCTTCCTCGATGGTCTCGATGAGCAGCGTCGCCGCGGTCATCGCGTCGCCCTCGGCCACCATGAACACGGTGTTGATGCTCGGCTCGGCGACGATCACCGGCTCGACCTCCGAGAGCTTGCGCGTCCGGAATTGCAGCTTCTTGTTCCGGTCCCAGAGCGCTTGAACCTGCTCGGCCACGCGCTCGGCCTCGGCGTGCTCGAGCTTGATCTTGAGAACCGACTCCGGCTTGACCTGCGGCACGTCGAACTTGGTGATCAGGTCCATCACCACCTGCATTTGTTGCTCCGTCGCGGTGATGAAGTATTGGTTGGTCGGCCGATCGTAATACATCTCCACCGGCACCGCGCTGGAGCGCCGGCCGATCTTGGTCGTCATGTGCGGCAACAGCGCACGGATCTTCTCCGTCAGCGTCCCGCCGTCGACGAACTCCGGCTCGTAGGTCTTGGTCACCTGCTGCGGCGCCGTGTTCATCGCGTTCGGATGGTCGCACGTCTCCTTGATGAACGTGATCAACTCGGCCAGCTTGCTCCGCGGCGCTTCGACCAGCACGTCCGTGCCCAGCGGCTGAACCTCGATCAGGTCGAGCGACGTATCACGCGACCGTCGTCGGCTCTGTTGCGGCGGCAGGAACAGCGTCTGGACCAATTGCACCACGTCCGACGCGACCGCGTATTGCAACGACACCCGCTCGCGCTCGATCGGATTGTCGCGGACTTCGGCCTCGAACTCGGTGATCAGGACCATCGCCTCGTCGATGTCCTTGCGCTCGCCCTTGAGGAAGATCGCGTTGAGTCGCTCGTCGGGGATCGCCTCGAACGGCAACTCGGCCACCGCCTGGACCGATCCGCCGCGACGCTTGACCTGCTTTTGTTTGGCGATCCACTCGGTCAGTTTCGGGGCCACCCACGACGCGTCGGCGTGCTCGAGTTTGACCAATTCCGGCTCGGTCTCGACCGCCTCGGCGATGTCGAACTTCTTGATCATCTCCATCACCACCTCCAACTGCTGCTTGGTGGCGGTGATGAACAACTGCTTGGTGGTCTGATCGTAGTAGAACTGCACCGGCATCGACGCCACCTTGCCGATGCTGCGCCGGGTCGCGAACGTCGGCAGCAACGCCTGCACCTTGCCCTGCAGCGACGAACCGTCGACGTACTGCGGCGTGTAGGTTTCGGTGAGCACCGGCGGGGTGTCCGAGGCCGCGTTGGGCGTGTCCGCCACGTCGGTGATGAACGTCCGGACCTCGTCGAGCTTGTTCTTCGGCGCCTCGACGATCACGTCCGTGCCCAGCGGCTGAACGCGAATCCGATCCAGCGACTTGTCCCGACGACGACCTTCCGCCTGCGGCGGCATGTAGAGCGTCTGAATCAGATTCTGCACCACTCCCGGCGTCGCGAATTTCAACTCGATTTTTTCGCGGACGATCGGATTGGTCTGCTCCTGGAGTTCAAACTCGGTGATCAGTTTCTCGGCCTGAGCGATGTCCTTGGCCTCGCCCTTGAGGTACACCGAGTTCAAGCGGGTATCGGCGATCGCCTCGAAGGGCTGCTCGGCCACCGCCTGCATCGCGCCGCCCCGACGCCGGATCTGCTTTTGCTGGGCGATCAGCTCACTGAGCTTCGGCGCCACCCACGACGCGTCGGCATACTCGAGCTTGACCAACTTCGGTTCGGCGATCACCGCTTCGGCGATGTCGAATCGCTCGATCAACTGGAATACCAGCTCCATCTGCTCTTCCGTCGCGGTGATGAAGAGTTGGTTGGTGTCCACGTCGTAGTAATACTGCACCTGTGTGGCTTTCATAGCCCGGCTCGATCGACGCTGCCGGTCACCGGCCACGATGGTCGGCATGAGCTGGATCACCTTCGGCATCAGCGTCGAGCCATTGACGTACTGCGGCTCGTAGGTCTTCATCACCACCGGCGGCGTGTCCCGCATCGAATCGGGCGTGTCCGCCTGCTCGACGATGAACGCTTTGAGCTTCTCCAGCGTATTCTTGGGCGCTTCGATCAGGACGTCGGGGCCGAGCGGCTGAATGCGAACCAGATCCAGCAGCGGATCGACCTTTTGCCGCCGGTTCTCAGGAGGCATGAAGAACGTCTGCACCAACGTCTGCACCACCGCTGGCGTCGCGTACTGCAACTCGATCTTTTCCCGCACGACCGGATTGGTGCGGACCTCCTCCTCGAACTCGGCGATGACGGTCTTCGCGGCCGCGATATCGTGCGGTTCACCCTTGAGGAACACCGCGTTGAGCCGGGCGTCGGGAATGGCCTCGAACGGAATCTGGGTGATGCGTGAACTCAGTCGTTTACGCTGGGCAAACCATTGCGACAACTGCGTCGAGACCCGGCCGGCCTCGGCAAACTCCAGCTTGATCAATTCCGGCTTATAGTCGCCGGCTCCCTCGACGTCGAACTGCTTGATCAGACCCATCACCGCTTCGTGCTGCTGCTCGGTGGCGGTGATGAAGAGCTTGTTCGTCTGCGGATAGAAGAAGAACTGCACCGGGATCGCCGCCGCCTTCTTGCCGATTTGGCGACTGTTGATGTACTGCGGCAGCAGACGTTGCACGTTGGTCACCAGCGTCGAGCCGTCGATGTATTCCGGCTGGTAGGTCACGGTCGTCTGTTGCGGCGCGTCGCTGATCGCGTTGGGCGTGTCGCACACGTCCTCGATGAACCGGACCAACTCCTCGATCTTGCTCTTGGGCGCCTCGATGATCAGGTCCGAGCCGATCTCCTCGATCCGGATCTGATTGAGGGCCGGATCTTGCCGGACCCCCTTCTGTTGCGGCGGAAGGAACAGCCGGTCCACCAGGTTCCGTACCACGCTCGCGGTCGCGTATTTCAACGCGACCTGCTTACGCTCGATCGGGTTGGTCTCGACCTCGTTCTCGTATTCCTCGATCAGACGCTGGGCGAACTCGACATCGGCGGGCTCGCCGCGCAGAAACACCGAATTCAACCGCGCATCGGCGATGGCGGCAAAGGGTTCCTCATCGACGCGCTGCTTACTACGCCGAATGGTTTTCCGCTGGGTAATCGCCGAGGTAAGCTGTTGGGCAACGGTGTTCGCGTCGGCCAGCCTGAGCTCGACCATGACCGGACCGCCTACGTCATTAGTTCCTGCGATGTCGAACTGCTGAATCAGGTCCATCGCCAGCTTGACCTGGTCCTGCGTCCCCTTCATGAACAACTGGTTGGTCGGGGCGTCGTAGTAGAACTGGATCGGGTTGGACCGCGAACGGCGATCGATCCGGTTCTCGAAGAACGGCATCAACTGCTGCACCTTACCGTACAGCGTCGACCCGGCGATGAACTGCGGCCGGTAGGTCTGCGTGACCGGGATGTGGCCCTCGAACTCCTTGGTGACGGTCTGGATCTGTTCGGTCACCTGGTCCATCACCGACGGCGGCGCGGTCACGATCAGCATGCCGCTGGTCGGATCGCTGTTCACGGCGGCCCCCAACGGCTGGATCATCGTCTGCAGCGGCCGGATCACCTGTCGCAGATCGACGTTCTCGCCCATGCGGAAGATCTTGACGATCGACGATTTGAGCTTCTCGGTGTCGACCTGCGCGATGAGCTGCTTGATCTCCGGCATCTTCGCCGCCGGCGCCTCGATCATCAGCGACTTCGAGCCCATCGGCACGATCTTGATGTCGGTCATCGCATTGCTCTGCCGCCGCCCCCGACCGCCCCCCGCCGGGCTCATCAGCGTGTTGACGATTCGCTGCACGTCGTCGGGCGTGGCGAACTCCAGGTCGACGATTTCGCGCTCCGCCCCCTTGTGGATCATCTTGTCGTCGAGTTCCTGGGCGATGTCTTTGATCGACTCGAGCGTGCCCTTGGTGGCCCGCACGATCAGCGCGTTCGTGTTCGGCTCGACCGCGATTTGCAGGTCGCGGCGCTGCACCGGCGTCAGCGTCGCGTTGATCATCTGCATCACGTGGTTCGCGTCGGCGTTCTCCAGCTCGAGCATGACCAACGGGTCCTGCGTCGGCGGCACGTCGAGCTTGACCAGGATTTCGGTGACCTGCTCGATCACCTCGTCGTTGCTGTTGACGATCAGCATGTTGAGGCGCGGGTCGGCCTCGAACCGTACCGGAATCTGCACGCCGTTCTTGCTGCGGTACCGGCCGCCGAACATCCGCGTGAGCGTCTGGGCGATTTCGGCCGCGTCACCCTGCTTGATGTCGAACGTCTCCATCCGCTCGGAGTTGATCAGCTTCATCCGCGCGTCGAACTCGATGATCCGCGGGCGGATCTTCTCGGTGAACAGATCGTCCGGGGCGATCACGATCAGCAACTGCGACGAGTCGACGGGAATGAACCGCACCGCGCCCTGCTGGCTCGCGGCCGCGCTGCGATAGCGACTGCGATAACGCGACGTCGGCGCGCTCGCGCCCGAGAACATCTGCTGCAAAATCCCGACCATCTGGGACGGCTGACCGTTCTCGAGCTCGACGATGTGCTCCTGACTGAACCCGCTCTCCTCGATGTCCAGCCGGGCGATGATCTCCTTGGCTTCGGCGATGTCCTCCTGCTCACCGGAAACCATCAACTTGTTGCCCACCGGCAACGCGAACAACGAGAACGGAAGCTGCCCGCCCCCGCCGCGGGGTGCACTTCGTCCGCCCGTGCGCTGCTGCATGATCATGGTGACCGTCGCCTGCACCTGATCGGCGCGGGCATGCTGCAGCTCGATCTCTTCGAGCGTCGCGGTCGGACCTTTGACGTCGAACTGCGCGATCAGCTCGGTCACGCGCTCGTGACCGCGTTCGTTGGCCATGACGATCAGCTTGCGCTGGCGTGGTTCGGGAATGATTTGGATGTCTTCGGCCGCGGCGCTTCCGCTCGCGGCGGCGCCGGCGCGCCCGCGATCCTTCCACCAGGGTCGACCGCCCCCGGCCGCCCCCGACCCGCCCTCGAGCCGGAGTATCTGCTGCAACGTGTTGGCCAGTTGCGTCGGATCGGCATGCTCGAGCTCGACCAGCTTCGGTGTGCGCTGCTCGTTTTCGGTCGGCTCGACGTCGATCAGCTTCAGATACTTCTCGATCTCGTCCAGCGTCTCCTGCTTGGCCCGCACCAGAATCTTGTTCAACCGGCTGTCGACGGTGATGTCCACCTGGTTCAATTCGTTCTCGGCCCCGGTCTGCAACGATGCCGGACGCCGCGAACGCGTGCGAGTGACCGCCCCCGCCTTGCCGATCCCCAACGCCTGCAACGTCTGCAGCGCCTGCTGCGCCTGCATGTAGTTCACGTCGAACGCCTTGAACGGCCGAACCACCGCGTCGTCGGAGCTTTCGTCACTCAGCTTAACGTCGAAATCAAGATAGCCGAAGAACTTCTTGATGTCGTGCGCGCGGCCCGCCAACTCCATCCGGTTCGTACCCGGTACGACCTGGAACAGAACGTCGACATCGCCCATCTTCTTACGGTATCGCTCCATCAGATCGGCCGCCGCCCGACCTTCCGGCGTGTGGTAAACCACCACGAATTCCCACGAATTCAGTTCTGCACGCTCGAAACTCACGCGATCCGGAAAGATCTTTTCGATGTACTTCGGGAACACCGTCAGCCGGTCGACGATCAGATGATGCTTGTCGCGGATGATGAAGGAATTGTATTCCGCGGCGAGGATCTGATTGATGATCAGCATCGCCTCGGAGTAGGTCAGTTTGCTCGGGCTCGAGTAGGTCAGCGGACCGCCCTTGATCTTGTTCGCCCCCAGCCCCAGGATCGACAGGCCGCTCATCCGTCCGATGTCCTGAATGACGTTCTCGATCGGCTCGTTGCTCCAGGTAAACTGGTAGTAGCGATCCTCGGGCAACTCCGAGCCGGGAATCTCGCCGATGCCGCCCGCCTTGATCGTCGCCCCGCCCACCTCCGGCGGAATCGACGGATTCGTCCCCGGTCGCGCCGGCGTTGTGCCGACGCCCGGCGATGGGGTACCCAACAGCATGTCCAGCGTAATCTTGCCGTCGTCCGCCGGCGCCGAGGTCGTCGCCGGTGCCGAGGTCGTCGCCGGTGCCGAGGTCGTCGCCGGTGCCGAGGTCGTCGTCGACACTGTGCGCGGAGGCCGTACCATCGGTCGCGAGGCCACCGGGCGCGAGGCCACAGGCCGTGTCGCTACGCGGCGGGCGATCCTCGACGTTACCGACTTGGGTCCGACCGGCTCGCGCGTCGGTCGGGTGGCGGGCGCGCTCGCCGTCGCCTTACTCTGGCGCTGCAGGGTCTGTTGGGCCGCCTGCGTTTGTTGATTACCCTTTTTGATCAGCGCCTGAAGGTCCTCGATGGTCAATTCCTCGGCCGCATCTTCCGCCGCTTCGGCCCGGACCGGTCGCGGCATCGTGACCAGCACGACGCATAGCAGCGTCGCCAACGACGCGCCGCGCGCGATCCGTCGCCCGACGACGCCCCGCCGATTCGTCACGCGCGACTCGTTCAATTCCATGACTGCTTCTGTTCGCATCATATCTGCTCGCTTTACTTTCCGCCCAGCGCGGCCAATGCCGCCAGGATGGTTGGATCCGTGAATTCAGTGACCGGTTGCGGCTGCGTCATCAGCTTGCCGAACGAGAACAGCTTCCGCGTCCCGTCGTCGGTCTCGGTCACCACGCCGTACGCGTGAATCAAGACGATCGTACCTTCGTTGAAGCCCTTGCTCTTCGCGTCATACAGAATCAGCTCGTCGCCGAGAGCGAAGAATCGCCGTTGCTTGGTCTGGTTGTTGGTCAGCGCGACTTGAAGGTTCCCCGGCCACTTCAGCATCGACGAGACGGTGGTGTAGGTGCGCGGGTCGGGCGGAGCCGGTGGTGTCTGGTTCCTCTTCGTGGGTCGGATCGGTCTGCCCCCCCGGGAAACCGTGGGTCTAACCGGCGTCGGGGGCGGCGGCCGGATCCCGTGGAACGGCTTGCGGTCTTCCATCGCGCCGTACGCATCCACCGCCTTGGCGAGCACGATCGGCTCGCGGCGCGGCAGCTTGTCCGCATCGCCTCCCAGATCGAACGTCGCGATCTCCTTCGGGAGAAACTGCTTGTTTTCCTGGTTGCGCGGCATGACCAGCGTCTCGAGCTTGACCGTCAAGTTCACCGACGTGCTGTTCCGGGCCGTGATCGGCTTGATCGAGACATCACGCACCCGCACGAGGAAGGGCAATTCGTAGACCGCACCCAGAAAACCCGTAACGTTCTTGAGCGTTCCCTGCCCGTTGACCGACACCGGCAGCACCGCCACCCCGGTCTTCCGTTCCACCTTGGCCTTGCTCGGCCGGATCCGCGCCGAGCCCAGACCGTTGACCTCCGTGAGGCGGGTCAGCTGTTCCGTCAAGATGTTCTTGGTCTCGTCGTCATTGAGCGACAACGTCTTGCCCGCCAGCTCCAGCCACGCGGTGCGGACGACGACTTGATCCACCTGCTTCGCCCGTTTCAATTCTGCGAGCTTGCTATCCAACAACGCGACCTTCTTCTGGTCGTTGACCACGGGATCGTAGAACATCGTTCGGCCGACCTTGTACCCGACGGTCACCACCAGCAGCCCGATCAGGGCACTCAATAGCATTTTCTGACGCGTCATCTGATTTCCATCCTGCTTGCCGCCGCGTGAGCGCGCCGAGCCCGCACTTGCGTTACCGCTTCTTGTCGTCCTTTTTGTCGTCCTCGCCGGCCAGGGTGAGCGTCAGCGTGGTCGTCCACGGGAAATCCTTGTCCCGGCTTTGATTGGCGGACCCCCGTTTGACCTCGTAGCGGGGCCGGGGCTTCTCCTCATCCTCGACCGTCAGCGCTGCCAGCTTCTCGACCAGCGAATTCAATTGCGCCGGATTGGTCAGCCGCAAGTCGAGCGTGATCTTGCTTTCCCGCATGTTGATCCGCTCGATGTACGCGTCACTGGGATCCGGCATCTTGTCGATGATGACATCCAACTCGTCGAGCCAGATCGCATCCTCGTCCGCCCACGCCCGGGCGTAGTCCACCTGGTCCTCGAACTTCTTGAAATCCTTCTCCCAGCGCGACAGGTTTTTGACCTCGCTGGTCTTCTGTTTTCTGGCCAGTTGAATCGGCCGGTACAACTGGTAGTAGGCCACGCTCGGGGCGGCGATGAACAGGGCGATCACCACCGCGACCATGGGCACCTTGCGGCGGCGGGCCTGTTCGACTTCCTCCGGCCGTTTGGGATGCAGGAAATCGAAGTAGTGGAACCGATCCGCGGCATGCCCGAACGCCAGGCCCAGCGCGGCGCTGAACCCGAGCAGACCGTTCGCCTGATCGCGATGCACGCCCAGATTGGACGACGGATCGAACAGCGCGACGGGAAAACCGAACCGTGCTTCCATCGCGTCGAGCAGCGCCTGCTCGATGCCGCACGACCCGCCGATCACCGCGCGATCGATCGTCGCTCCGGGGTCGGTGGATCGATACGCCTCGATCGAGCGCGTCACCTCGACGAGCAGATCGTTGACCGCGTTCGCGGGGGTGTCGATGTCGTCGAGCGTGGTCAGGGCCTCGGCCTGGTCCGCATTCCCGTCGCCGACGGGTACGCTCACCGACGCGGCCCGCGAAAACGTGAGCTGTCCGTGCCGAATCACGTCGATCTCGGTCAGGTTCGGCCCGACATCCACAAAGAGCGTCCGGCCCGAGCCCGCCGACGTTCCGCCGTGGGTCAGCGCGATCAGGCTTGCATAAGGCCGAAGTCCGATCCGATCCAGCGTCAGCCCCGCCGACTCGCACACGCTCTGGTAATGGGCGATCACTTCGTTGCGTACCGCCGAGGTCAGCACCGGCACCGAAGCGCCTTCCTCGTCGTCCCGCGGATCGGCCCCGGGCAGTACGAAATCGACGACCGCCTCGTCGAGTGAGAACGGCAGCTCCTGCACAATCTGGAAGTGCACCATACTGGGCAGTTCGTCGGGCTCGGCCGTCGGTAATTCCAGCGTGTGCACCACCGCCTGATCGCGCGGTATATCCACGATCACCCGACTCGACCGAATCCGCTGTTCGTCCAGCACCCGTCGGATGTACGCCCCGGTCTGCTGCGGGTTCCGGATG
>Ga0299906_10001473_pt1 | contig 20243 bp, 13 predicted proteins | sample RVTome_14_FD_200259 | JGI IMG/M metagenome (GOLD analysis project Ga0299906, IMG submission 200259) | Soil microbial communities from uranium-contaminated site in the Upper Colorado River Basin, Wyoming, United States - RVT145D125 (version 2) ...
TCTTCCAGGGCATGGCCGGGCTGATGAGCGTCACGGGCGAGCGCGATGACCTGCCCGGGGGCGGGCCGCAGAAGGTCGGGATCGCGGTGACCGACGTCCTGACGGGGATGTACGCGAGCCTCGCGGTCACCGCGGCCATCGCCTACCGGCAGGTCACCGGCGTCGGCCAGTACATCGACATGGCGCTGCTCGACACGCTGGTCGCCTTCAACGCCAACCAGATCTCCAACTACTGGTGCTCGGGGGAGATCCCGAGGCGGTACGGCAACGCGCACGCGAACATCGTGCCGTACGGGGTGTTCCCCGCTGCCGACGGGCACATCATCCTCGCGGTGGGCAATGACAGCCAGTTCGCGAGCTTCTGCCGGGTCGCGGGGCGAGAGCAGCTCGCCCGCGACCCGCGGTTCGGCACCAATCCCCAGCGCGTGACCAATCGCGCCATCCTGATTCCGATCGTCCAGGAGATCGTGCGGGGCCGGCCCAAGCACGCGTGGATCGACGCGCTCGAGGCCGCCGGCGTGCCCTGCGGCCCGATCAACAACATGCAGGAGGTGTTCGAGAACCCGCAGGTGCAGCATCGCGGCATGCGCGTCGACATCCCGCACCCGGGCGGCGTCCCCTGCGCCACGGTGGCGAGCCCGATGCGGTTCTCCGAGACCCCGGTGACCTACGAGATGCCCCCGCCCCTGCTCGGGGAGCACACGCGCGAAGTCCTGGGCGGGGTGCTCGGTCTCAGCGACGGCGAGATCGAGGCGCTGGCGGCGGACGGCGTCGTCTAGCGATTCTTCCAGTCCGCCGGGCGCTTCGCCAGGAACGCATCGATGCCCTCGGCGGCGTCCTCGAGCATCATGTTGCAGGCCATGCCCTCCGAGGCGAGGTCGTAGGCCTCTGGCAGGCTCTTCTCGACCTGCGCGTAAAACCGCTGCTTGCCCAGGCGCACGACGGCAGGACTTTGCGCCGTGATCTTCCGCGCCAGCGCCGTCACTTCCTCGTCGAGCCTCTCCAGCGGCACCACCCGGTTCACGAGCCCCCAGCGCTCGGCGGTCCGCGCGTCGATCGGATCGCCGGTCACGAGCATTTCCATCGCGTGCTTCCGCGACAGGTTGCGCGCCACGCCCACGCCCGGCGTGGTGCAAAAGATACCGCTCTTGATCCCCGGCAGCGCGAACTGGGCGACCTCCGCCGCGACCGCGAGGTCGCACATCGAGACGAGCTGACAGCCCGCCGCGACGGCAACGCCCTGGACCCGGGCGATGACCGGCTGCGGCAGCGCGACGAGGCTCAGCATCATCCGGCTGCACTGCTCGAACAGCCCGAGCTGCCACTCCTTCCCCGGGTGGGCGCGCATCTCGCGCAGGTCGTGGCCGGCGCAGAAGTGCTTTCCGGCCCCCGCGAGCACGACGACCCGAACCGAGCCGTCCGCAGCGACGCGATCGAGCTCCGCCTGCAGCGCCGACAGCATCTCCGTCGACAGCGGGTTCAGCCGGTCGCCCCGATTCAGCGTGAGCGTCGCAATCCCGTCGACGTCCTGGCGCAGCACGTAGGCGCCCTGGATCTCGGCCTTCGCTGGAGCATTCATGGCTCGCCCTCCTCCGTCCCTACTCGATCGCCGCCGCCGATTTCGCCTGCTGGCGCAGCGCGAACTTCTGGATCTTGCCGGTGGAGGTCTTCGGGATCGGTCCGAAGACCACCGCTCGCGGCGCCTTGAAGTGCGCGAGGCTCGCGCGGCAATGCGCGACGATCTCGGCCGCGGTCGCGCTCGCGCCCGGCTTGAGCTCGACGAACGCGCAGGGCGTCTCGCCCCACTTCGGGTCCGGCTTCGCCACCACCGCCGCGGCGAGCACCGCCGGGTGCCGGTAGAGCACGTCCTCGACCTCGATCGACGAGATGTTCTCGCCGCCGGAGATGATGACGTCCTTCGCGCGGTCCTTGATCTTGATGTACCCGTCGGGCTGCAGCACCGCCAGGTCACCCGAGTGGAACCAGCCGCCGGCGAACGCCTCGCGCGTCGCCTGCGGGTTCTTCAGGTAGCCCTTCATCGTGATGTTGCCGCGGAACATGATCTCGCCCATCGTCTCGCCGTCGGCCGGCACCGGCTGCATGGTCTGGGGATCCATCACCGTGACGCCTTCCTCGAGAATGTAGCGCACGCCCTGACGGCCGTTGCGCGCGGCTCGCCCGGCCGCGTCGAGCTCGCTCCAGGCCGCGTGCTTCGCGCACGCCGTCGCGGGGCCGTAGACCTCGGTGAGCCCGTAGACGTGGGTGAGGTCGAAGCCGATCCGTTCCATCCCCTCGATCATCGCCTGCGGCGGCGCCGCCCCGGCGACGAACGCCGAGACCTTGTGGGTGATCCCCTCGCGGAGCTTCGGATCGGCGTTGACCAGCGCGTTGTGCACGATCGGCGCGCCGCAATAGTGCGTGACCCGGTGGGCCCTGATCAGCCCGAAGATCAGCGCCGGGTCGACCTTGCGCAGGCAGACGTTGGTGCCCGCATTGGCCGCCATGCTCCACGGGAAGCACCAGCCGTTGCAGTGGAACATCGGCAGCGTCCAGAGGTACACCGCGTGCCGCGGCATGCTCCAGGTCAGGAGGTTCGCGACGCCGTTCAGGTAGGCGCCGCGGTGCGAGTAGACGACCCCCTTCGGGTTGCCGGTCGTGCCGGAGGTGTAGTTGAGCGCGATCGCCTGCCACTCGTCGGCCGGGGACCGCCAGGCGAACTCCGGGTCCCCTTCGCCCAGAAAGGCCTCGTAGTCGAGGCGGCCGAGACGCTGGCCCGCGCCGGAGTACTCAGGGTCGTCGACGTCGATCACGAGCGGGCGCCGGTCGAGCTTCTCGAGCGCCGCGGCCACGGTGCCCGAGAACTCGCGGTCCGCGATCAGCACCTTCGCTCCGCCGTGGCCCAGCATGAAGGCGATCGCGTCGGCGTCGAGCCGGGTGTTGAGCGCGTTCAGCACCGCGCCCGTCATCGGCACCCCGAAGTGGCACTCGTACAGCTCCGGCGTGTTCGACAGCATCGCCGCGACCGTATCGCCGAGGCCGATGCCGCGCCCGGACAGCGCTCCCGCGAGGCGCCGGCAGCGGGCATACGTTTCCTTCCACGCGAACCGCCGCCCGCCATGGACCACCGAGGCCTGCTCGGGGTAGACCGACGCGCTCCACTCCAGGAAGGTGAGCGGCGTCAAGGGCGCGAAGTTGGCCGGGTTCTTGTCGAGGTCCTGCTCGTAGGGATTCAGGCCCGTCATGGCGCTCGCGCTCCGTCTCTTCGGCCAGAAAGTATAGATCAGGCCGCCGCGGCGTCTTCCTCGCGCCAGAGGACGCCGCCCCTGGCTTCCTTCGCGATCGATTCGAGGACCCGGGCGTGCTCGGCGAGCTCGTCGTCGCTCGCGCGCACGACGACGAGGCGCGGGCGCTCCCCGCCGCCCGCGCGCGCTCCCATCGCCGCCGGCGGCGGAGCCTCGAGCTCGATCGCGAGGCTCTCCTGGCCGCGGGTCATCGCGAGGTACGCCTCGGCGAGCAGCTCGGCGTCGAGGAGCGCCCCGTGGAGCGTGCGGTGCGAGTTGTCGATCTGATAGCGCTCGCAAAGCGCGTCGAGGGAGTTCCGCTTCCCCGGGTGCAGCTCGCGCGCGGTGCCGAGGGTGTCGATCACGCCGGCGACGTGCACCTCGAGCGGCTCGAGCCCGAGCTTCACCAGCTCGAGGTTCAGGAACTCGACATCGAATGCGGCGTTGTGGATGACCAGCTCCGCGCCACGCACGTACTCCAGGAACTCGCGCGCGATATCGGCGAATCGCGGCTTGTCCTGCAGGAACTCGTTGGTGATCCCGTGGACCCGGAGCGCGCCCTCCTCGACCTCGCGCTCGGGGTTGAGATAGCGGTGGAAGTGGTTGCCGCTGAGCCGCCGGCTCACGACCTCGACGCAGCCGATCTCGATGATCCGATCGCCCAGCCGGGCGTTGAGCCCCGTCGTCTCGGTGTCGAGGACGATCTGCCTCATGCGTGGCGTGTCGCCGGGGCGCGCGCCGCCGCCTCGGCCGGCTCGCCCGGACGGTGACGGCGCGCGATGAGGCTGTAGACCGTCGGCACCACGAACAGGGTCAGCACGGTCCCGACCAGGATCCCGCCGACGATGACCCAGCCGATCGGCTGGCGGCTCTCGGCGCCGGCCCCGTGCGCCAGCGCCAGCGGCACCGCGCCGAGCACCATCGCGCCGGTGGTCATCAGGATGGGCCGCAGCCGCAGCACCGCCGCCTCGACCACCGCCGCGCGGATCGCGAGACCCTGCTCCTGCATCTGGTTCGAGAACTCCACGATCAGGATGCCGTGCTTGGTGATCAGCCCGACCAGCGTCACCAGCCCGATCTGACTGTAGACGTTCAGGGTCCCGCCCGAGAGCTTGAGGGCGGCGAGGGCGCCGGCCATCGACAGCGGCACGGTCAGCATGATGATGAACGGATCCCGGAAGCTCTCGAACTGCGCCGACAGCACGAGATAGATGAACGCCAGCGCGAGCAGGAACGTGAGGTACAGGCCTCCGGTCGACACGCGGAACTCGCGCGACACGCCGTTGTAGTCCAGAGCATAGCCGGAGGGCAGGACGCGGCGCGCGACCTGCTCGATGTCCCGGAGCGCGTCGCCGAGCGCGTAGTCGGCGGCGAGCAGCGCGGTGATCGTCGCCGCACGCCGCTGGCCGAAGTGATTGAGCTCCCGCGGCGCGACCCCTTCGCGGACCGTCACCAGGCCCGAGAGCGGCACCATGGCATCGCTCCGTCCGCGGACGAAGATGTCCGAGATGTCGGTCGGGCTCGCGCGGTCACCCGCCGCCATCTGCACCAGGACGTCGTACTGCTCGCCGTTCTGTTTGAACCGGGTGACCTGGCGCCCGCCGAGCATCGTCTCCATCGTCCGGCCCACGGTCTCCACCTGCACGCCGGCGTCGACCGCGCGGTCGCGCTCGACCCGCACCTTCAGCTCGGGCTTGTTGAGCTTCAGGTCGGTCTCGATGTTCTGCAGGCCGGGGATCGTCGTCAGCTCCGCGACCAGGGTGTTCACGACCCGATCGAGCCCCTCGTAGTCCGCCGACGTGATGACGACGACCTCGATCGGCTTCGTCCGCGGCCCTTGACCCAGCGACGCGGGAAGGATCGGGAACGCCTGCACCCCCGGTAGCGCGCCGAGCTTGGGCGCGATCTCGGCCGCAACGTCGCGCGTCGTGCGGGTGCGCTCGCTCCAGTCGGTGAGTCCGACGAACGATACGCCCTGGGAGACCTGGGGGAACCCCGCCACCACGAAGTAGCGCTCAACGTCCGCGAGATCCTTCCAGATGCCCTCGACACGCCGGGCGTACTGGTCGGTGTACTGGATGGTCGCCCCTTCCGGGCCGACGAAGGTGCTGAGCACCACGCCCCGGTCCTCGGTGGGGGCAAGCTCCTGCTTGAGGGTGCTGAACAGGAACGCCATCCCCGCAACCGGGATGACGAACGCGACCAGAATCACCAGCGCGCGCGCGCTCAGCCACACGGACACGCGGCGCCCGCCGACTCGTCCCGAGAAGAGCGGCCAGCGCGCGCCCAACACCCACGCCAGCGCCCGTCGATACCCCCTGGTCACGCCGACGATGCCGGCCTCGATCAGGTTGTAGAGGCGACCGTGCGCCGGCGCGTGGCGCAGCAGCTTCGAGCACATCATCGGCGAGAGCGTCAGCGCCACGAACCCGGATACCAGCACCGCACCGGCGAGGGTCAGCGCGAACTCGATGAAGAGCTTCCCGGTGCGGCCGGTCATGAACGCCACCGGCGCGTACACCGTCGCGAGCGTCAGGGTCATCGCGACCACGGCGAAGCCGATCTCCTTCGATCCGAGCAGCGCCGCCTTGAACGGCGGCATGCCCGCCTCCACGTGGCGGTAGATGTTCTCGAGCATCACGATCGCGTCGTCGACCACCAGCCCGATGGCGAGCACCAGCGCGAGCAGCGTGAGCGTGTTGACGGTGAAGCCGAGGAGGTACATCAGCGCGAACGACCCGATCAGCGACACCGGGATGGTGACCAGCGGCACGATCGTCGCCCGCACCGATCGCAGGAACACGAAGATCACCATCGCCACCAGCGCGACCGCCTCCAGAATCGTCGTGGCCACCGCCTTGATCGAGCGGTCGATGAAGACCGAGGAGTCGTAGGCGACGCTGACGCTCACGCCTTCGGGCAGATCGGCGACGATCCTCGGCAGCTCCGCGCGGATCGCGTTGGAGAGATCGAGCGGGTTCGCGGTCGCCTGCTTGATCACGCCGAGCGCGACCGCCGGCCGGCCGTTGAAGCGCACCACCGAGCGCTCGTCGAGCGGCGCGATCTCGACCCGGCCCAGGTCCCGGATCCGCACCGGATAGCCGCTCACGTAGCGCACGACCACGTTCTCGAACTGATGCGGGCGCGACAGATCGGTCTCGGCGACGACCGAGAACTCCCGCGCCCGGCTCTCGATCCGCCCCGCCGGCACCTCCACGTTCTGGCGCGCGAGCGCGTCCTCCACGTCCCCCGGGGTCAGGCGGTAGGCCGCGAGCTTGTTGCGGTCGAGCCAGATCCGCATCGAGTAGCGCCGCTCGCCGAAGATGCGCACGTCCGCGGCCCCGGGCAGCGTCTGCAGCCGGGTCTTGACCAGTCGGCTCGCGATGTCGCTCACGTCGAGGGAGGACAGCCGGTCGCTCGAGAACGCGAGCCAGATGATCGGATTCGCGTCGGCCTCCACTTTCGCGATGACCGGCTCGTCGATGTCCACCGGCAGCTTGCCGCGGGTCCGCGCCACCCGGTCCCGGACGTCGCTCGCGGCAGCGTCGGGGTTGCGCTCGAGGCGGAACTTGACCGTGATCTGGCTGTTCTCGGCCCGGCTGATCGAGGTGAGCACGTCGACGCCCTCGATCCCGGCGAGCGCGTCCTCGAGCGGCTTGGTCACGCGCGACTCGATCACGTCGGCGCTCGCCCCCCGGTACTTGGTCTCGACGGTGACGACCGGCTCGTCGATCTTCGGGTACTCGCGCACCGACAGCCGCTGGTAGGACACGACCCCGACGAGCACCACGACCAGGCTCAGCACGGTCGCAAGCACGGGGCGCCGGATGCAGAGGTCCGAAAGGACCACCTCAGCTCCCCTGCTTTCCGGCCGACTTGCCGGGCCCTGGCGCGCCGGCGGCGGCGGGCGCCGGGGAGCCGCCGCTGCGCACCGCGACGCCGTCGCGCAGCTTGAGCTGACCGGCGGTGACGACCACGTCGCCGGCTTGCAGACCTTCGGTGATCTCTACCTGGGTGTCGCGCCGCAGGCCGGTCTTGACCTTCACCCGCGCGACCTTGTCCGCCGTCACCCGGAAGACGTACTGGTCCGCGCCCACGGGGATCAGCGCCTCCTCGGGCACGGTGAGCGCGCGGGGGCGCTCGGCCAGGATCACGCGCGTGCGCACGAACATGCCCGGGCGCAGCTGACCGCCGGTGTTCGTGAGCCGCGCGCGGAGGACCAGCGCGCGCCCGTTCTGGTCGACGAGCGGATCGATCGCGTCGAGCGTCGCGGCGTAGGTGCGCCCCGGCAGCGCGTCGCTCGCGACCTCGACCGTCTGACCGCGCTTGATATCGGTGAGCAACAGCTCCGGCAGCCGGAAATCCACCTTCAGCGAGGAGATGTCCTCGAGCGTGACCAGGTCCTGCCCTTCCTTCACGTAGTCGCCGACGCTCACCTGGCGGATCCCGATCACGCCGGCGAACGGCGCGCGAATCTCGGTCTTGGCGAGCCGCGCGTCGGCGAGCGCCAGCGTGGCCTGGGCGACGCGCAGCGCGTTGAGCGCCTGGTCCTTCGCGTTCGGGCTCACGAACTTTTCGCGTTCGAGCTCGGTGACGCGCTTGAAGTTGGTCTCCGCCAGGGCGAGGTTCGCCTTCGCCTGCTGCACCTCGGCGGCGTGGACCGAGGCGTCGAGCGCGACCAGGAGCTGGCCCTTCTCGACCGGGCGCCCCTCGACGAAGTTGATCTGGCTGATCCGCCCCGAGATCTCCGGTCGCACGACCACCGACTCGTTCGAGCGCAGCGTGCCGATGGCGGCGGCATCCTCCTGCAAGCGAGTGGTCTTGACCGCGACGACTTCGACCACGACCGGAGCGCCGGGGGGTGGGCCGCCCGAAGCCTTGGTGTTCCCCTTCGGCGCCTCGCCGGGCACCGGCGCGCGGCCATGATTCTGGTAGTAGGCATACGCGCCCAGGGCAACGAGCCCGGCGAGCGGCAGCGCGACGAAGAGGGCTCTGCGCATGCCTGCTTGACCGACCGCGCTCATTGGACTCCCCTCGCGCGACGCGCTCGGGGTTCGCCCTTGGGGCGGCCCGGCGGGCTCACACGGGCTCCTGCAGCGACGCGACGCCGCGGTTGGCGAGCTCGTCGGCACGCTCGTTCTCGGGATGTCCCGAGTGGCCCCGGACCCAGTGCCACCGGACGCGGTGGCGGCGGGCGAGCTCGTCGAGCCGCCGCCAGAGCGCTTCGTTCTTTACCGGCTTGCGGTCCGCCGTCTTCCAGCCGCGCCGCTTCCACGCCGCCAGCCACTCGGTGATGCCCTTCTTCACGTACTCCGAGTCGGTGAAGACCGCGACGTCACAGGGACGCTTGAGCGCCTCCAGCGCGCGGATGACCGCGGTCAGCTCCATGCGGTTGTTGGTGGTGTCGGGCTCGCCGCCGAAGAGCTCCCGCTCGCGCCGGCCGGAGCGTAGCAGCGCGCCCCAGCCGCCCGGACCCGGGTTGCCCTTGCAGGCGCCGTCGGTGTAGATCTCGACGACGTCAGCCACGCTCGCTGCCGCCGCGACCCGCCCCGCCCGCGATCAGGCGCAGCCGCACCGACGCGCGCCGCCCGTGGCTGGCGCCCGCCTGCGCGACGGCCGGATCACGGCGCGCGACGGGAGCGAGCGCCCGCGCCGTCGCGCGACCGTTCCGCCACTGCGGCGCCACCAGGCGCATCCCGCGCACCCGTTTCACCGCCCGCACGACGTACACGCCGCCGCAGATCGGCCACCAGCGGTCGCCCGCCTGCTCCATGAACGCGAACCGCTGCAGCCACTTCGCCTGGCTGAACGGGGGCGCGTAGCGGCCCAGCCGGCCGCCGTTCAGCTCGAAGCCGAGCAGCTTCAGCCAGTCGCGGAGCCGCAGCAGGCCGATGAACTCGCCGCACCAGGGATGCGCGGCGCGCCGGAGGCCGAGCCGGCGCTTCAGCCCCCACAGGCTCAAGGGGTTGAAGCCGGCGATCACGATCTGCCCCTCGGGCATCAGGACCCGCTCGGCCTCGCGCAGCATCTGGTGTGGATCCTGGTTGAACTCGAGGACGTGGGGCAGGACCACCAGGTCCACGCTCTGCGAGGCGAGCGGCCAGTGGCGCGGGTCCGCGACGATGGCGCAGCCCGGCTCGACCCCGAGGGTGAAGCGAAACGGCATGCGGTTCGCCCGCAGGCAATCGATCGTCGGCAGACCGACCTGCACCGACCTGAACCCGAAGACGTCCTCGACCGCGCTGTCGAACTGCGCCCGCTCCCACTCGAGCACGTACGCCCCCTTCGGGGTTTCGAACCACTCGGCTAGCGTTTGCTGCTGGGGCGGTTGCGACACGAGGGCGCCATGCTCCTGGACTTGCAGAGGCAGAGGATGCGTACGCGGGTGCGTATTATGGCGCAAAGGCGACGAATCCCTCCGTCGCTGCCGCCAGCCGCGCGCGGCCGAGTCCGCCCGCGGCCGTCCTTGCCGGTCCCCGCCGTCAGCGGCCGGCCAACGGACCGACTTTGACGGATTCCCGCTAATCCGCGGTCTTGCCTTGACCCCCCCACGGGCGCTCCGTAATATCCGCGCAGCTCCCGGGGGCATGGTGGCGGCGACGCGCGGAACGAGGTGGCTGGTTGCAGCGCTGCTTGTCGGCGTGCCGTCGCTCGCGCCAGCGGTCGACCCCTTGTTGCACGAGCTCCCGGAGCCCGAGTCGCCCCCCGCGGCTTTGAGCCCGCCGGCGCCGCTCGTCGAAGCCGAAGCCCAGGCCGAGGACGAACTCGCCGACCTCGAGGTGAGCGAGATCCGCGACCTCGGCCCGAAACCGCCGACGACCGAGCCGCCCGGCGACCTTTGGCAGCGCATCCGCAGCGGCTTCGGCATCGCCGACCTCGACGGCGCCCTCGTCGTCCAGCAGCAGAAGTTCTACGCTCAGCGGCAGGACCAGATCCAGCGCATCGTCGACCGCGGCCGGCGCTACCTGTTCCACATCGTCGAGGAGCTCGAGCGGCGCGGCTTGCCGACCGAGCTCGCGCTGCTGCCGATGGTCGAGAGCGCCTACAACCCGATGGCGTACTCGCGCGCGCATGCGTCGGGACTGTGGCAATTCATCCCGTCCACCGGCCGCAACTACAACCTCGGCCAGAACTGGTGGTTCGACGCGCGCCGCGACGTCGTCGCCTCGACCAGCGCGGCGCTCGACTATCTGCAGAGCCTCCACGACATGTTCGGCGACTGGCACCTCGCGCTCGCCGCGTACAACATGGGCGAGAACGGCGTGCAGCGCGCGATCGACCGCAACCGGAAGCGCAAACGCGGCACCGACTACGGATCGCTCCCCATGTCGCGCGAGACGCGCCGCTATGTCCCGACCCTCCAGGCGCTGAAGAACATCGTCGCAAATCCGGCGGCGTTCGGCGTCGAGCTCGACCCGATTCCGGACGCGCCGTACTTCGTCACCGTCACCCTCACCCGCGACATCGACCTCGACCTCGCCGCCAAGCTCGCCGAGATGCCGGTCGAGGAGCTCGTCGCCCTCAACCCCGGGCACAACCGCCCGGTGGTCGCCGCGGCGCTCGCGCCGCAGCTCGTGCTGCCCAACGACCGCGCCGAGGCGTTCCTCCAGAACCTGGAGCGTCACGAGGCGCCGCTCTCCTCGTGGCAGACGTACACGTTCAAGGCCGGCGACACGCTCGAGAAGCTTGCCAAGGAGCACGGCATCAGCGTCGTGCGGTTGAAGGCGATCAACGGCCTTGCGCCCAGGGGCCGGGTCGTCGTCGGCCAGCAGCTGCTGCTCCCCGAGAAGGGCACCGCCGCGGCGTCCGAGCCGCTGCCGCCGATCTTTTCGGCGCCGGCCCGCTTCGCGGCCTACGCGGTGCGGGCGGGCGATACCTGGGCGAAGATCGCACGGGCGTTCGGCGTCCGCGTCAACGACCTCATGCGGCTGAACGAAGGGGCTGAGCTCCTCGCCGGCGAGTCGCTGGTGATCCAGCTCACGCCGAAGCGGACGGTCCGAAGATCCGTGAAGCGGCCCGCGTCGCGTCCACGTCCGCGCGCGGCCTCGCCGTCACCTCGCCTGGCCGCCCCGCCTGCTCCCCGGTAAGCGGGGGGGTCGCGTCGGCGGTGAGGGGATCGCCACCCCATCCGCGTAGACCCAGCAGTTCACTTCGCGCGTCGCTGACACCGGCACCGACGGCGGGTATTCCATCCGGCACTGCGTGGTCGCGTGCGGGCAGCGCGGGTGGAAGTGACAGCCCGAGGGCGGCGCCACCGGGGACGGCAGCTCCCCCTTGACGTGGAGCTGCTCCCGTCCGCCCTCCAGCGTGGGGACCGCGTCGAGCAGCGCCTGCGTGTAGGGATGCTTCGGGTCGGCGAGCACTTCCTCGACCGTCCCATGCTCCACGATGCGCCCGAGGTACATCACTGCGACTTCGTCGGCGACGTAGCTGACCACGCCCAGGTTATGGGTGATGAACAGGTACGCGACGCCGAGTTCCCGCTGCAGCCGCTTGAGCAGATTGAGGATCTGCGCCTGGACCGAGACGTCGAGCGCGCTCGTCGGCTCGTCGCAGACGACCAGCCTCGGGTTCACCGACAGCGCGCGCGCGATCGCGATGCGCTGGCGCTGTCCGCCGGAGAACTCGTGCGGGTACCGGGACAGCGCCGCCTCCGGGAGCCCGACCTGGGCGAGCAGCTCGCCCACGCGTCGTTCCCGCGCCGCCCGATCGGTCAGCACGCCGAGCGCAGTCATGCCTTCGAGCAGGATGTCCTGCACCCGCATCCGGGGGTTGAGCGAGGCGTAGGGATCCTGGAACACGATCTGGAGATCCGCGCGTCGTCGCCGGAGGGCGTTGCCGCGCAGGCGCGTCAGCTCGACGCCGTCGAACTCCACCTCGCCGCCGGTCGGCCGGATGAGCTGCAGGACGCTCTTGCCGACGGTCGTCTTGCCGCAGCCGGACTCGCCGACGAGCGCGAGCGTCCGGCCGGGCGCGATCGCGAGCGACACGCCGTCCACCGCGCGGACGTGACCGACCGTGCGCTTGAGGATCCCGCGGCGAATCGGGAAGTGGACCTTGAGCGCGCGCGCCTCGAGCAGCGGTCGCGCGCGTTCCGGCGCCCGGGGTGATCCCTGCAGCAAGCGCACTTCGTCCACCATCGCCGGCGCGGGCTCGCGCTCGCGGAGGTGACACCTCACCCGATGGCCGTCGGCGACGCGCGACCAGGGTGGCGCCTCGGTCCGGCAGCGGTCGAAGGCGTGTTCGCACCGGTCCGCAAAGCGACACCCCCGGAACTCCACCGACAGCGCGGGCACCTGGCCGGGGATGACGTCGAGCTCCCCGCCCCGCTTGTCCGGACCCGGCAGCGCCGCGAACAGCTTGATCGCATAGGGGTGCTGCGGCGCCCGGAAGAAGCTCTTCCGCTCGGCGACCTCGACCAGCTCGCCGGCGTACATGACCGCGACCCGATGCGCCATGCCCGCGACGACCCCGAGATCGTGGGTGATGAGCAGGATCGACATGCGGCGCGTCGCCTGCAGCGCTCGCAGCAGGTCGAGGACCTGGGCCTGGATCGTGACGTCGAGCGCGGTGGTCGGCTCGTCGGCAATGAGCACGTCGGGCTCCGCGGCGAGCGCGAGCGCGATCATCACGCGCTGCTTCATCCCCCCCGAGAGCTGGAACGGGTACTCGTCCAGACGGCGCGTCCCGTCGGCGATTCCCACCTGGTCGAGGAGCTCGAGCGTGCGCTCGCGCGCGGCCCGCCCGCGCAAGCTGGTGTGCCGCTCCAGGACCTCGCTGATCTGTCGGCCGACGGTGAGCACCGGGTTCAGGCTCGTCGCCGGCTCCTGGAAGATCATCGCGATCCGCCGCCCGCGAACGTCGCGCATGCGCGCCTCGGGGAGATCGAGGAGCTCGATGCCGTCGAGCCGGACGCTGCCCGCCACGATCCGGCCGTTCTCCGGGAGCAGCCGGGCCAGCGTGAGCGCGGTCATGCTCTTGCCGCAGCCCGACTCCCCGACGATGGCGAAGGTCTCGCCCCGCGCGATCTCGAGATCCACGCCGTCGAGGGCGCGAACCAGCCCGTCGCTGGCGTCGAGCCAGGTCTTCAGACCCTTCGCTTCGAGGACCGCGCTCACGTCTTCACCGCCGCCGGCCGTGCGCCGACCGCCACCCGCGGATCGAACGCGTCGCGCACCGCGTCGGCGAAAAGGTTCGCCGCGAGCACCAGCACGAACATGAACGCGAACGCGGCGGCGAGCGTCCACCACACCATCGGCTCACGCGCCATCTCGAGTCGCGCGGTGTTGATCATCGTGCCGAAGCTCGTCATCGACGGGTCCACCCCGACGCCCACGTAGGAGAGCACCGCTTCGGCGAGGACCAGCCCCGAGAAATCCATCACCAGCGCGATCAGGACGATGTGCATCACGTTCGGCAGGAGGTGACGGGTGATGACGCGGCCGTGACCCACCCCGAACGCATGCGCGGCCTGAATGTACTCGAGCTCCGAGAGCTTGAGCGCCTCGCCGCGCAGCAGCCGCGCCAGCCCGGTCCAGCTCGTGACGCCGAGGATGATGCACAGCAGCAGCAGGCGCAGGTCGGCGCGGTGGGCCGCGGTCGGAAACAGCTCCGGGTGCTTGTCCATGTACACCTGCATCATCAGGATGAAGGCCGCGATGAGCAGCACGCCGGGGATCGAGTTGAGCGTCGTATAGACGTACTGCACCACGTCGTCCACCCAACCCTTGAGGTATCCGGCCATGATGCCCAGCAGGATCGCGAACGGCAGCATGACGAGCGTCGTGATCGTGCCGATGACGAGCGCGGTGCGGATGCTCTTGAGCGCCTGGTAGAGCACGTCCTGCCCCACCTTCTCCGTGCCGAGGACGTGATACTTCGCCGCGAGCAGCGCGGTCGGCACGACGAGCATCAAGAGGGCGAGCACCGTGAGGAAGGCCGCGAGCCACGGCACTTCGGTCTCGCGGCGTCGGATTGCGCTCCACATCGCCGCGACCGTCCGGCCACGCCGCTTCGCCATCGCCGCGGTCGTCAGCCCCACCACGGCCCACCACGCCGCGAACGCGAGCGCCACGCCCTGGAGCACGGTCACGGCGGCGTCGCGGTTCCGGTCCAGCTCGTCCTTGAGATGCGCGCCGCCGTAGCGGAGCCGCGGGAACTCGCGCACGATCTTGCCGCCGGGAAGCTCGGTCGTCTCGCGCTGGTACGCGCGCGTCGCCAGCGGCGCCGAGTACGTCCGTTCGCTCCGCATGCGCAGCGGCTCGAGCACCGCGTCGAGGACGCTCAGGACCTCGACGCCGTAGACCGTCCCGCCATCGGCCGCTCTTCCCTCGAGCCGCTGCCGGTAGTGGATCGAGTCGAGCAGGCCGATGACGACGAAGGCCGCCAGGACCACGAGGGCGCAGACGCCGGGCGTGCTGCGCAGCACCCGGCGCCACGGGACGAGCAGGTGGGCCTGCTGTCGGATGTACCAGAAGTAGACGACGCCAAGGGCGACCAGCAGCCAGACCAGCGAGTCGGTCCACAGCGCGACCGGCAGGACGCCAAAGCCCCAGTGCATGAGCGCCGGGACGCCGGCGGCCGCGGCGAGGAGCGCGGCGACGACCGCTGCGAGGCCGCGGGTCATTCGAACCTCACCCGGGGATCCACGACCGTGTACGACAGGTCGGTCAGGATGAGGCCGACGATGTACAGCGCCGAGCCGAGGAACACCATCGACCGCACCACCGCGAAGTCCTGGGCCTGGATCGCGTCGATGGTGTAGCTCCCCAGGCCCGGAATCCCGAAGAACGACTCGGTGAGCAGGCTTCCCATGAAGAGCAGCGGGATCACCACCACCACGCCGGTGAGCACCGGGATCAGGGCGTTCCTGAGCACGTGGCGGAACATGACAGTCGTCTCCGCCAGCCCCTTCGCCCGGGCGGTGCGGACGTAGTCGCGGTTCACCTCCTCCAGGAAGATCGTGCGATACCAGCGCGTGGCCGCGCCGATGCCGCCGATGACGCCGACCAGCACCGGCAGGATCACGAACCGTCCGGCATCGAGGCCGCCGTCGTAGCCCGAGATCGGGACGAGGTGCCACAGCTTGCTCGCCAGGAACTGTCCGCCGATGATGTAGAACAGCATCGAGATCGACATCGCCGCGACGCACACCACCACCCCCCAGAAGTCGAGGTAGGTCGCGCGGAAGAACACGAGCGCGAGCGCGAACGTGACGTTCACCGCCAGGCCGACCACGAACACCGGGATCGCGACCGCGAGGCTCGGCGCCATGCGCGTGCGGATCTCGTGCCCGATGCTCCGGCCGTCGTCGGCGTTGCCGAAGTCGAACGCGAAGAGCCGCACCGACTTCTGGAAGAAGATCGTGTCGGTGAACCGCCCGGCGCCGGCGGCCGCCGGGTTGTAGAGCATCGGCCGGTCGTAGCCGCGCTCGGCCTTCCACTTCTCGATCGCCTCCGGCGTGACCCGCTTCGCCCCGAGCTGCATGCGCGCCATGTCATCGGGCGTGTTCACGACGAAGAACAGCAGGAACGTGATCAGGTTGACCCCGATCAGGATCGGGATCGCGTACAGGATCCGGCGCAGGACGTAGGCGGTCATTGGGCCACCTTGTCGCTGCGCGACAAGGATTCGCGCTTGGGGCGGCCCGGCGCGCTCATGCCGCCGGGCGCGCGGCCGCGCGCTCCCGGCGGAGGTACCCGAGGACCGCCGGCAGAAAAGCGAGCACGAGCAGCAGCCCGGCGAGGGCGAGCGGGCCGACGACCGGACGGTTCCACTCGGCGCGCCGCTCCTCGCGCAACCGCGTGTCGAGGCGGTAGTACTTCAGTCCGTTGCGCGCCATCTGGTTCGGCTTGACGTTCGCGAGCCACTGGTGCGCCAGGCCGTAGTCCTTCGGGTGGAACCCCCACGCCCACGGCGCGTCCTCGCGGGCGATCGCCACCATGCGGTCGATGAGCGCCTGCCGCTCGGGGCCGTTGTCGATGCTCTTCATCTCCAGGAACAGCCGGTCGTACTCCGGGTTCTGGTAGTTCGCGGTGTTCTCGCCGCCGGTCCTGGCGCGCGATTGCGGGCCGTTCAGCAGGAACATGAAGTTCTCGGGGTCGGGGTAGTCGGCGTTCCAGCCGAGGAAGAAGAGCTGGGTGTTGCCGGCGCGGACTTTCTCCTGGAACCGGTTCCAGTCGGTCGCGCGGACCTCGAGCTGGATGTCCAGCTTCGCGAACTGGCGCCGATACCAGTCGAGACGCGGCTTGTCGCCGGGGCCGCGCTGCACGGTGTCGAGGTACAGGACGAGCGGCTGCCCGGTCTGCGCGTCACGCCCTTCGGGGAAGCCCGCTTCGGCGAGCAGCTTCCGCGCCACCGCGATCGGCTTGCGCTCCGGCCGGCCGTCGACCCAGTCGTAGACCACCGGATTGACGCCGTCCCGGCCGTCGCGGTAGCCGAAGATCCCGGGCGGGATGGGTCCGGTGCCGGGGGTGCCGCGCCCGTTCATGAAGATGGAGATGAATTCCTCCCAGTCGATCGCGATCGACACCGCCTGGCGCAGCTTCCGTCCCCGATCGGAGCGCCCGCCGACGACCGGATCGAGGAAGTTGAACGCGAGGTAGAACGTGCTCGTCCCGACCGACGTGCGCAGCCGGATTCCCCGTTCCTCCATCTCCGGCGTCAGGCTCGCCTCCCCCTCGAGGTCGATGCGGACCGCCTGGTCGAAGTTGTCGGAGGCGATCCCCGACTGGTCGTAGTAGCCCTGGAGGAACTTGTTCCAGTACGGGATGCCCTCCTTCTCCCGGCTGAAGACGATGCGGTCGATGAACGGCACCGGTCGGCCGGCGTCGGCGAGGAGCCCCGATTCCGCGTCCCCCGGCGCCCCCTCCTGCGGGTAGCGCTCGCCGCGGAAGTTCGGATTGCGCGCGAGCACCATGCGGGCGTTCGGATTGTTCTCGACCAGCATGTACGGCCCGGTGCCGACCGGGAACCAGTCGAGCGTCAGGTTGCGGCCGTCGCTCATGCCGCGCTGCGAGTAGAAGCGATCCGCCTCGACCGGCAGCGGCGCGAAGAACGGCATCGCCAGCCAGTACGCGAACTGCGGATACTTGCCCTTGATCCGCACGCGGTACGCGTGCCGGTCGACGATCGCGACGCCCGGCAGCGCGAAGCTGCGCAGGTCGATCCAGGGCAGCCCCTTGTCGGCCTTGCCGAAGCGCGCCTCGTGCGCCTTCGCCAGCCGGTCGTTCTCGGCCTTGAGCGCTTCGGCGAGCTCCTTCAGGCCGACGATGTACTCGCTCATGTGACCGAGGATCGGCGAGACGAGGCGCGGATGGGCGAGGCGCTTGATCTGGTACACGTAGTCCTCGGCGAGGAGCTCGCGGGTACCGCTGACCGGAAAGTCGACGAGCGTGAACTTGCGGCGGATCTCGGCTTCAGGAAGGTCGAGAAACAGCGCCTTGCCGTTCGCGTCCTGCGCGAATGCCGGATGCGGCTGGTAGCGAATGCCCGGCCGGATGCGGATCTCGTACTCGCTGTAGGCGACCTGCTCGGCCGGCGCGTCGGCGGGAAGCTCGCGGCCCTCGGTGTCGAACAAGCGCGGTTTCGGCAGCTCGACCGCCGCCCCGGGAATCAGCTCGTAGGGGCGCTTGAGGTAGTGATACTGAAGCGGCGGTTCGTAGATCTGCTGGATGAAGCCCCACTCGTCCGAGGTGTACGACCGCGCCGGGTCGAGGGTCTTCGGGCGATCGATGAACGAGCTGTAGAGAATGTTCGCGCCGCGCTCGGCGGCCGGGTACGGATCGTTCCACACCTCGCCGCAGCCGGCGACCGCCGCGACGATGACCGGGAGCGCGAGCCCTCGCATGGCGGCACCGAGTGTAGCGGACGCGGCACGGCGTGTCAGTGCCGGTGCCTGGATATAATCCCGTTCATGGGCCTCCTCGACAACAAGCGGATCCTCGTCACCGGCCTGCTCAGCAACCGCTCGATCGCCTACGGCATTGCGCGCGCCTGCCGGCGCGAAGGCGCGGCGCTCGCCTTCACCTACCAGAACGACCGGTTCCAGGAGCGCGTCAGCGAGATGGCGCGCGAGCTCGGAAGCGACATCGCCGTGCCGTGCGACGTGGCGAGCGACGCGGAGATCGAGCGGCTGTTCCGCACTTTGCGCGAGCGGTGGGACGGCCTGGACGGCCTGGTGCATGCGATTGCGTACGCGCCCCGCGAAGCGATCGCGGGCGACTTCGTCGCGGGCGTGTCGCGCGAGGCGTTCCGGATCGCTCACGACGTCTCGAGCTACAGCTTTCCGGCGCTCGCCCGCGCCGCGCTGCCGATGATGCAGGGACGCAACGCCGCGCTCCTGACCATGACGTATCTCGGCGCCAATCGCGTCGTGCCGGGTTACAACACCATGGGCCTCGCGAAGGCCAGCCTCGAGGCCGCGGTCCGCTACCTGGCCGCGAGCCTCGGTCCGCGCGGCATCCGCGTCAACGGGATCTCGGCCGGCCCCATCAAGACGCTGGCGGCGAGCGGCATCGCCGGGTTCGGCAAGATCCTCAAGTACGTCGAGGCGAATGCGCCGCTGCGCCGGAACGTCACGATCGACGACGTCGGGAACGTCGCCGCGTTCCTGCTCTCCGAGCTCGCGGCGGGGGTCACCGGCGAGATCACCTACGTCGACTGCGGGTTCAACGTCGTGGCCGGGGGGATGGAGAGCGGCGCGCCGGAAGGCTGACCGCCGGGGTGCATCGGCCGGCGTCCGCGGCACCGGGCGCTCGCCCCGCCTGGACTATCGGTCCGCCTTCCCCTGCAGGTTGGCCTCGTAGACCGTGATCTCGGCGCGACTGCGCAACCCGTCGACGAACGCGCCGTAAGCCTCGCGCGCCCCCTGCCGGGCAAGCCCGGTCTCGTTCGCGCGCAGCTTCGCCTCGTCCACGGTCGGCGGCTCGATCACCTTTGCGACCCGGTAGATCGCGTACCCCGCCGGCGACAGGTCGACGCCCGCATAGGCGGGGAGCTTCGACGCGTCGGCGCGAAACACGGGCGCCACGGCCCGCGGGTCGAGCCCCGCGGGGCTTTCGCGGCTGACGGATCGCGCCGGGCCCCAGGCGACTCCGCCATCCTGACCGGACTCGAGCTGCTTCAGCCTCGCGGCGCCGGCCTCGCGGGCGAGCCGCAGCGCCTCCTCCTGGGTGAGTTTCTTCGCGATCTCGCCCCGCACCTCGTCGAGCGGCCGCGCGGCGGCGGGCTTGTGCTCCAGCACGCGCGCCACGACGACGCGGCCGGGCGCGGTTTCCACGGCCTCGGTGTTGCGCTTGTTGCGGATCGCGTCGTCGCCGAACAACCCCGCGAGCAGCTTCGCGTTCCCGAGCGGCGCCGGCGCGGCGCCACGGGCGAACCAGCCGGTGGTCCCGATCTTGAGCTTGAACCGCTCGGCGATCGGCTGCAGGCTGTCGGGTTGCTCGTAGGCGAGGTTGCTGAGCGCCTCGGCGGCCTCCGGAAACCTCTTCTGCGCGCGCTCGCGCTTGAGGTCGCGCTCGATGTCGGCGCGCGCGGCGTCGAAATCCTTCGCTTCCGCCGGCGCGTTGATCAGGATGTGGCGCACGCGACGCTCCTCGCTCTTCCCGCCCTCGGCCTTCCGCGTCCCGGTGACCTGAATGATGTGGAAGCCGAACTCCGTCGCGACGAGCGGGCTGATCTCGTCCGGCTTCAGCCGGAAGACCGCGTCTTCGAAGGGCTTCACCATGGCGCCGCGCCCGAACCAGCCCAGGTCGCCGCCCGCGGCGGCCGAGCCCGGGTCCTGGGAGTTGGCCTGGGCGAGCTCCGCGAACCTGGCCGGGTCCTTGCGTACCTCGGCGAGGAGGGTTTCGGCCTTCTTCCGCCCCTCCAGGTACGCGGCGCGCTGCGGCGCGAGGCCGGCCTCGTAGGCCGCCTTGACCTCGTCGGGGCTGACGGTCTCGGCGCCCAGGAACGCATCCAGCG
>Ga0299906_10001474_pt1 | contig 20236 bp, 25 predicted proteins | sample RVTome_14_FD_200259 | JGI IMG/M metagenome (GOLD analysis project Ga0299906, IMG submission 200259) | Soil microbial communities from uranium-contaminated site in the Upper Colorado River Basin, Wyoming, United States - RVT145D125 (version 2) ...
GACTGCTCGTGGCGCATGTGGACCATCCGTACCCCGTGCTCGCGAAGATGGCTGAGGATCGGCCAGATGTGTCCGCCGTTGATGGTGAAGCAGACGCGGACGTCCTGTTCCTGCAGGACGCGGGCGACGATGGCGCCGCCGTCGACACGGGCGTCGGGCGTGTCGTCGGGGGGCCGGATCATGGCGTCGCCGATGTCGCGCGTCGAGTCCATGTCGCATGCTCTCGCACATGCCGCGCCGAGTGCCAACGACGCGTTTGTCGTTGACGATCCGGGTAGGCCGCTGTTACCTTCGTCGCATCGTGCAGGCGGCTCCGGGGAAGGTCATTCACGTCGATTTCGCCACGCGCCAGCGTGAGGGCGGGCAGGTCGTTCGCCCGCGTGACGCGCCGCCGCCGCCGCCCCCGCCGGCGTCGGCACGCCCGCTCGGGAGCGCGCGTGAATTCGTCCTGCTCTGGCGTCCCCCGGCCACGCGCGCGACGGCCGAGTATCTCGGCGGTCGCTGGGACTGGGGATGGACGTTGTTCGTGTGGACGAGCGAGGCCGCCGTGGGCGCCCAGTGGACGCGGATCGTCGCCGGCCGCGGGTACGTGCCGCAGCATCTGAGCCGGGAGGCGTTCATCAGCTTCCTGCACCGCGCCAGCGAGATCGGCGGGCTGCTCCTCGACGGGGAGCTCGAAGGCACGGGCGAGGTCATCCGCGCCGAGCCTGAGCAGCTCATCGGACGCGACGAGGCGATCACCGCGCTGGGCGGCTGAGCCGCGCCGCCAACGCCGGGACCTGCGCGAGGCTCGCCAGCCGGGTGGCACCGGGCACGTCGCGGCGCAGGCCGACGAGCGCGGCCTGGGCGCCCGCACCGAGCGCTCCGGCGCCGTCGGCGTGCGGATCGTCGCCGACGTGCAGCACCGCCGCGGCCGGGACGCCGAGCGTCCGGAACGCCCGGCGGAATATCTCGGGCGCCGGCTTCGCGTAGCCCGCGTCGACGGAGGTGACGGCCGTGTCGAGCATCGCCGCCAGGCGCAGCTCGGCCAACAGCCCGGGCAGCCGACGGTCGAAGTTCGAGATGACGCCGACGGCGAGGCGGCGCCGTCGCAACGTGGCGAGGACGGTGCGGGCGCCCCGGACGACCGTCCACGCCGCCGCGTGGGTGTAGTGGTCGTAGAGCGCGTCGAAGCAGGCGGCGAAGGCGGGGTGGCCCTGCCGGACGCCGAGGGTGCGTGCCACGACGTCCGCCCACCAGGCACGCTCCAGGGCCGCGACGCGGCGCGGGGGCGGGTGGCCGAACGCGAGCGGCGGCGCCGCGGTCACGGCCTGCACGAACGCGGCGCCGATGGTCGCGCGGTCGACGACCAGGCCCGCCTGCGCCGCGAGGCGCGCATAGGTGTGCGCGACGGGCTCGGCCGGGACGATCAACGTGCCCGCGGCGTCGAACGTCACGGCCCGCAGCGGCCGGGGCGATTCAGATGGGGGCGCCACGCGGCAGGCGGCGCAAGGCGGCGGACAGACCGCCGGTGTCGTAGTCGAGCACGACGTAGCCGCCGTCGCGGAGCGCGCCCGGATTCACCACGGTCGTCGTGCCCACCCGATCGGTACCGCGTCCTTCATGGATGTGTCCGACCACGGCCAGGTCGGGGGCGCGCCGTTCGATGAAGCGGCGCACCGCGGCGCTGCCGACCGGCGTCCCGTTCACGAGACGATCGAGCGCGGTGTCGAGCGGCGGCGTGTGGCAGATCATCAGGCGACAGGGAGCGTCGGCGACGGTCGCATGTCCCGCTTCGAGCGTCGCGTCCAGTTCGTGCTCCTCGAACTCGGTGGGGGTGTCCATGGGGGTCACGTTCGAGCCTCCACAGCCGAAGACGCCGAGATCACCGAAGCGCCGTCCCTCGCCGTGGAGCGAGATGCCCTCGGTCCGAAAGGCGTCGATCACCCACGGCATGTCGAGATTGCCCGTGACGGCCAACACCGTGGGGCAGAAGCGCCGGACGGTGTCGACCACGCGGGCGGCGTCCGGCGGGTCGCCGAAGTTGGTGAGGTCGCCGGTCAGGATCGCGACGTCGGCCTCGGCCAGCTCGCTGCCGAGCCGCTCCACGGCGCGCACGGCCATGTGGATGTCCCCGAAGCAGACCAGACGCATCGACATCACGCTGTACCGCGTCGCGCCCAGATCAGGAAGCGGCGGTAGGTGTAGAAGTACGGCGACGGGGACCCGAGGACCTCGTGCAGGCGGCTCCGGTAGCGTGCGAGAAACGCCGTGTAGACCTCGGGCCGGAGGCGGCGCTCGTAGTCGGTGAGCAGGGTGCCGCGGGTCCACTCCAGGACGTCGTCCACCCCGGCGAGCCGATGCCCGTAGATGCGCAGATCGACCTGCTGCTCCGTGCAGCCCAGATCGCAGAGCAGCTCGGCGTAGCGTTCGGGCTCGAGGACCGGCACCGACCGCCGCCACCCGCCCAGGTGCGTCGCAAAGGGTTCCGCCGCCGCCGTGTCGTCGGCCGCCACGTGGGACGCATGGCCGAAGTTCGCGGGGAACTGCAGCGCGAGCTGGCCGCCCGGTCGCAGCGCTCGGACGAGCCGCCCGAAGAGTGCGGGGTGATCGTCCAGCCAGTGCAGGGCGGCGTTCGAGAAGACGAGATCCCACGCCGCGTCATCGTCGAAGGTCGCGATGTCCCGCTGCGCGAAGCGCAGGCCGCCGCCGGCCAGCGTCGCCGCGCGCGCCAGCATGTTGGGCGAGGTGTCGAGGCCGAGCGTGTCGCGTGCGCCGAGTCGATCGTGCAGCAGGCGGGTGGTGTCGCCCGGTCCGCACCCGAGATCGACCACGCGCATGCCGGCGGCGGGGCGAAGGCGGGCGCACAGATCACGAAAGGGTTGGCGGCGTTCCCGCGCGAAGCGGCCGTAGCGTCCCGGATCCCACGGGTCGTGCGCCATGCGATTCGTCTAGCACGAGCGCGTGACAATTGCTGCCGCGCGACGCCACATGCTAGGGTCGTGTGCGTGGCACGGGTGATCGCACTCGGAGAGTATGCACGGGGACGCCGGCAACGTGAGGCGCGTGCGCTGCATGTCCGCTGCTGCGGCATCTTGACCGCGTCGGTCGCGTACGCGCGAGTCGCCGCCGCGGGCGCGGCACCGGCCGAGCGACCCATGTGGCTCGCCCGGTTGCGGAAGCTGGAAGCGGTGGAGGCCTACGCGCTCGCGCTCGCCTGAGCGCCGGTGACGCGAGCGAACCGGATGTCGCGAGCGACCATCAACGTGCCCGCGATGCGGCTGCGCCAGTTCGGGGTGCAGCTCTACCAGGCCATCCTGGGCCCTCGCGACGTCGAGAAGCTCGTGCGCTTCGAGGTGCTGGGCTACGACGACGGAGCGCCGACCCCGCGCCCCACCGGCCGCCGGCGCCCGACGACGCCCAAGGCGCAGAAGGTCAATTGGGAGTTGCTCGAGCGACGCATCTCGCAGTCTCCGACGGCCTACCAGCGGCCCGTAATCCGCAAGAAGATCGCGGAGTTGACCGACTACTATCGGCAGTGCGCGGACACCGGGAACCTGCCGGCGATCCCGGGCGCCGTGCTGCTGGTCTCGCAGCGCCGGCTGCGGTTCACGCCCACCAGCGTGCATCGCGTGCTCGGCGTCCTGCAGATTCCGACCGACGAGGGGCTCTTGCGCGCGCTCGACGGCCAGCACCGCCTGTTGGCGCTACACCAGATGATCGCCGACGACGAGCGCGTCGACGACGTTCAGGTACCCGCGGTCGTCTTCGACGGACTCACGCCCGATCAGGTGGTCGAGCTGTTCGTCACCATCAACGCCAAGCACACGAAGCTGAATCCGTCGCACCTGGTCAGTCTGGCCGGCCGCCGACTCTATCCCGACCCGTCGCTGGCGGCGAGCCACGACGTCATTCGGACGTTGAACGAGCGAGCGGACTCGCCGCTGCGGGGCGAGATCAAGCTCTTCGGGGTCGGTCACGGTCGCGTGGCGCAGGCACCGCTCGCCGACGAGCTGAAGCTCATCTTCACGGCCGTGGGCGCGTTGGGCGGGACCCAGTCGGCTCGCTTCCACGAGTCGGCACCGCGGTTCTTCCTCACCTACTTCAAGCAGATCGCGCAGGTCTTCCCGCGCGCGTGGAACGGCCGCAAGTACAGCATCCGGACCGCCACCGCGTTGCGCGCCTTCTTGCGGGTGGTGCCGGACGTCCTCGGCGCGCTCCGCGGCGCGCGTGAGGACTTCGTGGACGCCCGCGCCGTCGGGCGCACCATCGCTCCGTGGGGAGACGTGATCGGCGACGCCCGCTTCGAAACCGAAGGCGAATGGCGGGCCAAGCTCGCGGGTGGAACGCGCGGTACGGTGGACGTGTTGACGCGCGAGCTCCGGCGCGCCCTGCGCGACTGACCCCCGCGATGCTCGGCCAGGCGCTGCTCTACGACCTGCACGCGTCCCCGTCCTGCGCCACGGCGCGCGCGTGCCTCCAACTCGCGGGCGTGTCGTACCGGCGCGTGCCGCTCGGCAAGCAGGACGGGCGGCAGCGCGGCGACCCGGCCCCCGTCCTGGTGACGGCGGCGGGCACCGTGGCGGGGGTGTCCGCCATCGTCGCGCTCCTCGAAGGACGCCGGACGAGGCCCGCCCTACGTCCGGACGAGGCCCGCGCGCGCGTGTACTGCGCTCTTCTCGAGCACTGGGCGCAGGATTCCCTCGGGCCAGCGATCGGCGCGCTGGTGTGGGGTGACGCGCGGGCCGGCGCCCGCCTCGCCGACGGCATTACGCGCGACCTCGCCCCGCGCGGGCCGAGTCTCTGGATGCGCCGCCGGGTGCTGCGTGCCGCGCGGGAGCGGTATCGGGTACGCGAGGTGCCCGCGCCCGCGACCCGCGTGCAGGCGCGCCTCGAGTTGCTGGCGGCCCTCCTCGCCGACCAGACGTATCTCCTCGGCGCCCGACTCACGCTCGCGGACGTGTCCGCGTACGTACACGTGGTCCGTCTCCGGCTGCTGGGCGACGAGATGCCGATCGGGTGGTCGCCGGTCGCGGCGCGCTGGGTGGCCCGTCTCGATGCGAATCCGGCCGTCGCCACGGCCGTATCACCTTGACCGTGCACGAGGTGCATGCCAGAAGCGCGCGCATGGCCACGTTCGTGAAGGCATGCGCCGCGACGGAGATCGACGCAGGGACCGGCAGGCTGGTCACGATCGGCGACAAGGAAGTCGCCGTCTTCAACGTCGACGGGACGTTCCATGCCATCGGCAACGAGTGTCCGCATCGCGGCGGCCCGCTCGCCGAGGGCGAACTCGACGGCTGTCTGGTCCAGTGCCCGTGGCACGCGTGGCAGTTCGATCTGACGACCGGCGAGAGCGTGACCGACGACCTCACCGTCGAGCGCTACGAAGTGCGGGTCGAGGACGGCGCCGTCCTGGTGGCCGTCTAGGACTCGTCTGGGACTCGTTCAGGACCGGGCCGGCGCACGTCGCGGAAGCGCGGCGGGCGCTTCTCGAGAAAGGCGTCCCGCCCCTCCTTGGCCTCGGCCGTGCCGTAGTAGAGTTCGAGCGCCGAGAACGCCAGTTCCGTCGTGCCGGCGATGTGTTCGGTGTCGGCGTTGAACGACTGCTTGGCCAGCTTGATGGCGGTCGGACTCTTCGCGAGGATCTCCTGGCACCAGCGTTCCGTTTCGGCGCGCAGCTCGCCCGCCGGTACGACGGCGTTGACCAGCCCCATGGCGAGCGCTTCGGCGGCGCGGTACTGCCGGCACAGGTACCAGATTTCGCGCGCCTTCTTCTCCCCCACGAGGCGAGCCAGGTAGGCGGTGCCGAATCCGGGGTCGACCGACCCCACCTTCGGCCCCACCTGACCGAAGACCGCCGTATCGGCGGCAATCGTGAGGTCGCAGAGCACGTGCAACACGTTGCCGCCGCCGATGGCGTACCCGTTCACCATCGCGATCACGGGCTTCGGGATGGCGCGAATCGTGCCGTGCAGACCGTGCATGTCGAGTCCGATGCCGCCGGCGCCGCCGTAGCCGCTCGCGGTCCGATCGCGCTGGTCGCCGCCGGTCGAGAAGGCGCGTTCGCCGCTGCCGGTGAGGACCACGACCCCGATCGCCTCGTCGTGCCAGGCGGCGCGCAAGGCGTGGATGAGTTCGTCGACCGTCTTGCCGCGAAACGCGTTCAGCACCTGCGGGCGGTTGATCGTGAGCCAGGCCACGCCGTCCGCGTGCTCGACCAGGATGTCCTCGTAGCGCATGCGCGCAGCAAGCAGCGGAAGCGCGGCCCTTGTCAAGGTCGCATCCCGAGCGCAGGCTGCGTCGATGGAGACCACGCTGCTGCACGGCCACCTCGAGCGTCGCGGTGCCGTCCACCGGGCCGAACGCGGCGTCGTGCTGCCCGCGTCCTTCGGCGATCCGACGGCGGAGTACGGCGCGCTGCGCACGGAGGTCGTGACGTTCGATCTCGGCTTCCGGGAGATCCTGGGCGTGACCGGCGCGGACCGCGTGGACTTTCTGCAGGGCATGCTGAGCCACGACGTGGCGCGTCTCGCGCCCGGCGCGGGGTGCCCGGCGCTGATGCTCACCATTCAGGGGCGCGTCACGGCCGACCTGCGTGTCGCCGTGACCACGGACGCGATCTGGGTCGACGTCGACCGCCGCGCCCGGCTCGCACTCGTCGAGGCACTCGAAGCACGCCTCATCGCCGACGAGGTGGAGCTGACGCTCGACGAGCGGCGGGCCCTGATCGGCCTGGAGGGGCCGCACGCAGCCCAGGCGCTGCCGGCCCTGGCGTCGCTACCGGCCTTCGGCCATGCCCCGGGCGAGATCGCCGGGTGCCTCGTGCACGTCTGGCGCACGAGCGTGCTGGGAGAGCCCGCGGGCGCGGCGGTGCTGGCGGCGGCGCCGGACGCGCCGGCGGTATGGGACGCCCTGGTCGCCGCCGGGGCACGACCGTGCGGCCAGGGAGCGCTCGAATCACGTCGGGTCGAGCTCGGCATTCCGCACCTCGGTGTCGACATGGGGGAGACGACGCTCGCCCTCGAAGTGCCGGTCGACGCCGCCATCAGCGACACCAAGGGCTGCTATCTCGGCCAGGAGGTGATCGCACGCGCGACGGCGCGCGGGCACGTCAACCGGCGCCTGTGCGCGCTCGAATTCGACGGGCCGCTGCCGCCGCCCGAGACGCCCCTGGTGCGGGACGGAAAGGAGGTCGGCCGCGTGAGCTCCGCCCTCGTGTCGCTCGGGCTCGGCCGGCCCATCGGCATGGGCATGGTGCGCCGCGAGTGCTGGGAGGCGGGAACCGAGCTGGCGGCGCGTCACGGCCACGCGGTGACGGTGGCGCGGGTGGCCCGCTGGCCACTCGCTTGAGGCGCGCGCCGGGCGTTGCTAAGGGGCGCACATGGCCACGCAGCTCGGGAAGCGATATCTCTGCGAGTCCTGCGGCGTCGAGGTGTTATGCAACAAGGGCGGCAGCGGCGAGCTCACCTGTTGCGACACCGAGATGAAGCTGAAGGAAGCGAAGCCGTTGCCGTCCTCGGACTGAACGCTCGGCGCGTCGTCGTCGTCGGCGGACGCGTACGCGGCGCCGGCCGGCGGTCTCCCGATCCGCGGGCAGTGGGCATCGTGGACGGACGCGTCGTCGCGCTCGGCTCGCCGGGTGACGTGCGACGACGACTCGGCGGGCGGGCCGAGTTGCTGGCGTTCCCCGGGGCGACGATTCTGCCGGGCCTCATCGATCCGCACGTCCATCTCTTCGCCATGGCGGCGCGCTTCGGAAGCCTCGACTGCGGTCGGTTTCGTCGAACCACCGAGGTGCTGCGCGCCGTGGCGCAGGCCGCCAGCCTGCTGCCGCCAGGTGCTTGGGTTCGTGGGCACGGGCTCGACGAGACCGCTCTGGGTCGCCTGCCGACCGGGGCGGAGCTGGATCGGGCGGCCCCGCGAAATCCGGTGCGTCTTCGCCACCGCAGCCGCCATGCGTCGGTGCTGAGCGGGATGGCGTTGGCGTCGCTCGGTACGCGCCTGCCCGGGAGCGCGGTGCGTTCGGACGGGCTGGTCGTGGGGCGCGAGCGTCTGGTGGGGCGCGCGTCCGGGGCACCGCCGGCGGCGGTGATCGCGGACGGGCTCGCGCGGGTGTCGCGCGCGCTGCTGCGGCGCGGGGTGACCACCGTGGGCGACGCGACACCGCGCTCCGGGCGCGGCTGGGGACCGGTGCGCGAACAGATGGCGGCGGGCCGCTTTCACGTGCGCGTCTCGGGCATGCGAGCCGTCGGGGGGCGCCCGTGGCCCGCCGGTGAGCGGCTCTGGCCGGGCCCGGTCAAGATCCTGGTCGAGGAGGAAGGGACGACGCTTCGCCCGCGCCCGCAGACGCTGGTCCGGATCGTCGCCCGCGCGGCCGCCGCCGGCGATCGGATTGCCGTCCACTGTCTCGGCGCCGCGACGCTGGCCGCCGCGCTGGCGGCGTTCGAGGCCGTGCCGCGCCGCCTCCGGCCACGCTGGCAGCATCGTCTCGAGCATGTCGCCGAATGTCCGCTCCCGTTCGTGCAGCAGGTGGCGGCCCTCGGGCTGATGGTCGTCACCAATCCCGTCTTCGTCGCCACCCGAGGCGACGTGTACCGGCGCGAGACGGACCCGGCCCTGCAACCCTGGTTGTATCGCGCCGGTTCGTTCACGCGCGCCGGCGTGCCCGTGGCGGCTGCGTCCGATGCCCCGATCGGCGCCTGCGATCCGTGGGCGGGGATGGCGGCGGCGCGGGCGCGCCGTACCCGCGCCGGCGCCCGTCTCGGCTGGCGCGAGCGGGTGAGTGCCGACATGGCGCTGGCGCTGGTCACGACGAACGCGGCGCTGGCGTTGGGTAGGCCCGCCCTCGGGCGGCTCGCCATCGGCGGACCGGCCGACCTGCTGGTCGTCGACCGCGACCCGGTGACGACCCGGGCGGCGGACGTGGGCGACACCGAGGTGCTGCTGACCATGGTGGCCGGCGAGATCGCATGGCGCGCCTGAGGCCATTCGCCACCTTGCGCCTCGAGCGGGCCGGCCCGGTGGCCGTGATCACGCTCGACCGGCCGCGCACGCTGAACGCCTTCGACGTGGCCATGCGTGACGATCTCCACGCCGCACTCGGCGCGGTGGACGACGACCCCACGCTGCGGGCGTTGCTGCTCCGCGGGCGGGGTCGCGCCTTCTGTACGGGTGGCGACGTGCGCGAGTTCGGCTCCGCTCCGTCGCCGACCGTGGCGCGGTCGGTCCGCTGGGAACGCGACGTGTGGGGGCGGTTGCTCGGCCTGCGCGCCGCCACCGTCGCCGCCGTGCACGGCCTGGCGGTGGGCAGCGGGCTCGAGATGGCGATGCTCTGCGACCTCTGTCTCGCGGCCACGGGGACGCGGCTCGCGTTGCCGGAGTGCGGATTGGGCATGATCCCCGGCGTCGGCGGCACGCAGACCCTGCCCCGGCGGGTCGGGACGGGGCGAGCCCTCGATCTGACGCTCACCGGCCGTTGGCTCGGGGTACGCGAGGCGCATCGACTGGGCATCGTCACGACGCTCGTGCCGCGAGCGCAGCTCGTGCCGACTGCGCGCCGGCTCGCGGCGCGTCTCGCGCGTCTCGAGCCGGCCGTCGTGCAGGCGCTGCGACGTTGTCTGCGGGCGGCGCACGACATGTCCCTCGAGCGCGGCGTCCGGCTTGAGCGCGTCCTCGGGCTCGGGCTACAAGACCGCCGATGAACACCGTGAGCTTCCTGGCGATTCCCGCCGGCATCGTGCCCGGGCAGGTCGCCGTGGTGAGCGAGGGCCGGCAGCTCACGTACGAAGAGCTGCACGGGCGGGTGCGGCGCCTGGCCGGAGCGTTGTCCCGGCTCGGCGTGGGGCCTGGTACGCGCGTGGCCGCCCTCCACACGAATTCGCATCGCTACGTCGAGGCCTACTACGCGACGGCGATGCTGGGGGGCATCTTCATTCCGGTGAACTATCGCGCCAAGCCCCCGGAGCTCGAGCACATGCTGACCTTCGGCGAGGCCACGCACTTGCTGCTCGGGGCCCGCTACGGTGAGATCGTCGATCGGCTGCGCGATCGCCTGCCGGCGCTGCGGACCACCATCGGCTTCGACGGGCCGGACGGCGTCGATCACGACTACGAGACGCTCCTCGCCGCTGCGGCCGAGCACGACGACGAGGCGGACGTCGACGACGACGCCACGACGATCCTGATGTTCACGAGCGGGACGACCTCGCTCCCGAAGGCGGTGATGCTCACCTTCGGCGACTTCACCGCCTACGTGACGGCGAACGTCGAACTCGCCGACGGGACGCCGCGCGGTGCCGCGTTGCTCTCGGCGCCCCTGTACCACATCGCGGGCGCCACCAACATGATGACGACGCTGTGGACCGGCCGCCGATTGGTGATGATGCCGCAGTTCGAGCCCGCGGCCTGGTTGGATCTGGTCGAACGCGAACGCGTGACGCACGCCTTTGTCGTGCCGACGATGATGAAGCAGATTCTGGAGCATCCGCGCGTGGCGGAGCGGGACCTCGCGAGCCTCGAGGTGCTGTCCTACGGCGGGGCGCCCATGCCGTTCCCGGTCATCCGGCGTGCCCTCGAAGCGTTCCCGGCCTCGACCGGCTTCGTGAACGCCTTCGGACAGACCGAGACCACGTCCACCCTCACGGTGCTCGGCCCCGAGGACCATCGCTTGGACGGCGACCCCGAGGAGGTCGAGCGCCGTCTGCGCCGCTTGCGGTCGATCGGCAAGCCGCTGCCCGACGTGGAGGTGCGCATCGTCGATGACGGCGGTCGCGTGCTGCCCGGCGGCGAAGTCGGCGAGATCCAGGTCCGGACGCCGCGCGTGATGAAGGGGTACGAGGGACAGGAGGGCACGCATCTCACGGCCGACGGGTGGCTGCCGACGCGCGACATGGGGTGGATCGACGAGGACGGGTACGTCTTCATGGCCGGCCGCAAGGACGACATGATCATCCGGGGCGGGGAGAACATCGCTCCCGCCGAGGTCGAGTCGGTACTGCTCGCGCACCCGAGCGTGGACGAGGCGGCGGTGCTCGGGGCGCCCGACGAGGAATGGGGGCAACGCGTCGCCGCCTTCGTCGTGCTGCGCCGCGGGGCCGTGGCCACGGCGGACGATCTCACGGCGTTCTGCCGCGCGCGCCTCGCGAGCTTCAAGAAGCCCGAGATCGTTCGCTTCCTGGACGAGCTGCCGAGGAACCCGATGGGCAAGATCCTGCGGAACGACCTGCGCGAGTTGCTCGCATGACGGTCGTCCGCGCGCCGGTGGTCCTCGACGTGCGGCCGCCGGTGGCAACCATCACGCTGCAGGGAGCGCATGGCGCGAACACGCTGGACCTGCGCATGCAGCAGGCGCTCGTGGATGCCTGCGGCGCCGTCGAGGACGACGCGCGGGTGCGGGCCGTCGTCCTCGGCGCCCGCGGGCGGCGCTTCTGCGACGGTCTCCCGGGAGACGTCTGCTGGCCTCCCGAGACGTGGCCGGACGCGATCGAGGCGGTCTGGGCCATGCGCAAGCCGGTCGTGGCGGCGCTCTCCGGCGACGTGACCGGGTGGGGACTGGGGCTGGCGCTGGCCTGCGACCTGCGCGTGGCGGGCGCCGACGTGGTGTTTCGGGTGCCGGTGCCGTCGGGCGGGCGCTTCCCCGGGGGTGGCATGACGCAACGACTGCCCCGCCTGATCGGACCGGCTCGGGCGGCGCGCGTGCTCATGCTGGGCGGGCGGCTGGGGGTCCGCGAGGCGGCGACGTGGGGGTTGGTCGATCGCGTCGTGTCGCGGGCGCGCGTGCGGTCGAGTGCCGCCGCGCTCGCCCGCACCGTCGCGCGGCAGGCCCCGATCGCCCTGTGCTACGCCAAGGAAGCGGTGCGCCGCGCCCTCGACATGCCGCTGGACGACGGCATCCGTTTGGAGCACGATCTCTACCTCCTGTTGCAGACGACGGCCGACCGCGAGGAGGGCGTGCGCGCCTTCCTCGAGCGGCGACGACCTGCGTTCCAGAACCGCTGACCCACGACGACGAGGGGAGCCCCGGCATATGGCGAGTCAGATCGGAAAAATTTACCTCTGTGAAGCGTGCAACGCCCAGGTCATCGTCACCAAGGCGGGGGAGGGTACGCTCAAGTGCTGCGGCGCCGCCATGAGCCAGAAGAAGTGACGCGCGGTCGATGAGCCTTCGGGTCCTCGCGGGCCAGCAGCGTGGTCGCCGATTGCACGTCCCGAACGACGGGACGCGGCCCACGGGCTCGCTCGTTCGCGGAGCGGTCTTCGACGTCCTGGCGCATCGCGGCTGGCTGGCGGGGCGCGTCATCTTGGACCTGTTCGCCGGGTCCGGCGCCCTCGGCATCGAAGCGCTGTCGCGTGGGGCGGCGTCGGTCGTCTTCATCGACGAGGCCCCGGCTGCCGTGCGCGTCGTGCGCCGCAACCTGATGCTCAGTGCCCTGTCGGATCGCGCCCGGGTCCTGGCCCTTCCGGTCGAACGCGGGTTGCGACGGCTGGTCGCGGAGCGTTTCGTCGCGGCTGGCGTCTTTGCGGATCCGCCCTACGGGCGTGGACTCGCGGGTCGCACGCTGGCGGCGGTGGCGGCGAGTGGTGTGCTGTCCGAGGGCGGCTGGATCGCGTTGGAGCACGCAGCGGGCGAGGACGTTCCGGCTCCCGACGGGTTCGCGCCCGTGACGGTCCGGCGTCATGGACGGACGAGCGTGACGGTGCTCGTCCGGGAAGAGGAGACGTCGTGACCAGAGTAGCGGTCTACCCCGGCTCGTTCGACCCGATCACGAACGGCCACGTCGACATCATCCTGCGCAGTTTGCAGATCTTCGACCAGGTGGTCGTCGCGATCGCCTTCAACCCCAACAAGGACTCGGCGTGGTTCACACCCGAGGAGCGGGCCGAGATGATTCGCGAGATCTTCCGGGACCAGGCGTCCCGCCTCGTGGTCGACACCTTTTCCGGGTTGCTCGTCGAGTACGCCCAGCGGCGCGGTGCGGGGGTGATCATCCGAGGCCTGCGGGCCGTCGCCGACTTCGAGTACGAGTTCCAGATGACGATGATGAACCGCCACCTGCAACCGCAGGTGGAGACCATCTTCATGATGACCGGCGAGTCGCACTTCTACACCAGCTCCCGGCTGGTGAAGGAGGTCGCCAGCCTGGGTGGCGACGTCGCCGGCCTGGTACCGGACCCGGTACTTCCGCGACTGCTCGCGGCCGCAACCCGTCGCGGGTCCTGATGAGCCGCATGCAAAAAGGGCGACGCCCGAAGGCGTCGCCCTTTTTGCACTGAAAACGTTGTTTCGGAGCTACTTGTAGAGTCGCTTCGAGAACAGTCGCTCCGCCTTCTCGGCGGCTGCCTCCGCTCGCGCGGCGGCTGCTTCGACTCGGCTCGCCGCAGACTCGGCGCGGCCGGCTGCGTCCTCGGCCCGCGTCGCCGCGGCCTCGGCCCGATCGGCCTCCTTGCTATGTCCACAACCAGAGACGAGCACGCCAGCGAAGACCAGAGCCATCGCGGCGCCTGCGATCGACGGTACCTTCATCCCACTTACCTCCTGATGCCCGCTCGACGAGCGGATTCACAAAAATTACGGGCCTTGTGATGGCACAAACGCCATGGCGTAGCAACAGAATGGCATGCCGACGCGGGGTTCCGAGGCCCGCGACGGCGCATGACAGTGGCACCCACCCGACGACTATGGTATACCCCTCGGACTCCGCGTTCTCAGGGCTGTGTGGATGGGGCGGGGCGGGTTCAGACGCGGGCTCAATTCCCCAGCGAAAGGCGGTGTGATGGCGGCCACGTCCACGTTCAAGGTCGGAGAGAAGGTCGTGTACCCTGCGCACGGCGTCGGTGTCATCGAGGGCATTCAGACGCGGTCCGTGTCGGGTTCGGAACGGAAGTTCTACATGCTTCGGATCCTCGACAGCGACATGACCATCATGATCCCGACGGAGAACGTGAACGCCGTCGGACTTCGCCGGATCATCGGCAAGGAGATGGTCGCGAAGGTCTACCGCATCCTGCGCAACAAGAAGGTCGAGATCGACCAGCAGACGTGGAACCGTCGCTATCGGGAGTACACCGAAAAGATCAAGACGGGCAGCGTCCTCGAGATCGCCAAGGTCCTTCGAGACCTGTTCGTGCTCAAGGGCGACAAGGAGCTGTCCTTCGGCGAACGCAAGATGCTCGACACGGCTCGCAACCTCCTCGTGAAGGAACTCGCCATCGCGAAGTCGCACAGCGAGGAGAAGATCATGGACGAGCTGAAGACGATCTTCACCACCACCACGACCAGCTGACGGCGCCGCGAGCGCCCGAGTGACGGGACGGCCCCGGTTCTGAGCGACAGCAGCTCAGCGCTGGGGCCGTCGTGCATTCGCGCCCGGCACGCCTTCGTTCAAGCTGCCGCTGCGGAAGCCGCGCAGGTCGACGGTGACCTGGAGGAACCCGAGACGGCGGAGTTCGCCGACGACCTGCTCGCGGATGGTCGTCTCGGCGAGGCGCGCCACGTCCGCCGGAGGGACTTCGATGCGCGCGAGCCGGTCGTGCGCGCGCACCCGTAGCTCGCCGAATCCGAGCGTGCGCAGAAAACGTTCCGCGGCGTCGACGCGGGCGAGCGCCTCCGCGGAGATGGGCGTGCCGTACGGGATGCGTGACGACAGGCAGGGGCTGGCCGGCCGATCCCAGGTCGACAAACCGAGGTCCCGGCTGGCCGCGCGCACGGCGGCCTTGTCGAAGCCCGCCTCGACCAGCGGATGCCGGACGCCCCGGCGCGCGGCGGCATCGAGGCCCGGCCGGTGATCGCCGAGGTCGTCGGCGTTGGCGCCGTCGATCACGACGGCCAGGCCGCGCGTGTCCCGCTCCCGCTCGCAGATCGCGAAGAGATGATCCTTGCAGAACCAACAGCGGTTCACCGGATTGGCCGCGTACTCGGGGATGTCGAGCTCGTTCGTGTCGATCACCACGTGCGTGACGGCGAGGTCGGCGGCCAGCCGCCGGGCCGCCTCGCGATCGTGTGCGGGGGTGCTGGGCGATTCGGTGGTGAGCGCGATGCACCGAGGGCCCAGCTGCTCGGAGGCGACCTTGAGGAGGAAGGCGGAATCGACGCCACCCGAGAAGGCGACCAGGACGGAGCCCAGCTCGTCGAGGCCCTGGCGCAGGCGCACGAGTCGATCCGTGACCGAATCAGATGCCTTCGGCATGGAAGACTCCGGTGCGCAGATAGCGCTCGCCCAGGTCGCAGAAGACCGTGGCCACGGTCGCGTTCCTCCCGAGGCGGCGGGCGACCGCGACGGCCGCGGCACAGTTCGCGCCGGACGAGATGCCCAGCAGCAGCCCCTCGTACTGCGCCAACGCCCGGGTGTACTCCGCGGCCTCGCCGTCGCTCACGGCGACGATCTCGTCGATCACGTCGCGGTCGAGGTTCGCGGGGACGAAGCCGGCGCCGATGCCTTCGATGTGGTGGTACCCCGCCTCGCCGCCCGCGAGGACCGGCGACGCAGCCGGCTCGACGGCCACGATGCGGACCCCGGGCCGGTGCGCGCGGAGCACCTGCCCGACGCCGGTGATCGTGCCCCCGGTGCCGACACCGGCCACGAACGCGTCCACCTCGGGCACTTGGCGGAGGAGCTCGGGGCCGGTCGAGCGGCGGTGCACCTCGGGGTTGGCGGGGTTCCGGAACTGCTGCGGCATGTACCAGTCGGGGTGCTCGGCCGCGAGGGCCTCGGCCCGCGCCACCGCGGCGTGCATGCCCTTGCTGTCGGGGGTGAGCTCCAGCGTGGCGCCGTAGCCGACCAGCAACGCACGCCGCTCCTCACTCATCGTATCCGGCATCGTCAGGACGAGCTTGTAGCCCTTGAGCGCCGCGACGAGGGCCAGTCCGATGCCGGTGTTGCCCGTGGTGGGCTCGACGACCGTGCCGCCGGGCCGGAGCTCGCCCGCCTGCTCGGCCGCCTCGATCATGGCCAGCGCGACGCGGTCCTTGATGCTCCCCCCGGGATTGCGGCACTCGAGTTTGCCGTAGACGGTGGCCTGAACGCCGGCGAGCTGTGGCAACCGCGACAGGCGGACGACGGGGGTGGACCCGATCAGCTCAAGGGCAGAGGGCCCTACCTGGCGAGGTCCTGGCATGGGGGCGTTGCCGCCGAGCAGCACGCGAAGGATACATGCGGCGTGTCGGAACCGTCAAATCACGACGTGGTGGTGACGTTCCCGGGAGCCCTCGGCGACCTGCTCCTGTTCCTGCCCACGTTGCGTCGCCTGCGCCGGCGGCACCCGAACGCGCGGCTGCATCTCGCCGTGAGCCGGACGTTGCTACCGCTCGCGCACGTGATCGGAGTCGCCGACGACCGTCGAGCGCTCGATGACGCCGCCCTGGCGCGGTGGTTGGGTGGTGGCCCGCCGCCGCCCTGGTGGCCGCCGCGCCCGCGTCTCTACAGTTGGTTCGGCGCCAGCGACGCGGACGTACGCGCGCGTCTGGCCGCCGCCGCGGCGGCCGCCGACTTCTTCCGCGTCGTGCGTGACCCGGGCGACCGGCATGCCGCCGTCGGCTACCTGGATGCCGTCCGCGAAGCGGCGGACTGGACGGCGCTGTGCGAGGACGCCGCGATCGACCCGCCGGTGTCCGCTCGGCTGGCCGAGCTGGGCGGGGTGCCGGGCCGGCGGCTCGTCCTGCAGCGCGGGGCTGGATCGGCGCACAAGTGCTGGTCGCGCGCCGGCTTCCGGGAGGTGGCACGCCGCTGGCGCGAAGCCCATGGTCCGGTGTTCGACCTCTTGGGGCCGGCCGAGTCGTCCGTTCGGCCGCTGGCCGGGACAGTTCCCGTGCGCGACTGGCCGCTCCCGGACGTCCTGGCTCTGTTGGCGGCGGCGGACGCGTATCTCGGTCACGACAGTGGCCCCAGCCATCTGGCCGCCGCCGCGGGCTGCCGCGGCGTCGTGCTCTTCGGGCCGACGGACCCGCGCGCGTGGCGCCCCATGTCCGAGCGTCTCACCGCCTGGCGTGGTGCGATCACCCGTAGTGCGATCACCCAGGGACCCGACGTGCTCGCGTCGGTGCGTGCCGACGTCGTGTTCGACGTACTGAGCGAGCTCGTGAATTCTTGACATGTCCTGGGGGCGGGGCTAGCTTTCCGGGTGGATTCGCGCCCACCGGCACCACCGAATACGGTCGACGGAGGCTCGTCCAAATCGACGTGCGCCTCGGCGATCCGGCCGCGGCGCCAGACGCATCCCCCCGGTGTCCAATTCACTCAAGACGACGTTGCTCCTCGGGTTGCTCACGGGCCTCCTGCTCTGGGCCGGCGAGGCACTGGGTGGTTCGCAGGGCCTGGTCATCGCCTTGGGCGTCGCGGTCGTCATGAACTTCGGTAGCTACTGGTTCTCCGACCGCCTCGTGCTCCGCATGTACCGCGCGCAACCGCTCGAGGAGCCGCAGGCCCCGGAGCTCTTCCGCATGGTGCGCGAGCTGACGACCGCCGCCGGCCTGCCGATGCCGAAGATCTGCCTGATCCCGAGTGAGTCGCCCAACGCCTTCGCGACGGGACGCGACCCCGAGCACGCCGTGGTGGCCGTCACGGCCGGCCTCACGCGTCTGTTGAACCGGGAGGAACTCCGCGGCGTCGTGGCGCACGAACTCGGCCACGTCCACAACCGGGACACGCTCATCAGTGCCATCGCGGCGACGCTGGCCGGCGTCGTGACCATGCTCGGGCGTCTCGCCTACTGGGGGGCCCTGTTCGGCGGCCGCCGGGCGGACGACGACGACGGCGGGCCGCTGAGCGCCCTGGTCATGATGATCGTCGCCCCCCTCGCGGCCGCGCTGATCCAGATGGCGATTTCGCGCTCCCGTGAGTTCGGGGCCGACGCGTTCGCGGCCCGGGTCACGCACGATCCGTTCTCGCTGGCGTCGGCGCTCGAGAAGATCGCGGTGGGCTGCCAACGCGTGCCGCTGCCGGCCGGGCCGGCGACGGCGCACCTCTTCATCATGAACCCACTCCGCGGCAGTTGGATGTCGAGTCTCTTCAGCACGCACCCGCCGACGGAAGAGCGCATTCGACGGTTGCGCTCGATGACCGTCTGAGCCGCGGGTGGTTCGGAACCGATGAACGAGGATCAGGAAGAACGCGGCGGCCTTCGTGTGACCGACCGGCGTCGGTTCTCCGACACGGGTGAGCCACGCGAGGACGGCGGGGACGAGGCGGCCGACGCCGGCGCTGCGAAGCCCTCACCAGCCGACGCGCCGTCCCACGGGGGGGTGGCGGACGCGCCCGTCAGCTTCTCGACCCTCGTCCTGGGGCTGAGCACGCAGGCGCTGATGCACCTCGGCGAGGTCGAGCATCCCGTGACGGGTCAGCGGGAGCGCGACCTGCCGGCAGCCAAGCACGTCATCGACGTGCTTGGCGTGTTGTCGGCGAAGACGGCCGGTAACCTCGACTCGGCCGAGCAAGCGCTCGTGGAATCGGTCCTGTACGATCTCCGCATGCGGTACGTCGATCTGGTCCGCGGCGGCGACACGAAGCACACGCAGAAGAAGGAGGAGGCATGATTCGGAGGACGTGGTTGGCGGCGCTGGTCGCGGGAGTGATGTTGGCGAGTGCCCCACCCACGGTGTGCGCCTTCTTCGGCAGCGACGAGGAGCCGGCACCCGAGCGCGGGAACTCCGTCGTCCTCCCGGACTTCGCGCAGCTCGCGGAAGATCTGTCTCCGTCCGTGGTGAACATCTCCACCAAGCAGGGCGTCCGGAAGCAGTTCGGTGCACCGGGCGAGGAGCCCCACGAGTTCTTCGGACCCTTCGAGCGCTTCTTCGGAGCCCCCGACCAGCCGCGGTCGACCCGGAGCCTGGGTTCGGGCTTCGTCATCGACGCGAGCGGCTTCATCATCACCAACAACCACGTCGTCGAGAACGCGGACGAGATCGTGGTCCGGCTCTCGACCGGCAAGGAGTTCAAGGCTCGGGTCGTGGGGCGCGACGACAAGACCGACATCGCGCTGATCGAGATTCAAGGGGCCGCCTCGTTGCGGCCGGTCCAGCTCGGCGACTCCGACGACCTGCGGGTCGGCGAGTGGGTGCTGGCGATCGGCAACCCATTCGGACTCGACAACACCGTCACGGCGGGCATCGTCAGCGCCATCGGCCGCAACATCAACCAGGGGCCGTACGACAACTTCATTCAGACCGACGCCGCCATCAACCCCGGCAACTCGGGGGGACCGCTGCTGAACGCGCGAGGAGAGGTGGTCGGCATCAACACGGCGATCTTTAGCCGCAGCGGTGGCAACATCGGCATCGGCTTCGCGATCCCCATTCGTCTCGCGAACGAGGTGGTCCCCCAGCTCAAGACGAAGGGCCGGGTCACACGCGGGTGGCTGGGCGTGATGATCCAGAAGGTCACGCCGGACATCGCGGAATCGCTCGGCTACGACGAGGCCCGGGGCGCGCTGGTGTCCGAGGTCATGCCGGAGGGACCGGCTGCCGCCGCCGGGCTCGAGCAGGGCGACGTCATCGTCTCATACGACGGCGAGCCGGTGAACGAATCGGCCGATCTGCCGCGCCTGGTGGCCCGGACGCCGGTCGGCAAGAGCGTCGAGGTCACGGCCCTGCGCGGCGCTCGCGAGCGTCGTTTCACCGTCGAGATCGGCGAGCTGAAGGACGAAGTGCTGGCCGTTCCGACGGCGACGGGCGAAGGGCTCGGCATGTCGGTGCAGACGCTGACGGCCGAGATTGCCGAGAATCTGGGTCTCGACCGGGGCTTGAGCGGCGTCGTCGTGACGGCGGTCGATCCCGACGGCCCGGCCGCCGAGTCCGGCATTCGGCGGGGAGACGTGCTCCTCGAAGTGAACCGGCGGCCGATCCGCAACGCCAGGCAGTACGAGAAGGCGCTGCGGGGTGCCGGCAAGGAGAAGAGCATCCTCTTCCTGGTGCGCCGCGGCGACAGTACGATCTTCCTCGCTCTGAAACCGGCCGACTGAGGTGCTCGTCCTCGGCCTGGAGACGTCCTGCGACGACTCGGCGGCGGCCGTGTTGCGCGCCGGGCGTCTGCAGGCGTCGGTCGTGTCGTCGCAGGACCGGGTGCACGGGCCGTACGGCGGGGTCGTGCCCGAGCTGGCGGCCCGCGAGCATCTGAAGAACGTGCTGCTGGTGCTCGACGAGGCCCTGCGGCGCGCCGAGGTGAGCCTAGAGGAGATCGACGGCATCGCCGTCACGCGGGGGCCTGGTCTGGTCGGCTCTCTGCTGGTGGGGTTGTCGGTCGCCAAGGGGATCGCCTTTCGCCAT
>Ga0299906_10001477_pt1 | contig 20203 bp, 22 predicted proteins | sample RVTome_14_FD_200259 | JGI IMG/M metagenome (GOLD analysis project Ga0299906, IMG submission 200259) | Soil microbial communities from uranium-contaminated site in the Upper Colorado River Basin, Wyoming, United States - RVT145D125 (version 2) ...
CCGGTCGGCGACCACTGGCGCTGGTTCGGGAGGGTGGCCGGCGCCAGGAAAGAGCGGGAGACCGATCCGGTGATGCCCCTCCTCGAGCAGTGCCGGCGCCGCGCCCGCAACGTGGAGTCGGGCGAGCTGGGCCAGCGGCTGGAGTCGCTGGTGAAGTTCGTGGACGAGTTCGATCGGGGCATCGGGGTCATCGTGCGGGCCCATCCGGAGACGCTGGCCCATCTGTTCGGGGTCCTTGGGCGGATGGATTCGCCGACGGTGGATCGGCTGCTGGAAGCGCTGGCCCGGGTCCCCGAGGCGGAGCTCGCCAAAGCGGGTGCCACCCTGGCCGGAATGCGGCCGGAGCTGCTGCGCGGCTTCATCGGTCTGGCCAGCCAGCGCGGGATCGCGCGACTGTTACGGGGCCGGCGCTAGATCTGCCTCGTCGTCGGTCTCTGCCTCGGCCTCCATGGGGTCCGATGCCGCCTTCTCGCGGCGAGCCAGTAGCACGAACGGCAGCGCGAGGACCTGGATGCCGGCCGAAACGACGTAGGACGCCGCGTACCCGCTGACGTCGGCCACGCGACCCAGGAATGGCTGGGCGACGACACCGCCGGCCGATCCCATCAGCGAGTCGAACGAGAGGACCGTCGCCCGCTGCTCGGACGGGATGACCCCGTTCAGATAGGCGGAACGCAGGGGCCGGGTGACGGCAATCACGAACGACCAGACGGTCAGGAGCAGCAGCGCGACGACGAATCCGGGGCTCAGGCCCAGCACCGCGAGGATCAGGATGCCCAGCACGCCGCCGCCGATGAGCGCATCGGTCCGCCGCCGGAAGAGGCGCCGGACCCAGGGGACCATGAGCCCGGCCGCGATCTGCACGCCGGCGAATACCGCGGCCGCCAGGCCGGCGATGCTGTACGCGGTCGGGTCGCCGTACAGCTCCAGCAGATACGGCTGGGCGGCATAGAAGACGTAGATCCCGGTGCCGGCGGTGAACGGAACGGCCAGCATCAGCCAGCGCACGGGCGGGTTCCGGAAGCCGCCGCGGACGGAACCGCGGAGGACGGTCCGGACGGCCTTCGCCGCGCTGACGTCGCGCTGGGGCGTGAACCCGATGTCGTGCATGAAGCGCAGCGCCACCACCATGGTCAGCCCCAGCATTGCGGCCCGGACCAGGTACGGCACGCCCAGGTTGGTCACCTGCGCGATCACGCCGCCGGCCACGGTCCCGACCAGCATGGCCGCGCCGCCAACCGTCTGCGCCCGCCCGAAGACGTGATCCAGGTGGCCATGGAAGTCGGTCGCGTGCAGGGCATCCACCAGCCAGGCCTCGGTCGCGCCGGAGAAGAACGTGAAACCGAGCCCCAGCAGAACCGACGCGATGGCCCACCCCCACATCGGTGCATGGACCTGCCACATGGCGAGGTAGAGGAGCGTGGCGAAGAGCAGCGTCACCGTGCCCAGGACGAACGAGAAGCGGCGGCCGCGGGTGTCGGCGACCACGCCGGTGGGGATCTCGAACAGGACCATGCCCGCCGTGAAGAACGCGTTGGCGGCGAACGCCTCGGCATTGCTCAGGCCCGCGTCGAGCAGGAAGATGGTGTTGATGCCCCAGATGAACGACGAGGCCAGGGTGGTCAGGAGGGTCAGGACCAGGTAGGTCCGCTCCACCGTGCGGGCGGGGTCGCTGCCGCCCGGGACGCCGTTCATCGGGGGACTGTACTCGGAGACGGAATCTGCGCGGGTCTGACCTAGATTCGAGTCCGAAGCGGGGGGAATTTCTGGGGCAGGTCGGGGGCCATGACCTGGTAGATCACGTCCGGACGCGGGAACCCGCGCAGCCGGCGCCGGCCCAGGCTCCGGAAGGTCACATCGTCCGGGAGCTCGTCGGTCATGGCGTCGTGAGCCGACCGGGAGACGAGGATCTGCCCGCCGTGGGCGGCCTGGCATACACGCGCCACGGCATGAACCGACAGGCCGATGTAGCCAGTCTGGGTGAGCGTGGGGTGCCCACGGTGGATACCGATCCGGATCCGGACCGGCCGCTTGCTCGGCCACGCCTTGTCACGCATCCGGCGCTGGATGGCGAGTGCGGCATTGAGCGCGGCCGGGGCATTGGCGAACGCGGCCAGGAAGTCATCGGCGTGGACCTCCACCTCGTGCCCACCGGCGCGACGCACCTTCTCGCGGAGGACGCGTCGGACATCGGCCATGAGCGATCCGTAGTCGACGCCCAGTTCGGAGAGGATGGAGGTCGAGCCCTCGATGTCGGTCATCAGGAAGGTGACCGCCCCGGTGGGCAGTTTCTTGACCCGTTGGGCCTGGGCATCGGCGTGGCCGCGGCGGCGCTCCGTCCGCAGCTGAGCCTCGATGAAGCCAACCGGCACCACCCCGAAGCGCTTGGCGGCGCGGAGGAGCTTGGTGCGGGCCTGATCGCGCGCCGCATCCGATTCGAAGGCAACCTGGTTGAAGCGGCCCAGGGCCGAGCGGACGTGGGCCTCGTCGTAGATGGGCAGCCGTCGTCGCCCGCGCGAGTCGATGTACGCGAACGCGCTCTTGGGGAGCTGTGCCCGCTTGCGGTCGCTGAGCTTCGCCATCGATCGCATTCTGCCCGGCCGCCATGCGCGCCGCAGCCCGGGGCGTTGACATCAGATGCGGATCATGACAGCATCACGCATCATGCCCCGCACCACGGTTGATATCGACGCGGCGGTCCTCCGTGAGCTAAAGAAACGCCAGCGACGCGAAGACAAGACGATGGGCCGCCTTATCTCCGAGCTGTTGAGCTCGGCCATGGGCAAGTCGATGCGGGAAGAGCGGGCGCCGTTCCGATGGACCGCTCAGCCGCTGGGCATCAAGGTCGACCTGGAGGACAAGGAGGCGGTCCGCCGAGCGATGGGTGACCACCCGTGAGCTACACCCTCGACGTCAACGTCCTTCTGTACGCTTCTGACACGGACAGCCGCTTCCACGAGCCGGCTCGAGCCCTCGTGGACCGCACGGCCGCTGGTCCGGAGATCGCCTACCTGTTCTGGCCAACCATCATCGGCTACATGCGCCTGGTAACCCACCCGTCCATCGCTCCGCGCCCGCTGTCTGCCCCTGTCGCCGCTGACAATATGGAGCAGCTGCTCGGCCAACCTCACATACAGAGCCCGGGCGAGCAGGAGGCGTTCTGGCGGCGCTTTCGCGAGGTCGCTGCCGATGCACTTCCGACCGGGAACCTGATCTCGGACGCCCACATCGTGGCCCTGATGCGGGAGAACGGAGTGCGGACGATCTGGACTCATGACCGGGATTACCGCCGCTTCAGCGGGATCGAGGTCCGAGACCCGTTCGCTGGGGACGATGAACCTGGCTAGCGCTTCTCTCCAACGGCGACCGGCCGATGGGTCATTTTGAGCCGCTAGAGACGGACCCGGGCCGGCTGGTTGGGGTCGAACATGTGGACCGTGTCCACGAAGCTGACCTGACCCTGGGCGCGGCTCATGACCAGGGAGTGGGTTCGCGCCCCGCCGCCGAAGAAGCGGACGCCGCGCAGCAGCTCCCCGTCCGTCACGCCCGTGGCGCAGAAGACCATGTTCTCGCCGCTGGCCAGGTCGTTCGTGGTGTAAACCCGGTCGGGGTCGTCCACCGCCACGCCCATCTTGCGACCCCGCTCCCGCTCCTCATCCGAGCGCCACTCGAACGTGGCCTGGATCTCGCCCCCCAGGCACTTCAGAGCCGCAGCGGTCAACACGCCCTCCGGCGCGCCGCCGATCCCCATCACCGCATGCACGCCGGTCCCGGACACGGCGGCGCTGATCCCAGCCGTCAGATCGCCGTCGGGAATGAGCTTGATCCGCGCGCCGCTGGCGCGCAGGTCGGCGATGAGCTGCTCATGGCGGGGCCGGTCGAGGACCACGACCGTGATGTCCGACACCGCCCGGCCCAGCCTGGCGGCGATGATCCGGATCGTGGCATCCACCGGGTCGTGGATGCTGACGTGGCCGGCCACACCCGGCCCCACGACCAGCTTGCGCAGGTACGTGTCGGGCGCGTGCATGAGCCCTCCCGGCTCCGATGCCGCCAGCACGGTGATCGCATTCGGCGCGCCGGTGGCCACCAGGTTGGTTCCCTCCAGCGGGTCGACCGCGATGTCGATCATGACCGCCGCCTCGGGGTTGCCCACTTTCTCGCCGATGTAGAGCATGGGCGCCTGGTCCCGCTCGCCCTCGCCGATGACGATGGTGCCGCTCAGGTCGGCGGCGTCCATGGCCTCGCGCATGGCTTCCACCGCGGCCCGGTCCGCCCCGTCGCGATCGCCGCGGCCCATCTGGCGGGCGGCGGACAGGGCCGCCGCCTCGGTCGCGGCCAGGGCGTTGTCGGTGATCAGCTTGTCCATCGGTCAGTCCGCATCGGTCAGTTCGTATCGGTCAGTGGCGGAAATGGCGGCGTCCGGTGAAGACCATGGCCATATGGTGACGGTCGGCGACCTCGATGGCCATCTCGTCGCGGACACTGCCGCCGGGCTGGATGATGGCCGTCACGCCGGCCTGGGCCGCGATCTGGATCCCGTCCGGGAACGGGAAGTAGGCATCCGAGGCCATGACCGAGAGCGGCGCGCGCTCGCCTGCCTTGCGCAGGGCGATCTCGACGCTCACCACCCGGGACGGCTGGCCCGCACCCATACCGATCATGACGTGGCGCTTGGTCAGGACCACCGCATTGCTCCGGACGTGGCGCACCACGCGCCATGCGAACAGGAGGTCGGTCAGCTCCTCCAGGGTCGGGTGGCGCTGGGTGACCACCTGCAGCTCGTCGCGATCCTCCTCCACCGAGTCCGCGGTCTGGACCAGCAGCCCGCCCCCGATGCGCTTGAGGTCCAGCTCCCCGCTTCCCGGGTTGGCGGCCGCGTCCTCCGCGGGCGGAACCTCCACGACCTCGAACCCTTCCTTGGCGCCCAGGATGGCGACCGCCTCGGGCGTGTAGCCGGGAGCCACGATGGCCTCGAAGAAGCCGGGCTCGATGGCCCTGGCGGTGGGCTCGTCCACGACTCGATTGGCGCCGATGATCCCGCCGTACGACGCCACGCTGTCGCCCTCCAGGGCCAGCCGGAACGCATCGGCCAGGTCGACGACGCTGGCCAGACCGGTCGGGTTGCCGTGCTTGACGATGGTCACCGTGGGGGTCTTGAAGTCCGACGCGATGCGCCAGGCGGCATCCAGGTCCAGCAGGTTGTTGAACGAGAGGTCCTTGCCGGCGATCTGGCGGGCCCGGCTGAGGACGGCGCCATGGTCGGCGTCATCGGCGTAGAAGGCCCCCTGCTGCTGGGGGTTCTCGCCGTACCGGAGGTCTGCCTTCTTCTCGAACACCAGCGTCAGCCGGGCCGGGAACAGGGTGCCGGCCTGGCGGTTCAGATCGGTGGCGATCTGCGCGTCGTGGGCCGCGGTCAACCCGAACGCCTCGGCCGCCAGCTTCTGGCGGGTCTCCGGCGCCACCGACTTTTTGCGCTTGACGTCTCGCAGGACCGATGCGTACTGGGTGGGGCTGGACACCGCCGCCACCCATTCGTGGTTGGCGGCGGCGGCGCGCAGGAGAGCCACGGCCGCCAGGTCCGGATCGCGGCCCAGGTTGAGGACCACGATGTCCGTGGGCTCGATGCCCTGCTGGGCCAGGGCCGCCATCTCGTCCCCGTGGTCTCTCCGCACGCCGACGGCACGGAGAAGGTTCGGATCGGCAAGGTCGGGGATGAGGGCGACCTCGACCTCGGCTTCGGCCAGGTGGGCGCGGGTGTCCTCGGTCGCCGCGCACTCGATCCCCGCCTCGGTGAGGCCGCGCGTCAACTCGGCGATCCCTTCGCGGTCCGAGACGGAGAGGAGGGCGCGCAATCAACGATCTCGATAACGGAGGGATCGGCCTGCCGATTATACCGACCCCTTTCTCCGCTTCTGATCCGCCTCGACCCCTGCTAGACTCGCGCGCCGGTGAGCATCCTCTTCGACGCTCTGAGCCCGACCAACTTCGCCGACCTCTTCACCCTGATGTGGGTGGGAGCGATCGTGATCTGCGTGGGGGCATCGATCGTGTACTGGCAGGCGCAGCGTCGCTATCGGCGCTACCCGGCCCACATGGCGCTCCACGAATGGGTGTACTGGTCGATCCTGGTGCCCTGGGTCCTGGTTCCGCTGTTGGCCGTGATCCACGTCCCGTTGTTACTGGTCCTGATCCTGGTCGTGCCCGGAATGGCCATTGCCGCGTTTGGGGCGTTCATCCGCTACCCGCCCCGGATTGCCGCCGCCAACGACGAGATCCGCCGCCGTCGCTACGTGCCGCCTCCCCGACGCGAGGTCCGCGCTCGCGCCCGCCCCACCCCGACCGGTGGCCACAAGACCCATCGCCGCGGCTGACCGATGCGGCACCTGAGCCTCGTGGCCTCGGCCATCGCGGCTGGGACGGGGGTCATCTACATCGGGTTCCTCATCAAGCAGGGCACGCCGGTCCTTCCGTTCACGGTCATGGTCGTGACTGGTGCCCTTGCCGCGCTGGCCCTGCTGACCGCCTACGGGTCGTTTGGCCGTGACCCCAGCCGTCGGGCCCTCGCTCTGTGGGCCGCCGTCCCGGGATTCTTCGGCCTCGGGTTCCTGGCGGGCTTCTCCATCGGTGGATTTCTGCTGATCAGTGGCGTCCTCACCCTGCCGGGCGCTATTACGGCGTTGCGTGGCATCGATCCGCGGGCTCCCGCAGTTGTGGGGTGGGCTCTGCTCATCGTGCTCGGCTGGAGCGCGGTGGTCGCGGCGCTGCTGATCGTTGCCTCCTCGCGGGCAACTCCCTAGCCCTGGAATCTGCGAGGCAACTGCAAGGGAATCGGCTGCTTCGGTTGTCGGCCTGCGGGGTCGTGTGAGGGAGAGTTCGTTCCAGCGCTGAATGACGGCGTTTGGATGAACGAACGACTGGAGGCAGCCATGAGCATCATTGCGTGGATCGTTCTGGGAGCCATTGCCGGCTACCTCGCCGGCTTCCTCGTGCGGGGCGATGAGGGCCTCGGGGTGATCGGGCACATCCTGCTCGGCATCGTCGGCGCCCTGGTGGGAGGTTTCCTGGCTGGGGCTCTGCTTGGCACGAATCCGATCCAGGGTGCGCTCGACCTCGGGTCGATCGTGACCGCCACGGTTGGAGCCATCCTCACCGTTTGGGTCGTGGGTGCGTTCCGACGCCGACGCGCACGCGTCTAAGTTGGGCGATGGAAACGGGACGCCGGCAGGGCACAAACCCTGCCGGCGCTTCTGTTGGTGCCGTCGCGCGGTCAGTTCTTCGATGAGCGCCGCTTCTTCGATTCCTTCGTTTCGCCCTCTTCCGCCCGCTCCTTGTTCACCGTTCGAGCGGCCCGTTCCTCGGTCTCGTCAGCCGAGACCCCCTTCTCCCTGTACGACTCCTTGATGTGCTTGTACTGACGCTCGCGTTTTGGGCTCCATGAGGACTGCGGCATGGTCGTTACCTCTCTTGTGCGGCGTCCATCCACGATGGTTGCGCCTTCGACATGCCGTGAGCATCAGCGGATCGGTCCGGCGGATTGCGAATGCATGTAGGTCGGTCCACACTGCCTGGCGCCGTGCGGTATCGCCTGACCCTTCCGGGGGCGATTGTGGTCGCCCTTGGCGCTCCCATCATCGCCGCCTTCGTAACCTCGGCGGTGAACCAGCTGACTGGCGGCGACGTCGGGTTCCTGCCTTCCCTGGTCGCCGTCCTGCTGGTCGCTGGGCTGGGCGGTCTCTGGCCGACCACCCTGGCGACTCTGCTCAGCGCTGGACTCGGTGCCTTCCTGTTCCTCGACCCGCCCGGGCCGGCGGTGGACGCGCCGGCGGACCAGTGGGAGCTCTTCCTGTTCGTGGCCACCGGCCTGGTGGCCGGTGCGCTGATCGAGTCGCTCCATCGCGCCCGCTGGCGTGTGGAACGCGCGCGCGATGCGCAGCGCGCCGCGCGCCGAGCGGAGCACGTCATCCGTGCGGACCTGGAGTCCATCGTCGCCGCCATCGGGGACGGGATCATCGTCGCCGACGCCACGGGGAGCGTGCGGCTGATGAACGAAGCGGCCACCCGTCTCCTCGGAGCATCGATGGAGCACGTGGCGCAGCTCCTGCAGTCGCTGATGACCGACGACGAAGGTCCAGTGACGGAGGACCTGATCCGAGGCAGCGAGCCCATCCATCGCGACTTTCGGTTGCGCGATCGGGCAACCCAGGTTGAGCTGTCTTCGTTTCCGATTGGGGAGGCGGAAAAGAGGACCGGAATGGTCGTTCTGCTGCGCGACGTTACCGCGGTCCGCAAGCGGGACCTTCTGCGGGAAGCATTCCTGAGCCTTCTCTCCCACGAGCTCCGAACGCCGATCACGGCCATCTATGGCGGGGCAAGCGTTCTCGGCCGCTCAGATGCCAACCTGGATCCCGCCACCCGCAGCGAGATCCTGAAGGATGTCGTGGAGGAGGCCAATCGGCTGGAGCGGCTGGTTGAGGATCTCCTCGTGCTGGCTCGCCTGGATGAGGGCGTTGACGTGGGCCAGGAGCCAGCTCTCCTCCAGCACTTGGTGCCCACGGTCATCAACCGCGACTGGCCCGACGGCGAGGGACCTCCTATCCGGATTGAGGCGGACGCAGGACTCCCTCCGGTGAGTGGAGACGAAACCAGCATCCAGCAGGTGGTCCACAACCTCGTATCCAACGCCGCCAAGTACAGCCCCACCGGAACAGAGGTCGAAGTCAAGGTCGAGGGTGGCGACGACGAAGTGCTGGTGCGCGTGCTCGATCGCGGCCGAGGGTTGTCCGCTGCCGAGGCTTCTCACGTGTTCGAGCCCTTCTATCGCTCCGAGGCGGCCAAACGCATGGCGGCGGGTGCCGGGATCGGCCTGTTCGTATGCCGGCGGCTGGTGGAGGCCATGGGTGGCCGCATCTGGGCAGAGCCCAGGGCGGGGGGAGGCAGCGTGTTCGCGTTCGCACTGTCCACGTGGCCGATGGACCCCGAGGAGGCGGAGGAGACCTCTGTCGGAGTGGCCGACGCGTCCTGACCGCCGGCGGGACGATTCAAGGACTGCAACGCCGCTGTCATGGCCGTGGCCATCTCCGTTAGTGCGCCTGACACGTGCAGCCCGCGATCCTTAAGCCGGTAACCCAACGTAGTAATACGGAACCGGAGGTTTCGCCATGACCCAGCAGCAGCCAGGCCAGCAGCCAGGCCAGCAGCCGAGCCAACCGACCCAACCGAGTGGGCCGGTCATCGTCCAGCAGGGCGGTGGGGACGGCGGGTCTGGCGTGAGCATGGGCCTGATCGTCGGCGCCGTCGTGGTCCTCGTCCTGGTCGCCATCTGGTGGTTCGGGCTAGGCCCAGGTTCCGGTGGCACCACAACCACTCCGCCGGTTGAACCACCGGCGTCGTCAGCGCCAGCCCCGACGGGTAGGTACTGATCGCCCCTCGCTGACGGCGCAATGGCACTGGCCGCTGCGGCCCCGGGCTCAGGGTCGCAGCGGTCGTCTATGTGTGGACACTTGCTGGGGTGAAGCCCGCGAGTTAGGTTCCGCCTGGGGTTCCTCTCAGGTTCTGCCCAGAGGAGGCGCGATGTCGACACAGCCCCTGGTCCTGGTAGCCGATGACGAACCGCGGATCACGAAGCTGGTCGCCATTGTGCTGGGCGAAGCGGGCTTTCGAGTGGTGACCGCGGCCGGCGGGGCGGAAGCGATCGAGAAGGCCGAGCAGTATCGGCCTGACATCGTCCTGCTAGACATCGTCATGCCCGACATGGATGGCATCGAAGTCATGCGCGAGCTCCATGAACGGCGGCCGGTGCCCGTCATCGTGCTCACGGCGCGTGGGGCCACCGCGGACAAGGCCAAGGGCCTCGATCTGGGGGCTGACGATTACATCGCCAAGCCCTTCCACCCCGATGAATTGGCGGCCCGCGTCCGTGCGGTCCTTCGGCGTGCCGCTGGAGTCGCGCCAACGGCAGGCATCCTTCGCTTCGACGACATCGAGATCGACCTCGAGCGGCGGATGGTGCATCGCGACGGACAGCTCGTCCACCTGTCTCGGACCGAGTGGCTCCTCCTCCAGCACCTGGCGGCGCATGCGGGCAAGGTCGTGGTGCACACGGAGCTGCTGACGAAGGTGTGGGGCCCGGAGTACCGCGATGACGTCCAGTACCTGCGGGTCTGGGTCAGCCGTGTCCGGCGCAAGCTCGGCGCCGGGCCCGGCGAATCGGGCCGGATCAAGACGTTCCAGGGAATCGGGTACCTGCTGGATGTTGAGGCAGCAAGCTAGACTCACCGCGCAGTGGGAGCTCACGGCGCATGACGAAGGATGAGCGCCGCACATCCGCGGCAGATCTCCTGAGCAATTGGCGAGCCGCGGAGCGGGATTCCGCGGCAGCTGAGGTTTCTGCCCAGGACGCCGCCCAGGTGGCCGCTGCCGCTGATGCCGCCGAGCACGCCGCCGCGGAAAGCGAGGCGGCTGCCGACGCGTCGCTGGATGCCGTCGCAGCCGCCAAAGAGGCGGCCGGGCAGGCCGCAGAGGCAGCCGACCACGCGGTGGAAGTCGCCCACGCCGCCTCCGAGATCGCTATGGACCATCAGGCGAAATCGGACGAGGTGGTTGCGAAAACCGAGGGCGCAGAGGCCGAGGCCCGCGACCGCTTTCGCACCGCACAGGACATGGGATTTCCCAAGGAGCCCGAGGAACCCCAGAGCCCCATCGAGCCGAACCCGGAGCAGGGCTAGCCCCGGGACTCGGTCTTGCCGTGCTGCGGGCCTAGGCTGGCGCCGCTCGGGTCACCGCAAATGAGGTGGCCTTGGGCTCCACGAAGCGGATGAGCCCCGCCGCCTCGTCCCGCAGTTCCCGTTCGGCGGCCGAGGCCAGCCGCTCGAACGGCGAGTACAGCAGGGTCGCCCGGTCCCCGGACCGCTCTGCCCGCCAGCTCCCCGCGACCGCTCCATCCACCAGGAAGGTGCCCACCGAATGCGGCGTTTTCGTGCTGAATACCATCGGCCTGTACGCCTCGGACAGGATCAGGGCTCGGCGGGCGTGGACCAGCAGAGTCGCGTCCCAGGTCGGGAGGAAGCGAATCGGAGCCGGTGTGTCGGCCGAGGGCAACGGGGCCCCACGCAGATCGACCAGCGCCCGACCCTGCTTGTCGCGGAACGACCGCAGCGTCAGGCGCTCGGCGGCGGCCTTCATCTTGGCCACCGCGACCCCCGCCCACTGGGCGGCATCGGTCAGGCGCGCGGGGCCGAACCCGCCCAGGTATCGACGCAGCAGATGCTCCAGCCCGCGCCGTTCATCGGTATCTGACGGCCCGATCCATTCGACAGCCAGCTGGAAGATGTCGGCCCGTCGTCGCGTCCATGTGCCCGAAGGGGGGACCCGGATCAGCGGCACCCAAACCCCGCTCCAGATGCTCGATCCGTGGGTGCGCAGCAGCGCGTCGAGCTCCTTGCGGAGCCATGGCCGGCCAGCCAGCTCCATGATCAGCCTGGTCGCGACGGTGTCCATGTCCTGGCGGGGGAACTCCTTGCCCCATGTCGACTGCCACCAATCCTGCCGGGATGGACCGATGCCTTCGGCGAATCCCCACCAGTCGCGCGCCGAAACCAGGTGAATCGTCGAGCGCATGAGCGTGCCCTGGACCACTTTGCGCTGTGTGAGCAGGCGATCCAGGTCGCCCAGCGCGAACTTCCGCAGGCTGGACCACAGCCGGACGTAGGCCGAAGGCGCGTATTGGTTCTGGATGCCGGCTATCTGCTCCAGGGCCTTGGGTACCGATAACGGCGAGCGCTTCAGCAGCAGCTGCCGTGCCAGCAGCGCACGGTTGAGCTCGCGCGTTGTCAGGACCCGCGTCACGGGGCGGGTGGGACCAGGTCGTCGAGGTACACGACCTCGAGCTTCGCGCTCCCGCGAATCCGGCGGTCATTGGTGATGAACGCCGTCGCCCCCGCGGCTCGGGCAGTTGCGAGATGGACAGCGTCCGGCAGGGTCATGCGGCGGATCCCTCGGATGACGGCCGCATCCGCAGCCACCTCAGGCCCGAGAGGCGCGACCACAAGTCCTGGTATGGCGCGGATCTCGTGATTCGTGCGTTCCAGCCGTCCCAGGTCGCCGTCGCGGGACGGTCCGCTGAGGATTTCGGTCAACCCGACAGCGGACAGAACGCCCTCAACGTGTCCGCCCTCGATGGCGGTGATCAGTTCGGCAACCCGATCGGACCAGGGCTGGACGTTATCGGCGAGGTAGATGAAGAGATTGCTGTCCAGCCCGATCCGCCGGTGCCGGCGGATGAGCTCGCTGGTGGTCAGTCCTCCCACTCGTCTCGCAGCGCGCGGACGAAGGCGACCGGATCGCCGTAGGTTCCCTGACCGATGCCGCGGAGGCGGTCTGCCGCGCCGCCCGGGCGCGGCTTGAGGGCGATCTCGTCCTTGCGGATTTCCACCATCAGCCGGTCGCCGGCCTTGATTCCGAGCGCCTTGCGCGCCTCGCTTGGGACGGCGATCTGGTGCTTAGTACTCACCTTGACACTTAGCACGTCAGAGGATGCTAAGTGACCCCGCTCCCTCCGTCAAATCACCTTTCTGCGATCGACCGGATCACCGCCGCCGCCAGGTCGCGGAGAGCATCCGGTGAGGTTTGCCGATCCGGCACGACGATCACGAGGTGCGGATCCGCCGATATGGCAATCGCCGGCCGACAGGCTGGGTCCGGCTCGATGCAGGCGTTGAGGTACACCGTTCGACCGGCCACCGAGTCGGTCGTGTAGTCGCGCCCGAACTGGTTGGCCACGACGGCCGTCGCCGCCTCCGACGAAACTGGGTGGCGGCTGGCGAACACCCAGCCGTGGGCTAGGTACTCGCATAAGGCCCAGCCGCCGTCAAACACTTCAGTCTCCCGTCCGTTCCCCGGCCATACGGGGAAGGCGAGGTAGCCGCAGACATCCAGGTCTCCGATCAGGTTCTGCCGGGGAGACGGGTCAGACGGCATTCGGCACCCGATTTCATGGGGCAGAAGAAACGTCATGCTGATCTGGAAGCCGCCCCCCCGGACGCCGTCATGGAGCATCCACATGTCGATGGACGGATCACTCGTCGGGTCGCCGAAGACTTCGAGCCAGTCCGCCCGTTCGGCGGCAGGGATAACGTGGCATCGGGTCTCGACATACCCGGTTGGCGGCGCGATGGGCATGGTGGATCCCACGGTCATGAAGGTCGAGCCGTCCGGGAGCACCATCTCGGGCCAGGGCACATCGCGGAGCAATTCGGAGGTCCAGCAACACGGTACAAGGCCTTCCCAGCGGCGGAACATGATCTGCCAGCGGTCGTGCTCGTAGGGCTGCCAGTCCGCGTCGATCCATTCGGACGCCGCGATTCCCAGGTCCGGGTCGGTGAGTCGTTCTGCCAGCGTCTCGGCGGCGTCCAGCTCTGCCTGCGTTGGCACGCGGATGTTGAGACCGAAGTCGAACTCGATCTTCACGATCTCGTCATCGATCCTGGCCGACACCGCTTGTGGCCCGGGAACAGGCAGGTTTACACAGTCCCGCAAGCCACTGGCTTCGACCGCCCCAAGCAGCTGGGACAGACCGCCGAGCGTCATGCGCCGCTGTTCGTGCGGGACGGCCGACGGAACGGCGGGCTGCGGCCCGCGGATGGCCAACCCATCGCTGTCGACAACCAGCGTTCCCGGCGCGCCGGAGGCGTCAACCCGGTACTCCATCTCGAACGCGACGCCATCGTCCATGGTCAGATCACAGGGGAAGATCGGATGTAGGAGTACCGTCGACAGCTGGCTCAGATCCTCGTCCGGCGGGCGCGGCAGCCGGATCAGGCCGGACCCTACGGCCAGGACCCCACCGATCACCAGTGCGACGAGGACCGCCGCCGCCAGCAGGAGGACGTGCCGCGGCACAGGCGGGGCCGCCGCGAACGCCGTGGCGTCGGGGATGCCCGAGACGCTGGCATAGAGGGCCGTCGGCGTGCTTCCGGTGCCGTCCGCTTCGGCGCGGAACCGGGTCTGGAGGATCTGTTCGAGCTCGCGATCAATCATCGGGCGGCACCCCTGCGTCAGCGTCGTCGAGGGCGGCACGCAGCCGCTTCAACGCGTGGTGGAGTCTGGAATGGACGGTGCCCGCCGGAATCGCGAGCAGGCGCGCGATGTCCTCCGCCGTCAGATCACGGTAGAAGCGGAGCACCACGACCACGCGGTGGTCCGGAGATAGCGCAGCGAGCGCCTCGCCCAAGACATCGCGGTCGATAACCTGATTCGTGGCATCTCCGGCGGCCGCTGCCAGGTCCGGCGAGAGGTCCTCCGTCCGCCAGCGGGACGTGCGGCGCAGCCGATCACGGCAAGTGTTTACCAGGATCCGGTCAAACCACGGCCCGAATTTCGCCGGGTCGCGGAGCGTCGACCAGCGGCGCCAGGCCTGGACGAACGCGTCGTGAGTCGCATCCTGCGCGTCGACCGGGTTGCCGAGGATGACCGATGCTAGGCGGTAGCTCGCGTCCAGGTGCTCGTGCGCCAGCTCGCGGAACGCGACCGCGCGCATCCCCGCGCGCTCCTCCTCCGCGACCTGCCCGCCAACCACGCGTCTAATTCCCTCGCGTCATGTCGCTGATATGACGATTGAGCGAGCGGAAATCTTCACGCGCGCCTGACCAGAAGCGCGGATCAGGACCCGGCGACGTCTGCGGTCTCCGGTGTGGACTCGGCGGGCGACTCTAGCGACGCCGCGGGCGCCGATGCTGCCTTCTCGAAGACGAGGGAGCCGTCGCGGAGGTCGACCCGGACCGTGTCGTCGCGGGTGAACTCCCCAGACAGGACGGCCTTGGCCAACGGGTTCTCCACCGCGCGCTGGATGGCGCGGCGCAGGGGGCGCGCACCGAACTGCGGGTCGTAGCCTTCGCGCGCGACGTGGGCGCGCGCGGCATCGGTCAATTCCAGGCCGATGCCGGAGTCGGCCAATCGGGCCCGGACCCCCTCGAGCAGCAGACCCACGATCTCCCCCAGCTGCGACTCGTCGAGCGGGCGGAACACGATGATCTCGTCCACCCGGTTCAGGAACTCGGGCCGGAAGTGCTCGCGCAGCTGGAGGCGGACCGCCTCCGCGGCCCGGTCGAACGTCTCGTCCCCGGCGTCGGCGGCCTCCACCAGCGCAGTCGAGCCGACGTTGCTGGTCATGATGACGACCGTGTTCTTGAAGTCCACGGTTCGCCCCTGGGCATCGGTCAGGCGTCCGTCGTCGAGCACCTGAAGGAGGACATTGAAAACGTCCGGATGGGCCTTCTCGATCTCGTCGAACAACACCACCTGGTAGGGGCGGCGGCGGACAGCCTCGGTAAGCTGGCCGCCCTCCTCGTAGCCCACGTAGCCCGGCGGCGCGCCGACCAGGCGGGATACCGCGAACTTCTCCATGTACTCGCTCATGTCGATCCGGACCAGGGCGTTCTCGTCGTCGAACAGGAACTCGGCCAGGGCCCGGGCCAGCTCCGTCTTGCCGACCCCGGTGGGCCCCAGGAAGATGAACGAGCCGATGGGCCGCCTGGGGTCCTTCAGCCCGGCCCGTGCCCGGCGGATGGCGTCGCTGACCGCCATGACCGCCTCGTCCTGGCCAATGAGCCGCCGATGCAGCCGCTCCTCCATGCGGAGCAGCTTCTCGGTCTCGCCCTCCATCAGGCGGCTGACCGGGATGCCCGTCCAACGCGCCACGACCTCGGCGATGTCGTCGGCATCCACCTCCTCGCGGACCAGGACCGATCCTGACGCCATCAGCTCGCGCAGGTTCTGCTCGCGCTCGGCCAGCTGGTTGGTGAGCTCCGCCTCGCGGCCGTACTTCAGCTCGGCGGCCCTGGCGTAGTCGGCGGCCCGTTCGGCAGCCTCGATCTCGGGGGCCAGCTTCTCCAGGGCCTCGCGCGTCTCGCGGATGCCGGCCACGACCTCCTTCTCGCGCTGCCACTGGGCCTTCATGGCATCGGTCCGCTCGCGCAGGTCGGCCAGCTCCTTCTCCAGGGACGCCAGACGTGCCTTGGACGCGGCGTCCTTCTCCTTGCGCAGCGCCTCGCGCTCGATCTCGAGCTGCATCCGGCGCCGCTCCAGCTCGTCCAGCTCGGCTGGCATGGAGTCCATCTCCATCCGCAGCCGGCTGGCGGACTCGTCCACCAGGTCGATGGCCTTGTCCGGCAGGAAGCGTTCGGTGATGTACCGATTGGAGAGGACCGCGGCCGCCACCAGGGCCGAGTCGGTGATCCGGACCCCATGGTGGACCTCGTATCGCTCGCGGAGGCCGCGCAGGATGGAGATCGTGTCCTCCACGCTCGGCTGGTCCACCACGATGGGCTGGAACCGCCGCTCCAGGGCGGCGTCCTTCTCGATGTTCTTGCGGTACTCGTCCAGGGTGGTGGCGCCGATGGCGTGCAGCTCCCCTCGGGCCAGCATGGGCTTCAGGAGGTTGGCGGCGTCCATGGCCCCTTCTGCCGCCCCGGCGCCGACCACGGTGTGCAGCTCGTCGATGAACAGGATGATCTGGCCCTCGGCGGCGGTGATCTCCTTCAGGACGGCCTTCAGGCGCTCCTCGAACTCCCCGCGGTACTTGGCACCAGCCACCATGGCGCCCAGGTCCAGGGCCACCACCCGCTTTTCCTTCAGCCCCTCGGGCACGTCGCCTCGCACGATGCGCTGGGCCAGCCCCTCGGCAATCGCCGTCTTGCCGACCCCCGGCTCCCCGATCAGGACCGGGTTGTTCTTCGTCCGGCGGCTGAGGACCTGGATGACGCGCCGGATCTCCTCATCACGACCGATGACCGGGTCCAGCAGGCCGCGCCGGGCGGCATCGGTCAGGTCGCGGCCGTACTTCTCCAGGGCCTCGTAGGTCGCCTCGGGGTTCTCGGACGTCACGCGCTGGCTGCCTCGGATCTGGGTCAGGGCTTCGAGGACCGATTTCTCGCCGATGCCGGCCGCCGACAGCAGCCGGGTGGCCGGGCTTGGCGGCTGGGTACCGATGATGGTGAGCAGCAGGTGCTCGGTGGAAACGTACTCGTCGCGCATCCGCTCCGCCAGCGGATGGCTGTCGGACAGGATGCGCCGCGCGTCCTCCGACAGGGTGAGCTGGGCGGCTCCGGTGACCCTCGGCAGCTTGGCCAGCTCCTCGCGGATCTGGCCAGCCACGGCCGAAGGGTCTTGACCGATGCGCTCCAGGACGGCGGGCACTACTCCATCCGGCTGCTCGACCAGCGCGTACAACAGATGGAGCGCCTCCAGCTGAGCGTTGCCCTCTCCCTCAGCCAGCTGCTGGGCGGCCAGGACCGCCTCCTGCGCCTTCTGGGTAAACCGCTCAATGCGCACGGGACAACCTACCGCGAGCCCGTGGGTCCCCAGTCGGCCCGCGTGGCTACGCCCCGGGCCTCAAGCAACCTGAACAATTCCCGGACGGCTTTCGGGTCCCATACCGCCGCCCAGTACTGGATGCGAGAATCCCCGACCCGCAGCTCGAGCTTCTTTCCACGGTCGATGACGAGGCTAGCGGCCCGCAGCTCGCGGAGATCGAATGTGGTCCCCGGCCGGCCGGCCACCGCATCCAGCCAACGCCTCACACGCAGGGAGTTACCTTGAACGTGGAACTCCCTCTGACTTGCAAACCACCACCCTTCGATGCTCACAAAGCCCACCAACACCAAACCCAGGACGAACACAGCTGCCTGCCATGGTTGGCTCAGGAATGGATAGGTGATCAGACCGCGCAGCGCCGTGATCCCGCCGAATATGCAGAAAGCGGCCCATGCGACTGGGACGAACTGGAATGCGACCGGGTTGATCAGCATTGGACGCTCGTCGTTGGGGCTACTCGCGCGCACGACGCTTCGTCACCGAGGGTCGGGTTGTGGATGGGCCTTGGCGAACGCTTCGAATTCGGCCCGCGCCTCGTCGTCCAGTTTGGGGAGGACGACCCGGGCTGTGATCAGGAGGTCGCCCTTCTCGTCGGGGTGGCCGCGCTTGGGCAGCCCGCGGCCCGGGACTCGGATGACCTGCCCGTTCTGGGTGTTGGGCCTGATGCGGAGCTTCACCTTCCCGTTCAGGGTGGGCACCGGGACTTCTGCCCCCAAAAGGGCCTCGGGCAGGCTGAGTGGCAGCTCGGTGACCAGGTTCGCGCCGTCCCGCCGGAAGCGGGGATCGGGCTTGACGCGAATTGTCAGCGTCACCCCCTCGTTCCGCAGCCTGATCTTGGCGCCGTCCGACACCCCCGGCGGGATCTTGACCTGGAGCCGGCGCCCGTCGAGCGCCACGGTGCGCTCGGTGCCGCGCGCCACCTCGGCCAGCGTCACCTCAACAGTGCCCTCGGCTCGGGGCTGCACGGATCGGCTGCGGGTCGCGAAGCCGCCCAGGTCGCCGAATACGGAGCCTGAAGCTCCCGACGTCCCGCCCGTCCCGCCGGCGCCGGCAGCGCCTGAGCCCATCGGTCCGTCCTCGAAGAACATGCGGAAGAAATCGCTGAAGCCGCCCAGGTCGTCCGGGGTGGCGGTATGGACCCGCCAGCGCATGCCTCCCGGCGCCCCGCCGAAGGTGGACCAGTCACCCGCCTGGTTGGGGTCGAACCCGGCCTGCTGGTAGGCCTGCCAGTTGGCGCCCAGCTCGTCGTACTTCTTCCGCTTCTCGGGGTCGGAGAGGACGGCGTGCGCCTCGTTCGCCTCCTTGAAGCGCTTCTCGGCGTCGGCGTCGCCCGGATTGCGGTCGGGGTGGAGCTCCCGGGCGAGGCGCCGGTACGCCTTCTTGATCTCAGCCGCGGACGCGGCTTTGGGGACGCCGAGGACCTGGTAGTAGTCCCGGTATTCCACGGCGTCCCCCGCTAGGGCTTCCTCACGCGCTGCCGGTCGGCGGTGCCGCCGGCGGCTGCTTGATCGGCTTGACCGGAGGCACCGGGGTGGCCGCGATCGGCACCTTCTGCCCCTTTGGCGCCTTCCGCGCTCGCCGCGAGGGCTTTCGCACCAGCGGCGTGATGGCCCGCAGGGCAGTCTGCGCCGCGGGACGCGCCTGGTCGAGCAACGCCCCCGACAGGACTTGGTCCATGTGGTCGACACCCACGATGGTCAGCTGCTTGCGGACCTCATCCGGCACGTCCACCAGGTCCTTCATGTTGCGACCCGGGATGAGCACCGTCTCCACCCCCGCCAGGTGCGCCGCCAGCAGCTTGGCCTTCAGGCCGCCGATGGGCAGCACCCGCCCGCGGAGCGTGATCTCGCCGGTCATGGCGATGTCGCGCCGCACCGGGCGCCCGGTCAGCAGGCTGGCCATGGCGGTGGCCATGGTCACGCCCGCCGAGGGGCCGTCCTTGGGGGTTGCCCCGGCCGGAACGTGCACGTGGATCGTCTGCTTCTCGAAGATGGCCGGGTCGAGTCCCAGCTCCCGGCAGCGTGCGCGGAGGTACGACAGGCCGGCTCGCGCCGACTCCTGCATGACGCTCCCCAGCTGGCCGGTCAGGATGAAGTCGTCCTTGCCGTCCATCTTGGTGGCCTCGACCTGCACGATGTCCCCACCGGCGTCGGAAACGACCAGCCCGGTGACGATCCCGATCTGGTCCTCCTCGTCCAGCTGGCCGTAGTCGAAGCGAGCCGGACCGATGTACTCCTCCAGGTCGTCGGCCTTGACCTTGACCTTGGTCCGCGCGTTGGAGGCCACCTTGCGGGCCACTTTCCGCGCGATGCCGGCGATCTCGCGCTCCATGTTCCGGACCCCGGCCTCCTTGGTGAAGGCCTGGATCATGCGGACCAGGGCCGTCTCCTCGAACACGACCTGCTTGGTGGTCAGGCCATGGTTCTCGAGCTGCTTGGGGACCAGGAACTGCTGGGCGATCCGCAGCTTCTCGAGCTGGGTGTAGCCCGGCAGCTGGATGATCTCCATCCGGTCGCGCAGGGCGGGCGGAATCGTGTCGGACATGTTGGCGGTGGCGATGAACAGGACCTTGGACAGGTCGAACGGCACCTCCAGGTAGTTGTCCTGGAAGCTGAAGTTCTGCTCGGGGTCGAGCACTTCCAGCAGCGCCGATGACGGGTCGCCGCGAAAGTCCATCCCCACCTTGTCGATCTCGTCCAGCATGAAGACCGGGTTCGACGTGCCGGCGGTCTTGATGGACTGGATGACCCGGCCCGGCAATGCGCCGATGTAGGTGCGCCGATGTCCGCGGATCTCGGCCTCGTCGTGGATGCCGCCCAGGCTCATCCGGACG
>Ga0299906_10001479_pt1 | contig 20190 bp, 17 predicted proteins | sample RVTome_14_FD_200259 | JGI IMG/M metagenome (GOLD analysis project Ga0299906, IMG submission 200259) | Soil microbial communities from uranium-contaminated site in the Upper Colorado River Basin, Wyoming, United States - RVT145D125 (version 2) ...
CGCCGACCGTGTCGACGTGAACGAGCCGGCCGCGGACGGGTCCACGGCCCTGCTGTGGGCCGTGTACCACTCGAACGCCGAGATGGCGCAGGCGCTGGTCGCGTCGGGCGCCGCGGCCGACACGCCGAACGGATTCGGCGTCACCCCCCTCCTGCAGGCCAGCCGGGTGGGGGACGCGCAGCTCGTCGACCTGCTGCTGTCGGCCGGCGCCGACGCCGCGCGTGCATACGCCGACAGCGAGACGCCGTTGATGGCCGCGGCGCGGTCCGGACGGCTCGACGCCGTTCGCCTGTTGCTCGAGGCTGGAGCCGATCCCAACCTGACGGACAGGTTTCAGCAGCAGACGCCCCTGATGTGGGCGGCCGCCGAGGGGCATGCCGATGCCGTGGCCGCGCTGCTCGAGTTCGGGGCGGAGCCGAACGCCCAGGCGCGACAGACGACGCTCGAAGAGCGGAAGCATGCCGACCACCCGACCGGCGGCCTCACCGCGCTGATGTTCGCCGTGCGGAACGGGCACGAGCCGGCCGCCAGGGCCCTGCTGGCCGGAGGCGCCGATCCCAATCTGACCAACGGTGACGGCCTGACGGCGATGGCGGTGGCCATCGTCAACGACCGCTTCGATCTCGCGTCCGCGTTGCTCGATCTCGGTGCCGACGCCAACGACGGCCCGTCGCTGTACTTCGCCGTGGACATGCACGACGCCACGACGGACATGCGGGCCCACGACGGGTCGCGCCTTCGCGTGGATCATCCGAATCGGCTCGGCGCGCTGGACCTGGTGCGGCGGCTGTTGGAGGCGGGTGCCGATCCCAACAAGCCGTTCATCGGGCAGATCCACAACACCACGCTCTGCTGTGCGCCCGAGGTCAACAGCTCGCCGATCTTCCGTGCCGCGCAGGCGGCCGACGTCGAGGCGCTGAAGCTGCTGATCGCGCACGGCGCTCGGGTGGACTGGACGCCGGCCGAAGTCAGCAAGCCCGAAGACGAGGACGGCGGCGGCGGAGCCGGTCGAGGCATGAACGCCAACGTCGGCAAGACGCCGGTGATGCTCGCGATGGTCGGTGGGCGCGGAGCGCCCTTTGCGGCCGGTCCAGGGTTCGTGCGCCTGGGACCACCGCCTTTCCGGGAGGAGGCGAACCGCGAGCCGGCCGATGCCGTGCGGGTGCTGCTCGACGCCGGCGCGGATCCGAACGTCGTGGCGCCGGACGGCTCGACGCCGCTGCATCAGGCCGTCAAGGCCCGGCGCGTCCCCGTCATCCGGGCGCTCGTCGGCGCCGGCGCGCGGCTCGACGCCGTGGATCGCGAGAACCTGACGCCGCTGCTGCTGGCCGAGAAGCCGGAACCGCCGCCGCCGGAAGGGAACAACAACGACGAGCGCGTCTACCAGCCGGAAGTCGACACGCGCGAGGACGTCATCTCCGCGCTGCGGGAGCTGATGGGCCTGGGGCCGGATGAGCCGGCCCCGGTGCCTCCGCCGCTGCCGGAGGGCGATGCGACGGCCGCCGAAGCCGACGAACCCGCATGATGGGACGAGCGCTTTCGCGTGCGCCGGTCGTCGTCGGGATCGCCGCGGCCGTATTCGTCGCGAGCGTGGCGCTCGCCGCCCGCTCACCGGAACCGGCGGAGCCGCGCCCGGGACCCGCGCAGCGCTCGCCCCGGCAGGCCGCCGATCCGGCGGGTACCGGTGGGGAGGCGGAGCCGTATCGTGCCTGGTTGCAGCAGTACTGCATCGGCTGTCACAACAGCCGGTCGGCGCAGCCGGGCAACGACCCTGTGGATCTCGAGTCGGCCAGTCTCGAGGACCCGCTGCCGCACGCGGCCACCTGGGAGCGCGTGCTGCGCAAGCTCGCCGTGCGGGCCATGCCGCCACCGGGCGCGCGGCGACCAGAGGAGGTCGAATTCGCCGCCTTCACCGGCTGGCTCTCCCGATCGCTCGACCAGGCGTGGGCGGGGCGGAGCACGCCCGGCCGCTTCGTGGTCCATCGTCTCAATCGCGCAGAGTACCGGAACGCGGTCCGCGATCTGCTGGCACTCGACGTCGACGTGTCCGAGCTGCTCCCCAACGACGGCGGCGACTTCGGGTTCGACAACATCGCCGCGGCGCTGCGCAGCTCGCCGCTCCTGATCGACGGATACGTCACCGCGGCCCAGCGGATCAGCACGCTCGCGGTCGGGGACCCCGGTGCGGACCCGGGCACGACCACGTACTCGATCAACCGGGACTTCAGCCAGAACGCCTACGTCGAGGGGCTGCCGCTCGGCACGCGCGGCGGCATCGTCGTGCGGCATGTCTTCCCCGCCGACGGTGAGTACAGGCTGTTCGGCCGGCTGGTGCGCGGCATCGAGGAGGGCTACGCCGGGGTGGAGGGGCACGACACGCCCAGCACGTTCGTCATCACGCTCGACGGCGCCGAGGTGTACTCGGCGGAGATCGGAGGGCTCGAGGATCACGCGGCGCAGGCCAAGGACATGAACGCGGCGCGCCTGATCATCGACGAGCGGATGACGGCGCTCGTGCCGGTGACGGCCGGCCCGCACGAGGTCGGCTTTACGTTCCGGGCGCGCCCGTTCATCCAGCAGGACGTGTGGCAGCCGTCGCGCCGCGACAGCCAGGAAATCCACATGATCGGTGGCGAGCCGCGCCTGAAGACGGTGTCGGTCGAGGGGCCCTACGACGCGACCGGCGTCAGCCCGACGCCGAGCCGCGACCGCATCTTCACCTGCCGGCCAGTGACCGGGGCGGACGAGCAGGTGTGTGCCAGCCGGATCCTGACGGACCTGGCCGGGCGCGCCTTCCGGCGGCTGGTGACGACCGGGGATCTCGAGGCGCCGATGGCCTTCTACCGCGAGGCGCGCGCCGCCGCCGGCACCTTCGACGCCGGCATCCGCGCCGGAGTAGCACGCATCCTTTCGAGCCCGTCGTTCCTGTACCGGATCGAGCGCGACCCGGAGGGCATGCGTCCGGGTGAGGCGCATCGGGTGAGCGACGTGGAGCTGGCCTCGCGGCTGTCGTTCTTCCTGTGGAGCAGCATCCCGGACGACACGCTGCTGAATCGTGCTGTCGAGGGCCGTCTGCGCCAGCCCGGCGTGCTCGCCGCGGAGGTACGGCGGATGATCGCCGATCCGCGCTCGGAGGCGCTGGTCGAGAACTTCGCCGGCCAGTGGCTGCAGCTCCGGAACCTGGAGACCAAGGTCAAGCCGGACATCCTGGCCTTCCCGGACTTCGACGACAACATCCGCGAGGCGTTCCGCCGCGAAACCGAGATGCTCTTCGCGCACATCCTGCGCGAGGACCGCAGCGTGCTCGAGCTGATGAGCGCCGACTACACGTTCGTCAACGAGCGACTGGCCCGCCACTACGGCATCCCCGGTGTCTACGGGACGCGCTTCCGGAAGGTACCGGTCACCGATCCCAACAGGTACGGCCTGCTGGGCCACGGCAGCCTGCTCTCGATGACGTCGGTCGCAACCCGGACGTCGCCGGTGTTTCGCGGCAAGTTCGTGCTGAGTACGTTCCTCAACACGCCGCCGCCGCCACCGCTGCCCAACGTCCCCTCGCTCGACGAGACGGCGAAGGCCGATGCCGCGCCCAGGACGGTGCGCGGGCAGCTCGAGCTGCACCGGCGGAGCCCCACCTGCGCGTCGTGCCACCAGGTCATCGATCCGGTGGGCTTCGCGCTGGAGAACTTCAATCCGGTGGGGCAGTGGCGCGACACGGGCGAGGACGGCGCGGCGCTCGACACGGGGGGCACGCTGGCGGACGGCTCCGAGGTGGACGGGCCGGTCGCCCTGCGCGAGGCGATCCTGAGCCGGCCGGACGCGTTTGCGACCGTGGTGGCCGAGCGCCTCATGACCTACGCGCTCGGGCGCGGCGTCGAGCCCGCCGACATGCCCCTGGTGCGACAGATCGTGCAGGCGGCGGCACGGGAGGAGTACCGGTTCGGCGCCATTGTGGAGGGAATCGTCGAGAGTGCCCCGTTCCAGATGCGGACGATGCTGGAGCGCGCGGAGTAGGAACAGAGGCAGGAACGGTGTACCCTAGGAGCCGGCGCGCCCGGGCCGGCGGGAGGCGAACCTCCGCGGCGGGCGGCCCCCGCGCTGATACCGGGCTTGCGACGGAACGACATCGGGAGCAGACACTGGAGCAGCCATGATCATCACGAAGAGGCACCTCTCGCGCCGCACCTTCCTGCATGGCACGTTCGGCGCCACCCTGGCCCTGCCCCTGCTCGACGCCATGGTCCCGGCGCTGACGGCGCAGGCACGCACGGCGGCCAGCCGGCCGTTCCGGTTCGGCGTCGTGTACATGCCCTGCGGCGTCTATCCCGACACCTGGCATCCGGCCGAGGCGGGCAAGGACTTCGTGTTCAAGCCGGTCATGCAGCCGCTCGAGCCCTTCCGCGATCAGCTGGTCACCGTCAGCCGGCTCAAGGCGCCCTGGGGAGAGTCGGTGCACGTCGGGGCGAGCTCGGCCTTCCTCAACGGTGTCGGTCCGGTGGTGTCGCGTGACGAGACCGGCGACGCGTTCGGCCAGGTGCAGTCGAAGAAGACCGTCGACCAGTACATCGCCGACCACGTGGGCGGCGACACGCCTCTCCATTCGATCGAGGTCGGCACCGAGGACATGGGCACCGCGGCGGGCGCCTGCGACGGGTTCCCCTGCACCATCTTCGACACGCTTGCCTGGCGGGAGGACGCCAGACCCTTGCCGGTGTCGATCAACCCGCGGGTCACCTTCGAGCGGATGTTCGGGGAGACCGGCTCGCCGGAGCACCGGGCGGCGCGCCTCCGCGAGAAGCAGAGCCTGCTCGATTCCGTGCTCCAGGAGACGGCGACGCTGCGCCGCACGCTCGGCGCGCCCGATCGGGCGATCTTCGACGAGTACCTCAGCAACGTCCGCGAGGTCGAGCAGCAGCTCGATCGCCTCGACACGCGGCTGGCGACGCTCACGGACAACCCGGAGTCGCCGATCGGTCTCCCGGAGGCGTTCGACGATCACATGACGGTGACGTTCAATCTGATGCACCTGGCCCTGCAGGGTGACATCACGCGCGTCTTCACGTTCATGATCGGCCACGAGCCGACCGACCGGAGCTACGCGCACATCGGCGTGTCCGATACCCATCACAGCATCTCGCACCACGGCAACGACGAGGAGAAGCTGGCGAAGTACGCCAAGATCGGGACGTACCAGATCGTCAAGTTCGGCGAATTCCTGGAGAAGCTGCGGTCCACGCCCGATGGCGACGGCTCGCTGCTCGATCACTCGCTGCTCTACTGGGGCAGCGGCATGAGCAACGGGAACGCGCACGATCGCAGCAACCCCCCGGCCCTGCTCGTGGGTGGCGCGCACGGGCGGCTCGAAGGGAACCGTCACATCGTCGCGGAGGAGCAGCCGACGGCGAATCTACTCCTGGCGATCGCGCACCTGGCCGGCGTGGAGGTCGAGCGCATGGGGCCCAGCACCGGCCGCCTCGACCTGTAGTCAACCGTCGTCCTGCCGCCGGATGACTGCGGCGGCTCGGTCCCGGCCCGCGCGTGACGTCCGGTGTCGTGGTCGTCACGCGTCGCCGCCTGTCAACCACACTCAACCTGAGGGACGGGGCACGCCGTCGGCCGCTTTCTCGAAGACCAGCCACCGCGCGTCACGCAAGCGGACGACGCCCCACTCGTCGCGCGCGAGCGCTTCGGCCATGGGAGAACCGGTGGGGACGACCGCGCACCGGATGTCATGGTCCCTGAAGAGCGCCTCGTAGGTGCCATCGAGGTCCGCGTTGCGACTCCGCTGCAGGAAATCCGTCGGGTAGACCTCGACACGGCCGTCGACGAACACCTGGCGGTCGCGCGCGAACCACAGGAGCGTGCCGCCCGAGGCGAACGTGTTGAACAGGGGCCCCCGGCAGTCCCGGATGGCTCGTACGACCGTGTCGGACATCGGCTCCCACCCGAGACGGACGCCACCGCCGTACCAACGGTATCCGAGCACGGCGGTCACGACGACCGCGGCACATGCCACGACGGCGGCGACGAGGGGACTCCCGCCGTCGCGTCGGCGTCGCACCGGTGCCGGACGCGCCAGCATGCAGATCGCCGGAGCCGCGACGAGGGCAAAGGGCGGCACGTTGCGAACCGAGAGCGTGCCCGCGAGGCCGAAGACCGCCGCAAGCACGATCCACTGGCGCTGGCCGGCTTCGAGGGACGGGAGCTCGCGCCAGCGTCGGCTCGTCATGCCGAGCAGCAGGGCCAGCATGATCCAGAACGGTACCTTCGCCACCTCGAACGAGGAGCGGAACTCTTGGATGCCGACCGACCGGGACTCGACCACCGTCTGGGCGACGCGCGGCCAGTAGTGCCAGCCGAGCGGCGTGAGCGTCGGCGCGAGCACACAGAGCAGCGCGACGAGCATGGCCCGCGTCCGACGCGCTGGCGACCAGACGAGGGCGTCGAGAGCAGCGACCCCCGCAACGACGACGCCGAGCAGCACGCCGCCGTGCGCGTTGGCCCAGAGCACGACCAGTGGGGGCATCCACGCGCCGCGACCGCTCGTCACCAGATGCACGGCGAGCATCAGGAGCGCGAGGGTGAAGACCTGAGGCCGCACGGACCAGGCCGTCGTGATCAGCAACAGCAGGCCGAGCAGGAGTCCGAGTCGCCACTCGTAGGCGGCGCGCATCATGCGCCAGGATGCGGCCACGGCCAGCAGGGCACATCCGCCTGCCAGCAGCGTCAGCAGGAACGGGCCGCCGAGGGCGTAGGCGACGTAGAAGAGGACCTGCGAGAGCCACTCGTGGTTGTGCCATGGCCGGCCCTCCGCCGTATGAGAGAACCGCTCGACCTGAATGATCGATCCGGTGTCCCAGATCTCCTTGCCGGTTCGCAGGTGCGTCCAGGTGTCCGGCTGCGGGGGCGCCATGAGCGCCAGTCCGGCGAGGGCGACGAAGATCAAGGCGACGGGCAGATCGTCCGCCGACAGCGCCGGCAGGCGCCAGGCCGTCACCGGGCGGCCTCGTACTGCGACCGGAGGTCATCCAGTCTCCGGCGCGGCCCGTCCCTGGCCACCGCGTCCGCGGCGCCCCGCACGGCGACGAGCCATCCACGCTCCCAGTACAGCACGCCGAACGAGGGATCCTGCAGCACGTCCTCCATCGCGTCGAACACGGCTGGCATCTCGCGTGGAGCGTACGGGTTGGAGAACGGCGCGTAGGTCGGCGGTTCGAACGGCATGACCAGGCGCAGAACGACCGCGTCGGCCGTTTCGAGCCGTGCCGGGAACCGGTAGACGCGGAGGCGCTGCGAGAAGAACGAGCCGATGTTCGCCTGGGCGGAGAGGGACCGGTCGGCTGGCAGCAGCGCGCGGATCTCAGCGACCGCGGGGTCTGGGCGCAGCCGGAGCGACGCCACCTGCCAGGGATTCCGGGAGCCCGGCACGGGCGCCGGCAGGAACATGTAGAGCAGGACCAGTGTCGGCGCGAGCCCCAGCCGGATCGGCAGGCCCCTCTTCGCGAGACAGACCGAGCCCTGAGCGGCGGCGATGACGAACACCGGAACGAGCGCCATCGAGTGATACGCGCTGAGGCTCCGCGGCATCGGATTGACGGACAGCAGGTTCGCCGCCAGGTCGGCCAGTCCTGGTGCGAGGAACGCGGGAGCGAGCAGCGCGGTGCCTCCCGTGGTCACGAGCAGCACGGCCAGGTAGCTCACACCCGGTATCGCCAGGCCCGTCAGGGTGCCCAATATAGCCGGGGCCGGCTGTTGAAGCCAGCCGTACCGGGCGAGCTGGTCGCCGGCCTTGGCGTCGAGAATCGGGTGTCCGCCGCTGACGTTCAGCGCCGGCATGATCGCCAGGAAGACCACCGTCGTGGCAACAGCCCCGAGGGCCATCGAGAGGAAGCCTGCTCGTTCCCGACCGTAGTGCCTGAGCCATAGCGCGCCGAAGCCGGCGACCGCGACTCCGTAGTGTTCCCGGCACATCACCAGCAGGACCATGCTGGAGACGAAGATCCGGTGCCGCCTGGAGAGCAGAGCCCAGAAGCCGACGGCGATGGCGAGAGTGGCCAGGCTCTTCTCGTGGAACTCCCAGATCACGCCGCCGAACACGAAGGGGTTCACGAGGTAGAGCAGCGACCAGCCGGCGGCCAGGTCCGCCCGCTCCAGGACCCGCCGGCAAGCCAGGAAGACCGGGATCGCCGCACCGGCGACCGAAGCCGACTGCAGCGCGAGCAGGAGCTCGGGGAACGGCGCGAGAGCGTAGACGGGCACCATGATCAGCACGACTGGGGCGAACAGGAAGCCCAGCCAGTTGGCCACGTCGAAGGGCGGGTAGATCGTGGTCGTTGGCACCGCGTAGTGCAGCGCCGTCCAGATCGCCTGATCGACCGCACCCAGATCGACGATCGCCACCTTGCCCGTGTACAGACGGGTGAGTGAGATGCTCAGCGTGACAAGAGCGTGCGCGGAGGCCGCTCCGGAGACCAACAGGAGCCAGCGCCCCGATCGATTCGCGAAGAGACGGGGCCTCAACGTGCGAACGGCCGTGCGATCACCAGGGATCCGCAGCGTCCGGTCGTGGCTGGCATCGGGATCGGGCGTCGTCACGCGCCCTATGATGCCACTGCGGGGCTGGCATGGGGGATGCGCCACAGGTGTGGATGTCGGACACCACCTTCGTGACCGGGAGGTGGCTGATGTCAAGATTGCGGGGCGTCAGACCGAAGAGCTATGAAGGAGTTCACGTGAAGTCACATCGGAAGTCGCCCGGTCGACCGTGCCTCCGCGGATGATGGACCCACCGGAGCCAGGAAGGCCCCTGCGGGAGCGTCTCGCGGGGCGCCGGGTGATCGAGTACACCTGCCGGGAGCATCGAGTCGTCCTCGGGCTGTCGGTCGGTTACATCCTGTGCGGCGGCGTCCTGCTAACACTTCTCGGCAGGCGCTGGCCGATTCAGATCACGACGCCCACGTTCGCCGTGTCCGTCGTGGCGCTCAGCCTTCCCTGGCTGGGGTGGCAGTACATGCGGAGCCCGGCTCGTCTTCGCGACGCGCTGTCCGCGCCGCGGTTGCCTGGCGCGATCCTGATCGCCCTGCTGGCGGTTCCGACGCAGATTACCTTCCAGGCCCTGAAGCAGTCCTTCGGTCCGATCATCGGCTTTCGAACCGACGAGCTGCTGCATCGGGTCGACGTCGCCCTGCACGGCGGCATGCCCTGGCTGCGGCTGAGCTGGCTGCTGTCGGACGCCAGGCTCGTCGAAGCCACCGACCTGCTCTACACGCTGTGGTTTCCGCTACTCTTCGTGTTCATCATCTGGGCATCCTGGAGTCGCCACCGCACGCTGCGGCTGCGGGCGCTCGTGTCGATGCTGCTCCTGTGGATCGTTGCAGGCACCCTCATCGCCGGCGGCCTCGCGAGCGCCGGTCCCTGCTATTACGGCAACGTCGTGGAGGGATCGAATCCCTACCTGCCGCTGCTCGAGCGCCTGGACGGGGTGGGGGCCGAGGTCGGCATGCTGCAGGCCCGTGTCAACCAGATCGGCCTCTGGGACCTGCGACAGGCCGACGAGTGGGGGCAGTTTGCCGGCATCTCCGCGATGCCGAGCCTGCACGTAGCCGCGGCGGTGCTGTACGTCCTGGTCGTCTGGAGCCGCTCGAAGGTGCTGTCGATACTCTGTGTGGCCTATGCCGTCGCGACCCAGGTTGGCTCGGTCGCGCTGGCATGGCACTATGCCATCGACGGGTACGCGGGGGCGCTCCTGGCGATCGGGAGCTGGTCGGCGGCCGGCCGGCTGGTCGGTCGCGAGGGCATGAACGGCGATGCAGGCAGTCGTGGCAGGTGACCTGGTGGCGGACTTGCGACGCTCAATCGCGCAGGTGACGAGCGCCGACGGGGGCTGGTCCTATTACCCGGGTCGGGAGAGCCGGATCGAGCCGACCTGCTGGGCGATGCTCGCCCTGTCGGCCACCGGTGGCGAGGCGATCCGTGTGGAGCAGGGACTGTCCTACCTGCACGGTCGCCAGCGAGCAGCCGGCCGCCTCCTGGAAGACAGTGTCGGCACGGTCAACTATGGCTGGAACGGTCTGGCGCTGCTGACCGACGTCGTCGTCTCGGGCCCGTCCTCGAGCCCGTGGCGAAGCCGGCTCGTGGACGCGCTGCTTGCGGCCAAGGGGGTGGCCCTGCCCAACAGCCCAGCTCTCAGGCAGGACAACCAGCTTCAGGCGTGGTCGTGGATCGACGGGACCTTCAGTTGGGTCGAGCCGACGGCGCTCTGCGTACTCGCACTCAAGAAGGCTGGCATGTCCGGTCCGGCGGCAGCCCGCCTGGAAGAGGCCGAGTTGATGCTGTTCGATCGCGTCTGCGACGCCGGTGGATGGAACTACGGGAACGCGGAAGTGCTCACGCAGGACCTGCGGCCCTACGTGCCCACGACCGCTCTGGCCCTGCTGGCCCTGCAGGATCGCCGGGACCACCCCGTTGTGCGGCGAAGCCTCGACTGGCTGGTGGCCCACGCGACTGCCGAACATGCGTCCATGGCCCTGTCGCTGGCTGCCCAGTGTCTCCAGGTGTTCGGTCTCCCGGCCGACGCGCCGCGTGCGCTCCTGGTGGAGCAGCAGGCTCGCACCGGCTTTCTTGGCAACGTCCACCTGATGTCGATGGCGCTGCTCACACTGGGCGCCGTTAACGGGGCGCCCCCTCCGCTGGCCCTGTCATGAGCCGTCACCATCCACTGCAGGCCGGGATCTCGCGGCGGACGTTCCTGACGCTGCCCCTGGCGGCGTCGGTGGCGACTGCCTGCCGGCGCAGCGAGCCGCCGTTCGTCGAGTCGGAGTTCGTGCTGCCCGAGCGGTCGGCCGTGGGGCTGTTTCCGGCGGCGCGCTACGACCTCGACCTGGCCGACGTCGTCTTCCGCGGGCTCGGCGAGCTCGGAGTGGACGTACGCGGCCGCTCCGTGCTGCTCAAGCCGAACCTCGTGGAATACGAGGAGGGCCAGGCGATCAACACGCACCCGATGGTGGTGGTGGGCGCCGCCGAGGCCATGCGGAGGGCGGGGGCCAGTCGCGTGCTGGTGGGCGAGGGGCCCGGCCATCGCCGCGACATCGAGTACCTGCTCGGCTCGACGGGGCTGTTCGATCACCTGCGCGAGCTGCGCCTCGAGTTCGTCGACCTGAATCACGACGACGTGACCGAGGTGGCCACACGGAGCTGGTTCACCGGCATGCGGACGCTGATGCTGCCGCGCGCCGTGCTGGCCGCCGACGTCGTCGTGTCGTTACCGAAGCTCAAGACCCATCACTGGGCGGGGCTCACGTGCAGCATGAAGAACCTCTTCGGGGTCGTGCCGGGCGCGGTCTACGGCTGGCCCAAGAACATCCTGCACATGAAGGGGATCGAGGCCTCCATCCTCGATATCGTGACGACGGTACGTCCAGCGCTGACGATCGTCGACGGCATCATCGGGATGGAGGGAGACGGTCCAATCATGGGCCACGGCCGGCCGGTCGGTTTCCTGGCGATGGGCACGGATCTTCCCGCGGTTGACGCCACCTGCGCGCGGGTCATCGGGCTCGACCCGGCGCAGGTCAACTACCTGTGGGCGGCCGGGCACTTCCTCGGCAACACGGACGAGGGGCGCATCGAGCAACGCGGGGAGCCGCTGAGCCGGTATCGGACCAGCTTCGACCTCATCGAGTCCTGGCAGGGCAAACGGCTGAGGCGTTCCCCCTAGCGGCGATGGCCCAGCCATCGCCGAAACGGCCAGATGAGCCCCTCCCACAGCCGTGGGTTCTCACGGGGCCGCAGGCCGGTCTTCGGGTACTCGTCGGGCGCTGGATAGTAGGCTGTCCCGAAGATCACATCCATGATCGGAAAGGCTACGGAGAAGTTCTTGTCGTAGTGCTTCGGCTCGACCGAGTGGTGAATCCGGTGCCACCACGGCGTGTTGACCCAGATGCCGACACGATGCCAGGCGATCTTGTAGTTCACGTGCTGTATGGCATCCTGCACCTGATTGAGCAAGAGAGACATGGACATGATGTGCTCGGGCACCTGGAAGAGGGTCACGGTCACTAACACCAGGGGCGCCAGAAGGATCTCCTCCGTCCAGTGATGTCGCGCCCCGGTGGCGACCGTCAGGCGCTCCGCACTGTGGTGGAACGAGTGCACGGCCCACAGGAGCGGAATCATGTGAGAGAGCCGGTGCATCCAATACCTCGCGCAGTCGATATACAAGGCATAGACGATCACCAATGCCGTGGCCCCCAACACCGATTGGGCCTCCAGGTAGAGCAGGGGTCTCCCGATCCCCATCACGACACGTCCCAAGGAGATGAACAGCGCGATCCGGAGAAGGATCTCGATCGCTGCCATGGACGCCACGAGCGCCCACTCGGTGCGAATCGTCGCGCGCGCCTCCGGGGAGCCATGGTTCTCGATGGGCCGCTTCCGCTCGAGAGGAGCGGCGATGAGCACAAGCGGAATCAACGCCAGGACCGGAATCGCGTAGCCCAGCACGAGGTTCGCATCAACGCCGTACGCACCCGCAGCAGGCCATATGAAGTCCAGCATCCACTGAACTCCCGCGACGACGGGTCCTATCAGCTGAATCAGGAAATCGACCAACATAGGAGTACCGGGTGACCACGCCGATCGTTCACGGCCTTGCGCTGGTCAACGTCGAGTTCGATGAACGTCAGGCGCTCCCGTCCCGACGCGAGTTCCACGGGGCCGGGGAGGGTTGATCGCCATCCAGGCATTAACCACGTGACGGGCTGCAATATCTGAACCAATGACTGACTGCGGATCGAAAGGACGCGGCAGGACGTACGGCCCACGATGTCAGCGGAGAGCCAGACAACTGGCTGGTCGGGGTTGCATTGTCCGAGGCTGTTCTTGGGAGAATCGGTCCCTGCGCGCCCTGACAACCCTCAGATCAGGAGGTTGGCAAACCAGTTCACGGGGGGGCGCCTCAATCAACTTGGCACGCGAAGGCGCGAACGCGCGTCACGGCGTGATCGCCGGTGCTGCGGCTCCAGCCCCGCCCCCGGCCGTGGCCGAGCCGTCCGTGGCCAGGTCCCGCACCGAGTCCTCCTGCGTCTTGGGCGGGGTGACCTTGTCGGGGTCCACCCGGATCATCAGGTACGTGATGTGGTCGTCGATGCGCGTGAACTGGTGTCCCGTGCCCGCGGGAATGATCACGACGTCGCCAGCCGAGAGGTCGTAGGCCACGCCGTCGCGGATGGCCTCGGCGTTGTGCCCGGGGCCGTTGAGCAGCCGGACGGTCGTGGCGGTAGCCGAACGGCGCACCGGGTTCACGAGATCCGGTCCCAGCACGAGCGTGGCCGACCCGGAGATCACGTGGTAGACCTCACTGACGAGGTCGTGCTCGGCGACCGTGGCGTCCGGGTCGTTGCGGGGTCCACGATGCACCACGGCGACCGCCACGTTGGACTTCCCGATGTCCACCTGTCGGATCTGCTGGTCCGTGAGCTCGTTGGCGATGGCCCGCTGCACGTAGGCGTCGATCTCGGAGGCCGCGACGTACGTGCCTGGGCACATGTCGCAGCTCGCCTGGATGTCCACCGTCTCGGTCCGCGGGGTGGTCTCCTCCAGCGTGACCTGACCCTGGGGCTGGCCGCAGCCGGCGAGGAAGACGATCACGATCGGGCAGGCATGTGCTCTCGGCATGAACGGACCTCGTGGGGCTCACCATGGAGCCTGTCTGCCAGGCATGATAGTCCGTCAGCAGCAAGGGCCTGACCTGCGGCTTCAGGTTCGAATGCAACGGCTGGTGATGGGCGGATTGGGCAGCAGGGGCGTCAGGCCCGCTCAGCGGGCGATCGACGTCTGGAAGTCCTCGTAGCGATAGGCCAGATGCCGCTCGAAGGCCGCGTCGAAGGCCGTGCCCCGCGCCAGGTCCTGCAGCACGTTCACGAGGGCGGGGGCGCCCCGTAACCGCATGAGCCGGCCGACGGCATGGGCGCTCGTCGCGTAGGCGATCTGGGCCTGTCGCCCGTCGAGCCCCAGAAAGCCGTCGTGCAGGTCGCCCAGCCTGGGACGCGGGCTCGTGCGCGCCACGATCGCGTCGGCCCAGTCGGCTCCGCCGCGCTCGAGGACGGTGGCCAGACCTTCGTTGAGCCACGTGGGCACCCGGCGTCCGCCGAGCGAGGCCACGACTGCGTGCACCAGTTCGTGCGTGAGCACGCCGTCGAGCTGCTCGGGCCGCTGCGGGGCGCCTCGAATCGGCAGGTGGATGCGCCCGTCGTAGGCGGCAATCGTCCACTCGGGAAGTTGCGTCTCGTCCCGGAACTGCTCCAGCGTGTACAGCACCACCGTGATGCGATCGGCCGGGTACGCCCCGAGACGCTGCCCGATGCGGTCGTAGGCCCGTTCCAGACGGTCGACGACGCGCCGAGCGTTGAACTCGTCGGCAGGTCCCTCGAAGAGCACCTCGAAGTGCAGGCCGCGAGCCGTGTATCGGCGGCCTGTCGCCTCGCCTTGCGATCCCTCGGCGGCAGCCGCTTCAGGTGCAGCCCGTGCCACAGGATCGACCGTCACAGGTGGCCAACCGGTTGCTCCAGGGAGCCAGACACTGGCCAGCAGCACGGCGAGGAAGGAGCAGGCCATCCGGGTGGCTGGTGCAAGACGGTTACCACGGTCGTGGAGTCGCCGTCGCGTCCAGGTCGCCACGAGACGTCTGATTCGACGAGCCCTGCTTGGTCGAGCAGCCTAGACTCTCGGGCAAGAGTCTGCCGCACAGTGGACTTTCGTCCGCGGGAATGGCTCCAAGCAAGAACTTCGGAACAGGTGCCCCGTGTGCTGGAACGTGCCATGACGTGTCGCAGACACGTGTGAATCCATGCATTCCTGTGCGTTCGGACTACCGAGCGCAAAGTCGGCCACCGATTTGCTACAGACGACGCGCAACCCCATGCCCCCGCACGGACACACAATCGACGAACCGAGACTGATCGGAGACAGTCAGGCGATGGACTGGCTGCGCTCGGCGGCCGCTCGCGTGGCTGCTGGCAACGCCAAGGTCCTCATCACGGGTGAGAGCGGCGTGGGCAAGGACCTGATTGCCCGCTTCATCCACACGCGCTCGCAGCGGGCCGGGCGCCCCTTCGTGGCGGTCAACTGCGCGGGCATCTCGGAAACGCTGCTCGAGTCGGAGCTCTTCGGCCACGTCCGTGGAAGCTTTACGGGCGCGCACCGCGACAAGACCGGGCTGTTCCAGCTCGGGAACAGGGGCACCGTCTTCCTGGACGAGGTCGGGGAGATGAGCCTGCGGATGCAGGCGCTGCTGCTGCGCTTCCTGGAGAACGGCGAGGTCAAGCCGGTCGGCTCCGACGTGGTCTCGGCCAAGGTCGACGTCCGCGTCGTCGCGGCGACCAACCGCGATCTCCGCGAGATGGTGGCCCGGGGCGAGTTTCGTGAAGACCTGATGTACCGCATCATGGTCGTGCATCTCGAGGTGCCCCCGCTGCGAGAGCGTGCCGAGGACATTCGGGCCATCGTGGCGCACCTGGTCGAGCAGACCGGCGCCACGCTTGACATCTCGGACGACGCGATGCAGGCGCTCGAGCGCTACCCCTGGCCCGGCAACGTGCGCGAGCTGCAGAACCTGCTCGAGCAGCTCGTCTGGCTGCACCCGCACGAGGCCGTCTGGCCGCAGGATCTCCCGCCAGCCATCCTCGACGGGGGGCGCGCACGTAGTGCGCCCTCCGAGGACCGGCGCAAGCGTGTTTCGGACTACATCTACGACGCCCTGGTCGACGGGGGCTGCTCGTTCTGGGAGCACGTCTACCCGATGTTCATCAACCGCGATCTGACCCGGAAGGACCTCACCGAGGTGGTGCGTCGCGGGCTGGTGACCACGCGCGGCAACTACCGCGCGCTGCTCGAGCTCTTCGGGATGGCGCCGCGAGACTACAAGCGGTTCCTGAACCTGCTGTCCACTCACGGATGCACCGTCAACTTCCGCGAGTACCGTCTGGGCAAGACCGACGTGGACCGGTCGGTCCAGCCGGCCTTCGTGGTGCCCCGCCCGCGCATGGCGCGGAAGGAGGCGGGTACGCAGGACCGCCGGAAGGCCAAGTCGGCCTAGCGGAACGTCTCCGCCCGCCGCCCGTTGTACCGCCTGGCGGCGCATTCGTTCTTCCCTCCGCCCGACTCCCGGAAGCGCGACCACGCGCGACTCCCACAACTGCATCCCCGTCCTGACACCTGTCTGCCCCGAACCAGACTAATCGTCACGTTCCTGGGCCCGCGGAGCCCGGCTACTCCCCGCGATCGTCGAGAACAGGCCCAAACATCGTGGCCCGGCCGTCCCTCCCGTTTCGGCATCGGTGTTGCCCCTGTTACTCGGCGATGACCGACCGCCGGGGCGCGAGACGCTACGTCTTCACACCACCGGTCAGTGGCCGCGCGCGCGCCATGGCCGACTGCGTGATCGAGCACTGGGACGGCGAGCGGGGCGTGGTGCACGGCTCCCATGCGGCCGTCCCCGGGGACATGCTGGTCATCCAGTTCAGTTCGCAGGCTGGCGAGCCGCGGTTGCATACCGTCCGGGTCATGTCCAGCGTGCCCAACTTCGACTCCGGAATTCCCCGGTTCACGCTCGTCGTCTCCCTGGCTCCCGACTCACCCGGCAGCCTCGGGACGTTCGTTCGGGAACCATAGGCGGCTGGCGATGACCGGGCAGGGGCCTCGTAGATGACGACCGCGACACTGCAGCGCTCAACCAGCGTGGTGATCTGGAACGCCAGCGGGTCCGGCGCCCTGATCGAGACGGCATTACCCCTGTCGGTGGGCACGGTCGGCGTCCTGGAAGTGGAGGTCGACGGCGAGACGCGGTGCGAGTGGTTCCGCGTCTGTCGCGTGCACCGGACAGTGGCCGGGGCGTCGAGCGTCGTGGCGGTGGAGTTCCTGCCGCTGGCCGTCAGCACCCGTCCGGCCCTTCGCGATGCCTTCGTGGAGGGGATCGGCTCCCCGGCCCGGGGAATGGATGCCATCTCCGGAGGATCGTCTGGGGATACCGGGAACACTGCGGCGGAAGCGCCCGCGGGCGACGGCACACGGAGCCCGAAAGGGGCCGGTATTGCGGGGAAAGTCGTGCGATTTCCCTCGAAAGAGGGCGGTCGGGACGTTGGCAGTGCGGTTGCTCGACCTCAGGGGCAAGCGCACTACGCGCGCGTAGACCGTGAAGAAGGAGACAAGCACATGATGACGTTCGTTTCTCGCCTCGTTCGTGACGACGAGGGGCAGGACCTGATCGAGTACGTGCTGATCGGCTCGTTCGTGTCCATCGGCGCCCTCGCCGGCGCAACGGCTCTCGGTGTCGAGCTCAACGACTGGTACCAGGCGGTCGGCACCTGGGCCGAGGGCGCTGCCAGCGGCATCGCCGGTTCCTAGAGGCCCCTCAGGGAGGGACGGCATGTCGCTGTCCCTCCCGTCCTTGAAGCTTCTGAAACCAATGACCGAGTTGCTGCAGCGCCTGGCGAGCGAGGACGAGGGACAGGACCTCGTGGAGTACGCCCTGCTGACCGGGTTCGTCGCGCTCGCGACCGTCGCCGGCGTGAACGCGATCGGGACCGCCATCAACATGTCGTACAGCTCGTGGGACGCCGCCACGCAGAACCTGTGGGAGCCCCAGGCCCCGGCGGGGAGTTGAGGGGCACGTGAACACGATGACACCTTTCGCCGTCCTGCTCGTGGCCGCCGTCGCGTGTGTGGTGGATGTGCGCACGCGCCGGATTCCCAACGTGCTGACGCTTTCGGCCGCCCTGGGTGGCCTGCTCGCCCACTGGGTCGTGGATGGCCCCAACGGCGCCCTGTTCGCGGCCTCCGGCTGGCTCGTGGGCCTGCTCGTCTTCATGCCGTTCTTCATGCTGCGCGGCATGGGGGGAGGCGACATCAAGCTGCTTGCCGCGCTCGGCGCCTGGCTCGGCCCTGGAGAGACCCTCTGGCTGGCCATCTACACGGGCGTTGCCGGTGGCGTCCTCGCGCTGGTCGTGGCGGCCTGGAGCGGCTACCTTCGCACCGCGCTGCGCAACGTGAAGTCGATGGCCGGATTCTGGGTGGTCTCCGGCCTTCGTCCGGTCCCCGGTCTGACGCTGGAGTCGAAGGGGGCGCCGCGGCTGGCCTACGCGGTGCCGATCCTCGCCGGCACGGTGGTGACGCTATGGCTGTGACAGGTCGTACGGAGCGGTGGGCGTCCGAGCGCGGCGCCGAGCTCATCGAGTTCGCGATCGTCGTCCCGCTGCTCATTGTGATGCTCGCGGCGATCTTCGACTTCGGCAACATGTTCCGCTCGTTCGAGGCGGTGACCAACGCCGCCCGCGAGGGCGCGCGCGTCGGCGTGCTGCCCGGCTATGCGGATGCGGACGTACAGTCCCGCGTGGACGCCTACATGAATGCAGCAGGCCTGACAGGCCCCTACACGGTGGCCGTGGCCAACGTCCAGGTGACCACCGCGGCCAACACGTTCGCAGCCCGGCAGGTCGTCGTGAACTACACGTATCAGCCCATCATCCTGGCTCCCGCCCTCGCGCTCTTCGGCGGTACGTTCGGGGCCGTACCGCTCCAGGCCGCGTCGGTCATGCGGACCGAGGCGCAGGCGGCGCCTGGACCGTAGAGGCTCTGTAGAGGATCGAGAACATGAAGAAGCAGCATCGGACATTGATCGTCGTCACAGTCGCCGTGCTGACGGCCGGACTGGCGAGCTTCGCCGTGGCCCGGGTCATCCAGAACATGCCCGTCCGCGAGGTCGAGGTCGCCCACACCCAGGTGGTGGTCGCCGCCACGGACCTGACGCTCGGCACCCACCTGCAGGAGACGCAGTTGAAGCTGGTGCCGTGGCCGGAGGGAAGTCCCGTGAACGGTACGTTCACGGACCCCCAGGAGGTGGTCAATCGCGGCCTGCTCGAGGCGGTGGCCGAGAACGAGCCGATCAGGGAGCGCCAGCTCGCGCCCCTCGGTGCTGGCGCGGGCCTCTCGACGGTGATTCCCGAGGGGATGCGTGCCCTGTCGGTGCGGGTGAACGACGTGGTCGGGGTCGCCGGCTTCATCCTGCCCGGCTCGCGCGTGGACGTGCTGGTGACGGTGAGGGACAGCAGCGCGAGCTCCGAGCCGATGACGCGCACGGTGGTCAGCAAGGTGCTGGTCCTGACGGCGGGAACGATCTTCGATCAGGAACAGTCCAAGGGCGGTGAGCCAATCAAGGCCGCCGTGGTCACGCTGGCCGTGCTGCCGGAAGACGCCGAGCGTATCGCGCTCGCCCAGAACGAGGGAAAGATCACCCTGGCACTGCGGAACGCACTGGACGTCGACCAGACCAATACCCGTGGCGTGCGCCTCGGCAACCTGATGAGCGGCCAGAATCCCGAGCCGGTCGTCGATCCGAACCGCAACCGGGTGGTCGCCCGGCGGCCGGCGCCCACGCCTCCTCCGCCCTACCGGATCGAGACGATCCGCAAGGGCGACCGTGGATCCCAGACGCTCCCCGAGAGGAACGGCAGGTCCGAGGTGGCGGAATGAAGCACGCCGTCACGCTGCTCTGGGTGCTGCTGCTCGGCCAGGCCATCGGTCTCGACGCGCAGCAGCCGGAGCTGCCACAGATCTCGATCACGGCGGGGCGCTCGACAGTTCTGGCGACGGACTTCGACGTCACGCGCATCTCGATCACGAATCCGGAGGTTGCCGACTACACGGGCATCGGGCCGCGCGAGATTCTCATCAACGGGTACTCGGCAGGCACCGTCAGCCTGATCGTCTGGGGCGCCACCGAGCGCGTCCAGTACGACGTGGTGGTGGAACAGCCTGTCAGCTCGCTCGAGCAGCAGATCCACCAGCTCTTCCCTGGCGAGGACGTCCTGGTGACGACCAACGCCGAGGGTGTCGTCCTGTCCGGGCGCGTTTCCAATACGCCGGTCATGCTCCGGATCGGCGAGGTCGTACGGGCGTCGGTTCCCGACGCCAACGTCATCAACATGCTGCAGGTGCCCGGCGGGAGCGAGGCCCAGCAGGTGATGCTGCAGGTGCGGATTGCCGAGGTGAATCGGCGGGCGCTCTCAGAACTCGGTTCCTCGTTCTTCACGGGCCCAACAGGTGTGGGCGACTGGATCGGTCGCGGCACGACGCAGCAGTTCCCCTCCGTCGAATTCAGTGAGTTGTCGCGCGTCGAGGCGGGCGGTGACGTGGCGC
>Ga0299906_10001480_pt1 | contig 20186 bp, 14 predicted proteins | sample RVTome_14_FD_200259 | JGI IMG/M metagenome (GOLD analysis project Ga0299906, IMG submission 200259) | Soil microbial communities from uranium-contaminated site in the Upper Colorado River Basin, Wyoming, United States - RVT145D125 (version 2) ...
TGGGTCTGAGCGAGGCGCGGGCCGCGCTGCGGCCGGGAGCCCATCCGCCGCCCTTCACCTGGCGCGGCGACGACGTGAGCCGCTGGATCCGGGGTGACGTGTTCCGCGGCGGCGCGGTGCCGGTGCTGCATGCCCACGGCCTGTATAACGACCGGGCCTCCCTGGTGCTGGCGAGCGAGGACTACCGGCAGGCGTACCGCGCGGGGCCTTACCGTCAGCTCTGCGAGAAGCTGTGGAGCGAGGGCCGGCTGGTGGTCGTGGGATTCGGCTTCTCGGATCCCTGGCTGGGGCTGATTGCCGACCGGGCGATCACCGAGAGCGGCGCCCGCGAGGTGACCGCCCCGGGCCACGTGGCCATCGTCGGCCTGCCGGCCGAGAAACTGGAGAGCGTCGGAGTCGAGCGGGATCGCCTTGAAGATCGATATCACACGGGGGTTTTGTTCTATCCGGTGGAACGGAGGGACGACGGAGTTGAGGATCATGGCGCCCTGCTGGAGCTGCTCGGTGAGCTCGAAGAGAGGACGGCAGCTCCGCGGACCGAGCCTTCGCCCGGTTCGCCGAGGGCTCCTCGGCGAGCGGGTGGCGACGCGCGCACGGCCTGGCTCGCCCAGGTGGCCGAGGAGCACCGCCGGCTCACCGATCACTTCGAGCGCCCCGTGGAGCTTCAGGACCTCGAAACGGCCTGGGTCCGACTGGAGCTCGCGCTGCCGGAGGCCGCCGGCGCTCGCCTGCCCGAGGTCGCGAAGGAAGGCGAGCTGATGGCTGGCCGCCGGAACCTCGAGGAGTTCCTCGCCCTCGACCCGAAAAAGCAGCGATGGGTGACCCGGCGCTGGCTTGTCGAGGGCGATCCCGGATCGGGCAAGACGACGCTGCTGCGGCACCTGGCAGGCCGGCTGGCGAGAGGCAGCGGCAGCGGGCCGATCCCGGTGTTCATCTCCCTTCCGCGGCTGGTCGAGCCGCCTCGGCTGCCGCAGACCTACCTTGCCGACGAATACGGTGACTTCTGCGGGCCGGGGCTCTCCGACACGATCGACGTGGCCGGCCGCGAGGGACGCCTGCTCGTGCTCCTCGATGGTCTCGACGAGGTGCCTCCCGAGCGACGAGACCGCGTGAGAAATCTGCTGGGGCGGATCGATCGCGACTGGCCGGAAAGCACCGTGGTCGTCGCGGGCCGGCCTTTGGGCACCGGCGGGGTCGCTGCGGGCTTCCACAAGCTGGTGCTCCAGCCCCTTGACGACTCGCAGCGCGCGCGGTTTCTCGAGAAGTGGTTCGGGCACCGCTCGGTGGAGGACCCGGCCGCCGAGGCCAGGCGGGGGGTGTGTAGAAGAACGCGGCACGCCGCGTCATGATGGCACCCTTCCGGCCGGGCGGGTGACCGTATCTTGCCGGGTCGGCACACAGGTCGCGCGGTTTCCTGAGCCAAACCCTTTCCCCATGCGAAGTCCGCGGACCCCAGCCCCATTCCTCGAATCTTCCGCGGCTTTGTGCCTTGAGCGGGGGGCGGGGCGAGCGGGCCGCGGGTGTGGCGGATCCATGGAGCGGAGCGGCATGGGTCGGGACGCTCGCCCCGCCCCCCAATTCCGGATGCCGCTCTCAGCGGCATCTCCGCTCCTCCGGCCGCGGCCGGCTTTCCTCCTCGACCTCGCGCGCCGCCACCGCCACCAGGTCGGGATCGCCGTCGGCGTGACCTCCGGGCTGGATCCACTTACCGAGCTGGCGGCGCCACCAGGAAGCGCTCCCTCCGCGGATCGACCACGAAGGCCGATCCGGTCAGGTGATCTTGGAGGTTGGCGCGATGGAGCAGATACGCCGGCTCTCAAGGCCCGGCCTGAGAGCGAAGCTCCTCCAGATCGAGCGGCTCGGTGACCATCGCCAGGTTGCCCGCGGCGTCCCGTGGCCACTCCTCCTGGGGCCGGTCCCAATAGAGCTCCACGCCGTTGCCGTCGGGATCGCGGAGATAGAGGGCCTGCGAGACTCCGTGGTCGCTCGCGCCTTCGAGCGCGATCCCGGCGTCGGTCACCCGCCTGAGGGCGTCGGCGAGTGCGGCACGAGTCGGATAGAGGATGGCGAAGTGATAGAGGCCGGTCGTTCCGGGAGCGGGCCACGAGCCGCCGCGGCTCTCCCAGACGTTCATCCCGATGTGGTGGTGATAGCCGCCCGCCGACAGGAACGCCGCCCCCGACCCGAACCGCTGCGTGAGCTCGAAGCCGAGCACGTCGCGATAGAAGACGAGAGCCCGCCCGATGTCGGCGACCTTCAGGTGGACGTGCCCGATGCGCACGCCGGGATCGATGGGATGTGGACGATCCTCGCTCACTGGACGATTCTCTTGTGGATCCCTGCCGTCCGCAACTCCTGGGGAGAAACCGCCATGACGTAGCGCAGCGGAGTCGTGGTGATCATCGTCGCGCGAAGCGCTAGCGGTCTTCGGGGGCTATCCTCCGTACCGGCAAGCCAACCCCGACGCCAGAAGCCCCTCCCACTGACGCACGAGCTCCCTGGCGAGCTCGACGTCCTCCACCAGCACACCCGCCTCGATGTTGCGCGTGTGCCCGCGGTCGGTGAAGTTCGCCGACGTCACCAGCGCCTTGCGCTCGTCCACCACGACGCACTTGGCGTGCAGGCTCGCGTAGACGCCCGGGTGGATCGTGCGCGGGTCGTAGCAGATCTCGGGACGCGGGTCGCCGAAGGGCCAGTTGTCGCGGAAGAACCGCTCGACGGCCGACGCCGCATAGGCGTCGACCCCGTCGACGGTCGCGGCCTGGCCGCCCAGGTCGAGGAAGATCCTCGCGGCGACGCCCCGCTCGGCCATCGCCGCGTGCAGCGGACGCAGGATCTCCTCGCCGTGGTCGAAGCGGAAGCCGCCCACCAGGACGCTTGTCCGCGCTTCCTTGAAGAGCTGGCGGACGACCACCGCGGTCTCCCGCGCCGTGCTGGTGCGCGCCTCCGGTCCCGTCCACACCAGGCGGACGCGCGGCAGCGGACGGTGACGCCGCTCGGCGATCGCCGTCGAGAGCGCCGCGGCAACGCCCTCTTCGCCAAAGCCGTCGAGCACGGCGAGGCCGTCGCGAAGCTGGCCGAAGCCGGCGGCCTGGAGGCCCGCCGGCGTCAGCGGCGGCGTGAGCTGGCGGCGCTCGATCGCCTGCAGCACGGCCTCCAGGTCGGGCAGCGAGATCTCCGTGAGGCCGCGCGAGCTCATGGACGCTCACCGAAGAAGGCCAGGTCCGCCTCGTGGCCGATCACCGGGACGACCAACGCGCGGTCGAGGTAACGGTTGAAGCGCTCGCACGAGGACTCGGCGATGAACAGGCAGCCGTGGCACGCCGAACCCTCCAGGAAGCGCTCCGCGTGGTCGCCGCGCGGCGTGTGGGCGCCGCATACCGGGTCGTTCGAGCACAAAAGGCCCATATCCCACGCACGGCGCAGATGCGTGCGAAGCTGACGCGCCTGCTCCACCAGGCCGCCCAGGGTGCCGTCCGAGCCCGCGGTGCCCGTCGACAGCAGGATCGCGGCCATCGGCACCTCGGACGTCCGATCCGCGCAGTAGATCCGTTCGCGGATCGCACTCGCCGCGTAGCCGCACTCCAGCGAGATCGCCGAGATCAACAGGTGGGCCAACGAGTGCAGCATGTAGAAGCGCGCGCCGGGGAAAACGGGAGGCTTCGCGGGCGGCGGTCGGAGGCCCCGAAGCCACGCCTCGTAGCCGTCGAGGAGCTCTTCGGTACGACGGCGGACGACCTCGCGGTCCTCCCAGGCGACGACGGCCGACTCGTCGAGCTGGACGAAGAGGCCCTCGCCTCGCAACTCCGACGCCGGCAGCCAGTTCGTGGTCAGCCCCAGCCGCTGCCACCGCACTCCCAGGTCGTACTCCCCCTGGAGGTCCGGCGTCGCCGCCTCCAGGCGGCTCAGGCCGATGTGGACGCGCACCTCGCGCAGCTTCTTCGCCACCACTACCATCGACACCTGCCGCGGCACTCCGCCCACCGGCTCGATGCGGCGCGCGAAGAAGAGGTCGTCGCGGTCGGGCTCGTCGCCCGCCTTCTCGAGCTCCTGGTCGACGAGCTGCTTGAACTCCGCCGTGCGCAACGGATCGCGCGCCACCGGCGCCCCGCGGCGGACGGCCGCGGCCGCGGCGAGGACGTCCTCGTTCGACCAGCCGGCGAGCCCCGTCTCGACCTTGGAGATGGTGCGGAACGCGGCCATCGTCTCGGGCGTGGCCGCGGCGAGGACGTCCCAGAGCGCCTTGACCTTGTCGACCAGCTCCGTCCCCTTCTCGGGCACCGACAGCGCGCTGACCACCAGCGGGAAGTAGGAGTGGGACGCCGTCCGCACCAGCAGACGCTGGCTGTGCTCGCACTCCTCCCGACCCTCCCTGCCGAGCCACGGCCGCTCGCCCGAGCAGCCGGGCAATGCCTCGGTGGCGAGGGCCGTGGACAGGCGCTCGGACGCGCCGCACAGGCACTCCACCGTGACCTCCGAGAAGTCGCCGGACGCTCCCTCGTGGAGCGACAGGCTCGGACCCGAGCAGCGCCCCTCGCGCGAACGGTGGGCGAACCAGATCCACGGGAACTCGCTCAGGTGGCCGTTCTTGCAGGTGGCGACGAAACGCACCGGCACGGCCTCCGTCTTCCGCCGTCCGCAGTCGTGGAAATAGCGGCCCTTCTTGCGCTCCAGGCCCTGGCTGCGCACGAGCGCCCGGCAATGGGGGTTCTGGCAGACGAACCACTGCGGGAACTCGAGCACCTGCACGCCGCGCGAACGCGTGGCCGCCGCGCTGTCGCCCACCGGCGGCTCGCGGAACGCCGCGTCGACGCTGAGGGAGATCTCCGCCTCGCCGAAGCGCTCGGCGAGCGCGTCGCGCAGCCGCGGCTCCTGGATCACCGGAATGCCCTCGGCCTTGTCGTAGCTCCAGAAGTCGAGCCCGCCCACCAGCACCGCCTGATCGACCAGGTCGACCATCGCGCCGGCGCCGTAGGTGGTCACCATCTGGCTCTGGCGGATCTCGCCTTGAGGGCGCAGGGAGATCTGTTTCTTGCCCCAGCTCTTGGCCATGTACTCCAATCCTACCGAGCCGATGCGCCAGCGAGGACTCCGGCTCCGGTTCCCCCCTTTAAGAAAGGGGGGTTAGGGGGGATTTCTTCCTGCGCGAGCCCGAAACACTTTCGCCGGTAGCCTTCTCCGATGGCCCAGGAAGAAATCCTCCCCCCGGCCCCCTCCTTTCTCAAAGGAGGGGGAGTCGGAGGCGGATCCTCACCCTCCCAACTTCCCATACTCCACCCACAAATGGACGGTCGGCTCGACGTCCCGCATCGACGTCGGCGCCACGAACCGCGGACGCGCCGCGGCCTTCTGCGCCTCCAGCGCCGTCGTCAAGAGCGGCGTGCCCGCGCCGTGCTGACGGTCATAAGGCGAGTACGCGAGAGTCGCCGCCGCCTTCCTCATCTCGTCGGTCATCGCGTCCCATTCGTCGAGCAGCTTCGTGCCGCGGCCGGCGACGCTGGCCACCACCTGGTCGTAGTCGCCGGCGGCGACGCCCGGCTGACGGCCGGCGCGCTCGGCCAGGGCCTGGACGGCGGCCTCGCCCAATGACCGGTGGTCCGAGATCGCCATCGCCGACGCCGGCGGCGTCATCCGCGGGTCCACCAGCCGCGTGATCGCCACCAGCGTCGCCGCCAGGCCGCGCTCGAGCGCCGGGCCGGAGAACGGCGTCAGGCTCGTGGCCTCCACGAAGCGGTAGAAGCTCTCGTGGTAGGCCGTGAAACGCTCGTAGTGCGAACGGTCCCGCGGCTTGAACGGGTTGAAGCACGTCACCACCAGGCCCGGCCAGCGCACGTCGCGGCCCACCCGGCTCGTCGCCTGGATGTACTCGCTCGTGGTCTTCGGCTGGCCGTTGACCACCATCAGGCCGAGACGGTCGACGTCGACGCCCACCGAGATCATGTTCGACGCCAGCAGCACGTCGACGTGGTCCTTGTCGCGGTGCGGCTTGCCCAGACGCGCCTTGGCCGCGGCGATCCGGCCCGTGGGCTCCCGGCTCGTCAGCTCCACCGGCTCCGCCTGAATCATACGGTTGGCGAACCAGACGTGCTCCGGCGTGTCGAGCGGACGCCGTTCCTCCGCGACGCTGGCGCGCTGGCGTACCTCGTCCTCCACCAGGCGACGCATGCCGCCGAGCTCGCGCAAGCTGTTGAAGTAGCCCGCCAGCGTCATCACGCCGTCCGCCGGCTGGTCGGCCGGAGCGGACGCGTCGTAGAGCTTCTGCGCCGCGCACAGCAGCGCCACGTAGGTGCGCAGCAGCGTCGCCTTCATGGCCCGGCCCGGCGCCGCCACGCCCACGTAGAGACGGCCCGGCGCCTCGCGGTCCACCTCGGCGAAGAAGGTCTCGGAGTCGTCGATGCCGGGCGGCGGGAAGAGCGCCGTGCGCGACAGGTCGCGGCCGAAGAGCGCGCTGATCTGGTGCGGCGCCCGCCGCACCGTCGCCGTCGACGCGAGGATCCGCGGACGCACGGGCTCCCCGCCCTCGTCACGGCGCAGGCAGAGCTGCTCGATCGCGGTCTCGAATAGACCGACCATCGTCCCCAGCGGACCCGAGATCAGGTGCAGCTCGTCCTGCACGATGAGCTCCGGCGGCGTCACGCCCTCCGGCAGGGACTCGGCGTCGCGGGGCGGCGGGTCCATGGGACCGAAGAAGTCGCGGTCCTGGCGCGCCGTCACCCGGCCGAAGAGCATCCCGGTCTCGCCGCGCCACGGCAGCATCGCGAACTTGTCCACCGTGGCGACGATGAACGCCGGCAGCTCGCGGTAGATCTGCTCGTCCACGAACAGCACCGGCAGCCCGTCGCGGTGGCGACCCGTCGAGAAGTCGCAGCGGAAGCTCGTGCAACCCACGGTCACGCCGCGTGGGTGCCCGGGTTGGGAAGCGAGGGTCGTGAGACTGTCCTTGCCGAGCTCGTTGCCGCACCACGGACAATGGGTGAGCGGAAAGGGCGACGACGCGGTCTGCGACGAGCTGTTCCGGTACTCGGTGATGCGCTTGGCCACCTCGGCGATCGTGTTCGCCGTGGCGCTGCGGCCCACCCACAGCCCGATCGCGAAGCGCACGTCGCCGAGCCGCTCCGGATCCGCGCGACGCAGCATCTCGAGCGCGCACACCAGCGTGGACGCGCGGCGGAGCTGGTCGAGCGTCAGCAGCCGCAGCGTGTAGCGCAGGATCACCGCCACGCCGAGCCCGGCGTCGGCGCGCCCGCGTCCGCGCAGGCGCCGCAGCAGCAGCGTGAACGCGATCACCCCCAGATACGCCTCGGTCTTGCCGCCGCCCGTGGGGAAGAAGATCAGCTCCACCGTATCCCGCTCGAGGTGGCGTCCGTCGCAGGCCGGCGGCAGGTTGAGCAGCAGGAAGGCGAGCTGGAAGAGATGCCACTGCGGCTCCCGCCCGGGACGCTGGGCGCGCTGCGCCATGGCCATCGCCCGGTTGGCAAGCCGGAACGTCGCGAGCACCTCGGCGTCGCTCGCCAGCAGCTCGATGCCTTCGTCGATCCGGCGACGGACGCGCTCGGCCTTGTGCAAGAGCTCGTCGCGAGTGTCCTCACGCGCGACTCTGAGCCCCCCTTTAAGAAAGGGGGGTTGGGGGGATTTCTCCCTGAGCCGTCGAGAAACCGAATCCTCGTCGTCCTTGGCACCGCCCAGGAAGAAATCCTCCCCCCGGCCCCCTCCGGAGAAATCCTCCCCCCGGCCCCCTCCGGAGAAATCCTCCCCCCGGCCCCCTCCGGAGAAATCCTCCCCCCGGCCCCCTCCTTTTTCAAAGGAGGGGGAGTCAGAATCGGAGCCGATGCGCTGGGAGGACTCGATGCGCGAGCGAGGTTCGTTCCGGAGCCCCCCTTTAAGAAAGGGGGGTTGGGGGGATTTCTCCCTGAGCCGTCGAGAAACCGCTACCTCTTCGCCATCGGCACGACCCGGGAAGGAATCCTCCCCCCGGCCCCCTCCTTTCTTAAAGGAGGGGGAGTCAGATCTGGCCTCCAGGTCCACCCGCCGCTTCTCCTCAATCCACTCCCCATACGCCACCGAAATCCCCCCAAGCGCCCGACGCACCGCATCCCCATCGCCGAGCTCCGCAAGCGCCTCCATCGACGTGACGACGCCGTCGACGTCACGAGTCCTGACGCGCGGCACCTCGGCGCGCGGGATCCAGGCGGTGCGCACGCGTACGACGCGGCCATCGACGCGCTCCGCCACCTCGGTGGCCGTGCCGTGGCCCACCGCCACCTCGACGCGCTCGCGGAACTGGAGGTCGGCCACCCGCTGGTCCCACTCGGACGACTCGTCGTCGCGCACGTTGGGACGCGGCTCGAAGCCGGCGTCGCAGGCGAGCTCGAGCCGGACCTGGAAGATGAACTCCTCGGCCTCGCGCCCCTTCGGACCCGGAGCGCGCCGGTTGACGACGAAGACGGCAAGCGCCCGTGTGCCGGGCCGCAGCCCCGGAGCGTCGGCGCTCTTGAGCTTACCCACGAGCACGATCCCCGAGGTATTGGGCACAGCGAGGCCGTGGGCGAGCTGGCGCTCGTCGAGCGGCAGCTCCACCGTCGCCGGCGGACGCGGATAGCGTCGCCAGACCTGGTTGGGACGCTCCCCCTCGTCGCCCTCGACGACGCGGCTCTCGGCCAGGTACTCGGCGAAGCTCACTGTGGCCGTCACGCTCTGGGTGTCCGGCCCGAGGAGCACCGAGAGGCCGAGGGAAGCCGGAAGGCGGTTCTTCTGCTTGGGCTCGGGGTCCTGGCTGGCGCTCTCCTCGCTCTCGTCGTCGAGGCCGGCGCCCAGGCCTTCCTCGGACGTCGGGTCCTGAGGATCGCGGCCCTCCTGCGGAGCGAGGAAGCCGGTCAGGTACCAGCGGGATGGGGGAATCGGCAGGACCTCCTCGGCGGCGCCAGCGTCGGCGTCGGGCTGGAAGGGGCCGACGAGATCGGCCTCCAGGGCGCGGATCAGGTGCTCGCGGGGTAGGACGGTTGCGTCATAAGGCATTGCATCTCCCTCCGGCCGTCGCGTCGGGGTCCGAGGCCGAGATTGTACATGCGCGACGGCCGGAGCCGGTCAAATCAGCTTGAGGGACGCGGGTCCTGCGCCAGAGCGATGCGCGAGCGAGGTTCATTCCGGAGCCCCCCTTTAAGAAAGGGGGGTTGGGGGGATTTCTCCCTGAGCCGTCGAGATACGAATACCTCTTCGGCGCTGGCACATCCTCGGAGAAATCCTCTCCCCGGCCCCCGGCCCCCTCCCTACTGAAAGGAGGGGGATCCAGATCTGGAGCCGGTGCGCCAAGAGGACCCGATGCGCGAGCGAGGTTGGTTCCGGAGCCCCCCTTTAAGAAAGGGGGGTTGGGGGGATTTCTTCCTGGGCCGTCGAGATGCCTCCAGCCCGTGGGCGAGCCGGCGCTCGTCGAGCGGCAGCTCCACCGTCGCCGGCGGACGCGGATAGCGTCGCCAGACCTGCTTGGGACGCTCCCCCTCCTCGCCCTCGACCACGCGGCTCTCGGCCAGGTACTCGGCGAAGCTCACCGTGGCGGTCACGCTCTGGGCGTCCGGCGCGAGGAGCACCGAGGCCGAGGGACGCCGGCAGGCGGTTCTGCTGCTTGGTCTCGGGGTCCTGGCTGGCGCTCTCCTCGCTCTCGTCGTCCGGGCCGGCGCCGAAGCCCTCCTCGGACGTCGGGTCCTGGGGATCGCGGCCTTCCTGCGGCGCGAGGAAGCCGGTCAGGTACCAGCGGGACGGAGGAATCGGCAGGACCTCTTCGGCGGCGCCGGCGTCGGCGTCGGGCTGGAAGGGGCCGACGAGATCGGCCTCCAGGGCGCGGATCAGGTGCTCGCGGGGGAGCACGGCGGCGTCATTTGGGCATCGCATCACCCTTCATCGGACCGGATCGAAGCGTCGGTGGCCTGATGTGAGGATAGTATCGCATTCGTACGTGGTGGCGGCGGTGTCGCCAGCCAACTACCAGATGGTCGCCTGACCAGGCCCGGCGGAACAGCTGAGACTGCACGGAGATCGCAAGGGGATGAGCGAAGAGAATCGAGTCGACCGTGTCGTGCATCTTGCGACGAAACTCGCTGAACTCGTTGCTGACCTTACGGAAGAGGAGTTTGGCGCCGCCTGGGAGAGCGGCGTACCGAACCAGATCCTCACCGCCATCCAGGACCCGGAGGAGCGCAACAACTTCGACAAATTCACTGACTATCTCTTGGCGAAAAAATCCCGACTCAGGTTCCTCGCCGCGGTACGACAAGCGATCCAGCGAGCCTACCCCATTCGGATTGAGAAAGAGGGCCGGACCCGGATGGTATCGGTGGGCGAATTCCAGTGGTTCGACGACGCGGTGATGTTCTTCGATGGCGAGAAACCCTACGAAGGCATGATCGGGAAGTACGACGGCTCAGAGATCTCTTTCGGTGTGGCGGCCCGTTATGTTGCGGCGGGCGAACCTGTGGGGCCGAACGACATAGAGTTTATCCCCCTGGAGCAGACTCGAGCCAAGCTTGCTGAGCTGGTGGAGGCATCTGCCGCCGCGCGCCGGGCACCACTTCAGCGCCTAGACGATCTCCTCGCTGGCAAGGACAACGTCGAGGCCAATTACCAGGCGCTTCTTCGGGAGTATCCATGGTCGCTTGGCCTTCGCTGGCGTTTGGTGGAGCGGCATGAACAGCTTGATGGCCGTAACATTCCAGATTTCACAGGTCTTCGTGCAGATCGGAACGTGCATGACATCATTGAGGTGAAACCTCCTTTTATGCCCCTCTTTCGCGAGAACGGGGAGTTTAGGGCCGAGTTCAATGCTGCCTGGAATCAGTGCGAGCGCTACCTCGATTTCGTCGATCGCGAGGCTGACTATTTAAGAAGGCAGAAGGAACTCTATTTTGAGAACGCGCGATGCTACCTGATTGCTGGGTATAGATTGACGCCAGACCAGTTGGTAAAGATTCGGAGGAAGGAGCGGATGAACCCACGAATTGAAGTTCAGACGTTCGAGGACATTCGGCTGTTCATGGAGAACACACTTAAATTTGTGGAGAGTCGGCGGCCAGAGTAGTTCGCACGTCCAAGCCCGCCGGCAGACGCGGATAGCGTCGCCAGACCTGCTTGGGACGCTCCCCCTCCTCGCCCTCGACCACGCGGCTCTCGGCCAGGTACTCGGCGAAGCTCACCGTGGCGGTCACGCTCCCGACGTCCGGCCCGAGGAGCACCGAGAGGCCGAGGGAGGCGGGCAGGCGGTTCTTCTGCTTCGGCTCGGGTCCTGGCTGGCGCTCTCCTCGCTCTCGTCGTCCAGGCCGGCAGGCTCTACGACGTCAGCCAAGCGCAATTCTAGGCGTAGTGTATAGGAGTCGCAAGCGAACGCCTTGAACTTTCGTGATTGAGCCAGAATCATCGGCGCCGATCTTTATATTTGCAGAATTCGCAGAACTCCCATCACGCGACGACAGATAGGCACCAGCGAATAAGTCTCGTGCCGAAGCGGCCTCACTGGGAGGCCAGCGTGAGCAATTTAAAACTTGATATAGTCTCGATGACTCCAAAAAAGAAAATCGCCGCTGTGATGATCCAGATTCGGGGACGCAGTGTCAAAACCGTAAACGTTATGAATGCCGTCGCGGTGATGGCGAGCAGCACCGGCCAGTGCTCCACGAAAGTAGACTGGCTTCGTTCGATTTCAGACCATAATAGGAAAGCAAGATACACGCATGCCATCCATCCTGCCAGGCGGCGTGGTAGAATTTCGGATTCCTTCACCTGATTCCCGTCCAATCGCAGCGCCCAGAAGGCATTGTACAGCGAGAAAACTACTGCGAGATCTAGGAAGAACTGGAGCCAACCGTAATCGTGTGAGAATTCCTGTATAAAAGCAAAATCAGCGATGAAGTGCAGTGCAATGAAAAATCCAAGAATTACCTGGAGTCTAGTGTGACGTTCTGAGACAACTTTCGGAAATCGGTTAAATAAATAAGGTAGCAGATTGTATGCAATGGCGCCCAACACAGCGGGATACAGAAGGCCGTACATGATCGTTACCAAGGGCTTCATGTTTGTTACCTCGCTTCTCTTGCTAGGTGTGTACCTCTTACGCTATATCCAATCGTCGCTCAGCATTCCTTACGCACGCCCACCGCGTGGGGGGGCAGCCCCCGAGGGAAAGAAGATCAGCTCTACCGTATCGCGCTCGGTGTCGCCCGTCGCAGGCCGGCAGCAGGTTCTGCTTGGGCTCGGGGTCCTGACTGGCGCTCTCCTCACTCTCGTCGTCGAGGCCGGCGCCGAGGCTTTCCTCGGCAGCGGAGTCCTGAGGTCGCGGCCTTCCTGCGGCGCGAGGAAGCCGGACGGCGGAATCGGCAGGATCTCTTCGGCGACGCCACCGTCGGCGTCGGGCTGGAAGGGACCGACGAGATCAGCCTCCAGGGCGCGGATCAGGTGCTCGCGGGGTAGGACGGCGGCGTCATTGGGCATTGCGTCTCCCTGCGGCGGACGTGGCCGTCGCGTCGGGGTCCGAGGCCGAGATTGTACATGCGCGACGGCCGAAGCCGGTCAAATCAGCTTGAGGGACGCGGGTCCTGCGCCAGAGCGCTGATCGCTCGATTGGTCCCGCCTTCAGTCTCGGAGCTTCGGCGCGGGCACGTCCTCGGGAGAAATCCTCCCCCCGGCCCCCTCCTTTCTCAAAGGAGGGGAGCCAGATCCGGAGCCGGTGCGCGAGCGAGGTCCGTTCCGGAGCCCCCCTTTAAGAAAGGGGGGTTGGGGGGATTTCTCCCTGAGCCGTCGAGATACGGATACCTCTTCGCCGCTGGCACCTCCTCGGGAGGGATCCTCCCCCCGGCCCCCTCCTTTCTCAAAGGAGGGGGAGCCAGATCCGGAGCCGGTGCGCCGGGAGGACGATGCGCGAGCGAGGTTCATTCCGGAGCCCCCCTTTAAGAAAGGGGGGTTGGGGGGATTTCTCCCTGAGCCATCGAGATACGGATACCTCTTCGCCGCTGGCACCTCCTCGGGAGAAATCCTCCCCCCGGCCCCCTCCTTTGACAAAAGGGGGAGCCAGATCCGGAGCCGGTGCGCCAAAAGGACCCGATGCGCGAGCGAGGTTCATTCCGGAGCCCCCCTTTAAGAAAGGGGGGTTGGGGGGATTTGGCCGACGAAGTCGGCCCAGATTCGCCACCCGCTGGTCCCCGGGCGACTCGTCGTCGCACACGTTGGGCCGCTTGCCCACCAGCACAATCCCCGACGTATTGGGCACGGCGAGGCCGTGGGCGAGCTGGCGCTCGTCGAGCGCCGGCGGACGCGGATAGCGTCGCCAGACCTGCTTGGGACGCTCCCCCTCGTCGCCCTCGAGGACACGGCTCTGGGCTAGGTACTCGGCGAAGCTCACCGTGGCGGCCACGCCCGTGGCGTCAAGCCCGAGGAGCACCGAGAGGCCGAGGGAGGCCGGGAGGCGGTTTTTCTGCCTGGGCTCGGGGTCCAGTCGGCAGAAGTCTACAAGGATCACCCGCTCTTCGACGAGCTCCTCGCTGAGATGGAGGCCGATCGCCAAGCCCGTGGTCCACTCGGCGACCGAGACGCTGTCGCCAGCCCGCCTGCTTCAATTGGGTGGCCGAGGAACCAATCGTAGGTGCCTCGTTTGAGATCGAGAGAGCCTGATCGATTCCCGGAGTGCTTCATCTTTCGGGCACATTTGGAGTTTCTTGAAGCGTATCTCGCCTTCCGTCTTCATACGGATAACGAGAGTCTTGTGCCAGAGACCTCCGATCTTGAAGTCCTCGACCTCCCGGAGTAGCACCTCCCGAAACATCCCATCTCTGCCGTCCTTCTGGAGGAGTCTTCGATTAGTCAATACGAACCATCCGCGGTCTCTCGCCGGCCGAACCCCCTCGTCATCTTCGCCGAGTCCGACCAGGTACTCGTCCTTGCACGGAGGAAAATCCTCGGAGAGCACGTGGAGTGCTCCTCCGTAGGCCGGTAGATACTGCCCGACGAACTTTTTCTGAGATTGTTGGCTCGCCTCCTTTTCGAAATTGTATTCCAACGAGGCCAGTGCTCCCGACGCCCAGGCTTTGTAGGTCGCTTCGAGAAATTGAATTATACGAGAATCTGGCGGTACATCACTGTCCTCCCAAGATCCGGGGCGGACTTGAAGAAAAGCGCCTGCCAAGACTTTCCCGGTGAACCAAAGAAAGATGCCTGACTTCACGATGCCGAACAGCAGGAACAACCCGAGCGCCAATAAGAGAAGGCTCACGATGTCGAAGCTGAGATCGAGCAGGATGGGAAAAATATCGACCAGCCAGTAAAGACACAAGCCGAATACCCAAAGGTTGGGGAGAATCTGGAGGAAGGCGGTAAGGGAAATCGGAGGGGGCGTCCACGCTGCACCGAGCCTTTGGAAGACTGGCCTCAGCGCGATCCGGAGCATGGGCCGCAAGGGTTGTGAAAGGCTGCCTCGGAATCTTGCGTCTTGCAAAGGGACGAAGCGGGGAGTTCCGTCTGTCTCGAAGTGTAAGAAGGCCACGATACTCACCGAGGCAACCTTGACGAAAGGCAAATCCGGAATCTCCCGCCCGAGGATTGGGCCGAGCCGCGCACGGAAGGCGTCGTATATCGCAGGATCGTCGGGGATGAGAAACAACAGTCGGTTCAGCGGAACCCTCTTGGTCGCCTGCTCGATTTCCCACCATAGCCAGTTCCCGGTTCCCACACGAAACACGATCAACCGGGCGCGTGACAGGAGATGGAGGACCTTCTCCTGCCAGTCTCTCTGATCCGCAGGCATGCGCACGGCACCAAGCTGCGGGAGGTTTTCGTGAGGATTGGCGATTGCTACGAACTGTCCGAGATCCTCCAGAGACTTCGCCAAGTGCTCCTCCTCAGTGGTGAGTGAGCGGAGCTCCACGGAGCCTTTAAAGGTAAAGGCCACAGGCGTCGCGGAGGTCACCGTCTCATCGCTGAAGGATCGGAGATAGAGAACCGGCCGCTCTTTGATTGAGAATAGGTTAGAAGCTTGTAGGGACCTCCGCTTAGCCAGGAGTCGCTTGCCATGTAGAAAAATGCGGTGTCCGAGGTAGATCCATAAAAGGGCCGCCACGAAGACGGCGATCAATATTAGAAGCATCAGCCATGGACGCTCAGAGTAACGAAGAATGCGCCATCCGTCGGGAATCGCTACTACGAGCCCGATGGACACGGCTGCACCGGTCGCGTAGAAGAGGGCACCTATGCCCTGCAGTAGACGCCCCATGATCCGTAGAAGGTGGCTTCGTGGCACTTTCATCGTCTATAGATTTTCGGCAGATCGAAGCATCGGTGGCCTGAGGATACTATCCCGACGTGAAGACGCGTCGTCGGGCATCGCGATCCTGGCGACCCAGAGATCGAGTCCTGAGCCCCCTCTCACCTCTCTCACCTCTAGGAGAGGGGGTGGGGGTGAGGGTGACTCCATGCCCTGGTACAATCCCGCGCAGCCGCCTCGAGCGCAACGACCCGGAGGCCCAGTGGCAAGGAAGAAGACCCCTCCACCCCGCGGACCCCAACTGGAGCTGGCCGGCGCCCTCTGCGTCGCCTTCGTCAACACCGCCAGCGCCCGGCCGAACAACACCCAGAAGGGCGTCGCCAACTACGCCGAGCTCCTGATCTGGGGACAGCAGGTGGGCGTCCTGTCGACGCTCGACGCCGAACGCCTGCGGCGGCTCGCCGCTGAGCGGCCCCAGGACGCCGCCGCCGTCTACGCGGCGGGCGCCAGGCTGCGTCTCGTGCTCACCCGCCTCTTCCACGCCTCGCGGGCGGGCAAGGACCTGCCCCAGGACGACCTCGACGCCTTCAACGCGGCGCTCGCCGAGGCGCTTCCGGCGCAGCGCCTGGTGCGCGGCGGCGACTCGGGGCTGACCTGGGGCTGGGCCGGCGACGCGGCCGCGCTCGACCGCGTGCTCTGGCCCGTCCTCCACTCGGCGGCCGAGACGCTGATCGCAACCGCCGGCCGTCCCCACGTGCGCCAGTGCGCCTACAAAGGCTGTACGCTCTACTTCGTCGACTCCAGCCCGCGTCAGCGGCGTCGCTGGTGCGACCGGAAGGTCTGCGGCAACCGCGCCGCCGCGCTCGAGTACTACTACCGGGAAGGCCGGGCCAAGCGCGACAAGAAGATGCGCTCCGTGGACGCGTGGAAGACGCGGAGGCCGCGCAAGAAGGCACGCTCCTGACGCGGGTCGACCGGAAAGCGGGCGAAGCCGTGCTCGTGGATGCCGCCGTCGAGGATCCACCATGAAACTCACCGTACAGACGTTCATCACCCTCGACGGCGTGATGCAGGCTCCTGGCGGCGTCGACGAGGACACCGGGGGCGGCTTCGACCTCGGAGGCTGGCAGGCGCCGCTGGGCGACGAGGAGACCGGCGAGGTCATCGCCGACCGGTACCGGCGCGCCTCGGCGCTGCTGCTGGGCCGCCGGACCTACGACATCTTCGCCTCGTACTGGCCCGAAGCCCCCGACGAGACCGAGCCGTTCAAGTCGCTGGTCAACAAGCCGCCGAAGTACGTCGCCTCGCGCAGCGAGCCCGAGCTCACCTGGGCCGACTGCCACTGGATCGGTCCCGACGCGGCCTCCGGTGTCCGCGAGCTCAAAGCGCGGCCGGACGGCGAGATCCTCGTGCCCGGCAGCGCGAACCTGATCCAGACGCTCCTTGACGAGGACCTCGTCGACGAGCTGCAGTTGATCACCTATCCGGTGGTACTCGGCAAGGGCCGCAGGCTCTTCGAGTCGGGCCTGAACCCGTCGGCGTGGGAGCTGGTCGAGTGCTCCTCGATGCCCAAGGGTGCGGTAGCCTGCGTCTACCGTTTCGCGGGCCGGCCGGAGTTCCGCGACATGTAGCGATCCCGGGCTGGTGCGACCGGAAGGTCTGCGGCAACCGCGCCGCCGCTCTGGAGTACGACTACAGGGAAGGCCGGGCCAAGCGCGACAAGAAGACGCGCTCCTCGGACGCGTGAAGTCGCGGAGACCGCGCAAGAAGGCACGCTCTTGACGCGGGTCGACCCGAAAGCGTCTCCAACGTCTGAAGCGTCTGAAACGCTTCAGCGAAGCCACCTGTGTGACGGATAAGCCAATCTCCGGCTTCAGCGGTAAACAGTGCAAGCAGCATAAGCGCTAGAAGCGCTTGTGCGCCTAGCAATGTGTGAGGCCTAAGCGCTTCAACCGCTTATGCTCCACACATTGCAAGCGAATGAAGCGAGTGTAGGGCTTAGCGCCCACACAAAGCTAGGCACCTAAGCCAATCTAACGCCTAACGCGCGCACAGAGTTGAGCACACAAGCCAATCAAGCGCTTGGCTCCCCAGTAACTTCCTACGACTAAGCGAAAGAGCCGCTCAAGTCATACGAGCTGTGTTCAGACAAGACCTTGGAGGGTTCTTCGGAGGAAGCGGTGCTGGCTGTCAGCCCGAAGAGCCCGGTACGAACGAGATCCGCTAAGCACGCTGTTGCAGGGGCTTTGTCCTGCCCCGTCATGGCCTTGGCAATGAAGAGCAGTCCAAACGCTTCGGGCGAAACGCCTCTGCATCATTCGGTCCATATCTTATCCTCCCATTCCTTTTTTCAATTTGCGTGCCAATCGCTCCGGGAGAAAGTCTGACTGGATCAATATATGCGTTTCTCCACTCTGTATCCCAGTTCTTATAAAGAGGATTCCACACTCTGCATGGCGTCCCCGACTTGACTTCGGTTTGGGCTCTCCATTCAATCTTGTTGAGCTCCTTGTCAGTCTTACCTACATTCAAGTTGCGGACAGTGTACTCGAAATCTTTGTACACGGCATGTCCACCGAAAATATCTGCCCAGTAATAGTCTCCACACTTGGTGAGGCGCTTCTCCCAGTATTTCTGAGCCTCAATCTTCGCTTCACTCGGCGCACAACCGTTGGAAACGAGTCCAACGCAAAGGGTAGTTGTACCTAGAACAACAGCCTGTAGAAACCTGATTCTCATTACATTTCTCCATTGTTGATACGCTAGCATTTGGCCCCGGCGATCTCGATCCTTGATCATTGTGCCACTTGTGTTGGCTGCTGTCAAGTACGACACTCGGCCCCCTCCCCAGCCGAGCGATGGACCAAGGCGACGACGTCCCTACAGCGATCGCAGGCGCCGGGTCACAACAACGAGAGCTGATCATCAGACGACGCCCCCCTCCTCTTCCTCGCCTTGATCCCCCCCTTCTTCGACGCCCCAATCCCCAGCCTCTTCTCCTCGCGCGCCCGCTCGGCGTTGAGGACGAAGAGGCGGTCGATGACCTCGTCCTCGAACGCCTCCAGGCGACGGCGCTCGGCGTCCGTCGACGGCGTGACGTACGGCGGCACCTCGACGTCCGACCAGGCGTAGGCCGCGAGCACCGCGCGGTCCATGTCCTCGTGGAGACGGCGCAGCTCGACGATGCGGGGGTCGTCGCAGGTCGCGTCTTTGAGGAGGTTGTAGGTCTGGGTTAGGCCCTGCTCCGTGCCGACCATGTAGGACGCTCGGGCTTCGTAGAGGCGTTGGCCGATCGCCTCGAGACCGGGGATCTCGGTTCGGGGGTCGGGTTGGGGGAAGGGAAAGTTCTCGAAGCAGTCGGACGCGGTGTAGTTGAGGTCGTTCTTCATCGTTGATGAGAGCAGCCATGCCCACGGTCCGTGGATTCGTGATTGTAGAACGGCAAAACTCGTGTGCCGGTCAAGGGGGAAGACGTTAAGTCTGTGCGAGAAGATGCAAGAGGTCGGTTGAAACGCAAATACGAGATATTTCGACACTTGTGACGCTACAAGACATCGCTCGACAGAAGAGAGAGCATCATAGAGTGCCGGCGTTTCACGGCCAAACTGCCACCAGTACTGTTTCCTACGACGGCCATCCGGGTTATCTCTGAGTCGATCGCGCTCGGGCTTGACTAGGCGCCTGACATGGTCCAGTAGATCCGGCCACCGCGCCGCCTCCTCTAGATCCATATTCGCGAATCTTATTACGTATCGATCGTGACTTTGCGTTGGGCTTGAGTTTACTTCTTCGCCGCCGAGGTACGGGAATATACGTTCTTCGTTGCGCCTATCTCTGTCTATGAATTCGTCGCGTTCCTCCGGAAAAAGTGCAAAACCCTGCCCGTATATTTTAGCTCCCAAGAAACTCAGAGAGGAATTGGAGGTGAGCGCTCGCGGGTCTGCCCGCTCCGGCTTCGGGCGAAGGCGTGAATTGATGACGTCTACTGGTTTGTGGTCGAGCGTCGGTCTAAGGTTCATTCGGCAAGGTCGACCCTTGGCGCAATGAACGACTGCGACAGCCACAGCCGCCTCTCCTGGCCACATCATCGTTCGAATCGCGTCGTATATGATGTGCCCTTTGCGAGCGAGCGTCTGCAGACCCGTGGTGCGAGTGTCGCCCTGCGCAATCGTGTTGGTCGCTATGAGGCCGATTACCCCATGCATACCGAGAAAGGCGTCCGCTCGTCGAAAGAAATGTGCGACAAGGTCGCTATTTCCGTGGGCAGGCTTGTGAATGAGTAGCAGCCAGTCTCGATATGAGTTGCCGAAAGTGCCGGAAATCTGACCGCCACCCATAAATGGAGGATTGCCAAGGAACGCATCGGCATATGCCACCCGATTGACGCATCCGTCCTCCAGAGGATCCGGACGCTCCGCGTAGAAGACCTCGGGGAACTCCAACATCCAATGGAACGTCGGAGTCGTCCCCCGAAGCTCCCGCTGCATCTCCCGCAGCTCCGCCGGCGCGTGTCCACCGTCCTGAAGCCAGAGATTGACCGCCGTCAATCGACGCGCCAGCTCCTGCTTGCGCTCCCTGTCATTCGTCCCCGCGAAGAACGCCCCGATCACGAGATCCCCGATGAGCCGCACGTTGTCGACGGCGACCTCCGCCGTCTCCAGGAGACGCTCCTTCTCCCGCTGGTCCTCGGGCTCGTCGCTTTCGGCCAGCTCGAGGATCTGCTGGCGCAGCTCCACGGCGCGGACGAGGGCCGCGTCGAGCTCGCGGCTGCAGAGGAACTGCTGCTCGTCGCCCTGCCAGTGGAAGCCGCGGATCTGGTCGAAGTCACTGCTGTCCAAAACAGCTTGGACGCCCATTGGTGGAGCCCGAGGAATGGGGCTCGAGGGGCCGGATTTGGCGAGAATCGGGGCTGAGGTCTCCATGGTTCTCAACGGCAGCTGTCCAAGACGGT
>Ga0299906_10001481_pt1 | contig 20173 bp, 20 predicted proteins | sample RVTome_14_FD_200259 | JGI IMG/M metagenome (GOLD analysis project Ga0299906, IMG submission 200259) | Soil microbial communities from uranium-contaminated site in the Upper Colorado River Basin, Wyoming, United States - RVT145D125 (version 2) ...
AGCTTCCCGCGACGGGTCAGCTCGCCGCGACGCGCCAGGTCCTGGAGCGCGAGCAGCTTGTAGACCGTCGTGTCCAGGGCCATCCGCTTGCGCGGGGTCGACCGGTGCTCGACGTGGAGGTAGACGTAGAACCAGTCTTCCTCCTTCGGATCGTCGGAGGGGTGGCAGCGCAGACGCCAGAGGACGTCCTGCTCGCGGCGCAGGAGCTCGGGGCTCAGGAGCCGCTCGGAGACCTTCTCGAGGGTCTCGAAGTCGAGCCGCTCCACCCACTCGCCGCCGAGGCAGAGGCGGATCAGGTCCTCGATCATCCGCGGGAAGGAGAAGACGAGGCGGTGGGACTTGTCCTGCTCTTCGGCCATCGCGCCGCGATCCTACCGCGCGTTCAATCGATTTGCCGATAGACTCTCCGCCGACGAGGAGGACCGACGTCGATGCGCCCACGCCTGCGTTACCTGCTGATCTCCCTGGCCGTCCTGGTCCTCGACCAGTGGACCAAGTGGCTCGTCGAGACCCGCCTCGAAGGCCACGCCACCGTCGAGGTCGTCCCCAACCTCCTCAACTTCATCCACGTGCGCAACACCGGGGTGGCGTTCGGGCTCTTCGCCGCCTACGGCGACGCCACCGGCACCCTGGTGCTGACCCTCGCCGGGCTCGTGGCCCTCGCCCTGGTGGGGTATTTCTTCACCACCGTCGCGCGGAGCGACCGGCTGCTGCTGGTCGCCCTCTCGCTGGTGCTCGGGGGCGCCGTGGGCAACCTCGTCGACCGCGTCATGAGCGGCGGCGTCACCGACTTCATCGACTTCTACTTCGGCTCCTACCACTGGCACACCTTCAACGTCGCCGACAGCGCGATCACCATCGGCATCGCGCTGATGCTGCCCTCGACCTTCCGCAAGGCGCCGGAGACGGCGGCCGGGACGCGGGACGCTCCGGCCTCCCCGGCGGCGCCGTGAGCTGGCACGTCGCGGACGAGGAGGCCGGCGAGCGGCTCGACCGTCACCTGGCGGGCCGCCTGGACGTGGCGCGCAACCGCGTCCGCCGCTGGATCGACGAAGGACGCGTGACCGTCAACGGCGCCGCCGCCAAGCCCTCGAGCCTGCTGCGCGCCGGCGACGAGGTGGCCGTCGAGGGGCCGGACGAGCCGCCCGACGCCGGCCTCGAGCCCGAGGCCGGCGAGCTCGCCGTGATCCACGAGGACGCCGACCTGGCGGTGATCGACAAGCCGGCGGGCCTCGCCGTCCATCCCGGCGCCGGGCGCACCAGCGGCACCTTGGCCCACCACCTCCTCCACCGCTACCCGGAGACCGCCGGCGTCGGCGGGCCGGGGCGTCCGGGCATCGTCCACCGGCTCGACCGCGACACCACCGGGGTGCTCGTGATCGCCCGCACCGACCGGACCTGTCGCGCCCTGGTCGCGGCGTTCGCCGCGCGGGAGGTGGAGAAGACGTACGTGGCGATCGTCTACGGCACGCCGCGGCCGCCGGTGGGACGCGTCGAGCTGCCGATCGGCCGCGACCCGCGCGACCGCAAGCGCATGGCCGTGATTCCCCCCCCGATCCCCCCCAACGGGGCCGCGCGCCCCGGCGGACGCCCGGCGGCGACCCGCTACCGCACGCTGGAGACCGCCCATGGCGTCTCGCGTCTCGAGCTCGGCCTCGAGACCGGGCGCACGCACCAGATCCGCGTCCACCTGAAGGCGATCGGCCATCCGCTGGTGGGCGACCCGGTCTACGGCGAGGCGCGCTGGCGCGGGCTCGAGCGGCGGCTCCAGCGTCCGCTGCGCGACTTCCCGCGTCCGGCGCTCCACGCCTTTCGGCTCGCGTTCGTCCACCCGGGGACGGGGGAGCGCGTGGCGTTCACGGCGCCGGTGCCGGAGGACATGGAGCGGCTGTGGCGGGAGGTCGTGGGGTGACGCAACGGACCCGTCGTGACACTATTGCCTCATGTCACGGAAGAAGGAGGGCTCCTGGGGCGACGACGTCGGCAGCGCGGCCTGGGCCCGCATCGTGGCGCCGGCTCCGGGCGACCTGCGCATCGTGCAGGCCCTGGTGAACACCGTCGACCTGGTCACCGGCGTCGACGATCTGGCGAGCCCGCGGGCGGTGGCCGACTGGCTGGCGCGCTGGCGCCTCGTGCCGCCGGACGCCGAGATCGCCAAGGCGGACTTCCAGCGCGCGCTCGACGTCCGCGACGGATTGCGGACGATGGTGGGCGCCAACCGCGGCGGCTCCGTGGACGCGGCGGCGCTCGCCAAGCTCGATCGGGCGGTCTTCGCCGTCGCGTTGCGGGTGCGCTTCGACGCCGGAGGCGCCACCCGCTACGAGCCGACGGGCGACGGCTTCGAGGGCGCCCTGGGACGTCTCGTCCAGCTCGTGGCCTCGGCGCGCGCGGAGGGTCTGTGGCGGCGGCTCAAGCTCTGCGCCGATCCCGACTGCCGCCGCGCCTTTTTCGACGGCTCGCAGAATCGCGCCGGCAAGTGGTGCTCGATGTCGCGCTGCGGCGGCCGGTTCAAATCCCGCGCTTTCCGCCGCCGCCACCCCGGACATCGCCAGGGCTGACGACGACGCCCCGTCGAAACCGCCGCTCCCGGCACGACGGTTACGCCGGCTCCGACGCGGATCGTCCCGACTTTCCGGTCCCGCGGATCGGGCTCCACAATGACCCGCGTGGACTCCACCAAGGTTACGACTGCTCAGATCGTGACCTCCCAAGGGCTCATGAAGGTCGCGCCGGGCCGCGTCGAAACCTTCGCGGCTTCGACGAAGGTCGCGACTGTCTCCGTCGCAACCCCTCAAAAGCTCACGCTGGTTTCGATCGCCAGCTTCGCAACCTCTCAAAAATCCGCGAAGGTTGCGACGGGCGGCGTCGCAACCTCTCAAAAACCCACGGAGGTCGCGACTGTCTCCGTCGCAACCTCTCAAGAGCTCACGCGGGTTGCGGCGGACGACGTCGCAACCCGCGCGGAACCCTGGAAGGTTGCGTTCGCGGCCCTTCCGGAGCCTACTCGCCCCAGAGCTGCCTGAGCCGCGCGTCGCGCCCGCAGCCGTAGCGGTAGGTCTTGTAGCGCACCGGGCTCTTCTCGTAGAAGTCCTGGTGGTACTCCTCGGCCGGGTAGAAACTCGACGCGGCGGTGACCTCGGTGTAGACGTTCTCGAAGCGTCCGGAGTCGACGAGCTCCTGCTTCGACGCCTCGGCGAGACGCTTCTGCTCCTCGTCGTGGTAGAAGATCCCGGTCCGGTACTGGTCGCCGTGGTCGCAGAACTGGCGGTCCTTCACCGTCGGGTCGACGTTGTGCCAGAAGACCTCGAGCAGCTCGGCGTAGGAGGTGCGCGCGGGGTCGTAGGCGACCTGCACGGCTTCGGCGTGGCCGGTGCGGCCCGCCGAGACCTCCTCGTAGGTCGGGTCGTCCTGGTGGCCGCCGACGTAGCCCGAGGTGGTGGAGACCACGCCGTCGAGCTTGTCGAAGGGCGGCTCCATGCACCAGAAGCAGCCGCCGGCGAAGGTGGCGACGGCGGTCTCGCCGGCCGGCGCCGCGGCGCTCTCCTCGCCCTCGCTGGACGCGCCGCAGGCGATCAGCACCAGCAGGGCGAAGATGGACAGCCGCCGGAGGGCGGCCCGGGTCGTTCGCGTCATGGTCTTGATCCTCATGGCTCAAGCGTACGGGAGGCCCGCCCTTGCGGATTCATCGAGAACGCGTCAGCCCCCGCGCTTGCGGGCCAGCTCGTCGAGGACGAGCGCGAGCATGGACCGGACGGAGGGATCCCGGACCTCCCGGAGCCGGCGTTCCTTCCAGGCGCCGCGGGACGCCGTAGCGTTGCGCCCGGCGGCCTTCCTCATCATCTCGACGGCCTCCTTCAGGCTCTCGGCCGCCCCGTGGGCGAGGTCGCCGTAGACCTCCGAGGCGACCGACGGGCACACGTCGTCCGCGTCCATCAGCTCCGTGTCCGGCGGGAAGTGCGCTTCGAGCTCCTTCATGAGGCCGGGGATTCCGAGCTCTCCGATGACGGCCTCGAGCCGCTGCGTCTTCGCGAGGATCTCCGCTTGTATCTCTTCGACCGATCGTTCCATCCTGCAGCTCCTTTCAGGTTTTCCGGCCGCACGTCTACTTTCCGGCGTCGCGGCCGGATACTGTCGCTCGCACGAAAAAAGGGGTCAGGGCGGTTTTCGGCCTTGAGCCGTGAAAGAGCGGGGTGACCGCCCTGACCCGTCACTGAGGGATGAGGGCGCCAGAGAATCGGGGACGACGTTCGATCCGCACGGGCGGACGCGGCCCCGAGGGTCTGGACTCATCCGAAGGGATCTCATCGTACAGGCAAGCTTCCGCTATCTGGCTTGCCCCGAACCCTCAGAAGGCGAAATCAGCGGAATGAGTCGGGGCTCCCTTCATCCCCAGGGGTCGTAGGAGGGCCCCATGCCAGCACGGAGGCCTGTTGCGGTGCCCATTGTGCTATGCTCCTTTCCGAACCGTGGCCAGTGCCATCGCGATTGACGGACACTCTGTCGGCTCAGTGGCCGAACACTTACCACTTGGGGGTCAGCATGGAGAGGCTCAGAATCTGGCGAGAGAGGATCACGGCAGGTGAAAGCCGAGACGTCAAAACGGAGATCTTGGGGGCGCTCGAGGAGCTGACGAAACCAGATAGGGCGCGTGCGTACGGCTTGCTGGTGGCCTGCTGTCGACACCTTGGCGAGACGGAGGAGGGGCTCGATTTCCTGGCGAGGGGTGAAGCGCTGGGCGTGCGCGAGGCGCCGGCATGCGTCGAGCTCCTGGCGCAGGGAGCATCGCTCCTGATCCACCTCGGAGACGCGGAGCGCGCCAGGGCCTACCTGGGGCGGTCTCTGGATATCGTCGAGGCCGAGCTCGCCAAGCCCGAGGGGTCCTCAAACTATTCGAAGCAACGCCGGGCCTGGTTCGTCCGGGCCAAGGCTCGAAACCTGGTGCTCCGCGGCGATTTGACCCACCGCCTCAAGGACCGCCCCGGTCGCGACGCTCTCCGGGACGCCTTCGCGGCTATCGAGGTCGCAAAGGGCTTCCCACGCGAGCAGGCTTGCGGAATCTCGCTCGTATGCAACGTTCTGGCGTTTCACGGGGGGCTTGCCGAGGTCGTCTCGGTCTTGGAGCTGACAAAAGAGCTTGACGAGTACTTGTCTCGCAAGAGAGTGCCTCGAAATCATCCTTACAAGCTGAGAATCCGCTGGGCGCGGGCCGTCGCGCTCGCTCGCCTGGGCATGGACGAGCGGGCCGAGTCGATCATGAAGGAGGTCGCCGACCAGCTCATCAGGAAAGGCATGACGGAAGATGCGCGGATGGCCGTCGAGACCCTGCTCTGGATGATCGGCGAGCGCAGCGGCGAGATCGGGCGCGCGCGGTTCACGGCGGCGAAGTACCGTAAGGCGATTCCGGAGCTGGAGATGCCGAAGCTGCCCGAGCCGGTCAAGAACGGCGCGGTCAGGGGGTGGTAGGGCATTCCCTTTCGTGAGATAGGCCATCAAGGCCCAGCCAAGTCGCGGTCCACCTCGGGTGACCACGCCGGCGAGCCAGGCTTTACCCTGATGTTCACCGATGTTCACCCAAGAGCAGTCCCAGGTAAATCCTGGCGCGACTCCGGTGGCTGCCAACCGCCCCCGGATTGTTGACGATCACGGCGTGGTGGTCTAAGATCCCCGCCAAGGAGTAACCATGTTCGACGACCTTCGGCAAGATGTTCGCTACAGTGCTCGCGGCCTGGCCCAAAGCCCTGGATTCACGGCCGTAGCGGTGCTGATACTGACGTTGGGCATCGGCGCCAACACGACGATCTTCACTCTCGCCAGTAACCTCTTTTTCGCCGATCCCCCGCATGTTTCAGAGCCTGAAATGCTCGTCCGGGCCAACCGCTACGCTGATGGCGTACCCGCGAACGCTTGGACCTATCCTGACTACCTCTTTTTCCGTGAGAATAGCGCGGGCGTTGCGGGGTTGGCTGCTTATGCGCCCTCGGGGTGGATCATGACGGCAAATATCGGCGAGGTAGCCTTCTCTGCGAAGGTCGGATTCGTATCCGACAACTATTTTGAAGTACTGGGCGTACGGCCAGTCGCGGGCCGGGCTTTCCTTGGGGAAGAGAACCGGAGGCCCGGACAGCATCCGGTGACGGTTCTGAGCTACGGATTCTGGCAGCGCGCTTTCGCGGGCGATCCTGCAGTCGTGGGCGCACGGATCAGGGTCAACGGGCATCCCTGCACGGTCGTCGGCGTGGCACCAAGGAATTTCCGTGGCATCAGCCCGGTCGAGGAGACTCCCGACCTTTGGGTGCCGATCGTCATGGTGCCTGTGCTCGCACCGTCGCGCATGGACCGCCTCAATCGTGTCGAGGGTTCGATGTTCGTCTGGCTGCAGGTCGTGGGAAGACTCCACCCTGACTTCACGCTCGCTGCGGCACAGGCGAATGTCGATGCCGTCACGTCAGCGCTGGCCGAGGAGGTACCCGAGTGGACCGAGAATGGCGAGGGAGTCGAGCTCTTGTCCGGCTTTCGTTTCTCGCCGGATACCGGCAGCCGCCTGGGAAATCTCGTCGGGCTCTTGGTGGCCACCGTCGCGGTGGTGTTGGCTATCGCCGCAGTCAACGTCGCTCTCTTGCTCATGGCCCGTACTTCGGCACGGCGGAAAGACCTCGCGGTTCGATTGGCTTTGGGAGCGTCCCGCAGCCGCATATTCCGCCAGTTGCTGGTGGAGGGGCTGCTCCTGGCGATGGCTGGCGGAGCTACCAGTTTCCTCCTCTCGTTCTGGTCGGCGGAGCTCGCCGCAAGGGCCTTTCCCTACACGTTTGCAGCCGGTTTTTCATCCGACATCCGGGTCTTTCTCGCGACTTTGGGGGTAGTAGTGATCACGGCGCTTTTCTTCACCATGCTGCCGGCCCTTCGTGCATCGCAAATCCGCATCGCCTCGGTCATCCAGCGCGGCAAGCTGGGCGGTGGCAGGTCGCGTCTGTGGGAGGGACTGGTTGTCGGCCAGATCGCTCTTGCCGTCATCTTGGTTGCCGGTGCCGCGCTCTTCGTACGCAGTCTGGCGGCGGCAGCCTCTGTCGACGTCGGGTTCGAGTCCCGAGATCGGGCCGTAGTCTCCGTGAACCTGGGCCAGCATGGTTACGGAAAGGAGGAAGCGCGTCAATTCGCCGAGCGAGCTCTCAGCGAGATCGAAGTCGTTCCCGGAGTGGTGCGAACTTCGATGGCCGCGCTGCTGCCGTTTCGTGGAATGATGCGCGTTGCGGCCAGAGCAGAAGGGGTGCCGGAGAAGCAGCAAGTCGTTGCTTTGAACTTGGTGGGCCCGGCCTACTTCGAGACCATGGGCATCCCTCTAATCTCCGGGAGGGACTTAAGCAGTGACGATCGCGCCGGCTTGCCGCCGGTAGCGGTGGTCAGTGAAGAAGCAGCGAAACGCTTCTGGCCTGATCGCGAAGCCTTGGGCCAATCGCTCGAGCTGATGGGCGAGACTCCGCTTGTAGTGGCTGTCGTTGGAAACACGCGCTTCCACGAGTTGGGCGAAGAGCCGAGTCCCTTCGTCTACCTGGCATTGCAGCAGAATGAAGCAACGAGTCTGAGCTTCATCGTCGAGACTTCGTCGGCGCCTCAAGGCGTGCTCAGATCGGTAGAAGACGCTATCCGAGCCGTAGATTCGGAAGTCGCCCTGACGCACGTCGGGACGATGGATCAACTGGTAGGCCAAGTGCTGGGGCCCTACCGCGTTGGTGCCGCCCTGGTTGGGAGCTTCAGTATCGTGGCACTGATTCTCGCCGCAATAGGGCTTTACGGCACGCTTTCGTGCTCAGTCATTCAGGGGTTGCGAGGTATTGGCATTCGGATGGCACTCGGAGCCACACGGGCGCGGCTAGCGCGAGGGGTAGTAGCACGGGGTCTTGTCCTCGCGGCGATAGGGATTCCCATCGGTCTGGCGGTCTCTTGGGCATCGGCGCGTTTCGTCCAGGGGTTTCTGTTCCAGATCGAGGCACACGATCCGCTCAGTTTTCTCTCGGTGCCGGCCGTTCTCATCGCCGTGGTATGTCTGGCGAGCTGGCTCCCCGCATGGAGCGCCGCGCGCGTCGATCCGGTAGTCGTGCTCCGCGAAGAGTAGGAATCAGGCGTCGCCGAGGCCGCGCAGGATCGCGATGGTCTCGTCCTTCATGCGCTCGTAGTAGGCCATCACCGCTTCGTAGCCGTCGGCGAGGTCGCGGCCTCTCCCTTCTCTGGCTCAGCCCCCTCCCCGGCTCTGGCCGGTGACCACCGCGCCGGCGATCAGGTGCGCCACCCGCAGCGGCTCGGGCAGCCGCCCGTGGACGGCGAAGCGCCGCACCACGCGGCGGGCGGCGTCGAGGTCGAGGCCGGCGCGCTGCACGTAGACCCCCTCCGCCGGCTCCATGGCGCCGAGCCGCTCGATGAGCTTCCACTTGCGGCGTCCGCCGGGGATGCGCTCCATGAGCGTGGCGCGGATGCGCGCCAGGTCGGGCCGGCGGCGGCAGACCACCAGCACCGGCAGCGCCAGGCGAGAGCTGAGCTCGCCGACGTCGACGACGTTGAAGCCGGCGACGGCGATGCCGTCCAGCAGCACGAGCTGCAAGTGCTCGGCAAAGCGCGAGCCGGCCACCATCGCGGCGAGGCGGCGGGTGGCGTCGGCGCCGTCGCGGCGGGCGCGGCCGATCACCACGCCGTCGAAACGCGCGCCGGCGAAGACCGCGCCGACCACCGGCACGTCGCCGCGGTGGCCGTGATCGAAGGGGCCGTCGTCGATGCCGACGACGTTGGAGAGGCGCCTGGGGTCTCGGACGGACATCGCCGCGCCCGCACGGCTCAGAGCGGGTGGGTGTCGGTGTCCTCGCCGTGGTTGGCCGCCGGCAACGGACGCCCGAAGAGGTAGCCCTGGCCGTAGACGAAGCCGAGGTCGCGGCAGGCGGCGGCCTCCTGCTCGCGCTCCACGCCTTCGGCGATCGGCATGATGCCCATGTCGAGGACCATCCGCACCAGGGTGCGCACGATGTCCTGCTTCTTCGGCATCAGGTGGATGTCGCGGATGAGCCGGACGTCGAACTTCAGGTAGTGGGGGGACGCTTCGGCGAGCTCGACGAGGCGCGCCTGGCCGGTGCCGAAGTCGTCGAAGGCGACGCCCACGTGGAGCCGGTCGAGCTCGCGCCGCAGGCCCTGGAGCGAGACCACGTCGGTCACCGCCGACTCGTGGATCTCGAGCACCACGGCGAACGGCGGCGGCGAGGCGAGCAGGGGTTCGAGCGAGGCCAGCAGCGCCTCCTGGTCCTGGAGCTCGGAGGGATGGGTGTTGAGGAAGACCCGCGGGGGATCCGGCAGCGCCGCGGCCGCCTCGATCGCCTTGTTGCGGAAGGCCACGCTGAGCTCGGTCGCCAGGCCGATCGCCTCGGCGGCGGCAAACAGCTCGCCGGGCGTGGTCGGCGCGTTCTCGAGGGCGCCGCGGCCCAGGGCCTCGTAGCCCAGCAGCGTGCCGTGGGCGAGGTGGATCAGGGGCTGGAAGTGGATCTTGACCGCGTTCTGCTGCAGCAGCAGGCGCAGCTCGCGGTAGCGGCCGATGCCGGGCACCACGTCCTGGAGGTTCATGGTCTTGGTGAGCACCGGCATCACGCCGTCGTCGTTGCCGGAGCCCACCAGCCGGAACTCGAGGTCGGCGAAGTGGAGGATGTCGCCGTTGCCCAGGCGGCGGTCGCCGGTCAACCGCTCGCCGTTGACGAAGGTGCCGTTGGTCGAGCCCAGGTCGCGCAGCCACAGCGAGCCCTCGCGCTCGAAGATCTCGGCGTGCTGCTGCGAGACCATCTTCGAGTCGAGCGCCAGGTCGCAGCCCGTCCGCCGGCCGACCGAGAACGGCAGCGTGCGCACCTGCGTCCTGAGCATCCTCTGGCTCCGGGTCTCGAAGCCCTCCAGGTACCAAGGCCCGTCCGATTCGCCACCCATCGCGCCCGATTCTATACCGTGACGCCGAGTTGGTTCAGGTCGGTCTTCATGATCGCCGCGTGCCGGCCCCCGGGCTGCCGCTCGAGGCCGAAGACGTCGCCGCGCGGTCCGCGGGCACGGGCGAGCACCGCCGCCAGCGCCCGCCGGTCGGCGTCGCCCAGCGCGACGTCGAAGATCCTCCCGTTGCTCGCCGCGTACGCGGCACTGCGCGCCCCGACGAGGACGCCGGCCACCCGCGGCCGGTCGAGCACCCAGCGCGCCGCCACGTTGGCGGCGGCGACGCCGAGGCGGGCGGCGATCCGCGCCAGCTCGCCCAGGAGCTGCTGGTAGAGCGGCCAGCCGCCGAGCTCGTCGATCATCAGTCGGTACTTCACCAGCGAGCGGTTGGCCAGGGGCCCGGCGGGCTCGGGGGCGCCGAGCCAGCGCTCGGAGAGGAAACCGCCGGCGAGCGTGCCGTAGCACAGGATGGCGATGCCGTGGGCGGCGCAGAAGTCAGCCATGCCGTGCTCGGGGCGACGGTCGAGGAGGGAGTACTGGACCTGGTGTGCGGCGATCGGCACGCCGGCGGCGACGATCTCGCCGAGGCGCCGGACGTCGAAGTTGGTGGCGCCGAGCAGGCGCACCTTGCCCGCCCGCCGCAGGTCGTCCAGCCACCGGGCCGCCTCGACGTAACCGGGCACCTCGTAGTCCCACCAGTGGAGCTGCACCAGGTCGAGGCGCTCGACGCCGAGGCGCGCCAGCGAGCGGTCGACCACGCGCTCCACGTAGCGGCGCTCGAGCGCCGCCAAGGCGTGGCGGTCGGGCACCAGCTTGGTGTGCACCTGGACCGCGCCGCGTCCTCCGTAGGCCCGGAGGAAGCGGCCCAGGAGCTCCTCGACGCCGGTGTAGACGTCGGCGCAGTCGAAGGTCGTGAATCCGGCCTCGGCGAGACGGATCATGGCGTCGACGGCGGCGCCGGGATCGACCGCCGCCGCACGGTGGCCGGCGACGCGGTGCCCGGCGGCGAGCTGCCAGCCGCCGTTGACGACGCGGGCGATCGTGTAGCCCGGCGCCAGCTCGATGCGCGGGACGGCGCTCATCCGCCGCCGTCCTCGGGCGGCGGCAGCGGCACCGCGGTGACTTCGCCGTGGCGGAAGGTGCGCCGGCGGGTGCGGGTGATGCGGAAGACGGCGCCGCAGTGCGGGTCGGGGCAGGCGACGTCGGCGTCGGTCGTCATCCAGTCGTTGGGGTGGGTGTCGCGCTGCTTGGCCGGCAGCAGCGGCAGCAACGCCGCCAGCGGGTAGATCGGGAACGTCTGCCCGGGCGGCAGCGAGAGGTTCTCGCCCGAGAGCTCGAAGTAGTCGCCGACCTTGTGGTTGCAGACCATCTTTCCGCGGCCCTCCACGACCTCGACGCGGAGGTCGTAGAGGGAGAATTCGTCGTTCGGGAGCATTGCGTCCTCCAAGGGCTGGGCAGCTCGATGGCTACCCGAGCCCTTTCCTGGACATCGATCTCAGGCGACCATCATCCCATACCGTCAATCACGATACCGAGTCTTGCCTCTTCCATGTGGAGCTGGGTGTACTCTTGGGACCTCATCGTGGTATCCTCCTTTTACGAGCTTGTTCGCTGCCAGCGAGTTGACAGCAGTTTGTCCATTCAGCCTACAGGGAAAGGAGGACTAGATGACCTCGACAAGCCATCTGGAGGCACTGAGAGAGCGTTTAGCAGAGGAGCCGGCCAGCGTACGGCTGGATGTTGTCCGAGAACTGGAGCGGGTTGGTGGAGATCGACCAGGACCGTCCGTGAGGGTCCGCCTGTACGGCCTCCTCGTCGCGGCTTGCCGCAACCTGGGCGCTACTGACGAGGGATTGCACGCCCTGAATCTGGGGCTGAAGCTGGGCGGGTCCTCGGTGGCGCGCGCGGAGCTGCTGACTCAGGGCGCGACTCTGCACCTCGGGTCCGGAGATGCTGTCGCAGCTCGACAGGCTGTCGCCCGTGCCCTCGAGCTGGTTGAAAAGGAGTTGGACCGCCCTTCAGGAAGCTCCTATTCTGCCCGGAGGCGACGGCTGTGGCTCAGTGACCTCAAAGCGTACTGCGTGACGCTGCGCAGCGAGATCGCCATGTACGAGCACGATTACGTCAACGGCATGGCCGATGCCCTACGATCACTGACCTTGACGTCCGAGCGCTCGGCCCTGCGGGTGCGCCTGGCGGCGGTCAGTTGTCTCGCCGCCGTGCTTCTCCGCTTCGGCAGCTTGAACGAGGTGATTCGTGCCCTGACGCTCGTCGACGAGGCCGAACAGGCGTTGGCACGGCGCCGAGTACGGCGTTCGCACCTCCACCGCGTGGTGCTGCGCTGGGCCCGGGCTCTCGCCCTGGCGCGGCTGGGCAGCGTCGACCGCGCCGAGAACATCATGGTCGACGTCATCGAGCACCTGCGGCAGAAGGGTCACGTCGATCGCTTGAAGCACGCCGTCGACGCCCTCGCGTGGATCGTCGGAGAACGGGGGGGCCGTCCCGCCCGGGCCGATTACCTGCAACGCAAGTACGCCGCTTGACGGAGTCCGAGGCGCTCGGTGATAGCGTCGCCGCCGCATGACGGCGACTCCTCAGCCGACGCCTCTTTCGTTCCACGGCGCCCTGGCCGGCATCCTCGCGCCGCTGGCGCTCTTCCTCGCCGGCGTCGCCTGGCTCGGTCTCTCGGGAGCGCCCGACGAGCGCGGCTTCTGGCCGGTGCTGGTGGCGGCGCTCGCCCTCGGCCTGGTGCTGGCCCGCGACCGTCACGCCTACTGCGAGACGCTGCTCGCCGGCATGAGCCGGCCGCTCGTGATGCTCATGATCATGGCCTGGCTGCTCGCCGGCGTGCTCGCCACCCTGATGCGCGCCAGCGGCTTCGTGGAGGCGCTCGTATGGTTGGCCCGGACCGCCGGCCTCTCCGGGTGGGGCTTCGTGGCGGCGGCGTTCCTGATCTGCTGTGCGGTCTCGACCTCCACCGGCACCAGCCTCGGCACCCTCATCCTGGCGACGCCGCTGCTCTACCCCGCGGGCGTCGCCCTGGCGGCCAACCCGCCGGTGCTGCTGGGGGCGATCCTCGGCGGCGCCACCTTCGGCGACAACGTCTCGCCGGTCTCCGACACCACGATCGCGTCGGCCGCCACCCAGCGCGCCGACCTCGGCGGCGTGGTGCTGAGCCGGCTGCGCTACGCCCTGCCGGCGGCGGCCCTGGCGCTCGCCGCCTACGCCGCGCTGGGCTCGGCCCCGGCCGCCGTGGACGTTGCGCCGCCGGCGGCCGTCGACGGGGATCCGCGGGGACTGCCGATGCTGCTGGTGCCGGCGTTGGTCGTCGTGCTGCTGCTGCGGCGCCGGCACCTGCTCGAGGGTCTCTTCTTCGGCGTGCTGGCGGCCGCGGTTCTCGGCCTGGCCCTGGGGCTGATCGCGCCGGCGGCGATCCTGGCGATCGACGCCGAGGGCTTCACCGCCCGCGGCCTGGTGGTCGACGGCATCGAGCGCGGGATCGGCATCTCGGTGTTCACCCTCCTGCTCATGGGCCTGGTGGCGGCGGTGGAGGCGACGGGCCTGCTCGAGCGCGTGGTGGCGGCGGCCGAGCGCCGCGGCGCCACGGCCCGCGGCGCCGAGCTGCGGATCTTCGCCGCGACGTCGGCGGCGGTGGTGCTCACGACCCACTCGGTGGTGGCGATCCTCACCGTGGGAGAGCTGGCGCGGCGCACCGGCGAGCGCTTCGGCATCGGCGCCTACCGCCGCGCCAACCTGCTCGACGTGACCGTGTGCACCTACCCGTTCCTGCTGCCGTTCTGCATCCCGACGATCCTGGCGTCGAGCCTCTCCGCGTCGCCCCGGCTCTCGGCCTTCCAGGCCGGCCTGTGGAACTTCCACTCGTGGGCGCTGCTGGCGGTGATCGTCGCGGCGATCGTCACGGGGTGGGGGCGCGACGGCACCAAGATGGCGGAAGGAAGCTCCTTGTAGGGAAGGCAGCGGTCTTTCGCTCGCCGGCCCGCGTAGGGTAGAGTGCGCCCTGGAGAGTCGTGATGGCTTCAGCGATTGCATTCGACACGCACGCCTACGTCAAGAAGCTCAAAGGGGTCGGCGTACCCGAGGAGCAGGCAGAGGTCCAGGCGGAAGCCCTCGCCAACCTGGTCGACGAGAGGCTCGCCACCAAACAGGATCTCGAGGCCCTGGAGAGCAATCTCCGGCGTGACCTCAAGGAGCTCGAGATGCGCCTGTTGATCCGGCTCGGCTCTCTCCTGGTAGTGGCCGTCGGAGTGATGGCCACCCTGGTCAAGCTCCTCCAATCATAGCCCCCCAGGCCCGGGGATCCATCTCGTACGACATGGGCAGGAGGCTCTCCGGACCCTCGGGGCCCAGCCAGTAGGTGTCTTCGAGGCGCACGGCCCATCCGGCGTCGGGCTCGTAGAGCCCGGGCTCGAGGGTGAAGACGTCGCCCTCCTCGAGGTACGCCTCCGGCCCCGTGTGCTCCTTCTTGAAATAGGGGATCTCGTGGACCGACAGCCCCACGCCGTGGCCCAGCCCGTGGACGTAGCCGCGGGTGGTCGTGTGGTCGGCGATGGGCGTCGGGTAGCCGGCGCCGCCGAGGTGCTCGCACACGGCCTCCTGCAAGCTCCAGCCGCGCCGTCCGGGGGCGGCGCCGCGCCGCGCCAGCTCGAGGGCCTCGCGCACGTGAGCGTGGGCGCGCGCCAACGCCTCCGGCGGCGTGCCGACGCAGAACGTGCGGCTGGCGTCGACGAAGAGGCGGCCGCAGGGGTAGAGGTCGACGACGAGCGATTCGTGCGGCCGCAGCACCCGCTCGGGCGTGCCGCCGGTGTGGGGCACCGTGCCTTCACGGCCGGGGGCGCAGATGCCGCCCTCGGGCTGCTCGAGCTGGTGCTCGGCCAGCGCGCGGGCGATCTCGCGGGTCAGCCGCGCCACCCGCAGCCGCTCGCCGCCGAGCCACAGCTCGCCGGCGATCGCCTCGGCGGCGGCGAGAAGCTCGGCGACGCGGTGGAAGGCGGCCATGGTGCCGGCGGCCACCCGCCGCATCTCGGCGAGCTCGCCCGCCGACTTGGTGCGCCGCAGCAGCAGCACCAGACGCTCGCCGCCGGCGAAGCTCCAGCCCTCGCGACCCAGGCGCGCGCACGCCTCGAGCGCCTCGCCGGCGCTCCACCACCCGGCCAGCGCGATCCGCCCCGGCGCCATCTCGCAGAGGTGGAACGCCCGCGACAGGACGTGGGCCAGGCGCTCGGACGCGGATTCGGTCTCGCGCGCCCAGCGGACCACGTCGAGCGCCTCGGGCGTCAGCAGCCCGAGGCCCGTGGCGGCGGCGCCGTCGCGGTCCATGGGGTTGAGATAGCCGAGGCGCACGCCGGCGCCCCGCGGCGCCACCACGAACGCCGGGCCCAGCTTCACCGCACCGGTGAAGCGGGCCAGGTACGGGTCGCGCGAGGTGCGGGCGACCACCAGGAGGGCCTGCGCGGAGAGCTCGTCGAGGAGCTCGTCGAGCCGGTGCGGCAAGGCGGCGTTCCCGGGCTCGATCAGCCGGCCGCGGCGGCGGCGTTCTTGTCCAGGAAGCGCTCGAAGACCTGCTTCGACATCGCGCCCATCATGCGGTCCTTCTCCTCGCCGTTGGCGAAGAGGATGAAGGTCGGAATACTCATCACGTTGTACTTGAACGCCACGCTCTGGTGATCGTCGACGTTGAGCTTGGCGATGGTCACCGCGTCCTGCTCGTCGGCGAGCTCTTCGAGGAGCGGACCGACGCGGCGGCACGGTCCGCACCAGGCCGCCCAGAAGTCCACCAGCACCGGCTTGTCGCTGCCGATGGTCTGGTCGAAGCTCTCCTCGGTGAGGGTGATGATCTTGTCGCTGGCCATGGGGTTACTCCTTGAGGGTCTCGATGGCTCGAGGGGTAGGGGCCGGCCGCCGGACGGCCGCGCTCTCTGGAAGGATGCGGACTAGGGGCCGGCGGTCACCGTACCAGCTCACTGTGCCGGCCCCTCTTGAGAACGCCGCTGGGCGGCGAAATATTCTCGCGTCGCCTCGACGTCGCGTCCGATCTGCGCCGAGAGGTCCATCACGGTGGGGAACATCTTCTCCTCGCGCAGCCGCTTGAAGAACCGGATCTCGGCGCGCTCGCCGTAGACGTCGGAGCTGAAGTCGAGCACGTGGCTCTCGACCACGTGCTGGTAGCTCTCGTAGACGGTGGGGCGGGTGCCGACGTTGGTCACGCAGTCGAAGACAGCCGGCAGCGACGGGAAGCGGACCTGCCCCGTGTAGACGCCGTCGCACGGCCGCAGCTCGTTGTCGGGCATCAGGTTGATCGTCGGCCAGCCCAGGCGCATGCCCATGCGGTCGCCGCGCACGATCGTGCCGCGCAGCTCGTAGGGCCGGCCGAGCAGCTCCATCGCCTCCTCGGTGCGGCCCTCGGCGAGAGCGCGGCGGATGCGCGTGGAGGAGATCACCTCGCCCCTGGCGGCGAGCTCCGGCACGGCGAGGGCCTTGAAGCCGAGCTCGTCGCCGAGCTGGCCGAGCAGCTTCAGGTCGCCGCGGCGCTCGTGGCCGAAGACGAAGCTCTCGCCCACGTAGATCTCCGCCAGCGCCAGTTGCCGGTGGAGGAAACGGACGACGAAATCGCGCGCCGAGGTGCGGGCGAGCTCGCGGTTGAAGCGAATCAGCAGCAGCACGTCGACGCCGAGGGCGGCGAGCACCTCCTCGCGCTGCTCCGCGGTGGTCAGCAGCGGCGGCGCCGACTCGGGCCGCAGCACCGACAGCGGATGGGGATCGAAGGTGATCACCACCGCCGGCACCTGCTCGGTCCGGGCGCGCTCCACCACGCGGGCGATGACCGCCTGCTGGCCGCGGTGGATGCCGTCGTAGTTGCCGATCGTGGCGATGACGCCATAGGGCAGGTCCGCGCTCTTCAACGCATCGTGGATGACCTGCATGACGGCGTCGTCCCGATCCCGCTTCGCGGTGCCCGCCTTACAGCGCCGGCCGCGCCTCCAGCGCCGGCACCACGCCCGGCCGGCCGGCCGGGCCGACGATGCGGCCCACCAGGTCGTCGGCGTAGGCGGCGGTGATCTCGACCTCGGCGAGAGTGCCGGCGCTCGCCGTGCCGTCGTTGATCAGCAGGCGGCCGTCGATCTCCGGGGCCATGCCGTGGTGACGGCCCTGGAGCAGGTGCTCGGTCTCCTCGCAGGCGCCCTCGACGAGCACCGTCAGCACCCGTCCCACCAGCGCCCGGCGACGCTCCAGGGCGATCGGCCGCTGCGCCGCGAGCAGCCGCTCGTAACGCCGCCGCGCCGTCGCCGGCGGCAGGCGGCCGGGCAGCTCGGCGCCGGGGGTGCCGGGCTCGGGGCTGTAGACGAAGGCGCCGAGGTGATCGAAGCGCGCCGCCGCCACGAAGTCCAGGAGGTGCTCGAAGCGCTCGCGCGTCTCCCCCGGAAAGCCGACGATGAAGGTGGTGCGCAGGAAGACGTCGGGCGCCAGCTCCCGCGCCCGCTCGAGCAGCCGCAGGTAGCGGCCGGCCCGGCCGCCGCGGCGCATCGCCTTCAGGACCTCGGGGTGGCTGTGCTGGAGCGGCATGTCGACGTAGGAGACGAAGCGCTCCTCGCCGCCCATCAGCTTCAGCAGGTCCTCGTCGAGCGTGGTGGGATAGGCGTAGAGGAAGCGGATCCAGGGGATCGCGGTGCCCGCCAGCAGCGCCTCGACCAGCCGCACCAGGCCGTGGCGGCCGTAGCCCAGGTCCTCGCCGTAGCGGGTGGTGTCCTGCGCCACCAGGCACAGCTCGGCGATCCCCTGGCCCTCGAGCGCGCGTGCCTCGGCCACCAGGCTCTCGAGGGTGCGGCTGCGAAAACGGCCGCGCCAGCTCGGAATGGCGCAGAAGGTGCATGGATTGTCACAGCCCTCCGCCACCTTGAGGTAGGCGTAGCCGCGGGTGGTCACGAGCCGCGGCGCCGTATGGTCGAACGCCAGGTGCGACGGCCCGGGCGGCGGCGCCGCGGCGCCGCCGATCGTCACCAGGCGGTCGACGCGGCGCAGGTCGTCGAGGGAGATGAAGCCGTCGATCTCGGGGATCTCGCGCTCGAGCTCCTGGCCGAAGCGGTTGACCATGCAGCCGGCCACCAGCAGGCGCTCGACGCCGCCCCGGCCCGTGCTCTTGCGCGCCGCCACCTCGAGGATGGCGTCGATCGACTCCTCCTTGGCCGCGTCGATGAAGCCGCAGGTGTTGACGATCACGGTGTCGGCGGCGTCGACGTCGACGACCTCGTAGCCGCGCCGGCGCAGCTCGCCGAGCATGATCTCGCTGTCGACCCGGTTCTTCGGGCAGCCGAGGCTGATCATGCCCACGCGGCGGGCGGGTGGCGGCGGGTGCGTCATCGGGGGGGAGTCTAACAAACGGGGCGTGGCCGGTCATAGTCCGTGTTCCGGCGCCGGCCCGCGCAGCTTCGCCGCGGTCGCGGCCGGGTCGAGACCCTCGGCGAAGGCCGCGTCCCAAGGGCACGTCGCGCCCGTTCGCTGACTCGCCGGCCGAGGGCAGCTCCGCGACCAGGCAGAGCGTGCTCGGCGGCTCTTCCCTTGATCTCCCGTCACCAAATCGCTAGACTCCACGTCTCTGCGAGAATCGCAGAACTTACAAGCCTCAGAATCGACCAGCAACACAAAATGTCGAAAGACCGAACAGCGCCTTCACGGTCCGGCGTCCTCTTCGCTGTGCTCCTCCTCCTGCGACCAGTCCCAGGTCAGGTCCTACTCGCTAACGATTGGCCACAGTGGATGGGCCCTCGGGGAGACGGCGTCTCAACCGCGACAGGGATATTCCACGAGAAGATGGCTCCGGAGATCCGCCAAGCGTGGCGACGGCCTCTCGGTCGCGGCTTTTCTTCCATCTCCACGGCTGACGGGCGGGCATATACCATGGCTGATGGCGAGAGGAGTGCTTATGTGCTCGCGCTCGATGTAGAAACGGGCCGTGAGCTCTGGCGCTTTCAGTCGGTGGATAGCGGCCCGTCGGGGCCGCTATCCACTCCAACAGTTGACGGCGACCGAGTTTTCGCTATCGACGCTGAAGGTTCGCTCTACGCATTGCGAACCGGCGACGGCCGGAGCCTCTGGTCGTGCAACCTGGTTGACCAGTTAGGCGCGGCTGTGCCTGGTTATGGCTTCTCGTCCTCACCCCTTGTCGAGGCCGGCAGGGTGCTAGTTCTGGCGGGCGGCGAAAGTGCGCACAATCTTGTGGCATTCGACAAGGCTACCGGCGAGGTGTTGTGGTCGGTCTTTCACGCTGCGCTGGGCTCCTACTCGACACCGGTTGTGGGAACTCTCGGTGGCGTACGACAGATCGTCGTGCCGGGCGGCGACACACTCTACTCGATAGGTAGTTCTGGAAATATCCTGTGGACTTACAAGGGCCTGGGCTATCCGGAAAAGAATCCTCTCTTGCTTCCTGAGAATCGCATCTTTATCTCACTTACAGAGGCGGGCCACATGATGCAGCTTGAGCGTGAAGGGGGTACATTTCGTCTTCACGAAGTCTGGAGCACAACAGCCATCAGGCGCTCATATAGCCCCTCGATCTACCTCGATGGCTCGATTTATGGCTTCGATAACAACAACATGACCTGTCTCGATGCTCGCACTGGAGAGTTGCGGTGGCGTGAGGGTCTTAAAGGCGGCTCGATGATCTTGGTCGACCAACATCTCATCGTGCTTGACGCACTGGGCGGGAAGCTCAGACTAGTTGTTCCAGAGCCAACCGGCTATCGGGAGCGTCTCTCGGTAGACGTTTTCGCTGCCACAAGCCAGTCTGTTACGCCCCCCAGCTTCGCCTCCGAGCACATCTTCGTTCGCAATCAAGAAGAAGTCGTGGCGCTGAAGGTCATCAGGATCGGTGTCACGGCCGGGCCAAGTAAGGGTCCCAGATGATTGCCCGCAAGCGGCGTGAGGACTGCCCTTTCCTCGTACACTCGACAGCAGTGCTTTATTGCTGATAGCGACCGGAATATAGCGGTTCTGTTCTGAAGATGCACTCGGGAAGGGCAGTCACAGCTCAACGCGGCCTTCTATCAATATGCCGGGTCATCGTCACAGCCATCTATTTCGTTGTTCACTGCTGTCCAAAACAGCTTGGACGCCCATTGGTGGAGCCCGAGGAATGGGGCTCGAGGGGCCGGATTTGGCGAGAATCGGGGCTGAGGTCTCCATGGTTCTCAACGGCAGCTGTCCAAGACGG
>Ga0299906_10001483_pt1 | contig 20135 bp, 17 predicted proteins | sample RVTome_14_FD_200259 | JGI IMG/M metagenome (GOLD analysis project Ga0299906, IMG submission 200259) | Soil microbial communities from uranium-contaminated site in the Upper Colorado River Basin, Wyoming, United States - RVT145D125 (version 2) ...
GCAGCTGCTGGGCGATCTCATTGGCAACATCGATGGGTATCGCAAAGGACAGTCCCATGAACCCGCCCGTCCGGCTGTAGATCTGGGAATTGATGCCTACGACCTCCCCTTTGAGATTGAAGAGCGGACCGCCCGAGTTTCCGGGATTCACGGCCACATCGGTCTGTATGAAGGGCACGTAGTTCTCCTGGGGCAGCGAGCGTCCCTTGGCGCTTACGATGCCGGCAGTCACGGTATTCTCGAATCCGAACGGCGAACCGATCGCGACCACCCACTCGCCTACCTTGAGCTCGTTGGGGTTACCGAACTTCACGGCAGGAAGCGCGCCCCCGTCGATCTTGATGAGCGCGATGTCCGTTCGCCGGTCGTAGCCGATCACCTTGGCCTTGAACTCGCGCTTGTCGTTGAGCTTCACGGTGATCTCATCCGCAGCCTGCACGACGTGGGCGTTGGTCAATATGTAGCCGTCCGTACTGATAATGAAACCGGAGCCCAGCGATTGGGACTGGAATTCCCGGGGCCCCTGCTCCGGCATGAAGCGCCGGAAAAACTCGTAGAACGGATCGTCCTCCTGCAGGTTCGGGATCTGGGGGACGAGGGGGCTGCGCACGGACTGGCTCGTGCTGATGTTGACGACCGCCGGGCCCTGTCTTTCGACGAGATCCGTGAAATCAGGCAGCTGGGCCCGGCCCGCGATGGGGGCGACGAGAAAGATCGCAAGTAACAGGCGCGTGAACATGGACAGACCTCGGTTACTGCAAGTGGCTATTTTAGGCGAAGAGATGCAGCGCAGCTGCTGGCGCGGGAATTATCGCCCGGTTCCGCCTCGGTACTCGAGCGAATTCGCGATCCGCATGACAGTCTCGGCGGGCACTTCTCCCAGGGCCGTCACCATGTGGTCGGCCACCAGACGGACATAGATGTTGACCGCGCCCTGATGGGACAGGCTGCGGGACGGCATGGTCTTGGGCAAGGGCTCGATGAACACCGACACGGCCGCCAGACCGTCCGAATATACAAGGTGAGAAACGGTCGCCTGGCGTCCCGCGGTCGAGCGTCGTGACTCCGTGAGCTTTTTGAAGCCGGGCAGCTCGCTCGCCAATACCCACCCTGTGCGGCCCGGACGGCCGGTCGAGAGGCTCGCGGACCGCCCGACTTTCCAGTCCCGGCTCTTCGCGGCATAAGCGGACTTCACCTGGTCTCGATCGAACTTGCCGCCGAGCTTGAGCTCCGTGAATGCGAACGACTCAAGCAGGACGCCTTTCTCGTTGAAGGTCTTGGCGCGGAGCGGCAGTCCCGAGCTCGCCTCGGCGCAGAACTGATGGCCGTAACGCAAGCGATCCCTGGGTACCAGCAGCACGATGCGGCAATCATAGCCGGCGGCACGGTCCATCCCGGTCTGGCGGACGTCGTAGTGGTCAGTGATGCTGCTCGTCAACTCCGCGGGGAACAGTACTGGAAAGCGGCGGGCGCTGCGCTTTTCGATCAGGACGGTCCTGGAGCTCGGCAGGTAGCAGGTGACCTGATCGTTGGTGCGGATGACTTCCCGCGGGGGGCCGTCCAGCGTTTCGAGCTTCTCGAACTCGCCGCCGGCCTCATTGACAAAATGCACGATGCGCGAGGCCTCGGTCTCGTTTCCGTACCGGTAGACAAACGTTCCCGTGTAATTCAGCTGGCGCGAGGCACTGGCCATAATCCGCAGCCAGGAGAGCCCGTTTTCCGGCTCGCTCGGCTCGGCGGACCATGCCGGCAGTGACAGTCCCAGAACGACGAGGGACCAGGCGCCTTTCACGACTAACGCCCCGCCGCGGGTTGTGCACCGGACACTGTGCGGATATAGGGAGCGAGTCCCTGGATAGCGGTGCTGGGTGAGTACTCCTGGTGGGCGATCAGGTATTCGCTCATCGTGCCGTCGCTCGGAACGTTCGAAATCTGGGGCGAGGAGACGGCGGTAACGCCGGGCGCCGCCTTCGGCGGGGCTGTTGCGATCTGGGTCTGGGGAACAAGGGGATTGTTGAACAAGGCGAGCCAGCCAACCACTGCAATCGCGGAGAGCGAGGCGGCCGCCGACAGGACGTAAGTTCGCATCCGTTTTGCCGCGATGCGCCGCGGCGCGACTACGGTCGGCTCGGATTCCAGCTTCTCGAGCACTTGCCCGGCAAACGCGTCCCTCAGCAGCCGCTCCCCGCGCAACGCATCGCCGATAATGTGAAACGTAACCCAGCATTCGCGCAGTCCCGGCTCCGCCCGCAGGCGGCCCAACTGCATGCCCACCTGCCCTTCGTCCAGCTCGCCGTCCATCATTGTTGAAATCTGTTCCATCTTCACCATCTCCTGTCTTTCCGGGTGCCGAGAAGCGGCCTCAGTTTGGCTGCAATCGCCTCGCGGGCCCGGAAGATGCGCGATCGGACCGTTCCGATCGGGCAGTTCATTATGTTGGCAATATCCTCGTAGCTGAGCCCCTCGATCTCGCGCAACGTTATCGCTGTCCTGAGCTCTTCTGGCAGCTCCGCCAGCGTTTGGTTCACATTGTCCGCCACCTGCCTGCTGATCAGCTCGTTCTCCGGGGTGTTCAGATCGCGCAGCTGCTCCCGGTCCTGGAAACCTTCCGCATCCTCTGCATCGATGTCCGTCGCCGTCGGCGTCCTCCGGCCCATTGCCACCAGATAATTCTTGGCGGTATTGATGCCGATCCGGTAGAGCCAGGTGTAGAACGCGCTATCGCCTCGAAACGTGGGCAATGCCCGGTAGGCCTTGATGAAGGCTTCCTGGGTCACGTCCTCAACCTCAGCCGCGTCCCGGATGAAACGCGACAACAACCGGGCGAGCTTGCGCTCGTACTTGCTGACGAGAAGGCCAAAGGCCTGCTTCTCGCCGCGCTGCGCGCGCTCTACCAGCTGCTGATCGACTTCGCGGTCGCTCATCCACTCCGTCCCTGACCTTGGAATTCTTGTCCGGTCAGGTGCGGCCTAACCGGCAGGTAAAATGTCACAGTATACCTGCCTGCCCTGCCTCCCCAGAGCGCGAAGCCGGCTCGTTACTCCACTGACAGGGCAGGGAAAAATTAGTTCACTGCCGGGTGGGGTCATCAGGGTTTATAGCGGTCGGCTTCCGACCATTCCACACGCCCAAAGCGTCCCGGTTTCGCACTGCAAAATCGGGCGATGAGCACTCGCCGGCCCTCGCTCAGTGCCGACGTGGCAGGCATGCCCTCGCGGCGCAGCCGCTCAGGAGATCAGAAGCCTCGACGGGCCCCCCGGATACGCAGGCCGCGCGGTACGACGAACCGATCGAGCACCTCGAATCCGCCCTGCACGATGAGCGCCATGGCTGCAGCCGGAATGGCCCCAGCGAGCAGGGTGACGTTGTCGTTGACAGCCAGTCCCGCGACAATGCGCTCGCCGTAACCGCCTGCCCCGATGAAGGCCGCAATGGTGGCGGTTCCAACGTTGATGACGGCCGATGTCTTGATTCCGGCCAGGATCGAGCGCGCCGCGAGCGGCAACTCGATCAGGCATAGCTGCGTCGCGCGTCCCAGGCCAAGCGCAACCGCGGAGTCCCTCATGGACGGGGTAACCTCGGCGAGACCCGTATACGTATTGCGCACGATTGGAAGCAATGCGTAGAGGAAGAGCGCGATGATCGCCGGCACCGTCCCGATTCGTTCCAAGGCTGCGATCAGGAATGCGAGCAGCGCAAGCGCAGGCACCGTTTGCAGGATGCCGACCACTCCAAGAACGAGGTGGCGCAGGCGGGATGACCGTTGAGCCACGACCCCCAGTGGGATCCCCAGCGCAACGCTCAGGGCAAGCGAGCCAAAGACCAGCACGCTGTGCTCCCAGGTGAGGCGCCAGAAATCGTCGCCGAAAACGGCGTCGAGTAGAGCCCTCTTGCGCCTGGGCCCGTCTCGGGTTTGCTCCCCCGCCAGAAAGTCGCCCGCAATGCCGGTGAAGGCCTGTCCCGAGAGTTCGGCCGCCGCGTTCATCGCGGTCATGCGCGCCGCGGTGATCCGGCCTTCCAGCCCCTGCAATGCCTTCCAGGCGGCAGGAGATCGTTGCGCGAGGTCAAGCCGGTAGAGCAGGAGCGCGTCGTACGCCGGGAAAAAACTCCGGTCATCCTGGAGCACGCGCAGGCCGTATCGAATGAGCTTCGCGTCGGTCGTGTACGCGTCGATTACATCGACGTGCCCGCTCGCGATGGCCTCATAGGCCAGACCGTGATCCAGGCCGCGCACGGCATCGCCCGGCAATCCGTATTCGGCGCGCAGCGCCGGCCATCCGTCGCGACGGTTGAGGAACTCCTGGGACAATCCGAACGTGAGCCGCGGGTGGCGCGCGAGGTCGGAGATGCGCCGAATGGCCAGGGCCTCGGCACGCTCCCCGCGCATGGCAAGCGCGTATGAATTGTTGAATCCAAGCGGGACGCCGGCCCCAAGCCCGCGGGGCCGCAGATGGCGATTGAGTTCATCAACGCTTTGCGCCCGTGTAAGCCCCAGCAGTTCGAAGGCGATGGTTCCCGTGTATTCCGGATAGACGTCGATCGCCCCGCTCTCGAGGGCGGCGAAAAGCACGCTGGTATTGCCGAGCCCCTGCCGGTGCACCGCCCGCACCGCGGGGCTTGCGTTGACAGCTTGAGCCGCGATTTCACCGAGAATGTAGGACTCGGTGAAGCGTTTCGATCCGACCTGAATGGCGTCCTGTGCCGCGCAGGCGAGCGGCACGAGCATCAGGATCCACGGTCCGCGCACGCGCCCGACCTCAGGCACCCGCTCGCGAAGGTTCGGCCCCCCAAGGGTTGCGGCGCTCGAACTCGTCCGCTGCGTCCTCCATCTTCATGAACGTCGCCCCGTTTCCGCTGAGCTTCCTGATCAGCTTCTCCAGGACAACCATGCGGTGCCCGCGCCCGATCACGAAGGGGTGGAACGTGTACGTGATAACGCCCCAGTCGAGATGGTCTTTCAGGTACACGAAATCGTTCACCCAGTTCCCGAGGACGGAATCCGCGTTCATCAATCCCTGCAGGACGGCTGTCTGCGTGCGGACGAACTCGAAATGCGGGTAGTCGTCCAGTGTCCAGCTCACCGGCATTTCGATCAGCGCGGTCGCTGCGCCGAAACGCGCCGCCGCGTCGAGCGATATGATATCGCCTTGCCTCACCCGGTACGGGGTATAGTCGTTGCCCATCATGCTGCTGTCGTAGCGAAAGCCGTGCTTGAGGAGCAGCGCCACCGAGTTCGGGCTCAGGTCCCAGGACGGAGAGCGGTAGCCGCGGGCACGCTGACCGGTCAGTTTCCGGATTTGCTCGTTGGCGCGTTCCAGCCCCTCCTCTTCCTGCTCACACGACAGCGCAGCCGGCGCCTCGTGGGTCCAGCCGTGGTGCCCGATCTCGTGGCCGGCCTCGAAAACTCGCGCGCATGCCTCGGGATAGGTTGCCAGCGTGTGTCCGGGAATGTACCAGCTTGCGGGGATACCGTATCGGGCGAGAAGCTCGAGCAGCCGCGGTGTCGCGACGTCGGCCCCGAACTCGCCGCGCGACAGCGCCGACGGTGAGGTCATGCCGCGGGCGATAAACCCGGACATGGCATCAAAATCAAACGTCAGGCAAACGATGTGCCGCGGCATGGGCGTTCCGGCTGTTCCAGGACGAGCGGGCCAGCCGGTGGTCAGTATGGCCGATTCTGCGGCGTGCTGGCAAAATACAGCTCCCGGATTCGCTTCCCATTACATCCCATGACGCCGCGCGATTTCCCTCTTGAGCCGTTCTGGATGCCCTTTACCGCCAACCGGCAGTTCAAGGCATCTCCGCGCATTCTGGTCTCGGCGCAGGACATGCATTACACGTCCGAGGACGGACGAAAGATTCTGGACGGGACGGCGGGACTCTGGTGTGTGAATGCCGGGCACTGCCGCCCGCGCATCGTCCAGGCGATCCAGCGGCAGGCACAGACCCTCGATTATTCGCCGCTGTTCCAGATGGGCCACCCGGGGGAATTCCGCGCGGCCGGGCTCATCTCGGACCTCGCGCCCGAGGGCCTCGACCGCGTTTTTTTTGCCAATTCCGGGTCCGAAGCGGTGGATACCGCGTTGAAGATCGTCCTCGCCTATCACCGCACCCGCGGCGAAGGCCACCGCACCGTCCTGATCGGTCGCGAACGTGGCTATCATGGCGTCGGATTCGGCGGAATCTCTGTCGGCGGCATACCGGCAAACCGCAAGGTCTTCGGGAGCCTCTTGCCGCGCGTCGACCACCTTCCCCATACCCACAACCTCGAGCGCAATGCCTTCAGCCGCGGCCAGCCGCAATGGGGTGCTCACCTTGCCGACGAGCTGGAGACCCGGCTCATTGCCTTGCACGACGCGTCCAACATCGCCGCGGTCATCGTGGAACCGGTTGCCGGCTCAACGGGCGTGCTCGTGCCGCCTCGGGGCTACCTCGAGCGGCTGCGCGAAATCTGCGACAAGCATGGCCTGCTCCTGATCTTCGACGAGGTGATCACGGGCTTCGGCCGCACCGGCCGGGCATTCGCCGCGGAGACGTTCGGCGTCGTTCCGGACCTGATCACTTTTGCCAAGGGTGTCACCAATGCAACCGTTCCACTGGCGGGCGTGATCGCGCGCCGCGATATTTACGACACGATCGTCAACCAGGCGCCGCCCGACACCGTTGAGTTGTTTCACGGCTACACCTACTCCGGGCATCCACTGGCGACCGCGGCGGCTGAAGCGACACTGGCGCTCTACCATGAAGAACGGCTCTTCGAGCGTGCGCGCACGATCGCCCCGCGTTTCGAGTCGGCCCTTCATTCGCTCAAAGGCCTTCCTCACGTGGTCGATGTGCGAAATTTCGGTCTCATGGGCGCGATCGAGCTTGAACCCATGCCCGGGAAACCGGGAACGCGCGGCTTTCAGGCGTTCCTGCAATGCCTTGCAAAGGGAATTCTCGTCCGGGTGACCGGCGACATCCTGGCATTGTCGCCTCCGCTGATCATCAGCGAGAGCCAGATCGACGAACTCGCGGACACGATCGGGTCGGTGCTGCGCCAGGCGTGAGAGCGAAATAGAAGACCGCAAAGGCGCAAAGGCGCCAAGAGGTCGCGAAGGAACTTCTCAGTATCGACCAGGAGAGACGAAGGCCCGCAGACCTCGCGCCTTGCCGCCTCGGGCATGCCTTGCTCAGACGCGCTGCATGTTCCTGCGCCTGGCCTCCACCAGGCAATGATCGATCCATTCCGCAGTGAGCTTTTCCTGGACGGCGTTCTGATGCAGCCGCGCGTCGAGCACCTCCCAGTCGACGTGATCCATCGGCTGGTCCTGATTGAAGCATGAGAACACGTAGCTCACCTTGCGCGTCGCCGGATCGACGTGAGGCTGCAGGCATTGGGCGCAGATCTCCTTCATCATGCACTGCATCGGCGAGTTGATCGAGCCGAGCGCCAGGTGACGGGGCTTGAGGAACGGTTTCAGTCCGTTGTGGCGGGCCCGCGCCACCGCCGCCATCATCCGGTCCGATCCGATTGCCATGATCCGGTCGGCATCTCCCAGCCTGATCGCCGGATTGCCGAGGTTGCCGACCGCATACGCGTGCATCCCCTGCACGATCGTGCCTACGAAGCTGCGATCCTGCACGCGTGTGGGGGTGAATCCGGGCTCCTCGTCGCAGCACCACACCACGACGTCGGCCGCCGCCTCGATCTCGGCGACCTTGTATCGGTCCTCCATATGCTTGTAGCCGGCGAAATACAGCACGCGATTTCCCGCCCGCCGCATGGCCTGGCCAATCGAGAACAGCACGGCATTGCCCAGGCCGCCGCCCACGAGGACGACAGTCTCGCCGGACGGGATTTCCGTCGGTGAGCCCGTGGGCCCCATCAGGACGACGGGGTCTCCCGGCTTGAGCAGCACGCACAGGTCGGACGAGCCTCCCATCTCGAGCACGATGACCGAGACGAGACCGCGCTCCGCGTCTACCCACGCTCCGGTCAACGCAAGCCCTTCCATCGTGAGGCGGGTATCTTCCACGCGGCCCGCCGCCGTCTCAAAGTTCTGCAACCGGTAGAACTGCCCGGGGCGGAAGCGGCGCGCCGCAAGCGGTGCGCGCACGACGACCTCCACGATGAGCGGAGTCAGTCTCGATACCTCATGCACGGTTGGCCGCAACTCATCGTTCAGCCGCGCCATGAAATCCGCATCGGCGTCGCTGCTCGAAGGAGCAACAGTCTCCAGCACGCGGGTCACGGCGGGAGAGCCCTGCTTCGCGCTGCCAATCGCCTTGACCACGTTGCCGAAGTACGACGGATGGACGTCTCCGAAGTAGCTCATATAGCGTCCATCCGCCCGCCGTGAAAGGAGAACGCGTACCTCCCCGGGTTTGGAAATGGCGGGCTCGGGAGCGTTGGGCGATCCGTCCTCGTTGCAGGCCTGAAAGTACCGCCCCTGCAGCTTGAAATGCTCGGGGTCCTCGCGCGCCAGCACGGTGTTGGGCTGCGTTCCCGCCGCGATCAGGATGGTCCGCGCGGGCAACTCGCGCTGCGAGGTCTCGGCCCATTTGCCTTCGGGCGTAAAGGTGCCTGCCGAAACCCTGAGCGCGCGCGCATGTCCGAATCCGTCTACCTCCACCGCGAGGGGGGTCAGGCCTTCGGCAAACCGGATGCCCTCCTCCAGCGCCTTGTGCACTTCCTCGTGGTTCAGGGTATAGGACGGGCTGTCGACGAGGCGCCGGCGATAGGCGATGGTGACGCCACCCCAGGACTGGAGCAGCTCAAGCACCTGCGCGGGACGCCCTTCCCGACCGGCGCGAGAGCGCTCCTCGCGGATTGCCCTCGCGTGCGCGAGAAACTCGTCAGCGATCTCTCGTTCATCATCGTTCCAGGCGATGCGTGCCGCTGCTTCTCCGTGCTCCCTGGCGAGGCGCTCATAGCGCTGCAGGAACTTCTCGACCTGAACCGGGTAGTACGCGAGCCCTTCCGTGGCCGTGTCGATGGCCGTCAACCCGCCGCCGACCACGATGACCGGCAGGCGAAGCTGCATGTTGGCCACGGAATCAGCCTTTGCAGCCCCGGTCAGCTGCAACGCCATGAGAAAATCGGATGCCGCGCGCACCCCGCGCGCAAGGCCGTGAGGCAGCGAAAGAACCGTCGGGCGGCCAGCGCCGATGGCGAGCGCCACATGATCGAAGCCCATATGAAAAGCGTCCTCGGCGCTCAACGTTCCGCCGAATCGAACCCCGCCCACGAGGGTAAACTGCTCGCGCCGCTCGAGAAGCAACCGCAGGATCTTGAGAAAGTTCTTGTCCCAGCGCGCGGTAATGCCGTACTCGGCCACCCCGCCGAAGCCTGCCATGATCCGCTCGTCGAGCTCTTCGCGCAGTTCGGAAGCATCACGCACCGGGTGAAACGCCGCCCGCGCGCCTCGCGCGTCGACACCCGAGAGCTCCACCGGGAGCGGTTCGATCTTCAGGCCGTCGATACCGACCACCGTATGGCCGTCGTTCATCAGGTAGTGCGCGAGCGCCGCGCCGGCCGGCCCCATTCCCGCAACCAGCACGCGCTTTCCGGTCGCCGGCGCCGGGCACGGATGGCGCAGATTAAGCGGGTTCCAGCGCGTGAGCAGCGAGTAGATCTCGAAGCCCCAGGGCAGATCGAGCACGTCCTTCAGCGTGCGCGTCTCGGCCTGGGGGATGTCGACCGGCTGCTGCTTCTGGTAGATGCAGGACTTCATGCAGTCGTTACAGATGCGATGGCCGGTCGCGGCCACCATGGGGTTGTCAACCACGATGATGGCAAGCGCCCCGATCGGCATGCCTTCCGCCTTGGCCTGGTGAAACTCGGAGATCTTTTCCTCGAGCGGGCAGCCCGCCAGAATGACGCCAAACGGACTTTTCCTGAAACTCGCGGCTCCGCCGCTCGCCGCATTCTTCTCCCGGAGCCCTTTCGAGCAGGAGTCCTTGCCCTGCTCGTGGCACCAGATGCAGTAGTTTGCTTCGTCCAGCGCGCCGGCGAGGTCCGTACCCGGATCGGTGAGCTTGAAGCCCTGGCGGCGGCGCAGGTGACGGTCATCCAGGCGATGCACCTTGTAGCCGGACGATTCGTCGGTTGCAACCGGGACCAGCCGCTGGTAGTCGAGCTTGGCCGGTGCCGTGAACAGGATTCCCTTCCCGCGCCGCTCGCGCCCCGCGGCCGAGTGCGCGGCCCAGGCTGCGTAGCGCAGCGCAAGGTCGAGCCGCTCCGCGTGCGCACTCTCGTCCTTCTGCCATTCGCTCACATGCCGCGCAAATGCGAGCTCGGTAAAGGGGCCGCCAAACTCGCGTTCGAGCGCCTGCTCGAGGGCGTTCCCGTCAAACTGCTCCGCGTCAGGCGTCTTGTACTTGTGCATGGCCTTTCGCTGGACGAAGAGCCGCTTGACCGAATAAAGGGGTGCCAGCACATGATGTCGCTCGACGAGAGTGCTTGCCTCGGCCTCGATACCGAACAATCGTATGATGAAGCGCTCGACGTGCGGTGCGAGCGCGAGCAGCAGTGCCGATTCTTCCTTCGCCGACAGTGCATTGATCTCGCCGCGCGCGCGGACGAGCCGTTCATGAAGCTCGCTGTCCTCGCGCTCGAGCGCCTTTCGAAACTGCTCGTCGAGGCGCAGCAACCCCTCGCGACGGTAAAGGTCCGCGATGGTCAGGCCGGACTCGCGAAGGGGAATATTTCGTTCGGTCACGGTGAGCGCGCGCCGATAAAACTGATAATTATATCAACTGTTTCAGCGCGCTCTGTGTCCGCTCTGCGCACGTGCTGCGCGGAGACTGTGCAATAATGATGCGGACGGAGGAGCCGCCCGGCGGCGATTGGCATGCTGAGTGCGCGGATGAGCGAGTCCAGGCGTATTGTCCTGTGGGCCGTGCTCGGCGTGCTCGCGGCGCTCCTGACCTATATGGCTTTCCGCGGTTACCTGTCGCCCGATTTTCTGATCAGTTTCTCCAACTCGTTCCGCTGCTGAGCCGGGGACGGCTCGAGCCGTCAAATCCGGGAAGCGCCAGCAATCCCTTCCGCTGCCTGCACCGTGTTCTCGATGACCATCGCGATGGTCATGGGCCCCACGCCGCCCGGAACCGGAGTGATCCATCCCGCGCTCCGGCTCACATCGGCAAAATCCACGTCTCCCACGAGGCCGGATGCGCTGCGGTTGATGCCGACGTCTATCACGGCAGCGCCCGGTTTTACCATGCTGCCCGTGATCAGCCCGGGCTGGCCGGCGGCAGCCACGAGAATGTCGGCGCGCCGGGTGTAGACCGCAAGATCCCGGGTACGGCTGTGGCACACGGTCACCGTGGCGCTGCGGGCGGTGAGCATCATGGCCATGGGTTTTCCGACGATCGTGCTCCGGCCTACAACGACCGCCTCGCGGCCATCGATCGGCACGCCCGCGCGCTCGAGCAGCTTCATCACGCCTCGCGGAGTGCACGGCTCGAACCGCGGCTGCCCGGCGAGAAGCGCGCCCAGGTTTTCCCAGGTCAAGCCGTCCACGTCCTTCCGGGGCGCCAGCGTTGTCGCCACCAGCGATGGGGCCAGGTGCTTCGGCAACGGCAGCTGGACGATTATGCCGTGAATCCCGGGATCAGCGTTCAGGCGATGCAGCGCCTCGACGAGCCCGCTTGAGGACGTGTCGGCAGGCATGGCTTCGACCGTCGAACGTATCCCCGCCTCCGTGCACGCCCTCACCTTGTTGCGGATATAGATCCGCGACGCGGGATTGTCGCCGACCAGCACAGCGGCGAGCCCCGGGCGCACGTCGCGGAGGCCGAGAGCGGCTATGCGCTTGCTCAACGCCGCGTATACGTCGCGGGCAAGAGCCGCGCCGTCGAGAACGATCGCCGCCATGGATCAAACGGGAGGAGCCGCGCAGGCGAATGTGCAATCCCCGCCCGGGGAGGCCTTGCACATGAGCGGCCTCGAGATTGATGCGCCAGGCGACGTCATGGTTTGCGCGCGGGCTCCACGACCTGGAAAAAAATCTCATCGCGCTTGATCATTCCAATCTCGCTCCGCGCCCGCTCTTCTATCGCCTCCAAGCCGACTTTCAGGTCCTGGACCTCGGCCTCCAGGGCGACGTTGCGCTCCTTGAGGCGACGATTGACGTCCTGCTGCGCCTGGATTTGCTGGTCGATCTGCCGCACCCGGAACCAGCTGCCCTTTCCGAGCCACAGGGGATACTGGATCAGCAGGATCAGTATTGCCAGCGCCAGCGCGAGCAGTTTCACCGTCTCGTCTAGCGCAACTGATAGAACGCGTCGCGCCCCGGGTAGATCGCCGTGTCCCCGAGGTCCTCCTCGATGCGCAGCAGCTGGTTGTACTTGGCGAGACGGTCGGATCGCGACAGCGATCCGGTCTTGATCTGGAGCGCGTTGCTCGCCACGGCAATGTCCGAGATGGTCGTGTCCTCCGTCTCCCCCGAGCGGTGCGACACGACCGAGGTGTAACCCGCGCGCTTGGCCATTTCAATGGCCGCGAACGTCTCGGTGAGCGTGCCAATCTGGTTGACCTTGATCAGGACCGAGTTCGCCACGCCCATCTCGATGCCCTTTTTCAGGTATCGGGTGTTCGTGACAAAGAGGTCGTCGCCCACGAGCTGGACCTTCTTGCCAAGCCGGCTGGTCAGGAGCTTCCAGCCATTCCAGTCGTCTTCCGCCATTCCGTCCTCGATGCTGATGATGGGATATTTTTCCACCCAGCCGGCCAGATAATCGGCAAGCTGCCCGGAGCTCATCGAGAGGCCCTCGGCGCTCAGCGTATATTCGCCGTCCTCGTAGAACTCGGAGCTCGCGCAATCGAGGGCCAGTGCAATCTGCTTGCCGGGCTCGTAGCCAGCCGCTGCGATGGCCTCCAGCACGAACCTGATGGCTTGCTCGTGCTTGGGCAGCCGGGGCGCGAAGCCGCCTTCATCGCCCACGGCCGTCGAAAGGCCCCGGCTGACGAGCAGCTTCTTCAGGGCCTGGAAGACTTCGGATCCATACCGCAGGGCTTCCCGGAACGAGGGCGCCCCCACGGGGACGATCATGAACTCCTGCATGTCAAGGCTGTTGTCGGCGTGCGCCCCCCCGTTAATAACGTTCATCATCGGCACAGGCAACGCCATGGCGCCAGCGCCTCCGAGGTATCGGTGCAGGGGCAGGCCCGACTCCTCCGCTGCAGCCTTGGCCACGGCCAGGGATACGGCGAGAATGGCGTTTGCGCCAAGGCGCGCCTTGTTTTCGGTGCCATCAAGATCGATCAGGGTCTTGTCCACGAAGCTCTGCTCGGTGGCGTCCACCCCGATCACTCCCTCGCAGATCTCGGTGTTGACGTTTTCCACGGCCTTCAACACGCCCCTGCCGCCATAGCGCGCCCCATCGCCATCCCGCAGCTCCAGGGCTTCGCGGGTCCCGGTGGACGCTCCCGAGGGCACCGCGGCCCGTCCGAGCACGCCGGACTCCAGCAGCACGTCCGCCTCGATGGTGGGCTGGCCCCGGGAATCGAGGATTTCCCTTGCAATGACATCAACAATCGCGCTCATTTCTTGTTCCTGTCCTGATCGATCATTCGTGGCGTTGCGCCGCTACAGCAGATCCTCGGCAAGGTCCCTGCTCTTCACCGACGCATCAAGTATTTTCAGCGTCTCGAGCAACGGCTTCATGAACTTCAGCGGCCAGGCATTGGGACCGTCTGACAACGCCTTCTCCGGATTCGGGTGGGTCTCCATGAAAACCCCGGACACGCCGCTTGCGACCGCGGCCCGCGCCAGAACCGGAACGAACTCGCGCTGTCCGCCGCTCGCGGAGCCCTGGCCACCCGGCAGCTGAACGGAATGCGTTGCGTCGAAGACGACCGGGCATCCGGTTTCCCGCATGATCACGAGCGAGCGCATGTCGGAGACAAGGTTGTTGTATCCGAAGGACACCCCGCGCTCGCAGACCAGGATGTTGTCGCGACCGCTTGCTGACCTCGCTTTCTCGACGACATTCTTCATGTCGCCTGGCGCCAGAAACTGGCCTTTCTTGATATTGACCGGCTTTCCCGTCGCGGCAACGGCGCAAATGAAATCGGTTTGCCTGCACAGAAATGCCGGCGTCTGCAGCACGTCGACCGCCGAGGCAGCCGCATCGATCTCATCGAGTTCATGCACGTCGGTCAGGACCGGGACACCGAGCTGATTCCTTACTTCATCCAGAATCTGAAGTCCCTTCTCTATTCCCAAGCCGCGGAAGGATTTTATTGAGGTCCTGTTGGCCTTGTCGTAGGACGATTTGTAGATGAAAGGGACCCCCACCGACGCGCAGATTTCCTTCAACTCACCCGCGGTATCAAATGCAAGCTGGCGCGATTCGACGACGCAGGGGCCCGCTATCAGAAACAGAGGCTGATCGAGCCCGGCCTTGAAGCCGCAGAGGTCCATCACCGCCCCCTTTCTGGCTCCGCGGGCCTTGCGCAGCTGCCCGCCCCCGGCGCTCCGCGCCCGCCAAGTCTCTGTTGGACGTCATTCGCTGCCAGCACGTCGTGGCGCGACCGCAATAGCGTCCGGTGGCGATGCCGCCCTGCGGGCATCGCGGACGAATTGGAATGCGTCATGACGATCAGGCGATGCTCTTCAACCGCCCCGAGTCGCTCGCCCGCTCGCCCTGGCTGTCACTGGCATTGGCGATTGCGGCAAGAACGAATGCCTTGAAAAGGGGGTGGCCGTCACGGGGAGTGGACGTAAACTCTGGATGAAACTGACAACCGACGAACCAGGGGTGGCCTGGCATTTCGATCATTTCGCAGAGCCCTTCCCTGCCGGAGACGCCGCTCACCCTCAGGCCCGCCTGTTTCAGGCGCGGAAGGTAATGGTTGTTTACCTCGTAGCGATGACGGTGACGCTCCATGATCCGCTCTTGCCCGTAAATCCTGGCAGCAATCGAGTCCGGCTCGAGCACGGCTTCCTGGGCACCCAGACGCATGGTCCCGCCGAGATCCGATTGCAAATCCCGGCGCTCGACCTGGCCATCCCGATCCTGCCATTCCGTGATCAAGGCCACCACAGGATGCGGTGTGTCCGGGTCAAACTCGGTGCTGTGGGCGTTCGCGAGGCCGGCGACATTGCGCGCAAACTCGATGACCGCGAGCTGCATGCCGAGACAGATGCCAAGGTAAGGGATCCGGTTCTCCCGTGCGTAGCGTATGGCCTTGATCTTGCCCTCGACCCCCCGCTTGCCGAATCCGCCGGGAACCAGGATGGCGTCCATGTTCTGAAGGCAGGAAGCCCCGTTCTTCTCGATCGTTTCCGAATCCATGTAATGGATCTTCATCCTGGCGCCGGTATGGATCCCGGCGTGGATCAGCGCCTCGGTGAGCGACTTGTATGACTCGGTCAGGTCTACGTACTTCCCGACGAGCCCGATATTGACCGAGCGCTGTGGATGCTCGAGCGCATAAATCAACGTCTCCCAGCTCGACAGATTTGCCGGCTGGGGGGCCAGCCCGAGCTTGCGGCATACGATGTCGTCGAGCTTCTGCGCGTGGAGCATCGCCGGGATCCGGTAGATGCTGTCCACGTCGGTCGCCGAGATGACCGCCTCGACGGGAACATTCGTAAAGAGCGCGATCTTCCTCCTCTCGTCGTCCGGGACGGGACGGTCCCCGCGACACAACAGGACATCGGGCTGAATGCCGATCTCGCGCAGCTCCTTGACTGAATGCTGCGTCGGTTTGGTCTTGATCTCGCCTGCCGAGGCAATGTAGGGAACCAGAGTGAGGTGGATAAAGCAGCAGTTCTCGCGCCCCAGCTCGATACCCATCTGCCGGATCGCTTCAAGGAAAGGCAGGGACTCGATGTCCCCGACAGTGCCTCCGATCTCGACGATTGCCACCTCCGCATTGCCGGCTCCGCGGCGAATGAAGAGCTTGATCTCGTCCGTGATATGCGGGATCACCTGGACCGTGCCGCCCAGATAGTCGCCGCGACGCTCCTTCTTGATGACGCTTTCGTAGATCTGGCCGGCGGTGAAATTGTTGCGCTTCGACATCTTGGCGTGCAGGAAGCGCTCGTAGTGGCCAAGATCGAGGTCCGTCTCGGCACCGTCCTCCGTGACGAACACCTCCCCATGCTGGAACGGGCTCATCGTACCCGGATCCACGTTGAGGTAGGGATCCAGCTTGACCATCGAGATCTTGAGGCCGCGGGACTCGAGTATGGCGGCCAGAGAGGCGGCAGCGATGCCTTTGCCCAGAGAGGAGACTACACCACCCGTGACAAAGATGTATTTGGTCATCGCATAAGCCAGCGGTTTCCGTATTTTATCCAAAAACCGCCTCGCGTCCAATGAGTAGCATGCGAATCGGCGGGTCGCGCGCCTCCCGGCCTCGCGAGCCCGGGCGAGCGGGCGAGATCACCTTCATCATTCCGCCGGATCGGCCCTGCACCGGAATTGTGGTTCCGTTGAAAACACGATACTTTACCGGCAACTCACGCAGCAGGCGGTGCTCATGGCGCAGAAGCGCACGGCATTTTTTGTCTCCGACCGCACCGGCATCACGGCGGAAATGCTGGGGCACAGCCTGCTCACGCAGTTCGACGAGGTGCCGTTCAACGAGGTGACGCTGCCGTTCGTCGATTCCGTGGACAAGGCCCATGAAGCGGTCCGGCGCATCAACGAGCAGGCGACACACGATGGAACGCGTCCGATCGTCATCAGCACGCTCGCGAGAACAGAGATTGCCCAGGTAGTCGGGACGGCCAACGCCTTGTTCCTCGACTGCTTCGAGATCTTCATCTCGCCGCTGGAGCGCGAGCTCGGAAAGAGCGCGTCCCATGTCATCGGACGCACCCATAACGTGTCGGATTTCGTCAACTATCACCACCGGATCGAGTCGGTAAACTACACGCTCTCGCATGATGACGGCCTGTCCTCGCGCGAGCTGGGCGACGCCGACGTGATCCTCATCGGCGTGTCGCGCTCGGGCAAGACGCCGACCTGCCTGTACCTCGCGATGCAGTTCGGCATCCGGGCCGCAAACTACCCGCTCATTCCCGAGGATTTCGAGATGAGCGAGCTCCCCGGTCAGCTGCAGCCGTTACGCTCGAAGCTCTACGGGCTGACGATCCGGCCGGAGCGGTTGCATCGAATCCGCACGGAGCGGCGCCCGGGAAGCAAGTACGCGACGCTTGGGAATTGTGAATTCGAGGTGCGCGAAGCCGAGGCGCTCATGCGGCAGGAAGGCATCCCCTACCTGGACGCCACGACCAAATCCGTTGAAGAGCTCGCCACGACGATACTGCAGGAAGCCAAGCTCGTGCGGCGTATCTACTGAAATTCAGGTCGTGAATCACGGCTTTTGACCGCCATCTGACGCACCCGCTCGTAGAGGCACACGGCGACCGCGGCGGCGACATTGAGGGACTCGGTTCCGCCCGGCATGGGAATGGCGATCTCGATCTGCGCTTTCTCACGCAACGCTGCCGACAGCCCGCCGCCCTCGTTTCCGAAGAGCAGCGCGACCGGTCCGGACAAATCGGTATCGAACAAGGAGCGTGACGCGGTGGCATTCGCCGCAACTGGCACCCCGGGGAACGCATCGATCGCCGCGACAAGATCCACCTGCTCGTAGACCTGCAACATGAAATGCGCGCCCATGCCCGCCCGGAGGACCCGCGGCGACCAGGCATGGACTGAAGAGGCGGACAGGAAAACCTGCTGTATACCCGCGGCCGCGGCCGTTCGCAGGATCGACCCCAGATTTCCGGGATCTCGCAGGTCCTCCAGCATGACGCATGTCTCCAGCCGCATCGGCAGCGAACGCGGCTGCGGGGTTTTTACGACCGCCGCGATACCGGTCGGGCTGACGACGGGCGAGATGTCGCCGAACAGCGTGTCGCTCAAAACGACGACCTCGGATCCGCCCAGACGATCGACAATTGCCCTGATCTCGGGTTTGTCGAGACCGGACGCGCTCAGCACGAGCTGCTCGGGAGGCCCCACGCGATCTCCATAGGCGGAGACGAGGTGAGGACCATCAAGCAGCGAGAGCCCCGCCTTCTTGCGTTCCCGGGAAGATTCGACGAGCCGCCGCAGGGCTTTGTAGCGCGCGTTTTCGCGGGAATTGATCCGCCTCACAGCTGGCCCATGGTGGCGACGGCGACATTCGCGAGCCCGAGCGCCAGATTTACCGCTACCGCCTTGCGGATCGTAGCGAGTGCGGCCGCCCCCGCTTCCCAGTCTCTTCCCGCCACAGCCTGCTTTAACGCAGCAAAGGGCAGGAGGAACACGTACGCAAAGATCAAAGTCATCAAAACGCCCACGTACAGCATGGCATGGATGTTGAGGGGCACCCGGGTAACTTGCGCGATCGCTGCCAGCATGTAAAAGCCGCTGCCGAGGATGAGCGCGATGGAGATCCACACCCAGCGGAAAAATCGCTCCAGCGTCGCGACCCATAGCGCGAAGCGCTGCGCCGGCTCGAGCGACACGGCTGCCGGCCGCAGCGCAAAATAGGCAAAGAACATTCCCCCGATCCAGATCACCGCGCCGATCAGGTGCATGAACATCGCCGCTTTCATGCCTGATCTCCCCCGTCAAGGACGGCCCGTACCGGGCCGAAGCTTCGTCGATGCACCGAGGACACCCCGTGCATGCGCAGCGCCGCAAGGTGGGCGGGTGTCGGGTACCCCTTGTGCTGGTCAAACCCGTACCGTGGATGAAGATGATGCAGCATGAGCATCTCCGCGTCCCTTGTTACCTTGGCGAGAATCGAGGCCGCGGAGATTTCGGCGATGCTCACGTCACCACGCACGACCGCACGCGTGGGCAGACTGAGAGCGGGGCATTGCATTCCATCCACAAGAACAAGATCTGCCTCTACCGCCAGGGCTGTCACGGCGCGCTGCATCGCGAGCAGCGTTGCCTGGAGAATATTGAGAGCGTCGATTTCGTCGACGCTGGCGCTTGCAACCGACCATGCGCGGGCCCGGGTCCGTATGCTGAAGGCAAGTTCGTCCCGCGACCGCGCGGAGAGCTGCTTCGAGTCAGCGAGACCGGCGATAGGATGTCGGGGATCGAGTATGACCGCTGCCGCCACCACAGGCCCGGCGAGCGGCCCCCTGCCCGCTTCGTCCACCCCACAGATCAGCGCCTGTCCGACCATCACGCTACCCCGGTTCCCACCAGCGACAGGATCTCCTGCGCGGCCTTGCTCGCGGTGTCCTGGCGCAGTTGTGCCAAAAGCTCGCCGAACCGCGATTCCACCCGCCGGCGCACGGTCGCGTCGAAAAGGAGATTGGTGACCGCCTGCGCGAGATTATCCGCCGTGGCCTCCTCCTGCAGGAACTCCGGGGCGACGAACTCGCCGGCCAGTATGTTCGGCATTCCGACATAGGGCAGATAGCTCTGCCTGCGGTGGATGAACGCGGTGACTGGGGCGACCTTGTACGTAATGACCAGGGGCCGCCTGAGCAACGCTGCCTCCAGCGTGGCGGTGCCCGATGCAGCCAGCACCACGTCGGCGGCAGCCATTGCCTCGTGCGCATGCCCGAACAGCATCTGGACGTTGAGCGCGCGTGATTCATCACGGTACAGCGCCTGCTCGAACAGCTCCCGCGTCTCCCGGCTCACGAACGGCACCAGGAACAAAACGCCTGGTACGCTCGCTGAAATCCGGTGGGCTGTCTCCACGTACAGCGCTCCCAACCGCTTCAGCTCGCTCACGCGGCTTCCGGGAAGCAGTGTCACGATCCGCGCCGATACCGGCAGGCGCAGCTGTTCGCGCATGGCGGCGGAATCCGGGAACTTCGCGAGAACGTCGGCCAGCGGGTGACCCACGAACGCAACGGGTATCTCCGCCCGCTCATACAAAGGCGGCTCGAACGGAAACAGCACCAGAACCTTTGATACTGCGCGCCGGATCTTCTCGATCCGGCCGCGCCGCCATGCCCAGATCGTCGGACCGACATACTGCACCGTGGGGATTCCTGCTCCCTTCAGCCTGACCTCCAGATCAAGGTTGAAGTCGGGGGCATCGATGCCGATGAAGACGCCCGGAGGCTCGCGCAGGAAGCGCGAGGCAAGCTGGCGCCGGATGCTTAACAGCTCGGGAAAATGACGCAGGACCTCGACGAGACCCAGCACGGAGAGCTTTTCCATGGGAA
>Ga0299906_10001484_pt1 | contig 20135 bp, 14 predicted proteins | sample RVTome_14_FD_200259 | JGI IMG/M metagenome (GOLD analysis project Ga0299906, IMG submission 200259) | Soil microbial communities from uranium-contaminated site in the Upper Colorado River Basin, Wyoming, United States - RVT145D125 (version 2) ...
CAAGCGACTACACCGAGCCCGCCCCGGCGGATCGCCGACCCGTCGACCATTATACCCACACAGTAAAACCATTTTCGGTCCGAAATTATTCCCCAATTTCCCGAAATCCTCTCCTCGGCTCGCATTCACGAATCGGCGGCAACACCGGCGCGTCGGGATCGAAGCCGAACACCATCCCCGACGGCGGCTTGTCGGGCCCCAGGTCGCTGTAGGACCAGGCAAAGGCCGTCTATCCGCCGACGGCCGTGGCGGACGCGATTGTGAAAAGGGAAAAAAAACGCGGGCTCCCAGGGAAGACGGTCGGGGTCGTCTCTGCCCCCTGAGGCCCGCGTCATAGCATCATCGAACAATCGATCCATAGAAGTCCAGTTGTTTCTAGGTAAACTCCCGTATTAGTCAACGGTTTACCCTGACGAGTGACAACTGGAATGTCACTCCGGCCGTTCCCTGGAAGGCGATGGAGGCAGGAATTGCGCGTACGCTTTGATCGGGAAGAGATTCAAGGTAGATTGGACTGCGGCCGCGATCCGGCCATGTCCATGGGCGGTCCGGCATGTCGCCAATCTCGCAGAAAATGACGGCCGACGACGGAGAGGCCTCGAGTGCCGCGCCGCCGCTGCGCCGCAAGCCCGTCAAGGTCGCCGCCGACCTCTCGCCCGCCATGCGACAATACATCGAGCAGAAGTCCCGCGTCGGCGACGCGATCCTTCTGTTTCGCATGGGCGACTTTTACGAGACCTTCTACGAGGACGCCCGGACGGTCTCGCGCGCGGTCGGCCTGACCCTCACGACGCGGGACAAGAGATCCGCCAAGCCCATCCCCCTGGCCGGCATCCCCTATCACGCCCTGGACCGTTACGTCGCGCGGCTGGTGCAGGCCGGTTACAAGGTGGCCATCAGCGAACAGATCGAAGATCCGAAAACGGCCCGGGGCGTCGTGAAGCGCGACATCGATCGAATCATCACTCCGGGAACGCTGACCGACGACAACCTGCTCGATGAGCGCCGCGACAATCTGCTCGTGGCCGTCCTGCCCGATTCGAAGGACCCCGCAGGTCGCGTGGGCGTCGCGTTCGTATCGCTCTCCTCGGGTAGGTTTGTCGCGAATCTGATCGAGGCGGATGCGCTGCCGGACGAGCTGTCGCGCATCGCGCCCTCCGAGGCGCTGGTCCCCGAGCGCGGCATCGACGACGAACCATCCCCCACGGAGGCCCTCTGCGCATCGCTCGGCTGCACGGTCACGAGGCGCCCGGCGCATGCGTTCGACGACCACCTGGCGGAGCGGGCCCTTTGCGATCATTTCCGCATAGCCGGCATGGCGGGATTTGGATTCGACCGGTTCGACGCCTCGCTGTGCGCCGCGGCGGCGGTCCTCGATTATCTTCGCGAAACGCAGAAGGCCGCCCTGTCGCACATCGTCAAGCTCACGCCGGGCTCGGCCGGCGCCACCGTGGGAATGGACCGCGTCACCCTGCGGTCTCTCGAAATCGAGCGGTCCCTGCGCGACGGCGGCCGCGAGGGCACACTGCTATCGGCCGTCGATCGCACCGTCGGGCCGATGGGCGCGCGGCTCCTTCGCGACTGGCTCTGCTTTCCATTGATCGAAACCGCCGCGATTCGACGCCGACAGGATGCCGTCGCGGCGCTCGTCGAACAGCCCGCCAGGATCGATTTGATTCGCCGAACGCTCGGCGACATCAGCGACGTCGAGCGGATCCTCTCGCGCGTCGGCGTCGGTCGGGCCAGCCCGCGCGATCTCGCCGCCCTGGGGCGGAGTCTCTCGGCGATGCGGGGCCTGGCCGACGGCCTGGACCGCGGCACATCCGGCCGAATTGTGGATGATGATCTACTCGGCGACCTGGCGCGGGACCTGTCGGGGCACGACGCGCTGGGCGAATACCTCCAATCCGCCGTCAAGTGCGACGCGCCATCGATCCTTCGCGACGGCGGATTCATCGAGGACGGCTTCGACGCCGAGCTCGACCGCCTACGCGGCATCGGTCACGAAGGGGATCGGTTCCTCGCCGAGCTTCAGGCCCGCGAGGCACAGCGGTCGGGCATTCCCTCGCTCAAGGTCGGCTACAACTCCGTCTTCGGCTATTACATCGAAATCACGCATCAGCACCGCGATCGCGCTCCGCCGGATTACGTCCGCAGGCAGACGGTCCGCAACGCCGAACGCTACGTCACCGACGAACTCAAGCAGCATGAGCGCGAAGTCACCGACGCCGCCGACAGGGCCAGGGCGCGCGAACTCGAGTTGTTTGAGCAGATCAGGGCCAAGGTCGCCGCCGAATTGCCCCGTTTGCAGGCGGCGGCCCGCGCCGTGGCGACGCTCGACGTCGTCGCGGCCTTTGCCGTGCTGGCGCGGCGCGAGGACTTCTGCAAGGTCGCGTTCGAGGGCGAACCCGACGCCGACGGCCGCGCCGGCGATCTGGAGATCATCGACGGGCGCCATCCGGTCCTCAGCGCGACGCTGCGCGAAGGATTCGTTCCCAATGATTGCCGCTTGGCGACCGACGCGACGCGCCTGGCGCTGATCACCGGGCCCAACATGGCCGGCAAGTCCACCTACATCCGGCAGATCGCGCTGCTGACGCTCCTGGCCCAAACCGCCGGCTACGTCCCGGCCCGGTCGATGCGGCTTGCGCCGGTGGACCGTCTCTTCGCCCGCGTCGGCGCCAACGACGACATCTCGCGCGGCCACTCGACGTTCATGGTGGAAATGGTCGAGACCGCCCGCATCCTCAACAACGCGACGCCGCGCTCGCTGATCATTCTCGACGAGATCGGTCGCGGGACGAGCACCTACGACGGCCTGGCCATCGCCTGGGCGGTGACCGAGCATCTCGCCCGGGTCATCCGCTGCCGCGCGCTGTTCGCGACGCACTACCACGAACTGACCGAGCTGGCCGACGCGCTGGACGGCGCGGCGAACTTCAACGTCGCCGTCCGCGAGCAGCTTCGCCCGGACGGCGGCGGTCGCGGCGTAGTTTTCTTGCACAAGATCGTCGACGGCCCCACCGACCGCAGCTACGGTGTCCACGTCGCCTCGATGGCCGGCCTGCCGGCGGAAGTCGTTCGCCGCAGCGAACAGGTCCTCGACGGCCTCGAACGCCGACGCCGCGCAGCGCCCGCGTCGCCGCCGTCGACGCCGACGGCGACCAGTCCCGGCGATCAACGGCTGCTCTTCGACGAGACGCCCCCGACGCCGGAATGGTGCCGCCGCCTGATCGACGCGGTCAAGGCCATCGACCCGGACCGGACGACGCCGATCGATGCCCTGCGGCACTTGGAGTCGCTGAGGCAAATCGTCGAATCGTCGGAAGCGCCCGGCCGCTGATTCGGAGCGGCTGACATCGAGCGGCCATCGGTGGACATCCCCGCGCCGCCGCACTTGCAATCTACCGAGGGACTCTTATAAGACACGCTTCACGTGGGTTCGCGGAACCTCCAGGAGTGCGCGGGAAGATGAAACGAAACCGCCCGGGAAGGGGCCTGGTGCAAAGGGTCCCGGTGTCAAGGGTCCTGGCAGCCCTTGCCTTTGCGGCCACGTGGTCCGGCGGCTGTGCGGATCCCGCGGAGAAATTCGGGCGCACCTGGTATATCGACGGCGCGGGAAACTGGGGCTTCGGGCTGGTCGACGTTCCCGCCGGCCTGAAGCGCGCCGGATACCGGGGCGTCGTCAGCAATCATCGCTGGTCGCTGACGCTGAACCCGGCGCTCGATCAGACGCTGCGATTCATCGCCCGCGGCTCCGGCGCCGTGCTTGGCGCGGAGATCTCGGATTATCTCCGGCGCAACCCGGGCGCCGACGCCAACATCATCGCCCTGTCCGCCGGGACGGGCGTGGCCATCTGGGCCGCCGAGTCCATCGAGCCGCCACACATGATGAACAGCATCGCGCTGGTCGGTTCGAGTCTCTCCAGCCGTTACGACGTGAGCAAGGCGCTGAAGCACATGAGGGGCAACATTTACTGCTACTACGCGTCGAGCGACCCGGTTCTTCAGGGACCGGTGCGCCTGCTCGGAACCATCGACGGCAGCTTCGACGATTCGGCGGGGCTCGTCGGCCTTCGCGGCAGGGCGGCGGCGTCCGGCCGCGTGGTCAACATCGGCTGGTCAAGTCGCTACGTCCCGCTGGGCTGGACCGGCGGACACGCCGACTGCACGAATTGGAAGTTCGTTAACGGCGAGATCGCCAGGAGACTCTTGCCGCCCTCCCCCGGAATCGGAGCACCGCAAACGCCCCGACAGGCCGACGCCGACGCCGCCGGCCAGCGCGATTCCGCGCTCGCCGCGGCCGATCGTGACCAAGGGCCCGCCCCATCACCACCGGCCGGCGCTATCATCTCCCCGTGAGGCCACCGGGCCACCACCGTTTGCAAGTACCCATTGGGCTTTTAGGATAGCGGTTCTCTGATGGATCATGGTATGCAACGCAACGGATCAGTCCGCGTCTGGGTCACCGCGTCGGTCGTGACCGTACTGGGCGGCGGCGCGCTGCTCTCACGAGTCTTCGGGGGCGACGGAGCACACCAGGTTTTCCGCACCGCCGTCGAGTCGGCGCCGATCACGATGACGGTCGAAACGTTGGGAACGATCGAGCCCCTGTCGACGGTCACCATCGGCTGCGAAACGACGGGGCGCATCGTCGAAATCCTCGTAGACCACGACGACGAGGTCACCAAGGACCAGGTCATCTGCCGGATCGATCCGGAACTCGTCGCCGCCCAGCATCAACAGAGCGCCGCCGAGCGGACGCGGGCGACCAGCGCCCTGGTGGATGCCAAGATCAGACGCGACGAGCAAACGGCCAATCTGCCGGTCGCCACCTCCCAAGCGATGGGACGGCTTCAGGAGGCCGAGGCCAACCTTCTCGCCGAGGCGTACAACTGGAAGCGCGTCGACCGGCTCTTCAAGGAGGACAACGCCACCGAGGCCGAATGGAACGCCACGATGGCGCGGCATGCCGGCGCGAAGGCCGCGGTGAAGATCGCCCGGGCCGCCTACGACCTGGCCAAGAACAACGAAACGTTCGTCCCGCAGCAGCTAGAGCAGGCCGTGCAGCAGGCCGAGGCGACGCTGAAGCTCGCCGAAGCGCGCTTCGACCAGACCCAGACCCAACTGGACCGTTGCATCATCAAGTCGCCGATCGATGGCATCGTGCTCAAGCGCTACATGGACGTCGGCGTGACGGTCAACGCCGCCTTTCAGACGCCGCCGCTCTTTCTCATCGCCCCCGACCTGGACCGCATGCGCGTCAACGCCAAGGTCAGCGAATCCGACATCGTCCACATCGAGACCGGCCAGAAGGCGCGGTTCACCGTCGAGGGCAAGCAGCGCATCGAGTTCGCCGGCTCGATCCTGCACAAGCGCAATCAACCCGAGACCGTGCAGGGCGTCACGACCTACACCGTCCTCCTCGAAGTGGACAACGACGAGCGGCGCACGCTCCTGCCCGGCATGTCGGTCAACGTGGAGATCGAGTGCGTCCATCGGCCCGACGCCGTTTGCCTGGCCAACAAGGCCCTGCGCTTCAAGCCCCCGCTGCCCATCGGCGAGCGGCAGACGCTGCTCAATGCCGCCACCTGGCCGGACCGCCCGCTGGGCCCGGACGGCCGGCCCGCCATCTATTGCAAAAAGGACACGGTCTGGCGCTACGACGACGACGCCGACCGCTGGGAGGCCGTTCCCCTGTGGATCGGCATCACCGATAACGTCCATACCGAGATCGTGTCCGGCGCCGAGAGCGGCGAGGAATTCGTGATCGAGTTCATCGGCCGGTCAACCAGGGAATTCGGCCTGAAAGAAGCCATCCGCATGGCCCAACCGGACAACCGCACGCTATAGACGCCGCTTCATGCAGACGCATCACGAAAAATCTCATCACCTTCGCCTGACCTGCGGCATCCTCCGCCGCCCCATCGCCGGATAATCCCCCATTCATGACCCCGGCCGCGACGATCGAACTGCTGGACCTTCACAAATGGTACGACGCCGGAGAAGCGGGCGTGCATGCCCTTTCCGGATTGAATCTCACGATCCGCCAGGGTGAGTTCATCGCCATCATGGGCGCCAGCGGCTCCGGAAAGTCGACGCTGCTGAACATCCTCGGCGCCCTCGACGTGCCGACCGAAGGCGTCTATCGCCTCGCCGGACAGGAGACCAGCAAGCTCGGCAAGGACGAACTCGCCGCGCTGCGCAATCTCTACATCGGTTTCATCTTTCAGAATTTCAATCTCCTGGCCCGCAGCACCGCCCTCGAGAACGTCGAACTGCCGATGGTCTACGCCGGCTTGCCGACCGGCCAGCGGCGGGCCGCCGCGGTCGACGCCCTGAACAAGGTCGATCTCGGCCCGCGGGCGCACCACATACCGGCCAAGCTCTCCGGCGGCCAGCAACAGCGCGTCGCCATCGCCCGGGCCCTGGTGAACAATCCCAAGGTGCTCCTGGCCGACGAGCCGACCGGCAATCTCGATTCGCACACCAGCGCCGAGATCATGAAGATCATCACCGAGCTGCACGAGGTCGAAGGCCGCACCATCATTCTCGTATCCCACGACCCCGGAGTCGCCTCGTTCGCCCAGCGCGTCATCATCCTCAAGGACGGCGAGATCGTCGCCGACCAGCCCACGCCCCGATGCGGCGGCCCCGAAGTGCCGGACGTGCGGGCCCTGACACTCGCCGAGGCCTGATCGCACGATGTGGGCGCTGTGGATCGAATGTTTCCGGATGGGGCTTCGCGAACTGTGGCGGCACCGGCTGCGCAGCGCCCTGACCATGGTCGGCATGATCATGGGCGTCGCCGTCGTCATTATCTGCGTCAGCGTCGTCCAGGGCGTCAAGGAATCGCTCATCGGCGACATCCGCAAGGCCGGCCGCAACATGATCCTTATCATGAACCAGAAGGGACAGAAATCCCGGGTCAGCGGATTCGGCGCCGAAAGCAACCTCAGCCGCGCCGACGCCCAGGCCATCGAGTCCGATTGCGGCGCCGTCGCCATGACCTGCCCCACCCACGGAGACAAGGTGCAGGTCTCCAGCGAGGCGGAGTCCGCAGTCGTGGACGTGGCCGGCGTGATGCCGACCTACACCGCGATCCGCAACTGGGGCGTCATCGAAGGGCGCGATCTCGAACCGTTCGACGTCATCGCCCCGCGGCGCGTCTGCCTCCTCGGGCAGACCGTCATCGAGAAACTCTTCGGCGACCGAAGCCCGATCAACGAGACCATCCGTATCGGCCGGCTGCCCTTCAAGGTCGTCGGCGTCCTCGAGGCCAAGGGCTTCAACCCCCTCGGCATGGACGAGGACAACGTGATCGTCATCCCCCTGCCCGTCATCCTCCGCGACATCCTCGGCGTGCGCGAGCCCAGCGTCATCCTCTGCTCGGCGACCAGCGACGAAACGGTCGAGCGGGCGGTCGTGCAGATCTGCGAACTGCTCCGCCAGCGGCACAGGATCGCCGAGGGCGATGAAGACGATTTCAAGGTCACCACGCTCAAGGAAAAGGAAGAGCAGGCCCGGACCATCAGCAATCAGATGACGCTGCTGATGTTCTTTCTCGCCCTGGTCTCCCTGGCGGTCGGCGGCGTCGGCATCATGGTCATCATGCTCGTCGCCGTCACCGAGCGCACCCGCGAAATCGGCATCCGCATGGCCATCGGGGCGTCGACCAAGGCGATCAGCCGGCAGTTTCTGATCGAGGCGTCGATGATCTCCACCATCGGCGGCCTCGTCGGCATCGGCGTCGGCGTCAGCGCCGCGACCATGATCGCCTCGTCCATCGAGATCGACCCGGTCATCTCGTCGTGGATCGTCCTGCTGTCGTTCGCCTTCAGCGTCGGCGTCGGCGTGGTCTTCGGCCTGTGGCCCGCGCGCCGCGCCGCGGCGCTGAATCCCATCGAGGCCCTGCGACATGATTGATGCCCCATGACCGCCCTGGTTCCCAATCGACTTCTTTTCAAGTTCGAGTTTCCGATCCATCGCTGCCCGAAGCCGCTGCCGCTGGATGGCGACGTGGACCAGTGGGGCGAGCGCTATCGGCTGCCGCCGCTCTGCGCCCTGGACGACGAGCAGGGCTTCGGACAGGTCTATGCCGCCTGGGACGCCGGCGGCCTGTACGTCGGCTGCCGGGTGGGCGGAAAACGCCGAGCCCCGAACTGCGACCCGCAGCGCTTCCGCCACAGCGACTGCCTACGGGTCATGACCGACATGCGCGACACCCGCGACATCCGTCGCGCGACGCGGTTCTGCCAGCATTGGTACCTGCTGCCCGCCGGCGGCGGAACGCGAAAGAACGAAGCCGTCGGCGGCGCCGCCAAGGTCGCCCGGGCCATGCAGGATGCCCCCGTCGCCGCGGCGGACGACATCACCATCGCCTCGGGCGTCACGAAGACCGGCTACGGCCTGACCGCGTTGCTATCGAGAAACGCCCTCGCCGGCTTCGACCCGACGGAGAATCCGCGGATCGGATTTTTCTACATCCTCGAAGACGGCGAACTGGGCCGGCAGTCGCTGACCGTCGGCGACGACCTGAACTGGTGGATCGACCCCAGCACCTGGCCGACCGCGGTGCTGGTCGAATGAAAAATGCAAAATTGAGAATGCAAAATGAAGAAGTAAGCCGCCGATCGCCGACGCTTCTTACGACTGTAATTTTGCGCTGACTCCGCGTTTTGCATTTTGCATTCTCCATTTTGCATTCATTTTCAGTGTTTGAAGTGCCGCGTGCCGGTGAAGATCATCGCCAGGCCGCGGTCGTCGCAGGCGGCGATCGTCTCCGCGTCGCGCTTGGACCCGCCGGGCTGGATGATCGCCGTGACGCCGGCGTCGGCGAGAATGTCCGGCCCGTCGCGAAACGGAAAAAACGCGTCGGAGGCCGCCGCTGCCCCGCGGAGCCGCTCGCCGTGGCCGTTCTCTTGAGCCAGCCAGGCCGCAATGCGGCAGCTCATGACCCGAGACATCTGCCCCGCCCCGTTGCCGATGAGCATGCCGTCGCGGCAGATGCTGATTGCGTTGCTCTTGGTGTGCTTGGCGACGAGCCAGGCCAGCCGCAGATCGGTCATCTCCGACTCCGTCGGCGGCCGCTTCGTTGCGACCTTCCACTGGTCCTCGTTCAAACCGACGTTGTCGGGCGTCTGCACCAGCATCCCGCCGGCAATGCTGCGATAGACTCCGTCGTCCGCTCGAAGCGGCTTATCCATGTCCCCGGCATCAAGAAGCCGGACGCGCTGGCCCCAATTCTTTCGCGTGCGGATAACTTCGACTGCGTCCTCGTCGAATCCCGGCGCCAAGAAGACCTCGACAAAGAACGCCCCCGCCCCGGCATCCTTGCCCCATCGGGCAAGCGTGTTCATCACGGCCTCGGCGAAAGCGGCGTCAACACGAAAGCTGACCGCCAGAATCCCGCCCATGGCCGCATTCGGGTCGCCTTGATATGCCCGCCGATACGCCTCGACCGGATCTCCCGAAACGCCGACCCCACATGCGTTGGTGTGTTTGACGAAGACGCAGATCGCCGGGGCTCTCGGCGCTGTGGCGCCGCCTGGCGCTGTGGCACCGGCTAATAGCCGGTGCCATTCCCGACCACGTCCAACCGCCGCATCGAAATAACACTTCAGGGAATGATCAGATTCAATAATGGCGGCCTGCTCCTCCGAAGACCACCCCGGATCGCTCTCGCAAATGCTCCAGGGGTACGATTCGCCGCCTTGCATCCCCGCGGCAACGGGGTTCTCACAAACATCATTCAGCTTCTCCACGAACTCCTTACCGTTGCGGATGACGCGATCGAAGCTTTCATCCTGCCAGACGGGGCCTCGCGAATCGCGTCGATCGGCGATCCGTCGCGCGGACACGCCCTTGATACCGTGCAGGACATCGCCGAGGGAAAACGCGCCGCCGCCCGGCGCGGCAAGGGGCGTGAAAATCAGGTGCACGTGATCGGGCATGACGACCGCGGCATGGAGACGGATTTTTTTTCCATCCGGATAGATGCAGCATTGCATCACGATGTCCCGCTCCTCGTGCGACAATTCGCCGCGACGGAGCCGAAACGTCACGAAATAGGTCACGTCCTCTCGTTGAATGTGCGGGAGATTCCGCCGCGTCATCTGCTCGCCCCGGACGGGCTGCATGTGGACGGATCGGTTCGGCTTCGCGGGCGGGGCATCGCCCGATGCTGCACCGGCATCGCCCGATGCTGCACCGGCTTTGCCCGATGCTGCACCGGCATCGCCCGATGCTGCGCCGGCTATTAGCCGGTGCCACAGCGCTTGCTGTGCCCGCGATAATTCGGAGCACAACGCCAGTGCAGCGTCGGCGTCGAGATAGTTATTGTACGACATCGGGCCGCCATCCACCGGCCAGCCAACCCCGCGCGGACCATCCTGTCTTGATACCTTGAAGTAGTCACCCTCTTCAAAGCGCGCATGTTCATACGCGGCGCCCTCCACATGAGGGTTTTCTCCGTAACGTAGCGAATGTGGTGCATTGAGGCGGATGGTATGTACAGGACTAAATCGCGATTCAGCGGCAGGATGACTCAAATATCGCGCGATGACTGCGTCGTAACCACCGGTCATCCAAATCGCGCGTCGCGCCATCTCCAGCCGGAAACTCGGCAAGCTCCACAGCTTCGGTCTTACCTCGTACATGTCCGAATGGGATAGGACCACGACATGCCGATGATTCTTCGCCGCCGCCCGCAACAGGCACGGACCCCCGATGTCGATCATTTCGATCGCGTCTTCGAACTTGCAGTTCGGATCGGCCACCGTCTTCTCGAACGGGTACAGGTTGACCACCACCATGTCGATCGGCTCGATGCCGCAGGCGGCGAGCTGCCGCATGTGCTCGGGATTGTCGCGGTCGGCGAGGATCGCCGCGTGAATCTTCGGGTGCAGCGTCTTGACCCGGCCGTCGAGCATCTCCGGAAAGCCGGTCACGTCCTCGACCATCGTCACTGGAATGCCCGCTTCCTTGAGGTGCCTGGCCGTCCCGCCGGTAGAGATGATCTCGATGCCGAATTCCTCCACCAGGGCCCGGGCGAATTCGACGATGCCCGACTTGTCATAGACGGCGATCAGTGCCCGGCGAATCTGGATGTCGGCCATGACGTTGGTCCCTTCCCGTGGAAAAGTCTACGCGGCTCCCCTCGATCGCGAAAGCGGCCGTGACGAATCTGGCGCCAAACCGCCGTGGCGGACAGCTTCCCCACGGCCGCGCCGTCGGCTATTCTCATGGCTTGTGGATTTCGATGGATATCGAGAATGTCGTGGTACGACCGACGAGGAAGCAAGAACGCCATGCAAGTTCGATTCGACTGCCCGGCCTGCAAGAATTCGCACGTTCTGGACATGCCCGAGACGACGATTCACATGACCTGCTCGCGCACCGGCAAACACCTGGAGCTCCGCCTGGGCCTCGGCGGCGAGGTCAAGAGCCGAATCGTCGACGATGAAAAAACCAGCCGCCAGCGCCGGTGAAGAGTTGACGCGTAGCCGATGCGCCGCCGGCGGGCTTCACGTTGCTGTCACGCGCGACTATTCGTCGTCCATCGCTCGATCGATGTCATCCAATCGCGCTTGCAAGTCCAGCGGCAAAGCTTCGCGGAGATTTCGGTCGATCATCTTCACGCGGAGCAGATCGGCGACATGGACCCGGTCCAGATCGCGCAGCGACGTGAGTTTCATCCGAAGCAGCGCGGGCAAATCGAGCACCCAGAATCCCTCCGGATCGAACACCGCTTCGTCGAGTCCGGGAGCAGGATGTTCATACGACGGTCGGACTTTCAGGCCTGCCCAGACAAGGTGCACACCGGATCGCCGACTCGGCTCGTCAGGATCGACAAACAGCACCAATCTACGCGGGTTCTCCTGAACAAATCCCAGCCCCTTCATCACGGCGGCGATGCGATCGAGGTCCGCTCGATCAACCAGCAGGTCGACATCTTTAGTCGTCCGGGTAGCCGCCGGATCGGCCTTGGCGACCCAGAGGGCGACGGCGTTTCCTCCGATCACGGCGTAGCGAATCCCCTCCGCGTCCAGCGCCGCAGTCACTTTGCGAAGGCGGCGCTCAACCTGCTCCATGGCCATGACAAATGCCCTGTAAGATCCGACTTGCGTCATGTCGGCATTATAGCCGACGCTATGGTTCAGCGGGGTTCCCCGCCTCGGCGGGGTCTGGCGCGTTGAATCGCCCTTCCATGCCGTGATCGCGCTAGCGCACGACTTTCGAGATCATCCCGCTGATCCGGCCCATGCCGCGCGGGCCGACCTTCATGAGCAGGTCCACCATCGTCCAGACCGCCTTGAGAAATGCGTTCATGTCGTCCAGCCGCTTGAGATAGTCGGCGGCGTCACCCTTGCGGCCGCGCATGGGAGCGACCATTTCGCGGCAGCGGGCGAGCGTCTCGAAGATCGGCTCGACCTCGCGGCGGCGCCGCTGACGCACGATGGTCTCGAACATCTGCCACACGTCGGTGAGTGCGACGAAATACTCCTTGCGGTCCCCGCGAAGGTGGACGCGTTCGATCAGCCCCCAGTCCACCAGCGAACGGAGATTCATCGAGGCATTGCCGCGGGAGACCTGGAGAAGGGCCATCACGTCGTCCGTGCAGATCGGTCTCGTCGAGACGAACATCAGCGCATGTATCTCGCCCATCGTGCGGTTGATGCCCCAGAAATTCGCCATCTCCCCCCAGCGGCGGACAAAGAGGCCGCGGGACGCCTCCAGGGCGGCATCCGTTGCGGACTGGGCGGGGACGGCGGTGGGCATGGCGGCGGCTCCAGAGTGTCAGTATTGGCGAAACTTTCAGATATTCATGAAATCATAGCCCGCACGCGCCGCCCCCGCCAGCCCCCCGATCCGTCCCCCGGCCCGAATCGTAGTTTGTCACCTCCCTTTTCTGTATCATGATCCCATAACGCCGCGCCGGCAGACCCCTGGGGGCGGCGCGCCGCCGGAAAAAGGGCGAGCCAGGCAAGGAGAGATCATGCGACGCGCGGATCGGCTTTTCGCGGCGGTCATCGTTCTGAACTGCGCCCTCTCCGTCGGCGCCGAGCCCGCGGACGAAATGCCGCGGCCCCTCTCGGTTGATTCCGCCCAGACGGTCAACCCGGCCCGCGCCGCGGCCCTGCGCCAGCGCGAAGCAGCCGCAGCGGCGCTGGCGGACGCGGTTCCCGACGTCGAACTGTACGGGCAGGGCGACAATACAACGCGCGTCTTCGGTCGGGCGTTTTCCCGGGGCGACTCGGCGGCCGCGTCGGCCGACGCCTTCCGCCTGGCCCATGCCGGCATCTTCGGCATCGCCCCCGCCGATCTCAAACCCGGCGGCCTGGCGCACGGCGCGCCGCACGTGCAACCGGTCATGTACATTCCCGAGAACGGCGCCTACAAGTTCCATCTCGTGTGTTACCGGCAGTATCTCGACGACCTGCCGGTCTTCGGGGCCGACCTCCGCGTCCTGGTGCGCAACGAACCGGGTTTCCCCGCCGTCCTGGCGTCCTCGGGTCTGCGAAATGTCGGCGGGATGGCCCTTGATCAGATTGTCCGGCAAAACGTCGCCAATCCTGCCTTTGTCCAGGCCCAGTTCGCCTTCGCCCGCCAGGCCGTCGTTGCGGCGCACCCGACATTGGTGAATTTCTCGCCCGCCGACCTCGTCGTCTGGGCCGGCGGCGAAGACCGGGTCGTTCAGCCGAAGGTCGCCCTGCAATTCATCGCCGACAATTTCGCTCCCAACGGGGCGTCGAACGAAAAGTGGCTGTTCCTGGCGGACGCCGCCACCGGCGCGATTCTCCACGAAGAATTCCTGTTGCAACGCGTGGACGGCCACGCCGGCGGCAACGTCACCGAGGGCATCGGCGCCGACTTCTGCGAGGCCGAAGTGCCGACCGCCCTGCCCTACCTGACGATCACCTCCGGCGCGAGCGCCACCACGGCCGACGCCAACGGCGACTTTTCCCTGGCACCCGACGGCGCCACCGTGGACGCCACGCTCGCCGACGGCCAGTGGTTCGACGTGAGGGACTTCGTCGGGCCGGTTCAGTCGCTCTCGCTCCCCGCCGCGACCCCCGCGATTTTCAACTTCAACGCCGCCAACGCCGACGAATTCATCCGGGCCCAGGCCAACGGGTATCGCCATGCCAACGTCGTCCGCGATTTCGTCCTGATGTTCAATCCTTCCTATCCCACCTTCACCGATACCCACATCCCGTGCTGGGTCAATCGGACCGACGGATTCTGCCCCGGCAACGCCTGGTATGACCCCGCCGACGCCGGATCTCCGACGGGATATTCGATCAACTTCTGCCGGACCGGCGGCGCGTCTCCCAACACCGCCTGGACGAGCGTCATCTACCACGAATTCGGCCACCACCTCGTTCGGGCAGCCGGAAGCGGGCAGGATCAATACGGCGAAGGGACCGGTGATTGCATGAGCGTCATCATCCTCGACGACCCCCACGTCGGCCTCGGTTTCTTCGGCACCTGCGACGAAGCCGGCACGCTGCGATCCGCCGACAACGCCATGCAGTATCCGTGCAGCAGCGGCGCCCACGCCTGCGCCCCGCTGCTGGCCGGCTGCATCTGGGATACGCGCAACGAACTGATCGTCACCGAGCCGGTCGATTACCGGAATATCCTCGGCAATCTCATGGTCAACAGCATCCTGTTGCACACCGGTTCCTTGATCAACCCCCAGATCACCATCGACTGGCTCACCCTCGACGACGACGACGAGACCATCTTCAACGGCACGCCGCACTATCCGGAAATCTGCGCCGGATTCGGCGCCCACAACATGACCTGTCCCGCCCTGCAACAGGTCGCCTTTTCCTATCCTCAGGGTCTCCCGCCGCTGGTCGCCCCCAATCAGACGACCCCCGTGGCGGTCAACATCTCGCCCGTCTCCGGCAATCCCTTCCCGGGCTCGGGCACGCTCGCCTATCGACTCGAACCGATGGGGCCGTTTTTCGCCACGGCCATGAACGAGGTCAATCCCAACGAATACCTGGCCACGCTTCCGGCGGCCAACTGCCCCAAGACGATTCAATACTACTTTCGCGTGCAGCTCCTGGAAGGCGGATTCGCCTCCGATCCTCCGAATGCCCCGGCCGGGCTCTACACGACCGTGGCCGCCCAGGCCGTTTCCACGCTGGTTGAACTCGACTTCGAGGTCGATCCCGGCTGGACCGTTTCCAGCACGGTCACCGACGGCGCCTGGGACCGCGGCGTCCCGGTCGCCTGCAACCGCGGCGATCCCCCGCAGGACTTCGACGGCTCCGGCCAATGCTGGCTGACCGACAACAGCGCCGCCAGCGCCTGCAACAGCGACGTGGACAGCGGCGTCTCCACGCTCACTTCGAACGTGATGGACCTCTCCGGTCTCGACCAGCCGCGCGTGCGCTATGCCCGGTGGTTTTCGAACGTCCTGGGCAGCGCCCCCGAGACCGATACCCTCGTCGTCGAGATTTCCTCCAACGGCGGCGCATCGTGGACCAACCTCGAAACCGTCGGCCCGACGACCGGCAGCCCCAACGGCCAGGTCACCGGCGGCTGGTTTCTCCGCGAGTTCGTTGCCCCCGCGGCCGCCCAGTTCCGGATTCGATTCACCGTCGAGGACACCAATCCGCAATCCATCGTCGAGGCGGCCATCGACGCCTTCGCTGTGAGCCACTTTCTTTGTCTCGTCTGCGACGCGGCCACCGGCGACCTCAACGGCGTCGACGGCCCCAACGGCGCGGACCTACAGCTCTACATCGACGGCATGCTGGGCGCGCCGACCGATCCGCAGATCTGCGCCGGCGACTTCAACGGCAATCTGACGCTGGACGTCGGCGACACGAGCGGTCTGGTCGACGCGATCCTCGCCGGTCCGTAGGCCTGTGTCCCGCGCTGTCGCGTTGACAGGCGATTGATCGATCGCTAGCGTGAGCCCGCGTCACGAATGCGCCAGGTGAAAGCCGTCGCGCGGCGCGACGCGGTCACGAAGGCGAACCGGTTAGCCGCACATTGAGCATTCTTGTCGCCACCCTGCTTGCGATTTACGGTCTGAGCGTCCTTTCGCTTTGCTTCAATGTCTGGAAGACGGCCCGGCTGCTGCGGTCGCCGCAGTCGTCGGTCGCCGCATCACAATCGAAAGGCCCGCTTCCGTCGCTCGACGTCGTCATTCCCGTCAAGGACGAAGTGGATCACATCGGCGCCTGCATTCAGTCGGTTCTCGCCCAGGATTATCCGATCCGCCGCGTCATCGTCGTCAACGATCGTTCGACCGATCAGACCGCCGAAGTCGTCGACGAAATCCAGCGACGCCATGATCGGGTCGAACGGGTAGACGTTGACGACCTTCCCCACGGCCAGTACGGAAAGCCGCATGCCCTCCACGTCGCTTCGTCGCGATACGCCGCCGACCTCCTCGCCTTCGTAGACAGCGATTTCCAGCTCGCCCCGAATTGTCTGCGGACGCTCGTCGGTCAACTCCGCGCCCGGTCCCTCGACTGGCTCGCGGTGATGGGTCGACCCGAGTTGTCCCATTTCTGGGAGCGGCTGCTCGTGCCCCTGCTGGGGGCCGTCACCTACGCCTGGTACGACCCGCGGAAAATCGCCGACCCGAAATGGCCCGACGCCATCGGCAGCGGCTTTTTACTCGTCCGCCGCGAACGCTACGAGCAAATCGGCGGACACGGCGCCGTCGCCGCCGCCTACGACGAGGACAGCGAGATCATGCGCGTCGCCAAGCGCGCCGGCCACCCCATCGCCTACGTCCTGACCCCCGGGCTTTTCACCCTGCGGATGTACGGCAGTTTCCAAAGGACCGCTCGCGGCATCTCGCGGACCTTCATCGGCGGGCTCAAGACGCTTCCGCGCTTTGCCGTGACCATCGGCGCCCTGAATTTCGTCTCGCTCGTGCCGTTCGGCCTGGTCGCGCTGCTGGTCGTCCTGCGCTGGCTCGGCGTGCCGGTTCCCTGGGAGCCGGGCTGGTGGGGATGGATAGCGCTCCATCTGGCCGCGGCGACGGCCCTGGCCCAACTGATCTACGCCGGCGCCGGCGGACCGCGCCGCTACGCCCTGCTGCATCCGCTGGGCGCCGCCGTGTTGATCGGAATCTGCATCCGCGCCGCCGGCCACCTGCGCCGCGGCCGGGCCATCGAATGGCGGGGAACGTCTTATTGAGAAATCGCAAATAACTGCTCTCCAGCAACCCGATCTCGCGTTGTTCCCATAACCAACACAGCGGAGATACGGACCCTGCACCGCCTGAATCATGAAGCTTCAATGATATTTCGCGCCGTGCGGCTCGCAGAAAAACGGGGTAGTGCCTTTTTTGGAGTTGGTGCGTGTTTGCGTGTGACGCTCGGGCCGGTATCATGGATGCCGATTCCTCGCATGTCATGGATGCGCCCTTTCGATCCAGGCGGGTCGTCCACGGCCGTTCCGCCGCATTGAAACTGGAGCAAACATATGACTGAGCCGGCCAAGGACATTCTGCAGGTCCATCACTCTGGCAAAGCACGCTTCGGCAACCGCGGGTATGCATGGATCGCGTTGATCGCGGCCGCGACGACGCTTCCTCATTTGGCGCCGACCTGCCTCGGCGAAACGGAGCCGAATGGAACCATCGGCGCGGCTGATCTGATTCGCCAGGGCGAGTTCGGACAGGGGGCCATCAATCCGATTGCCGACGTGGACTATTGGCGCGCAAGCGGCGCTGACATCGGTGACATCGTATTCGCGATGGTCGATACGCAGAATTCGACCATGAGCACCCAGTCCGACCTCCGAATATTCGCGGCCGACGGCACGACGTTGATCGGGGCCGAACTCGTTTCCGGCAACGTCAAGAACACGATTGTGGCTGGGGCGATCGTCCCGCAGGCGGGCAATGTCTACATGCAGGTGTCCGAGGACACATTCGACGGCCCCGACGTTATCACCTCCTACGATATCTATCAGGCCGTCATTGATCCCGCCGACACCGCCGCCGGATCAGAGCCCAACAACACCCCGGCGACGGCCGCTGGCATCCCTACCATGATGACGACAGGCAGTGTCGTCCATTTAAGCGGCGACGTCGATTACTACAAGTTTCGCGCAGAAACAGGCGCGCGGCTGGTGGTCATGATGGACGAAGACCCCGGCGGCGGCGGCGTCATGCACTCGATCGTTGCCATCTACGATACCGACGGAACAACACTGCTGGTTTTGGGAGACAATCTGCAAATGCGCGACGACAACGCCGCAGGCGCGGTGTTTGCCCCTTCAACAGGCACATACTTTATCTTTGTCAGTTCAGGGGGCGCCGGTGACGCTGATTATCGCTTTGTCGTATTCGTCAACGGCGTACCGTACTCGGACAGCGACGGCGACTTGTTCGCCGACACCGACGACAATTGCCCCACCATCAGTAACGCCACCCAGCTTGACGGCGACGGTGACGGCGTCGGAAACTCTTGTGACAACTGCGCGGCAAGCATTTTGAAGGCGGTCGGCCCCGCCGATTGCGGCTGCGACGAGCCGGACGTCGATATCAACGGCGATGGCGCGAGCGATTGCGGCCTGGCCGACCCCGCTCTATCGCTTCTGTCGAGCTTTGGCCTGTTGCTGGTCACGGACGCCACCAATCATCGCATCATGGCCTTTGATCCGGCTGACGGCGATCTCGTCGATCCAGACTTTATTCCGGAGGATGCGGTCAACCTGCCCAATCCAGCAAACGCACTTCTGGGGCCGAATCAGGACACGATTCTCGTGTCGGACACTAATGCCGACGTCGTCCAGCAATATGACCTGGACGGCAATTATCTCGGCGTCTTTGCTCCGGCCGGCGGCGCCGACACGATGATTCTCGAGAGTCCATTGGGTATGGCGTGGCGGCCGAACGGCAACCTCGTCGTCGGCGTCACCGCCGGACCCAACGCCGACGCGGTCGCCGAATTCGACAGCGATGGAAACTACGTCGGCAATTTCATCACTGCCAACCTCGGCGGCCTCGTCGATCCGCGCGACATCATGTTCCACGCCGGCGGCAGTGTTCTTGTCGCCAAGTCGTTCGGTGACACCATCCGCCGCTACGACGCCGTCGGCTCGTTCGTGTCGAATTTCGCGACGAATCCCGGCGGTTTCAGCGTCCAGCTCGCCGAAGCATCGAACGGCAACGTGTATGTGGCAAATTCGCTCGGTGCCCGCCGCGGCGTTGTTAGATTCACGTCGGACGGAACGTTTGTCGCGCAGCACGCCCCCTCCTCCATCTGCAATTTCATCGGACTCGCCGAGCTGTCAAACGGCAACTGGCTTATTACCGGCCAGCCGCTGATCACAGGCGGTACGACCATCGGCGGCGCTTTCGAAATGAACGCGGCCGGAGATATCGTGCGTACGATCCTCCGTGGACCCGGTTTGGGGGCGGTCGAGTACGTTTTGCGCGATGCCGATGGCGACGGCGTCGGCGATGACCTCGACGGCTGCCCGAACGATCCGGCGAAGACATCTGAGGGCGCTTGCGGCTGTGGGATGCCGGAGACGGATGCGGACGGCAACGGCACGCCCGACTGTCTCGATGCGGCCCCGCCGCCTCCGCCGGGCCCGCAGCCCGAACCCGGCTGCTGCGCACCGGGCGTCTTTCCGACCGTCGGCTTCATCGCGCCGATGATCCTCGTCGGCTGGAAGTCGCGCCGGCGCCGGCGACGCCATTCGGCGTGATCGCCCTGCTGACGTTTCATCATCGCTTAGCCCAACCTTCGCACTTTGGTGATCCGAGCGGCCATAGCGGCTCGGGAATGTGGTTTGGATGACAAAGGTCTGCACTACATTTTTGTCTCGCTGGTTGATGGGATCAGGGTTTCGCCGGCTCGAATTCGCGGCGGCGGTTGAGAGGGCAGCGTCAGTTTGAGCTTCTCCAGCAGCATCGACTGTTCGGTCTGCGGCTCGGTGTAGCGCGGCAGGATGAGCACGCGGTCGTCGGTGGTGGGAATGTGCACATCCACCATCTGGATGGCCCCCAGCGAGGCCAACACCTCGCGTGGCGTCAGCCCCGGCGCCGGCGGACCGCGCCGCTACGCCCTGCTGCATCCGCTGGGCGCCGCCGTGTTGATCGGAATCTGCATCCGCGCCGCCGGCCACCTGCGCCGCGGCCG
>Ga0299906_10001485_pt1 | contig 20126 bp, 14 predicted proteins | sample RVTome_14_FD_200259 | JGI IMG/M metagenome (GOLD analysis project Ga0299906, IMG submission 200259) | Soil microbial communities from uranium-contaminated site in the Upper Colorado River Basin, Wyoming, United States - RVT145D125 (version 2) ...
CGGGCAAAGGCTCGAACGAGCCCGTGCGGCCGACCAGCGGCTCGCCCGCGGCTCCGGCGACGCTGGCGCCGCAGGAGATCAGCGCGGCGAGCGTCGGCACGGCGGCGACCGCGAAGGTGCCGTCGGCACCGCTGCTGCCGGCAACGCCGACGCACTCCACCGCCGCCCCGGCCAGCGGCGCCCCGCCGGCGTCGACGACCCGCCCGGTGGCGGTGGTGCCCGGGTCGGCGATGACCGTCAACACGGCCTCCGGGGAGGTCGCCTTCTGGCCCGCGGTGTCGGTGGCGCGGGCGGCCAGCCGCAGCTCGGACGCCGTCGCCGGCACGATCACGTCGAACCGCAACGGCGGCTCGGTGACGGCCCCGGCGACGACGCCGTCGACCAGCAGCTCCAATGCCTCGACCCCGAGGTCGTCGGCCGCCGCGGCGACGACCACCAGGCGGCTCTGCGCGACCACCGCGGAACCGTCCTCGGGCTCGAGGATCGTCGCGATCGGCGGCGTGTCGGGGAGCACCGTGACGTCGCGCGGGCCGTCGGTCGCCTCCTGCCCGAGCTCGTCGACCGCTCGGGCCGCGATCGCGAGCGAGGTGGCGCCGAGCGGGACCTCGTAATCCACCGCGAACGGCGGCTCGTCGAAGCTCGCCGCGACCACGCCGTCGACCAAGATCTCGACCGCCGTCAGCCCGAGGTCGTCGCTCGCCGCGGCGGCCAGGGTGACCATCGTCCCCTCGGTCACGCTGGTGCCCTCCACCGGGGCCAGGAGCCTCACCGTCGGGTCGTCGTCAGCGACCACAATGACCGTCACCGGGTCGGCCGCCGTTGCCGAGCCGGCGAGATCGGCCGCCCTCGCGCCCAGGGTCAGGGTGCTCACTCCCGCGGGGACCGTCAGGGTGGCGGTGTAGGGCGCTCGGTGATGCGTGGCCAGCACGACGCCGTCGACGGTGATCGCCACCTCGGCCACCCGTACGTCGTCCTCCGCTTCCACTTCGACCGTCAGCCGCCGCCGCTCGAGCGCGCCGGCGCCGTCGTCGGGCGCGACGATGCGCACCGCCGGCGGCAACCCTTCGTTGTCCTGCAGCCGGAGGTAGCGGCCGACGTGCAGCCCGCCGTTGCCCACCGCGCCGTTGTCCTCGACCGAGTCCCGGCCACGGGCGCCGACCAGGTAGACAAGGCCGTCGCGCACCGCCAGGTCGTGACCGTTGTCGTCACGCAGCGACGGCGGACCGGAGAAGTCGAGCACCGCCTGGAAAGCCGGCGGCGACGCCTCGACGTTGAAGATCGGCACCGCGTTGACGAAGAAGTAGTCGGCGGCGAGCGCGAATTCGCGCTCCAGCGCCACCGCGGTCAGGCCGAAGGCATCGGAGCTCGAGCCGGTGACCACCGGAGTCTCGGCAACGCTGAAGTCGACAGCCCGCAGGCCGCCGAGGGAGCTGCCCCGGCCGTCGGCGACGAAGGCGCGGCGATCGCGCACCGCCACCCCGCCGGCGCCCGAGCGGCCGTTGCTGCCGGTCGCGGTGGTGCCGAGCAGCTCCGGAGCGGAGGGATCGGAGACGTCGACCACGTGCAGGCCGGCCTCAGTGTCGGCGACCACCGCCAGCTCGCCGGCCACCGCCACCGCGCGGGCGGAGCCGGGGGTGTCGACCGAGCCGAGCAGAACCGGCCGCGAGGGGTCCGAGACGTCGATCACGTACAGGCCGAAGTCCGCGGCGGCGAGGTAGGCGATGCCGTCCGCCAGCGCCACCGCGTTGGGGAAGCCGGGCAGAGGGAGGAACGACAGCGCCGTCGGCGCGAAGGTGGTGACGGTGACCGTCGACGCCGCGGTGAAGCCGGCGTTGCCCGCCGTCACGACCGCGGTGCCGTCCTGGCCGGCGAAGACCCGCCCGCGCTCGGCGCCGAAGCTCGCCACCGTCAGGTCGCTTGACGAGTAGGTGGTGCCGTAGGGGCCGCCGGTGGCGTCGAGCACGGTGTCGTCGATCAGCGTCGCGTCGACCCGCAGCCGGCGCGAGGCCTCGCCCACGACCGTGTTGAAAACCAGCTCGAAGCTCTCCGGGGTGACCGCGAGCGATTGCAGGATCGGCCCCAGGTTGACGCTCGACGGATCGAGCGGGTCGCTGCCGGCCTGCAGCTCGAGGCCGTCGGACACCCGGTCACCGTCGGTGTCGAAGAGCAGCGGGTCGGTGCCGACTTGGTTCACCTCTTCACCGTCGTCGAGGCTGTCGTCGTCGGTGTCGGGGTCGAATGGGTCGAGGCCCAGGAGAAACTCGTCGATCGTCGACAGGGCGTCCTGGTCGAAATCGAGCAGCGCGTCCGTCGGGTCGTTGGGATCCAGGCCGCGGTCGATTTCCCAATCGTCCGGCAGACCGTCGCCGTCGGAGTCGGCGCCGGCAATCACCCGGAGTCGTTCCACCGCGATGGTCCCCTCGTTGACCGCCGTCACCAACACCACGCCGCTGGCCCGGGCAGTGACGAGACCGTCCGCGTCGACGCTCGCGACCGCAGGGTTGCTCGACGTGTAATTCGTTCCCTCGACCGCCGGCGTCACGTCGCGCGTCTCGCCCGCAAAGACCGCGGTCACGACAAGCTGCACCGTCGCGCCGACGGCGTCCAGCGTGGGAGACGGTACGGAGATCCGGAGGGATTGGGGAACGGGATCGTTGACCCCGAAGTCGATCGGCGGAACCCGGACGGCCCGCGACGTGGCGCTGAACGCGAAGAAGTCGGACTGGCCGGAACGTGTCTCACCGTCCACGACACAGGTGGCCCGGGCTCTCACGCGGCCCATGTTGGAAGGGACGTTCGGCAGGATGTAACTGCCGTCGGGCTGGATCGCCGCCGACCGGTTGAGGATGGAGACGACGCAGTTCTCGTCGAGCCCCGCGGCTTCGACGCGGCCCTCGGACAGAGGCAGTACGACGCACGTGAGCACGATCGCGACCGAAACCGCACCGCACAATCCGCACGCAGTCTCCCTAGCCATCACCGACCTCGACTTCCACGTAGGCCGCTTTGCCTTCGTACTTCGCTTGAATTCCAACCGTTCCCTTGGTGATCGCGACCGCACTCCCCCCAGGGTCGATCTTCAGGACAGACTCGTCGGTCTCAAACCGGACCCCACATCCCGACCCGATGAGCGTCACCGGGGTTCCGTCGGCGAGGTTCACCCGCGGGACGACTTGGAACGCCGTCCCGACTTCGACTTTCTTGGGCGCCACGATGAGGAGCTCCTCGATCAGATTGGCCCACTTCAGTCCGAAATTCCTCCAGCCGTCCGCCGGCGCGTGGATTACAAAGGTGGCAGACGGACTTCCGACGACAAGCGAAGTCAAATGCTCTGCCACGGTGCGAGTTCCCCCGACTGAAATCAGATCACCCCAGATACCGGCCAGCGGCCCCCTGAGTACCGGCCGGAGAGAGTGAAGATTTGGGATCTTTAAGCGAAGCTCCCGGTACAACAAGATCACGGCGGCGGCTCGCTTGGCTTCGCGGAATTTGCCGAGATCCACCAGTGCGTCATAGCCCTCGTCGAATGGGTAGATCACGACCCTGCCGCTGACGACATCGAGCCGATAGCCGGGCGTTTGAGCTATCACATCGTCGAGCAGCTCCTCGACCGTGGTAGGTTCAGAACGCTGGAACCGCACCTCGGGGTCCTGTGCAGCCCTAGAGATGAATGAGATGGGAGCTCCCGCTTCGAGCAGGAAGTCGATGACTTCCGTACCGAGATGCCCCACCAAGTCGACACTAGGGAGGGTCCGGCCGAGCACCCAGTCCAGGTCTGGGCCCGCCCAACTACAACCTTCGAACGTCTCCGCGGACAGCGGGAATGCGGCCAAGCCAGAGAGCAAGATGCCCAGCGCCATTCTTACTCGAACGACGCGACTCCCTAGTAGCAAAGCCATCTCAATTCCTCACTCCGTCGCCAAGGCACTCTTCACTTCCATCGTCGTTGACCACACGCGCAAGAGAGATTGTGATCTTGTGCGTTGCGATTTCGCAGTCGTCGATGAAGATCTTCTGGGTCAACACCTCATCGCAGGCGATGTTGATCGGAAGGGTCTCAATCGGAAGACAAACCCAGTAGTAATCACGGAACACCTCGGGTTCTGTCGCGAGTTTGTTACCCGCGAGGACTTCCGTACCTGAGGTCCGTACGCCGAGATCCCCGCCGCAGGCGCCGTCCGTCGTCACCTCCTCGTGCCAACTCGCTCCCTTTAGGTCCACGCTATCGCAGTCGTGGGTGATGTTCACGTAGGTAACACGCACAGCAGCACCACAGAGCCCATCGACCCCTTCGAGATACGGTATCTCCTCGCAATACAAAACTTTCTTGTCCTCTTCCGTCTGCCCCAACCCATCACAGATCTTCGGAATGAGCTGACGCCCCGTCTTGCACTTCCCTTCGCCATCACAAGCACTACCTGGGGGGCTGCAATCCGAGCAAAGCTCCTCCGGATCGCAACGGCAAGGCGGATCCGTACACTTTTCGCACTCGGGGCACTCGTGCAGGCAGACGCCGGTCACGGGGTCACTTCCGCAGTGCCACCCTGCCTTGACGATGCCCACTCCCGGATCGGACGTCACGACGGTGGCGTCGTCGGAAACGGTCGCCGAGCCGATCGAGACGAAGTGCCCCAGGTCGTGGTCGAAGGAGTACATCTCGGTGACCTTGCCCGGCGCCAAGCCGTCGACGTTGGGCAGGGTGAGGCGGGCAGGGGGATCGAAACGCGCTCCGGCCGGCTGGATCGTCACGATGAGGCGTGGCTGCTGGCCGAAGTTGGGAATCATGGGCACCTTGTCGTTGTGGACGACCGTGACGCTGACCAGACCGCTTCTGCCGCCGCCCGGGAAGGTCACCGACCCGGGAGTAACGTCCAGGGCGAAGCCGGGGATCTGGGGCAGGGTGAGCGTGCCGCCCCGCGTTTCATCGACGTAGACGGCGTTCTCGAGGTCGAGGGGCAGGAGGAAGATCGGCATGTTGATCGTGTTGTCCCGCCCCTCGCCGGCCGCCCGCGAGGAGGCGACGAAGCTCGCCGAGTAAGCGTCTTCCAGGCCCACGATCGACGCGCTGACGGCGTTGTTCCCGATCCCTTCCGCGGAATCGAGAACGTAGCTGACGATGGCGCGGCCGTCGCTGTCGGTGGCGACGACGGTTTCCTGTGAGCCGTCGGCGAAGTGGCCCTGACCCTTGACTACCTGGAAGCGCAAGGGCACGCCTTCCAGACGGTTGCGGCCTGAATCGACCACCGCGGCGACCAGGGGTCGCGGCACCGGCCGGCCCGCGACCCCCTACCTGCAGGCTCCCGGCGTCGGCGACGACCAGCGCGGGCTCATCGGGCAGCGCCGAGGCGAGGAAGACCGCCGGGCCGGCAAAGCCGACCGCGCTTGCCTCTACCACCTGATGGCCGACGCCGGCCCGGGTTCCGAGTGAGAAGGTCACCTGCGCCCGGCCGGTGGCGTCAGAGACGACGGCGATCTGTCGCTGGCTTGCGCCGAGGAGTCCGTCGTTACCTCTCAGCCTGAAGACCACCGGCGTCCCGGCGCGAGGGGCACGGCCGCGACCAGGAAGGAGCGGTTGACCACCTCGGCGGGGATGCCGTTGATGGTGACCGTGGCCTCGGTGGAGTTTACGGTCCCGGGCACGATGTCGTTGACCAGGCCCGAAACCGAGATCATGCCCTCACGGGTCCGGGAGCCGTTCAGCGGGCGGATGATCGTCACCCGCGGCGGCGTCAGGCTGGCTGAGACGCCGTTGACGGCGACCGCGACTACGTCGTCGCTGACCGTGCCGCCTACCGAGAGGGTCGTGGCCGCGACGATGGCGAGATCGGCGGGCGTGGCGATCGTCACCTCTGGGAGCGAGAAGCGGATCACCTGTCGGGAAGTCGCGAAAGAGTTGCCCGCCACGTCCGAGGCCTCGACGGTGATCGTCCTCGGCCCCTCCTGAGGGAGCTCGACCTCGGCGGTGAAGAGATTGTCGACCACGGGGACCGGCACGCCGTCCACGATGACGCTCTCGATAGCGGTGGAATCCAGGGCCTCTCCGGCCACCCGGACGCTGTCGCCGTTCACGAGCTGCCCCTGCACGCGACGCCGTGCAAAGGTCGCCAGTATCGCACCCCCTTCTAGGCGGTGCCGGCATCGACGCTTGGGAAGCGGGGATCCTGGGCGCTACAATACCCGCGAGGAGGATCCTGGGATGAAGGCCCGGAACTTGGGCCCACAACCGCGAGACCGTGGGGCGCGAGTGCTCCTGATCACCGCCAGCCTGGTGCTGGTGGTGGCCGGTCTGCGCGCGGTCAAGACGATCGCCCTGCCGCTGCTGCTCGCCGTCTTCCTCTCGATCCTCAGCGCGCCGCTGCTCAAGTGGCTCTGCGCGCGGGGCATTCCCAAGGCGGTCGCCGTAGTGGCCACGGTGCTCGCCAACGTCACTGTGATGGCCTTCTTCCTGCTCCTGATCGGGGGCTCGATCAACGACTTCGCCCGCGACGTGCCTCGCTACCAGCAGATCGTGGAGACCCGCGCCGAGCAATGGCTCGACTGGCTCGACAGGATGGGCATCGACACCTCCGAGTACAGTTGGCTGCGCGAGGACTCGAGCTTCAGCGAGGAGCTGATGAGCGGACCCGCCGACGCCGAAGGCGCGCCGGAGGCGTCGCCCCGGCCCACTCGCGGCGCGGCGCGACCGGAGGGCTTCATCAACCTGAGCTCCATCCTCGACGTGATCGGCACCACCCTGCGGGGCATCGCTTCGATCCTGTCGATGACGCTCCTGGTCTTCCTGTTGATGGTCTTCATCCTCGTCGAGGCCGCGCGGCTGCCGCGCAAGCTCGAGCGGGCCTTCGGCTGGCGCGACGAGACGATGGAACGCTTCGCCGTCGAGATCCAGCGCTACCTGGTCATCAAGACCGTCGTCAGCCTGGCGACCGGCGTCCTGGTGGGCGCCGGCATGGTGGTGCTGGGGGTCGACTATCCTCTGCTCTGGGGGCTGACCGCCTTCGTCTTCAACTACGTCCCCAGCGTCGGCTCGATCGTCGCCTCGGTGCCGCCGATCCTGCTGACGCTGATCGACGGCGGCCTCGGGCGGGCGCTGCTCGTGATGCTCGTCTACCTGGCGGTCAACGTCACCCTCGGCAATTTCGTGGAGCCCCACCTGATGGGCCGGCGCTTCGGCATCTCGACCCTCGTGGTCATCCTGTCGCTGATCTTCTGGGGCTGGCTCTGGGGACCGGTGGGCATGCTGCTGTCGGTGCCGCTGACGATGATCGTCAAGATCATGCTGGAGAACACCGAGGACTTCCGCTGGGTGGCCGTGCTGATCGGATCGGGCAAGGCCAGCGGCGCGCTGGCCGGCGTGCCGGCGGCCGGCGTACCGGCGGACGGCGTACCGGCGGCCGGCGTACCGGCGGCCGGCGCTAGCTCGAGCCCGCCGCCGCCAGCAGCCGCTCGAACCGCGGATGCCCGCGGAGCGGATCCCAGCGCGGGTTGACCCGCAGGTAGGCGTACGACAGTCCCGAAGGGATCTCCAGGATCCGCTCGATGAGGTCGACGGCGGCGTCGTCCTCGCCCACCCAGGCGTAGATCACCGCCAGGTGCTCGAGGTAGTCGGGGCCCACGAAGGCGTCCTTCTCGACCGGGTAGAGCTCCACCGCCTTCAGGCCCTCGCGGATCGCCGCCTCCTTGTGGTCGACGCCGGCGTAGGTCAGTCCGGCGTAGGTCATGCCCAGGGTGCTGCGCAACCGGGGATCTTCGGGGCGCTCCGCCACCCTGCGCTCGAGCGTGCGCCGCGAGCGCTCGTAGAAGACGCGGGCCTGCTCGACGTCGCCCACGAAGTGATGGACCGTGCCGCGCGACATCTCGCGCGGGAAGAGGGCGGACTCGAGCCCGATGAGGTCGCTCTCGATGGCGTTCAGGAGCCTCATCGCCTCGTCGTAGTTGCGGGCGGTCAGCTCGATCTTGAAGCGGGTGTAGAGCGAGCTCGTCTCGTCCTGCCGCGGCATCTCGGCGAGGATGGCCCGCGCCCGCTCCACGTCGCCGGTCCAGCGCAGGGCGTTCAAGGCCTTGAGCTGGTAGGGCACGGGCTGGTCGGGAGCCAGGTTGATGGCGCGGTCGTAGCTGCGGTCGGCTTCCCCGAAGCGCCGCAGGTGGGTGAAGGTCTGGGCCAGCTCGGCCGCCAGCCAGGCCTTCTTCGGGTTGAGCTCGAAAGCGCGCTCGAAGCCGTCCACCGCCTCGTCGAAGCGGCCCTGGCGGCGGCGGATGTAGGCGATCCCCTCGAGCAGCAGGCTGTCGTTGGGCAACTGTCGGGCGGCGGCGTTGAATTCCTCGAGCGCCCGCTCGTAGTCGCCGTGACCCCAGTAGTAGTAGTAGCCGAGCGCGCGGTGGCCGTCGGGGAGCTGCGGGTCGATGGCGAGGGCGCGCTCGGCGGCCTCGCGGGCGCGCGCCAGGCGCCCGGCGCTGCGGTCGATCCCCTGGTGGTAGACGAACGAGTGCACCCGCGAGAGCTCGGCGAAGGCGAGGGCGAACTCGGGATCGAGGCGCACCGCGCGATCGAGCATGGCCACCGCCAGCTCCCAGTTCTCGGGATTGGGCTCGTAGCGGTTGGCGTAGTCCACGCCGCGCAGGTAGGCCTCGTAGGCTTTGAGGTTGGCGGTGGGGGCGGCGGCGAGCATCCGCCGCTCCGGCTCGCCGAGCCGGATGTCGAGCTGGCGGATGACCTCCTCCGAGATCTCCGACTGCACGGCGAAGATGTCGTCGATCACCCGGTCGTAGCGGTCCGACCACACGCTGACGTCGTCGGCGACCCGGATCAGTTTCGGGATCACCCGCACCCGGTTGACGCCCGACTCGTCGTGGCTCCACAGCACGGTGCCGTCGAGCAGGTAATCGGCGCCCAGCTCGCGGCCGATCTGCGGGCCGTCGTGCTCGACCCGGCCGTAGTGGAGGGCGGCGTTGTGCGAGATCACCTTGAGGGCGCTGACCGCGGCCAGCCGGCTGGTGATCTCCTCGGTGATGCCGGCGGCGAAGTACTCGTCGTCCGGCGAGCCCAGGTTCTTGAACGAGAGCACCGCGATCCGCTTGTGCTCCTCCGCCGCCGTCACGGCCGGCGGCGCGGTCGCGGCGCGCCAGCGCGGCAGCACGAAGGCGGCCGCCGCCGCGACCACCGCCAGCGCCGCCGCCAGGGCCAGCCACCAGCGCCGCGGCCGGCCGAAGTCGGGACGGGCGATCTGCGTCGACGAGAACGACCCGGAGACGATCTCGAGCTGCAGCGCGGTCAGGTCCTCGCGCAGCGCCTCGGCGCTCTGGTAGCGCTTGTCCGGATCGCGCTCGAGGCAGCGCAGCACGATCTTCTCCAGCCGCTCGGGGAGCATGGCGTCGGGCGGCGCCGGCGGCGGCTCCTTCTCGTAGAGCCGCGCGGTGACGCGCTCTCCCCACTCGGCGTCCTCGAACGGCCGCACCCCGGTGAGCATCTCGTAGTAGACGATGCCGAGGGTGAAGACGTCGGCGCGGTGGTCGAGCGGCGCTCCCGCCATCTGCTCCGGCGACATGTAGGCCACCGTCCCCATCAGGCGGCCCTCCTGGGTCTGCGGCTCGCTCCTGGCCGGCATCGGCGGCGCGCCATCGCCGTCGCCGCGCTTGGCGAGGCCGAAGTCGAGCACCTTCAGCCGGCCGTCCGGCCGCACCATGACGTTGCCGGGCTTGACGTCGCGGTGGACGATGCCGCGCTGGTGGGCGGCGGCGAGCGCGTCGGCCAGCGGGATCGCCAGCTCGAGGAAACGCTCGAGCGGGAGGCCGCGGGCGGGGATCTCCTCGCGCAGCGTCTGCCCCTCCACCAGCTCCATGGTGAAGAAATGGACGTCGTCGTGCTGCTCGACGGAGTAGATGGTGACGATGTTGGGGTGGTTGAGGGTGGCGAGCACCCGCGCTTCCCACTGGAAACGCTTCAGACGATCGGGATCGGAGCCCCACTCGGGCGGCAGCACCTTGAGCGCCACCTTGCGGTCCAGGCGCGTGTCCTCCGCCAGGTAAACCTCGCCCATGCCGCCGACGCTCAACCGACTGAGGATGTTGTAGGTACCCAGAAGGGGTCCGATCGACATCGACATCACCGGCCATCTTAGCGCAGGCCGCCGCGGCGACGGCCGCGGGGAATTCGCGAGCGGGCAGCGGGCTCAGCCCGCTGTCCAGGGACGCCTGGAACGTACTTACCCGTACGTGCGGACGGGGGCCAGGGTTCAGGCGGCGCCGGCGGCTAGTTGAGCAGGAAGTCGGCGTCCGCGTCGCGGACCACGCGGGCGCGGCGGCCGGGCGGCTGCGCCGTCAGGTCGACGGCCACCCGCACCGTCTGCTCGCCGGTGACGCCGAAGACCAGGCGCTGGGACCCGAAGGCGCCGTGCCGGGCCTCCAGCACGTAGACGCCGGCGCGCAGCCGCAGCGGCTCGCCCTTGGCCGCCAGGCTCGTGCCCGTCCCCATGAGCCGGTCGTTGAGGAAGATCTCGGCGTCGGCGGGCCGCACGTCGAGGGCCAGCTCGCCCGGCTCGGTGGAGACCGGGGGCGTCGGCGGCGGCGGCGGCGGAGGCTCATAGGGCGGCGGTGGCGCGGCGGCCGGCGGCGGCTGCACGAAGTAGATCTGCGGAGCAGGGGCGGGCGGCGGCGGGGGCTCCGGCTCGTAGGCGTAGGGCTCGTAGACCCCGGCGATCGGCAGGACCGGCCCCGGCACCACCACGTTGAAGCCCGGTCCGCCGTGGCCCGGAAAGCCGAATCGGCTGGGCTTCCTCAGGTGGGAGCGCGAGTCGCCGGTGGACGCCGACGTGCCGCTGAACGGCGTCTGGCCCGGCGGCACCACCTGGAAGTACTTGTTCTGGCTGTAGTAGATGGGCGACCACGGGTTCTGGAACTTGACCGGCGGCTGAGGAGCCTTGTACTGGCCCTGGGAGCGGTACTGGCCCTGGGAGCGGTAGCCCGGCGAAGAGGGCTGGCTCTGAGCAGCGGCGGCCGGCGGCAGGGCCGACGCCGCCAGCGTCAGCAGCAGGACCGGGAGCGTGAAGCTGCGGGGGATGTGCTGGTCCATGGTGTGGCTCCTTTCGGCCGCTGGGTATCGATGGTCTGCCAGTATAGCACGTTTCGGACGCGTCGACGGTCCGACATGTCGGACATCTCGTGGCCCTCTTTCCTCACACCGCCGCCGCGAGCTGCTCTTCGAGCATCTGGCGACGGTGCAGGTCGGCGTAGAGGCCGTCGCGGGCGAGCAGCTCGTCGTGGGTGCCGCGCTCGCGGATCTCGCCGCGCTCGAGCACCACGATCAGGTCGGCGCCGCGCACCGCCGAGACGCGGTGCGAGACCTGGAAGACCGTGCGCCCCGGGAACACCGTGCGCAGGTTGCCGAGGATCCGCTCCTCGGTCTCCGTGTCGACGGCCGAGAGACAGTCGTCGAGCGCCAGGATCGGCGCGTCGCGCAGCAGCGCCCGCGCCAGGGCCACGCGCTGCTTCTGTCCGCCCGAGAGCGTCAGGCCGCGCTCGCCCACCATCGTCTCCAGGCCCTGGGGGAAGCCCTCGACGTCGCGGTCGAGGCCGGCCAGCCGCACCGCCTCACGGATCTCCGCCTCGCTCGCGCCGCGACGCCCGAAGGCGACGTTGGCGGCGATCGTGGTGGAGAAGAGGAACGACTCCTGGGGCACCATGGCGACGGCGTCGCGCAACGCGGCGAGCGGCAGCTCGCGCACGTCCACGCCGTCGACGAGGAGCTGGCCGGGCGGCGGGTCGAAGGTGCGCGGCAGCAGCGAGAGGAGCGTCGACTTGCCCGAGCCCGTGCGGCCGACGATCGCCACCGTCCGCCCCGCTTCGACCGCGAGGTCGAGGCCGCGCAGCACCGGACGGCCGGCGTCGTAGCCGAAGGTCAGGGCGTCGAAGCGCACGGCGCCCCGGATCTCCACCTCCCGCTCCGGGGCCTGCGCATCGCGGACCGCCTCGTCGCGGACCGCCGGCTCCGTCGTCATCACGGCGTGCATGCGCCCGAACGACGCGGCGGCGCGCTGGGCGATGTTGATCACCCAGCCGATGGCGATCATCGGCCACACCAGCTTGCCGAGGAAGAGGTGGAACATCACGAACTGCCCGATCGTGATCTCGCCGTCCACCAGCAAGCGGCCGCCGTAGCCCAGCACCGCCGCGAAGCCGAGGCCGATCACCCCGTGCAGCACGGGATGGAAGGCCGCGTTCCAGCGGATGAGCCGCCGGTTGTCCTCCACGTAGCGCCGGTTGAGGCCCTCGAAGCGGCTCTTCTCCGGGCCTTCCTGGACGTAGGCGCGCACCACGCGCACCCCGGCGAGGTTCTCCTGCACCCGCGTCGAGAGGTCCGAGAAGCTCTCCTGCACCTTCTGGAAGAGCGCGTGGATCTTCTCGCCGAAGAGCTTGGTCGCCGCCGCGGCGAACGGCAGCGGCGCCAGGGCCACCAGCGTCATGCGGGGGTGGATGTGGAGGAGGAAGGCGAGGGCGCCGATCGCCGTGACCACGGTGTTCGAGGCGTACATGATCGCCGGGCCGCAGGCCATGCGCACGGCGTGCAGGTCGTTGGTGGCGCGGGCCATCAGGTCGCCGGTGGTGTAGCGCTGGAAGAAGCCGGCGTCGAGGCGCTCGAGATGACGGAAGAAGTCGTTGCCCAGGTCGTACTCGACGTGGCGGCTCATGGTGACGAGGATCATCCGCTGCGCGAACTGGAAGATCCCCTGCACCGCCGTGACGGCCAGCAGCAGGCCGCCGTAGGCGAGCAGGACCGAGGCGGCGACGTTGGCCGCCATCGCGTCGACGGAGCGGCCGATCACCAGCGGCGCCAACAGCCCGACTCCCGCCGTGATCACGATCGAGACGATGCCGCCGACCAGATACAGGCGGTAGGGACGGAAGTAGGGCAGCAGGGGGGCGAGCTGGTGCATGACGTGGGGCGCGCGCCTGGGGTCGCGACGCCACCAGGATAGTCCAACTCCCCCCTTTGACAAGGGGGGACCGAGGATCAGAAGCTCAACCCCGAGCGGTCGAGCAGCGCCCGGCTGGCGCGGTCGGCCTCGCTGCGGATCTCGTCGAGGGCGAGGTGGGTCAGGCGTCCTTCGTTCACCAGGTGCTCGCCTTCCACGAAGACGTGGCGCACGTGGGCGCCCGAGGCGCCGAAGGCGATCAGGTCGTGGAGGTCGGCCGGCGAGGACGCCCACAGCTCGGGACGGTCGAGCGAGAGCACCACCAGGTCGGCGCGCTTGTCGACCTCGATCGAGCCGATCAAGTGGTCGAGGCCGAGGGCGCGCGCGCCCTCGCTGGTGGCCAGGCGCAGGGCGTCGAGGCCGGAGAAACGGTGCGGCCCGCTCTTGAGCTTCTGCAGCAGCGCCGCCAGGCGCAGCTCCTCGAAGGCGTCGAAGTCGTTGTTGCAGGGCGGACCGTCGCAGCCCACGCCCACCGGGATGCCGGCGGCGCGCAGGCCCACCACGTCGGCGATCCCCGAGCCGAGCTTCAAGTTGGCGCTCGGGCAGTGGACCACCGCGAAGCGCTCTCCCGCAAGCCGCTCGTAGTGCGCCGCGTCGAGCCAGACGCCGTGGGCGATGCGCAGGTCGCAGGCGAGGATCCCCGCCTCGTCGAAGTACTCGATCTCGTCGCGCCCGCCCTTGAGCGAGCGCACCAGCTCGACCTCCTCGCGCTGCTCCAGCGCGTGGGTGTGGACCGGCCACGAACGGCGCTCGGCGAGCTCGCGCACGCCCTTCCACAGCTCGTCCGAGCAGGTGAGGATGAAGCGCGGGTTGACCGCGTAGCGCAGCCGGCCAGCGGCGCCGTCGAACTCGTCGCCGAGCTCCTCGGTGGCGGCCAGGGCCGCCTCGGCGTCCTCGGCGAGCGCCGCCGGCAGGCCTTCGCCCGAGTCCATGAGGCACTTGCCGGCGAGCGCCCTGAGGCGCGCGTCGCGGACCGCCCGCAGGTAGCCGCGGGCGCCGCGGCCGATGCCGATGTCCTGGATCGTCGTGGTGCCCGAGAGCAAGCACTCGGCGGCGCCGAGCAGGGTGCACCAGTAGGCGCTCTCGTCGTCGTGGGCGGCCTCGAGCGGCCAGATGCGCTCGCGCAGCCACGGCAGGAGCTGGCGGTCCTCGGCCAGGCCGCGGAAGAACGTCTGCCCGAGGTGGACGTGGCCCTGGACCAGCCCGGGCAGGATCAGTTGCCCGCGCAGGTCGAGCAGCTCGGTGCCCGGAGCGGCGGTGACCGCCTTGCCGAGGGCGGCGATGCGGCCGTGGTGGATCAGGACCTCGACGTCCTCGAGCACCTCGGCCTCAGCGTCGAGCGTCAGCACCGTGGCGCCGAAGAGCAGATACGGCGGCGGATCCGGCCCGGCGGCGGGGACGGCGGAAGTCAGCGCAGCTTCTCCTCCACGAATTCCACGTGCTTGCGGATCTTGGGATCGTACTTCTTGAAGCGCAGCTTCTCGGTGGAGAGCTTCTTGTTCTTGGTCGTGGTGTAGAAGTACCCGGTCCCGGCCGAGGAGACGAGCTTGATCTTGTCGCGCATGTCTAGGCTCCGGTCGCGGCGCGGCCCGCGGCCGCGCGTCAGGACAGACGAAAACCACCGTCCCCGAGGGGCCGGTGGTGGGTGAGCACGATCAATGGCGGGGTCGACGGGACTCGAACCCGCGGCCTCCGGCGTGACAGGCCGGCGTTCTAACCAACTAAACTACGACCCCGCTGCAAGCGGGCTGGCTTCCGGCACTCAGGAGTCGAGAGGCTCATGGTGGGGGGTGAGGGATTTGAACCCGCGGCCCCCTGCGTGTAAGGCAGGTGCTCTAACCACTGAGCTAACCCCCCTACGCACCGGAGCGCCTCATCATAGTGCCCGGCGATCGAGAAGTCAACGCCCGGCCGCCAGGGCTCACTGCCAGGTTTCGCTGGTCTCGTCGTAGGCGAGGATCGTGACCTTGCCGGAGACGTGGTAGATGCGCACCGCCATCAGATGGCGGTGGGCGTCGGAGAGGTAGATGGAGCCCGGCGTGGCGGTGCCGAGGGGGCTGAAGGAGGCCAGGTCCGAGCTGTTGAACTTGATCGGGTCGTCGAGCTGGTCGAGCCGGCGGTCAGGGTTGCCCGGATGGCGCGGCGGGCGGCCGGGCGGGATGCCCACCCGCACGCTGCCGCCGATGTAGTGGAGGCGCCGCGGCGGCCACACCTCGGGGTCCTTGCCGCTCTCGAGGTCGTTGCTGCGCACGCCGTCGCCGTCGCCGTCGCGGTAGAGGGCGTAGGTCACCGCGCCGTCGTCCCCGACCCGGAACTTCACCGCCACGTTGGCGCTGTGACGGATCGCGTAGGCGCGCGCCAGGCGCATGGCTCCGGCTATCTGCTGGGCCGCCATCTTGAGCCGCAGCGAGCTCGTGGTCTGCACGAACGGCGGGTAGATCGTCGCCGCCACGAAGCCGAGGATCGCCACCACCATCAGGGCGTCGAGCAGGGTGTAGCCCGCGCCGGGGCCGTGAATCCATCGTCCGCGAATCGTTCTTCCGCAAAACGTCCTTCTCTGCATTTGCGTCGTCTCCCGAGTCTCGAGTGAGAGAAAGGGCGGGAGGAGCGCTCGCCGCGTCCCTCCCGCCCGGGGGAATCAGCCCTCGCCGTCCTTCTTCTCGGCGTCGCCGGCGTCGGCGGCGGCCTCTTCGGCGCGGCTCAGGCTCACCTTGCTCGCGAGCGTGGTCTCGCCGGAGGTCCTGACGAAGGGCCGCAGGAGCTCCATCGTCTTCTCGCCGATGCCGCGCACCAGCATGAGGTCGTCGGGCGAGGAGAACTTGCCGTTCTCGTCGCGGAAGGCCACGATGCGCTCGGCGAGCGCCGGGCCGATGCGCGGCAGCAGCGCGAGCTGGCCGGCGGCGGCGTCGTTGATGTTGACGACCTCCTCCGCCGCCAGCGCCGGCCAGGCGGCGAGGGCGAGGGCGAAGAGGGCGAGCAGGGTGGTCACCGTCTTCAGGGTCTCAGTCTTCTTGGCTTGCATGATTGCTCCTTCCGTATCGGTTGGTTGGTCTGCACGTGCGGCCGCCGCGCGGCGGCCGTTTCCTGTTCCTGTTCCTGTGCGTCGTCGTGGCTGCGTTGGTGGCCCGGTGTCGCACCTCCTTTCGGATTTCGTTCGACGCCGGCCCCAGGACCAAACTCCGTGCCAGCCCGGCCCATGACGCTCTATCCGTTGTGGAGAAAGGGCTTAACCTGTCCGCAGCGAGGCGGCGGCGCGGCCGGAAGGCGCAAAGGATCTTGCGAGCGCAACGGCGCTCGCGCCGGCTCGCAGCGCTGTCGAGCCGCTCCCGGCGGGCATCGGGCAGGGGGCGCAAGAGTCCTTGACCAGGCGCAAGAACTTTTGCGCCCCTCGCCGGGGGTCTATCTTGGGAGGGCCTTTCGTGACAGAATAGGAAGCTCGAACGCCAAGATCCGACGCCGGGAGGCCGCCGCGCCCTTCACCGAAGGGGGTGCCCGACCCCTGGCTCGACCCGGTAACGGTTCAGCACGAGAACGAACGACGACGTACTGATACCACCTCCTGGAGGAGCCACCCAATGGCACACGAGCTACCCAGTCTGGCCTATCCCTTCGACGCGCTCGAGCCCCACATCGACGCGATGACCATGGAGATCCACCACGGCAAGCACCACGCGGCCTACGTGGCGAACCTCAACAAGGCCCTCGAGGGCCACCCGGACCTCGCCGGCAAGAGCGTCGAGGACCTGATGAGGAGCCTGGCGAGCGTCCCCGAGGCGATCCGTGCCGCGGTGCGCAACAACGGCGGCGGACACGCCAACCACACGCTCTTCTGGGACGTCATGGGCCCCGGCGGCGGCGGCGAGCCGACCGGCGACCTGGCCGCCGCCGTCCGCCGTGACTTCGGCGGCGTCGCCGACCTCAAGGAGAAGATCCAGGCCGCGGGGATGGGCCGCTTCGGCTCCGGCTGGGCCTGGCTGGTCAAGAGCGGCGGCAAGCTCGAGGTGACGTCGACCGCCAACCAGGACAACCCGCTGTCGGAAGGCAAGACGCCGCTGCTGGGCGTCGACGTCTGGGAGCACGCCTACTACCTCAAGTACCAGAACCGGCGTGCCGATTACCTCAGCGCCTGGTGGAGCGTCGTCCGCTGGGACAAGGTCGCGGCGCGCCTCTAGCCCCCGCGCCTCCCGCCGGCTCGCGCCCGCCCTTCCCTCTCCGCGAGAGAGGAAGGGCGTGGTGTGTGCCGGGAGCCTTCCTACTCTAACTTGTGGATATAGAGAAGTTTGCACAGAAGCGCCCACTCCGTGAGCAGGTGGCTAGCCAATCCTTGTGGCGAATTCAAGAATACTCCTACGGAGCGGGCTTACACTTCTGACCTTGGAGCCAAGGGGACGGGACACGGACCGCATGACTCAGACCGCCGGGGGACGAAGCGATGGAGATCAAGCAGAACAACCGCAAGATGACGAAGGTCTTCAAGGCACTGGCCGACGGCACGAGGCAGGAGATCCTGCGAATGCTCGAGGAACAGCCGTACACGGTCGGCGAGATCGTCTCGAAGTTCAACCTCTCGCAGCCCACGATCTCGCGGCACCTCTCGGTGCTCAAGGAGGCCGAGCTGGTGGTGGACCGCAGGCGCGGCCAGAACGTCATCTACCGGCTGGACGACGGCGCCCTGGCGAGCTCCATGCGGCAGTTCTTCGGCCAGTTCCGGAGCTGCCAGGAAGTCCTGCGCTGAGCCCGCGTCGAGCTTCCGCGGGCTGCCCGGCCCGCGGCCGCCCGCCCTCGCCGGCGCCGCATGCGGCCGAGGGCGGTTGCTTCCCGCTCCCGGATGCGCTATCGTGACGCCCCGCGTGCCGCCGGCCGCGGGCGAACGGCGAACCGACTTCATCGGGCGGTGTAGCTCAGCCGGTTAGAGCGAGCGGCTCATAACCGCTAGGTCATGGGTTCGAGTCCCGTCACCGCCACCATTCAAGATGTCCTCTCCTCCCGTTGAGCGCGAGCTCGAACGGACCTTCCGTCCCCTGATCGCGAGCGGTCGCGCGCCGCTCCGCGTCCTGGTGGCCTTCTCCGGCGGTCCCGATTCGATCGCCCTGCTCGCCGGCCTGGCGGCGGTGGCGCCGCGTCTCGGCCTCGAGGTCCACGCCGCCCATCTCGACCACGGTCTCGACGGCGACTCCGCGCGCCGCGCCCGCGAGGCCGTGCGCCTGGCGGCCGGGCTTGGGATCGCGCTCGCCGTCGCCGGTCCGGAGCCGAACGCGCGCCCGGGCGGGCAGAGCGTGGAGGCGGCGGCGAGGCGGGCTCGCTACGCCTTCCTGGAACGGCGGGCCGACGAGGTGGGCGCCGACTTCGTGGCCACCGCCCACCACGCCGACGACCAGGCCGAGACCGTGCTCCTGCGCCTCCTCTTCGGCAGCGGCCTCGCGGGGCTGGCGGGCATTCGCGAGCGCCGCGGACGCCTCGTGCGTCCGCTCCTGGGGCTGCGCCGCCGGCAGCTCCACGACGGCCTGGGCTCTCTCCTGGCGCCCCTCTCCCCGGTCGTCGACCCGACCAACGACGACCTCGCCGTCGCCCGCAACCGGGTGCGGCACCTGTTGCTGCCGCAGCTCGAGCGCCGCTGGCCGGACGTCGTCGAGCGGCTTTGCGCTCTGGCCGCCGCCGCCGCCGCCGCGGGCCGGCGCACCGACGCGCTGCTCGCCGCCCGCCTCGCTCCCCGGCCGCTGTCCGGCGAGCCGGGCGTCGAGGTCGACCGGGCTGCCTTCGACGCCTTGCCGGAGGCGCTCGTGCCTCACGCCCTGGCGCTCCTGCACCGCCGCGCCGGCGCGGCCTTCCCCGCCGCCGCCCAGGCGCGCGGCGAGCTCGGCCGCCAGCTCCGGGCGGGTCCGGGCGGCCGCGCGGGCTGCGACTGCGGCGGCGGCTGGCGGTGGGAAGCGGGCTCGGGGGTGCTGCAACTGGCGCGCCGGGAACCTTTCCGGCCCGAATTCACGTATACTCTGGAGGTTCCAGGGGAGGTGGAGATTCCCGAGATCGGTCTGCGCTTCCGCCTCTGCCGGGGCCGGGTGGCCCCCTGGATGTTCACCGCCCGCCCCGATCGAGCCGGTCTTGCCGAGCCGCGGCCGGCGGCCGGCGGCGGGCGCTGCCGCATCGAGGTCCGCAATCGCCGGCCGGGCGATCGGTTCACCCCCCTGGGCTGCGGTCATCGCCGACGCCTCAAGGACCTGCTCATCGATCGGCGGGTGCCGCGGCGGCGGCGCGACCGTTTGCCGCTCCTGGTCGTCGACGGCGAGATCGCCTGGGTGCCCGGCGTCACGGTTGCCGAGCGATTCCGGCTCGCCTCGCCGTCCTCCGGCCGCTGGGCCTGGATCGCCGAGATCGAGACGCTGGAAGGGCGCGGGATCGGGCCGTCGGGGAATGGGGGGCGCGACCGATATGTTCCACATTGCGAGGGGTCCGCGGCCCCGGACGACGCCACGACCACCGCTTCGCCGGCCGGGCTGGCGACTGAGCAAGAAAGGTTGGAGCCTTGAATCCCACATTCAGATCCCTGATGTTCTGGATCATCATCTTCGGCGTGGTGGTGCTGCTGTGGCAAGCCATCAACGGGGGCAGCACCCATCAGGACGAGCTGAACTTCACCGAGCTCATGGCCCACGTCAAGGACGGCCGGGTGGCGGAGGTCACGATCCGCGGCGCCGAGATCACCGGCAAGTACCGGAGCGGCAGTCAGGTGCTCGACGACAAGCAGGAGTTCCAGTCCCAGGCCCCGGAGGACTACGCCACCTACATCGACGAGCTGCGGGAGGCCAACGTCGACATCAACGTGGAGAAGGCGCGCGAGAATCCGCTGCTCGCCATCTTCCTCACCTGGGGCCCGGTGCTGCTGATCGTCGGCCTGTGGATCTTCTTCATGCGCCAGTTCCAGACCGGCGGCAACAAGGCGCTGTCCTTCGGCAAGAGCAAGGCCAAGCTGCTCAATGCCAGCGGCAAGAAGGTGACCTTCGACGACGTCGCCGGGGTCGAGGAGGCCAAGGCCGAGCTCGCCGAGGTCGTGGAGTTCCTCAAGGAGCCGCAGAAGTTCCAGCGCCTGGGCGGCAAGATCCCCAAGGGCGTGCTGCTGATGGGCCCGCCGGGCACCGGCAAGACGCTGCTGGCCCGCGCCATCGC